>FWWM01000043.1_pt1 | contig 315055 bp, 259 predicted proteins | sample 2228351 | NCBI WGS metagenome assembly FWWM01 (sample SAMEA103939774, study PRJEB20133) | metagenome
AACGAGTCCCCGGTGGGACTGGGAAATCCGCCTGATTCCGATCCGCCGCCTGGACTGGACTGGGACTTCTACCTGGGACCCGCGCCCCAGGTACCATTCAATCCCAGTCGTTTTTTGGGAAGCTTCCGCTGGTTCTGGGATTATTCCGGGGGCAAGATGACCGACTGGGGAACCCATCACTTCGACATCATCCAGTGGGCGATGGGAGTCAAGGGCCCCAAGTCCGCCCACGCGGTCGGCGGGAAGTTTGCGCTGCGGGACAACCGGGAGACTCCCGACACCCTGGAAGCGGTCTTCGAGTACCCGGATTTCCTCCTCACCTATTCCCACCGCGCCGCCAACGGCCGCGACGCGGTGCGTTCGGGACACGGGATCGAGTTTTATGGCACCGACGGGACGCTGTTCCTGGATCGGGAGGGTTTCGCGGTCTATCCGGAGACTCGAGGACGGTGGGAGGAACCGGTACCGCGGCATCTGGCGGGGACTCCCCCGGAGGTTCCACCCTGGGCTCGACCTTACGAGGTGCGCCGGTTCCGCACGCAGCACCGGGAGGGACCCGGTTCCGACCAGCACCTGTCCCACGTCCGGAATTTCCTCGACTGTGTGAAAAGCCGTCAAAAACCGATATCGGACGTGGAGGAAGGGCACTATTCGACCACCGTTGCTCATCTCGGCAATATTTCGCTCCATACTGGGCGGCGGATCCGCTGGGACAGCGAGCGGGAAACGATCCTGGACGACGAGGAGGCGGCCCGGTTGCTCCGGCGGGAGTATCGGCCGCCGTGGAGTCTCTGAAGCCGCAGAACAGAAATCAGTCTGGGGAAGACCGTATGGCTGAGGGCATCACACGCCGGACCTTCTTGGGTGCCATCACTTCAACCGCCGCCTTGGGGACAGTCCCTGCACCCCGTGCGTTGGGGACTGTCCCCAAGCCGGGTGAAGGTGTTCGCCTGGGGTTCGACAATTTTTCGATTCGGGCCTGTGACTGGGACGCGGCCGCCATCTTGGATTACGCCGCCCGACAGGGGGTCGACACCGTGTTCTTCTCCGACCTGGAGATTCTGGGCAGCCACGAGGAAGCCGCTTTGGCTCGGATCCGTGGCAGGGCGGAAGCTCTTGGCCTGCAACTGCACGTAGGCACCGGAAGTGTGTGCCCGACTTCGGCCTCCTTCGATCCCCGCTATGGAACCGCCGTGCAGCGGCTGCTCCTGACCCTACGCATAGCACGCTTGCTGGGCTCCCCGGTGGCGCGATGTTATCTGGGGACCGCCCAGGATCGCCGCGGAGACGGAGGCATTCACCGGCATATGGAGGCGATGGTCAAGGTGCTGCGGGACTGCCAGGGGGCGGCCGAGGACGCCGAAGTGCGGATTGCGGTGGAGAATCACGCCGGCGACATGCAGGCCCGGGAGCTGGTCGAACTCATTGAAGCCGCCGGGAAGGGCTTTGTCGGTGCCACCCTCGATTCCGGTAACGCGGTGTGGACCTTGGAGGATCCCATGGAGAATCTGGAGACTCTGGGGAGATATGCGCTGACGACTGGAATCCGGGACTGCGTGGTGTGGGAGACTCCGGAGGGAGCGGCCGTTCAGTGGACCGCCATGGGGGAGGGACAAATCGATTGGCCCCGCTATCTTGCGCGTTTTGCTGAGCTGTGTCCGGGAGTACCCATCCAACTGGAGATCATTTCCGGGTTCAACAGGGAATTCCCCTGGCGCAACCCGGATTTTTGGGTGGCCTACGACCGGGTTCCCGCCCGCACCTTTGCAGGCTTCCTGGAACTGGCACGCCGAGGGCGGCCCAAGGAGCCGGCGGTTTTCCCGGAAGGGCCTTCACGCCGGGAAGCGGAGGCGCGCTACCAGTTGGCGGAATTGGAAAAGAGCATCCGTTACTGCCGGGAAACACTCGGTCTGGGACTGCGCTCCCGTAAACGGGAGGACGGATCCGGTGCGTGATTTCGATGTCCTGCTGTTTGATCTGGGGGGTGTCCTTGTGGAGTGGACGGGGGGACCCGGTCTGCTTTCTCTCGCCGGCGCGGCAATGGATGGGGAGTCAGCGCGCCGGTTCTGGCTGGAATCGCCATGGGTCCGCCGATTCGAACGCGGACTCTGTACCCCCGACGAGTTTGCCCGAGGCGTCGTCGACGAGCTTGGACTGACCGTGTCCCCGGCTGAGTTCCTGAAACAGTTCACGGGATGGGACCGGGGGCCGTTCCCCGGCGCCGTAGACCTGCTGGGGAAGCTGCGGGGACGCTTCAAGCTGGCGTGCCTGAGCAACAACAATGTGATTCATTGGACGCGCCTGCGGGATGATTTCTCCCTGGGATCGCGGTTTGATCGTTGCTTCATTTCCTGTGAGATCGGTCTCGTCAAACCTGATCCTGCGGTTTTCCGTTTCGTCTGCCGTGAGCTGGACACGCCGCCCGGGCGGATTCTGTTCTTCGACGACAATCCGGAATGTACCCACGCCGCCCGTGCGGAGGGGTATTCGGCGGTGACGGTCAAGGGGATCCTGGAGGTACGGAGGACCCTGGACGGAGTCCTGGAGCCCTGATCTCCGCCAGCTGTCGTACTGCGGACACCAGGCGATCGACTTCGTCGGCGGTGGTATACAGCGACACCCCCGCTCGGACCAGCCCGCCGTCGTTTGCCACCTGCAGGACTTCGGTCAGGCGGACGGCATAGAAATCACCGTTCCAAACGCAGATGCCCTCGGACGCGAGCGCCCGGGCCACCTCGGCGGGGTACCATCCATCGATCCGGAACGAGATCGTCGGGGCCCGCGGCGGGTCGAGAGAGGGGCCGAAAAGCCTCACCCCCTCGATCTGGCTCAAACCCTGGAAAAGCCGGCGGGCGAGGAGCCCCTCATGCCGGTTGATGGCGTTCATGGCGCTCACCAGTTGCTCCCGCATGGTATCTCCCTGACCGAGGGAAGCAAGATACCCGACCGCGGCGGCAACGCCGGCCAGTGCGGCATGGTTCAACGTGCCGGTTTCGATTCGATGGGGGGCCCGGGGATCCTGGGTGCGCAGACGGTCGGTTTCAAGCTGTTCCAGCAGGCCCGGCCGGCAGTAGAGGATACCCACATGAGGGCCGTAGAATTTGTATGCCGAACAGAGCAGAAAGTCGCATCCGTGGCTGACGACGTCGACTGAAAAGTGGGGGGTATAGTGCACGGCGTCCACCAGCAGCCAGGCACCCACGTCGAGTGTGGCGGCCCGGATCCGCGGGATGTCGTTGACCGTTCCCACAGCATTGGAAGCCCAACCGATAGCGACCAGCCGGGTACGCTCTGAAAGCTTGTTGTCGAAATCCTCGTAGTCGAGCGTGCCATCCCCTTTAATGGCGACTTCCCGGACCCGGATTCCGTGCTCCCTCAGCCTGAGCCAGGGACCGCGATTGGCTTCATGGTCCAACTGGGTGATCAGGATTTCGTCGCCTCGATGCAGGGCCCGGCGGACCGCCTGACTGAGCGCGAAATTGAGACTGGTCATATTGGCGCCGAACGAAATCTGGTCGGAGCCGGCGGCACCGAGCAGGGTCGCACAATGTTGTCGCGCCTGCAGGAGGATGCTGTCGGATTCCCGGCTGGTGATGAATTCGCCGTGCGTGTTGGCGTTGCACTGGCGGTAGTACTGGCTGACGGCTTCGATGACCGCTTCCGGGACCTGGCTGCCGCCGGGACCGTCAAAATAGGCGATGGGCTTGCCCTCCACCTCGCGCCTGAGGGAAGGGAAATCAGCTCGCCGGGCCTGGAAATCGGGCACGGTGGTGGTCTGCATCCCTCCATTCTGGCGGGAGCGGGAAGGGGCGGCAAGTCGGGAAATCAACCCGAAGAGGTGTCCGGAATCGGGGTCCCGGGAAATAGCGGCTGCGCCATCCCACCACGGGGAAGCGGCCGGAGGACGGCTGTACTAAGATTCCCGGCATGCTGGAACGCTGGTTTCGGTATCGCGCCGCCGGCTCGTCGCTACAAACCGAGGTTATCGGCGGCGTGACCACCTTCATGACCATGGCCTACATCATCTTCGTGCAGCCGCTGATCCTGGGTGCGGCCGGCATGGATGTGCGAGCCGTGATGGTAGCGACCTGCGTGGCGTCGGCCGCAGCCACGCTCTGCATGGCGGCGCTGGCCAACTACCCCATCGCCCTGGCTCCTGGTATGGGACCCAACGTCTTCTTCGCATACACGGTGGTGCTGGGTCTGGGCTTCACGTGGCAGCAGGCCCTGGGAGCGACCTTCCTGTCCGGCACGCTGTTCATCCTGCTGTCTACGGTCGGTTTCCGTGAAAAGATTATCGAGTCCCTTCCAGCCAACCTCAGGCATGCGATTGCTGTGGGGATCGGCCTGATGATTGCCGTCGTGGGTCTGGAGTGGGGCGGGATCGTGGTGGACCACCCGGCAACTTTGGTGAGTCTGGGGCGGCTCGGTTCGGCACCGGTACTCCTGTCGCTGTTCGGGCTCGTTTTGACGGCAGCCTTGTATGCCCGGGGTATCAGGGGTGCTTTGTTGCTGGGCATCCTCGCCAACGCCGCCATCGCACTGGCGACCGGGATGGTGGAATACCACGGGCTGGTCGGTCCGGTGCCGTCTTTGGCACCCACTTTCCTGCAGTTGGACATCCTGGGGGCGCTGCAGCCCGAGATGATCACCGTCGTGTTCGTTTTCTTCTTTCTGGACCTGTTTGACACGGTCGGTACGCTGACCGGAGTGTCCCAGAAGGCGGGGTTTCTGCGGCCGGACGGCACTCTGCCTGGAGCCCGGCGGGCGCTGCTGGCGGATGCCATTGGAACAGTGACGGGAAGCTTGGTGGGCACCTCAACCGTGACCAGTTACGTGGAAAGCGCAGCCGGGGTGGCCAGCGGCGCCCGTACGGGCCTGGCCAACCTGGTCACCGCAAGCCTGTTTCTCCTTGCCCTTTTCTTTTCACCCCTTCTGCAGACCGTGGGGGGAGGGATCGAAGGGGAAGGGCTCCGTCTGTACCCGGTGATCGCGCCCGCGCTGATTGTGGTGGGATGCTTCATGCTGAGCGGGGTTCGGGAGATTCATTGGGACGATTTCGCCGAGGCTTTTCCCTCTTTCCTGACCATCGTGATCATGCCCCTGACGTTCAGCATCACTGAGGGGATCTCCTTCGGATTCATCTCATACACGCTGCTCAAGGCAGCGACCGGACGCTTTCGCCAGGTGCCCTGGCTGGTGCGGATCTTCGCTGCCCTGTTTGTGGTCCGCTATCTGGTCAGTTGACTTGCAGGCGGAGGCGGGAGAATCGGGAATCAGGAGACGGCAGACGGCCGCAGCCCGCCACAAAGTGGTTTCTCCCGTCTCCTGTTTCCGGACTCCTGGCTGCTGATTCCCCGGCTCCCTCACTCGAGACTGCCCACCGGCAGGCTGGACTGAACCAGTCCTGCGGCGGTGCGCAGAATGACCAGCGCCAGCGGCTGATCACTGACAATACGGACGGTACCGCTGAAGTCCTGGTTCTGCAGCGAACGAAACATCTGCGACAGGAACTGGGCGTTGTGAGTCCCTGGGTCCAACTGAACCGCGTCGAAGTTGGTGTCGCGTGTATGGCCGTCGGGATCGATCAACTGCACAAAGGCGGTGGACCGGACATTTCCGGCGTTGACGACGGCGATTCCGCTGTCGATGTTCCCCGCAGTCGACTTCTGCACTGCACCGACCGACACCAGACGACCTTCCGCCGCCCCGACTCCAGCCTCGCTGATCAGACCGCCGGAGCTGTTCACAATTCTGAAAATGGCGGTCCCGTCCACCGGCACGTTGGCGGTGACCCTCGCGTACCCTACAGCGATCGGGTTCGCATTCCCGGCGGTGGTAAAGGAGAAAGAACCCCTGGGGGGCAGGTTGAGAGGGAAAGTGCTGGCGGTGGTGGTCCCGTCGGAGACTGCAAGGGGGGCACCGTCGCTCCTGAAGAATCGGATCTCGCCCACGGCGGTCGAGCCCGAGAGGTTGGTCACCACGAAGGCGGTCTGCAGTTTGCCGACGCCGGGGATGGGTCCGTCACCCACCTGAGCGAAATAGATCGTGAACTGCGGGCGCTGGATGAACTCCACCTTCAGGTCGTCGACGCTTTCCAGCAGGTACTGAGGATCCTGAGGCGGCCCGCCTTCCGATGGCTTGTAAGTGATCAGGAGCTTCGAGATTCCGCGGGCATGATCGGTTCCGACCGCATAGGTCGCGGATCCACCCGACGTTGCGTTGAGACTGACCGTTCCAAGGTCCACCCCCAGATTGTCAAAGGCCTGGACTGTGACCTCGGGATTCGTGTCCCGCAGGAAAAACGCCACTTTACGTGCCGGGTAGCGGAAAGTGATGACGATCGGCTTGGTGGCGTCTCCACCCTCCGGTGTCCGGTTGACGACGAAGGAATTCACAAAGCCCAGCTGGACGATCTGGTCGACCTCCGGGACGGCATCCGCCGATTGCTCAAACCGGATACCCCACTTCGCGAGCAGGTCCTGGGCCGGGGCACCGGCGACCAGACTTGAAAAATCGAACGTCACCGACTCGGGGCTGAACCCGCTCCCACCGGGAATTTCCTGGAGCGCCGCTGAAAGGGGGGCCGTCCAGCAGATCCAGCAACCCCAAAGCAGAAAGACTTTGCGCACGGAAAACATTGAATCCTCCTGCGGGAGCTTCTCTCCCCCCAAGCGCTCCCGCGCCGTTATTATAGGGGCAAATCTGTAGGCATGCCCTGCCGCTCGAGGGGAAAGGAGACTGTGCGATGGATCTGAATGGCAAGGTCGCGATCGTCACCGGCGCAACCAAAGGAATCGGGCTGGCGATCGCAGAAGCGCTGCTTCGCCAGGGTAGCCACGTCATGATCTGCTCCCGCCACCAGGCGGACGTGGATCGGGAGGTTGAGCGGCTCAACCGGATGGGTTTGAACGCCCGGGCGGCGGGAAAGGCGACCGACGTCCAGGACCCCCAGCAGGTGCAGGCTTTGATCGAGAGCTGTTGCACAGAATTCGGCGGACTCGACATTCTGGTGAACAACGCCGGGGTGGGGCGTTTTCAGAACGTCGCCGAGATGTCCCCTCAGACCTGGCGGGAGATCCTGGGGACGAACCTGGACGGCCTGTTTTACGCCTGTCGCTACGCCTTGCCGGTGCTCAAGAAGCGCGGTGGCGGGTTCATCATCAATATCGGCAGCCTGGCCGGCAAGAACGCCTTCCCGGGCGGAGCCGCATACAATGCCTCCAAGTTCGGCTTGATCGGTTTCAGCGAAGCCTTGATGCAGGAAGTCCGCTACGACGACATCCGGGTCGCCTACATCATGCCGGGAAGTGTTGACACCTGGTTCGGAGGATCACCGCCCGCCGGGGAGGACGGGTGGAAGTTATCGCCCGCCGACGTGGCGCAGGTGGTGGTCGAAACCCTCATGCGGCATCCCCGCTGTCTGACCAGCCGGATCGAGATGCGCCCCTCGAAGCCTCCCCGCAAATGAAGTTTTCAGGAGGAATATTCGACCTTGGCGGTGGCAGGAAAGAAACGGGCCGCGAACTGCCGGCCGCAACCGTTGCAGATGCACTCGATCCGGACCGCGTCTTTGGCCCGCTGCGGGGTGGACTGGGACTTGATGGTGACCCGGACTGATTTGCAGTCCGGGCACCGCACCAGCCCGGCAGGCACCCTCCACGCCGCTTGACGGGCCCGAAAATCGAGTCCGGCCTTGTGGATCTGAGCCCGGGCGTCGGGTCCTTCCACCGGGACAATCTCACACATCTCGAGAATCCGCGAGTAGAGACGGGTCCCGATCCGCTCCTCCAGGGTCTGCACGGAGCCCGGGTCCCGGGGACCCCGTTGCAACGGCCAGTTGGTGGTCATCAGGGTCGGACGCTTGTTGGTATAGCGGTGGTTGAGCACCATTCCCACCGTCTCGCGGACCCAGTCGGTGGGCCGCCCGGTACCCAAGTCATCCCAAACCAGCAACTCGACATTCATCAGGGGCAGCAGGACTTCCCGTTCGGTGTCCGGTGAGTCCGGCCCGTACGAGAACTGCAGGCGACGCAACAGCTCGCTCTCGTCAACGAAGCGGCCGGTGACGCCCTTTTCCTCCACGAGCGCCTTGAGGACAGCTACCGCCAGATGAGTCTTGCCCACTCCGCACGGTCCCGACCACAACAGGCCCCGATCGGCTTCCGGCCATGCTTCCACATAGTCAATCGACCTCTTGAGCGCCGTTTCCTGGGAAGGGTGGTGAATCGAATAAAGGTCAAAGCCGCGGTCGAGGTAACGGGGCGGAATGCCGGCCGATTCAAGACGTCGGGAAGTGGCGCGGGAAGCGCGGCAATCCGGACACGGACGCGCCGCCGGGTAGCCATCCACTTCCACCCGGACCCAACCGGTTCCCCCGCAGGTTGCACATTGGGCCATGTTCACCTCTGGAAGTTCGGGCTCACGATAACACGTTCGGGGACCGCCCGGACCGGCGGCGCCGGGACGGCAGCCCCGGGCTCGGTGCCGGAGTTGTCTGCACGGCGGAGCTGGACGGGAACGCCCAGGGTGGCTAAGCTGGTCGCCAAAGACTCCATTTAAAACGCTCCAGGAGGTGTGTGTTGAAGCGACGCGATCTGATTCGTCAAACCGCGGTTGCGGCATTCGGCGCGGCGGCGCTGCCGATGGTCCCGGTGCGAGCCCGGGACATTCCTCCCGACTACGATGCATCCGTTCGGCTGCGCCGGCCCGACTGGTCCCCGGTGTTTCTCAGCGACCACCAGAGTCGTACCTTGGAGGCTTTGGCCGAGTGGGTGATCCCGGAAACGGACACCCCCGGAGCCAAGTCGGCACTGGTTCATCGTTTCCTGGATCATCTGCTGGCTGCGGAAACGCCGGAGATCCAGCGCGAGTTCACCAGCGCGCTGGCGTTTATCGACGGTCTCAGCCAGGAACGCCACGGACGTGCTTTCATCCACCTGGAAACCGCACAGCAGCGGGAGTTGCTGACCTTTCTCGCCTACCCGCACCGGCTGGTGACCTGGGGTTCCAACCGTCCGGAGTTCACCGGGTACAGCCATTTCGCGCGCCTGAAGGACTGGATTGCACGTGCCTATTACAGTTCTCCGGAAGGAATGGCCGAACTGGGTTACGACGAAGCGTTCAGTCACGGTCCCTTCCTCGGATGTGACCATGAATCGGAAGGCCATTAGAGGATTGCAGGAAGGAAGAAGCAATGGGTCAAGACCGTCATCAGGTTCTTTATGACGCTGTCGTGGTGGGTTCCGGCGCCACCGGCGGTTGGGCTGCCAAGCGACTGTCGGAAGCCGGGTTGAAGGTTGCGCTCCTGGAAGCCGGCCGTAGCGTCACCGCTTCAGAGTTCACGGAACATCTTCCCGCCTACAAGCTCGACTACCGAAACCTCTCACCGGAAATCGTCAGGCGGCGCCCCATCCAGAAGATGTGCTACGCCTGCATGGAATACAACTATGACTGGTTCGTCGACGATCTGGACAACCCGTACAGCACCCCGGAAGGCAAACCGTTCACATGGCAGCGACTGCGCATTCTCGGTGGACGGACGCTGGTGTGGGGTCGCCAAAGCTATCGCCTGAGTGACTATGATTTCAAGGCAGCCTCGTACGACGGTTACGGGGAGGACTGGCCCATTTCGTACTCTGACCTCGCCCCTTACTACGACATTGTGGAGAACTACGTAGGCATCAGCGGCCAGGCGGAAGACCATCCTGCCCTCCCCGACAGCCGGTTTCTGCCGCCGATGGCCATGACCTGTGGTGAGGTCCGCCTGCGGGATCGGGTCCGGGAACGGTTCGGGAGAACGGTGACGATCGGGCGGGTTGCAGTGCTCACGCGGGACCACAATGGACGCGCCGCCTGCCACTACTGCGGCCCGTGTGAGCGGGGTTGTATCACCCTCTCCTATTTCAGCAGCCCCTTTACCACGGTGGCTGACGCCCTTGCGTCGGGCAACTGTGAGCTTTTCACCGATGCTGTTGTGGCCAAGGTGAACACCGACGCCTCGGGATCCCGTGCCACCGGCGTGACCTACGTGGACCGGCTGACCCACCGCAGCTACGAAGTCCGGGGCAAGACCGTCCTCCTGTGCGCCCAGGCGCTGGAGTCCACCCGCATCCTCCTGAATTCGAAGGACACTCGCTTTCCGGACGGATTGGCGAACTCCAGCGGGAAGCTCGGCAAGTTCCTGATGGACCATTGCGTCGGTGCCGGGGCTTCCGGCGAACTGCCGGATCTGCCGGTGAAGAAATCGGTCTCCGAACCGACCCGGCCGAATGGAATCTACATCGTGCGTTTTCGCAATCTCCCTGGGGACAGTCCCCACGGAAGGTTCATCCGCGGCTACGGTTTCCAGGGCCATGCCCGACCTGAGTTCCACTTCGAGGCGGAAGGTTACGGGGCGGCCTATAAGCGCGCGGTCAAGGAAGGGGTCTATCGGATCCGCTTGACGGGTTTCGGCGAATCGCTTCCCCGTGAAGACAACTATGTGACGATCGATCCTGAACTGCGGGACGCCTGGGGCATTCCGGCGTTGCACATCCAAATGACCCATGGCCCGAATGAACACGCCATGATGGAGGATGCTGCGGCGGCGGCTGCAGAGATGCTGGAGGCTGCAGGAGCCCGGAACATCGTGGTGAATGGGCGCCCGGCCATGCCTGGCATGGCCATCCACGAACTGGGCACCGCCAGGATGGGTGATGACCCCCGCAACTCCGTCCTTGACCGTTGGAACCGTACCCACGACGTCCCCAACCTGCTGGTGACCGACGGAGCCTGCTTCGTCAGCTCGGCCTGCCAGAACCCCACGCTGACGATGATGGCCATCACGGTACGGGCATGTGACCACCTGATCGAGCAGTTCCGGGCCGGTGAGATCTGAGCCGGAACGCCGTCGACCCGTTCCGATCCGGCTTCCCGTCTGCCGGCTTACAGGGCAGGGGCGCCCGCACTGGCGTTGCGCGTGCCGATCAGCTTAGAATCAGGGGCGGTGTTGGGGTCTCAAGGTCAGGGTCCCGGTAGCTGTCCGTACAAACTCCCCGGAGGAGGACTGTGCCTGTGCACTTGAGGAGCTGGATTGCCGCATTGGCAGCGTTGGGTGTGGGGGTTGGGTGTACAGCGGATCGGCGGGTGTCAACCCCGCAGCCCCCGGAGGAGGAGAGCCTCCAGGTCCAGCAGGAACCACCGGTACCGGTTCAGGAGCCCTTGTCCCATGCCGCGGAGGAAGTCCGGAGGGCCACCGTCGCCTTCCTGATCAGTGACGCCCAGGCGGTGTTTGAGCGGGGCCGAAGCCATTTTGAGTCCGGTGAATATGAGATGGGCCGGACGTATTTTGAGGAGGCGTTGGACCTCCTCCGCAACGGCGGATACAGCTTCGAGGAATTCCCGGAGCTGGAGCAGAAATACCACGAGCTGGAGCACGACATCCGGCGGATCCAGATCCTGGCGCAGGCGGGCCTGGAGGAGCCGCCGCTGCCCCTCGATGAGTTCAGCTCTCCCCTGGACGAGTTGGCGGCCATCGATTTCTACACCGTCGAGGTCGACCCGGCACTGGAGTACCTGGTCAGCGAGGACCTCCGGCGGACTCCTTTCGACTTCCCGGTGGTCGTCAACCAGGAGGTCGTCAAGCTGCTGGATTACTACCAGAGCAGGGGAAGAAAGGTGACCGAGGAGGCGATCCAGCGCTCCGGTCGCTACTTGCCTCTGATCAAGGCTATCTTCCGGGAGGAGGGGTTGCCGCAGGACCTCGCCTATATGGCTCACGCGGAGAGCCTGTTCAAGCCCAAGGCCTATTCCCGGGCCCGAGCCCGCGGGATCTGGCAATTTATGGCCGGCACCGCGCGGCTGTACGATCTCACGGTCAATTACTGGCTGGATGAACGGCTCGATGTGGTCAAGGCGACCCGAAGCGCAGCCCGACACCTGAAGGACCTGAAGGCCGAGTTCGGGGACTGGTACCTCGCTTTGGCTGCATACAACAGCGGGCCGGGCCGTGTGGCACGGGTCCTGAAACGGCATGGGGAACTGGATTACTGGAGCATGGCCTCGCGACGGCTCCTGCCCCGGGAGACCCGTAACTATGTCCCCTCAATCATCGCCTCCATTTTCATCTACCGCAACCCGGAGCGCTACGGCTTCAATGTGACTCCGGACCCACCGCTGGAATATGAGGAGGTCCCCGTGAGCGACCAGGTGGACTTGGGGGTGATGGCGGAGCTGATGGGAGTCGAGGCCGGGGTGCTGGAAGAACTGAACCCGGCGCTGGTACGTCGGGTAACTCCCGGCAATACGACCTATGCAGTGAAAGTTCCCCCTGGGAAGGGGGCAACCCTGGTGGCCCGGCTTGCCGACCTCCCTCCCTCGCAGCGCCTGCGGTTCCAGACTCACCTTGTACGGCGGGGAGAGACTTTGTCAGCGATCGCGCGGCGTTATGGAGTGTCGGTGGACGCGGTGGCGGCTGCCAACAATCTCCGCAATATTCACCGGCTGAGCCTTGGTCAGGAGCTGCTCATTCCAGTGAGCGGAGTCAGTCCCCGACAGACGGCCTCGGCCGCGGGAAGCCAACGAGGGGCTGCGGCCCCCGACCGGCATGTGGTGCGGCCGGGTGATTCGCTCTACAAAATCGCCCGAACCTACGGTTTGCGGCTGGTGGATCTCTTTCGCTGGAACAACCTTCGGCCGGGAGCCCTGATTCACCCGGGTCAGGAGATTCGGCTCAGCGACTGACCTCGATCAAGTGGGGAGCAGCTTATGAAGCCTCTAACCTTGGTGACGGCATGGCTGGTCTTGGCTAACCCGCTGGTGTGGGCTGAGGGCAAGGAGCGGTACGGTCAGCCGCTGGAAGGCGCGGAAGAGGTCTCCGTCTCCACGATTCTCCAGGATCCTCTCGCCTGGCAGGGCAAAACTGTGCGGATCACCGGCACGGTAAGGGAAGTCTGCCGGAAGATGGGATGCTGGATCGACGTCGAGGACGCTTCCGGCGCCTCCATCCAGGTCAAGGTGGAAGACGGCGTGATCGTTTTCCCGGTGAGTGCGGTCGGCCGTCGAGTGGTTGCTGAGGGACGGGTGGAGGTTCGCGAGCTGACCCTTGAGCAATATGAGGAATGGATCCGGCACTTGGCCGAGGAACAGGGCACAACGTACGATCCCTCGGCAATTGGCGAGCCACCCTACCGGCTGGTGCGGCTTCGTGGTTTGGGCGCCGAAATCAACCCGTAGTCGCCTTTGGAACGACCGGCCTGGGGCTGGACCGGAACTCACCGGGAGCGGTGGATGCGTCGACTCCGCACCTTGGGTCCGCCGCTTGGGGTCAGGGCAGTTCCCGCAGTGCTCGGCGCCCCGGAGGCCGGCCGGGTACCACCGTCAGCTCTTGCGGTCCTCCGCCCCGGTGATATGGAGCTTGTCGAGACGCTGGCGGTCCTTCTTTCGCGACATGAAGTACCAGACCACTGCACCGACCACCACGACTGCGGCGATGATCAATGTGATTTCCATCGCTGGCTCACCCCCTTCGTGACGGTTGCTGCCGGGTCCAAGGCAATCCAGGCAGCGGGTCACGCCTCAAACGTTTGTCCCAAGCCTTTGAAGCTACCACCTTTGATTCTATCCAGCCCGGATTCGGGTGACAACAAAAATCGGACGGGGATACTTCTGAAGGGAGTGGAGAAAAGTTCAACACCGACGTTGACAACTTCACCAGCCCTTTGGCTCCGGCACGCATGGGGCCGGGGAGTGCACCGGTCCGTTCCGCGCACGTGTTCCCCTTGCTGGATCCGCTGAAAGTCTCAACAACGGGGACAGGCGAGGAATTCAGCAGCCGCTGCACAGAGGTCCGCTAAGACTCAGCAGAACATAGTGTTGAAGGCGAGCCGCCGGAAGTGGACCGCAGCGTGCTAGACAAGGGCGGTGGTGCCACAGGAGCCAAAGACTAAATCCAACATTGCATGCGTCTGGATGGACGCTGGGGTGCTCTCCTTCAAGCTCTGCGAGCGGGGCTTGGACTGCGAATCGTGTCCGTTGGACCGGGCATTGCGCGGATTGGATGCCGATCTCGCACGGCGGGAAAGCGCCGACCGGGAGGAAGGGGAGTACCTGGAGGTCCAGACCGCGCCTTACTTGCCGGTGTTTCGAGTGCAGCGCCGGTTTTTTTACGCCCCATGGCACGTGTGGGTCTCGGTGGAGTCGAGGGGCAATCTGAGGCTTGGACTGGATGACTTCGGCCAGCAGCTCCTGGGACCGATTTACCTCGTGTCGCTGCCGGAAGCGGGGGAAATGCTCACGCTTCGTCGACCGGTGGCTTCTCTGACCAACCAGATCGCTACTGTCTCACTGCGTAGTCCGGTGGAGGGTCGCGTCGTCTGGACCAATGAGCAGCTTGCCAGCCGGCCGTCGCTGGTCAATCGCGCACCGCACACGCTGGGGACTTTCGTGCTCGTGGAGCCGACGAACCTGCAAGCTTCGCTCAGGGATCTGCGCTTCGGCGAGCACGCCCAGCAATGGCTGGCCCATGAGTCCCGCAGTCTGGCCACCACCGTCGCCGAGCTGCTTCGCAGTCGGCGTGCTTCCTCGGTGGGAGAGACCCTTCAGGATGGTGGTACACCCTCTTCCGAGGCGTTGCGGTGGCTGCGTGCCGACCCTTCCTTTGCTCCGGCCCTGGAACGGTTCCTCCGCCCGCATCTACGCCCGTCGAGCCGCGCTCGTTGAACGCAGCAGCTCGGGCCGGCAGCCGCATTCGGTCAAATGGCCCAGTTTGGGGCGTCGATGAAGGGAAGCTGGTCACCGTCGCAGCTTGGGTCCGGCTTCCAGCCTTGGTTTCGAGCCGATTCGGGCTGCGAAGGTGAGACCCGGAATGTTGGCTCGGCAATTGCTTCCGTTTCCTGCGGGGTCTATCGGTGATCCGGCGGTACCTGTGGCTCAAGCTGGTGGTGAGTCTGGCGGGCAGCCTGGGCCTCATTCTGGCGTATTTCGGCTACCAGATTCTCGAACTGCAGAGACAGAACCTGGAGTCCGCGACGATGGAGTCCGCCGACCGGATCAGCGACAGCATCAAGAAGAGCATTCTGTACAGCATGCAGCGCAACGACCGGGACCAGATCTATTACACCATCAAGACCATTGGCCGGGAGCCCGGTATCAACAAGATTCGCATCTTCAACGAAGTGGGCAGGATCAGCTACTCCAGCGACGATTCCGAGATCGACACCATGGTCGACAAACGGGCCGAAGCCTGTTTTGCCTGCCACAAGGAAGAAGAGCCGCTGAGCCGTCTTGACCGCCCGGATCGCATTCGCATCTACCGCGACCAGTCAGGAACTCGGATCCTGGGTGTGATCAATGCGATCGAGAATGAGCCGCGATGTTGGAATGCGGCGTGCCATGCTCACACCCCCGACCAGCAGGTGCTGGGGGTGCTCGACGTCACCATGTCGTTGGAGAAGGCGGACCGTGACATCAGCGAGGCCCGGAAACTGGTCTTAAGTGAGTTGGCTCTGGCGGTGGCAGCGGTTTGCATTGTGCTGGGGGGCCTGGTTTGGTTGATGGTGCACAAGCCCGTACACGCGTTGATTGTCGGAACCGAGCGCCTGGCGGCAGGAGATCTCGATTACCGGATCCCGGTCCACTCCCAGGACGAAATGGGACGTCTGGCCGATTCGTTCAACAGAATGACCAGCCAACTGCAGCAGGCCAACGATGAGCTGACGGATTGGGCCCGAACTCTGGAGTCGCGCGTCGAGGAAAAGACCGCGGAACTCAAACGGGCTCACGAACGGATGCTGCAGGTTGAACGGATGGCTTCCATGGGCAAACTGGCCGCCATCGTCGCCCACGAAATCAACAACCCCCTGGCGGGGATCCTGACCTCCGCCAAACTGGTCCTGCGGCGTCTGCAGAACCGTCCGGACAACGACCCCGATACCCTGGAACACGTGCGGATGATCGCCGATGAGACCGCCCGGTGTGGAGAAATCGTCAAGAACCTCCTGCAGTTTGCCCGGACGCGGAGCGAGCTGGTCCAGCCGGAGGACCTGAACCGGCTGCTGACGGATTCGGTGCGACTGGTCCGCCACAAGATCAACCTTCTCAACCTGGAGGTGAGGCTTGAGCTGGATCCGGAGCTGCCGCGAGTGGTATGCGACGCCCAGGCGATCCGGCAGATGATGGTAGCAATGCTCATCAACGCCTGCGAAGCGATGGGCGACCATAGCGGCACCATCCTGATCTCCAGCCGGTATCTCCCGCCGGCCACCGCGGAAATCATTGTGCAGGACGACGGCTGCGGAATGGACGAGGAAACTCGCAAGCGGATCTTCGAGCCCTTCTTCACCACCAAGGAAGCCGTCAAGGGTGTGGGGCTCGGTCTGGCGGTGGTCAGCGGCATCGTCTCTTCTCACGGGGGCGACATCCGGGTCGACTCCACGCCCGGGGTCGGCACGACGTTTACGATCCACCTTCCCGTCCATGGACGTGGCGGCGAGACTGGCACCCGGGACGGAAACCACGGAGCAATGGGCCATGTCTGAACCTGCAGTCCGCATCATGATCGTCGACGACGAAGCTGTGGTACGGCGTTCCCTTGGAGGCTGGCTGACCGAAGAGGGCTATCATGTCGATACCGCAGCCTGCGGAAAGGAGGCCCTGGAGGCCTTGGGCCGGGATGACTGGGACATCTTCCTGATCGACATCAAAATGCCGGGGATCGACGGCCTGGAGCTTCAGCGCCGGATCCAGGAGCACCACCCGGAAGCTACCATCATCATCATGACCGCCTACGCCTCAGTGGATACGGCGGTGGAGGCAATGAAACAGGGCGCCTACGACTACATCGTGAAACCGTTCGACCCGGAAAATCTGGGGAACTTGATCCGCAAGGCTGCCGAGCGCAGGAAACTGGTGAGCGAGAACGTACGCCTGCGCGAGAAGATTGAGGAGTTGAGCCCGTTTCAGGGCATCGTCGGCCAGAGCTCCGCCATCCAGCGGGTGCTGGAGGAAGTGCGGATGGTGGCCGAGTCGGACACGACGGTGTTGATTCGCGGCGAAAGCGGTACCGGCAAGGAGCTGATAGCCCGCGCAATCCACGCATGCAGTCCGCGTCGTTTTCTGCCGATTGTGACCGTCAGTTGCGGCGCCCTCTCGGAAGGGGTGCTGGAAAGCGAGCTGTTCGGGCACGAGAAGGGTGCCTTCACCGGCGCGCAATACCGCCGTAAGGGCAAGTTTGAACTGGCTGACGGAGGCACTCTGTTCCTGGACGAGATCGGCGACATCAGCCTCAAGACCCAGGTGGATCTGTTGAGGGTGCTGGAAGAAAAACAAGTCTGCCGGGTCGGTGGCAACAAGATGATTCCGGTGGATTTCCGCCTCATTGCGGCCACCAACCGCAACCTGGAGAACCTGGTCAAGGAGGGTTCCTTCCGGGAGGATCTCTATTACCGCCTCAATGTCTTCGCAATCACGATCCCGCCGCTGCGCGAACGCCGCGAGGACATCCCGATGCTGGCAGACCACTTTCTGCAGAAATTCGCCCGCGGCATGAACCGGCATGTGACAGGAATCTCGCCGGAGGCGATGCGGCTGCTGTCCAACTATGAGTGGCCGGGCAACGTCCGGGAGCTGCAGAACGCCATCGAGAGAGCCGTGCTGGTGGCCCGCACGGACACCTTGCAGCCGGCCGACTTCCCAATGGTTGCAACTCCCTCGGCCGTGGTGATCAGGGACGAGAAGTCGCTGGCGGCGGTGGAACGCGATCACATCCGGGCGGTACTGGAGGAGACCGGCTGGAACATCTCCCAGAGCGCAAGACTGCTGCAGATCGACCGCGTAACCCTTTACAACAAGATCAGAAAGTACGATCTCAAGCGCGAAGAATCAGGCAGCCCAAGCTCCGCAAACCGATGAAAGAGATCCGCCTGGTCGGTGTGGGCCCCGTGGAGCCGGATGCCTTGGGCTTCCTTGAACTGGCCCTCGGCGATGCTCTGGACGTCCCCTGCCGAACCGATGCCCTGAGACTGGAAATTGACTTCGCATATGACCCCAACCGCGGCCAGTTTCATTCCACGGAGATCCTGGCCCGTCTGGCCGCTCTCGCCGGGTCCTTCCCCAAGGCTAAGCTGCTGGGAGTCACCTCCGCCGACCTGTTCATCCCGGTGCTCACTTTCGTTTTCGGCGAAGCCCTGGTGGGAGGCCCGGCAGCCGTCCTGTCCACCCACCGTCTGCGACAGACTTTCTACGGGTTACCCGAAGATAATGCTCTGCTTCTGAACCGTCTGGAGAAGGAGGCCCTGCACGAGCTGGGACACACCTTCGGCCTCCTGCACTGTCGCGCCGTTGACTGCGTGATGCATTTTTCCAATTCGGTCGATGAAGTGGATCTCAAGTCGCGTTACTTTTGCGCAGCCTGCCGCAGGCTGGCCCACCCGCTGGTGCCGGATCGGGAACCACCGGCCTGGAATGGACGGTGATCGACACCGGCCGGATACTCGACTCTCCTCCCTGCCGCCTACCCTGCGTATTCGGGCCGGCGGATTCGCAGGGTACTTTGGTGGGCGTTCATCAGCACCGGGGCATATTCCTCCCGCGGGATCCCGAGGTAATCGGCCACGCTCGACACCAGCCGGGAGTACCAGAGGCTGGCGGTGACTGTGACCGGACCGGGAGGGGCACCCGCCGGGACCTCCCAGGTATAAGTCTCATTGAGCCCCTTGAGCGGAGGGAGGCGGTAATCCGGGCCGAAGGCGGCGGTGTTCCACTGGGCGATGGTCATCCGGCCCTGCGGGTCAAGGTAAGGGAGCCGGAAGATCCGGTCGCCTGCTGGGACCTGTCCGTCCCGCAAGAGGCCGGGGAAATCCGGCAATGCCCGGATCTCACCGATGTCCTGGTAAGCCAGAGCCTGGGCGGAAGCCACTGTGTAGTCTTCACCCGGGAAACCCTTACGGTCCACCGGGAGGTGGTAACGCCGTCCCCGGGCGTCAGTAAGTTCAACGTGCAGCCAGACCAGTCGCTCCTCGGCGGAACCGCTGGGGATCATGTGGCCCGCCTTGGCATTGAAGACGGTAACCAGGAACCTCACCGAATCCCCGGGCGCCGCTTCCACCGCCTGGGGATGCACCCGGACCTCGGCAGCTCCCAACAGTTTGCCTTCGGCATGGGCTCCGTGAAACAGGTGTTGCCTCAGATCCTGCCGCTCCGGGCTGAGGCCGGGAGCGGCCGCCCCCGGCGCCGGCGGCATATGGCAGTCCTGGCATACGATGCCGGCTTCGGCGTACGGACTGTCTTTCCATTCCAGTTGTGTGGCCTTGACCCACATGCCGAAAGGATCCTGTTCGTTGTGACAGGTGCCGCAGAATTCCGAAGTGCGCAGGAAGGGGTTGGGCTTCACCTGATGGACCTGGCTGCTGGAATCGGCACGGACCCCTTGCTTCACGTCGCCGGGATCGGCAAGGTAGTTGAAATTGAATGGGACCTCACCGCGAAAGCCGGTGATGCTGTGGCACATTTCACAGGAGACCGACTCATTGGCCCGAGTGCTGGCCGCCGGGCGCTGAGGCGGGATGTCGCCCGCCAGAAACGCCAGCGGTGCATGGCAACCGTTGCAGCCTGCTCTGATCCCCGCCACCTTCGGCACCTTCTCGCTGTGAGGGAGGGCAAGTTCGAAGTACTCGATCTCATCCCAGGGATGTGTGAAGCACTGCGACATCAGCGACTGGCGGTGCTGCATGCCGATGTCGACATGGCACGCCGCACACGCGTCCGATTCGGCGAATCGGGCATAGGGGACTGTCCCCAGTGCTTCGTCGCCGGCCTTCTGGGACCATCCCGGTGACAGCGAAACGAACCACACAACGACCGCCGCCGCTGCTTTTCTCATGCGCCACCTCCTCTGCATATGCCCCTTGCCTCCACTTGGGCGGAGGGCAGGTGTCACCAGTGCGAAACTCTTCGGCTTCTCCCGGTGTGGTCAGACCTGTGCAGGTGCGGCCGTACGTTCGCTGCCTACCCGCGCCAAGTCCTGAGCATCCACCACCGCAATTGCCGCCATGTTCACGATGTCCTTGATCTCGAACCCGTGCTGTAGAACGTGAACCGGCTTCTTCATGCCCACCAGAATCGGCCCGATCGCCTCGGCCCCGCCGAGGCGCTGAAGGAGCTTGTAAGCGATGTTGGCGGATTGCAGGTCCGGGAAGATGAGAACGTTGGCCGGAGGCTTGAGGGTGCTGAACGGGTAGTGCTCGTGAACCAGCTCTTCCACCACTGCCGTATCGGCCTGCATTTCACCATCGACCATCAAGTCCGGTGCCCGGCGGCGCACGATTTCGGTTGCCTGACGCACTTTCTCGGCAAACGGATGGCGCACACTGCCGAAGTTCGAAAAGGACAGGAGGGCGACCCGGGGCTCGAAGTTGAACCGGCGCGCCACTTCAGCCGTCAGCACAGCGATTTCCGCCAGTTCTTCCGCGCTGGGGTCAATGTTGACCGTGGTGTCGGCGAAGAAGAAGACCTTGTCCTTGATGATCATCAGGAAAAGCCCAACCACCCGGGTGCAACCTTCCCGCACCTGGATGATCTGCAGAGCCGGCCGCAGGGTATCGGGGTAGTGCTGGCTGATCCCGCAGACCAGGGCGTCGGCGTCTCCCAGACGCACCATCATCGCCCCATAAACGGTGCGGGTCCGCATCAGACGGCGCGCCTCGACCAAAGTGACGCCCTTGCGCTGGCGGAGCCGGAACAACTCCTGGACGTAGTCTTCAAATTTCGGCGAGTTCTCGGGATCGATAATCTCGACGTTGTCCAGGTGCAGGTCGAGCTCGGCAATGAGCCCCCGGATGCGGTCTTCCCGTCCCAGCAGGATGGGGTGCGCGAACGACTCATCGACGATGGTCTGTGCCGCCCGCAGCACCTTTTCGTGCTCACCCTCCGGGAAGACGACCTTCTTGGGATCCCGTCGGGCCTGGTTGATCATGATCCGCATCACTTCCCGGGACTTCCCCAGCCGGCGTTCCAGGGATTCGCGGTATTCCGCCGGATCGATCGTCCGGCGGGCGACACCGGTGCGCATCGCCGCTTCGGCAACCGCCGTCGCCTCCCATAACAGCACTCGGTGGTCAAACGGTTTGGGAATGAGGTATTGCGGTCCAAACTGGAGGCGCTCCAGACCGTAGGCTTTGGTGACGGCCTCCGGGACATCCTCCCTTGCCAGGGCGGCCAGCGCCCGTGTCGCCGCCAACTTCATTTCCTCGTTGATGGCGGTCGCCCTGACGTCGAGCGCGCCCCGGAAGATGAAGGGGAAGCCCAGCACATTGTTGACCTGGTTCGGATAGTCGGAGCGTCCGGTGGCCATGATGGTATCCGGACGGGCCTGCATGGCGGCATCGTAGGTGATCTCGGGATCCGGGTTGGCGAGGGCGAACACGATCGGCCGCTCGTTCATCGTCCGCAGCATCTCCGGAGTAACGCAGTCCGCCACTGACAGGCCCACGAAGACATCCGCACCACGGAGGGCATCGGCCAGCGTGCGGGCATCGGTGTCGGCCGCCAAGGCCTCCTTGTGGGGATTCATCCCGTCGGTGCGACCCTTGAAGACCACTCCCTTGGTGTCGCACAGGATGAGGTTCTCCGGGCGGACGCCCAAGGTCAGATAGTAACGGGCGCAGGCAATCCCGCTGGCGCCGGCGCCGTTGAAGACGACTTTCACTTCCTCGATCCGCTTCCCGGCCACCACCAGGGCGTTGAGCAGGGCGGCTCCCGAGATGATGGCTGTTCCGTGCTGATCGTCATGGAAGACCGGGATGCTCATCTCCCGCTTCAGGGTCTCCTCGATGTAGAAGCACTCAGGGGCCTTGATGTCCTCGAGATTGATACCCCCGAATGTCGGCTCCAGAAGCCGGACGGTGCGGATGATGTCGTCGGGGTCCTCGGAGTCGATCTCGATGTCGAAGACGTCGATATCGGCGAAGCGCTTGAAAAGTACGCCCTTGCCTTCCATCACCGGCTTGCCGGCGGCAGCCCCGATATTGCCGAGCCCCAGCACCGCGGTTCCGTTGGAAACGACCGCCACCAAATTCCCCTTGGCCGTGTATTCAAAAGCGTCGTCGGGATTGTCCCGGATATGCAGGCAGGGAACCGCTACCCCGGGTGTGTAGGCGAGGGACAAGTCTCGCTGGGTCAGGCAGGGTTTGGTTGGGATGACCTCAATCTTTCCCTTGCGGCCCTGGCTGTGATACTCCAAGGCCTCTTTCTCGCGAATCATGATGCCCTCCTTCTTTCCGGTCCCGGGGGGCGCGTCCGCTGAGACTATTCAGCCCAGAAATCGATAACGAAAACGTCTGCCAGGAGGGGCCCCACCAGCTTGCCGAAAGCCTGGTGATCCGGGTGGACGAGGTATGCGTCGCGATCCGCAGCGGTTCTGAAGGTCAGGACGAACCCGTGGGTGAATCCCTTGTCCAAGCCTTCGGGGCTGACGTTGGTACCGGCCTCAAAGGCCACAATCTGAGGGATCTTTCCTTTGAGGGCGCGGAACTCAGCCACCACCTTGCCCACTTGCTCCTGGGAGGCTTCCGCCTTGAACTTGAAGGCCACCACGTGACGCAATTTACCGGGTTCCTCCCCGGCGAACCCCGGCGACGGCAAGCCTAAACCCAACAGCAGGGTGTACCACACGAGTTTCCGCATCCTTCCTCCTCGCCCGGGCCCGGGCCGCAAGGGAACGATAGTCCTGTGATGGGCGGCTTTCAACCCCGGCTGGTCAGCCTCCCTTGGTTCGTCCAGGGAGGGACACTGCATCTATACTGGCCGACTGTGCTCCTGGAATTGCTGAAGCGAAACCGGAATCTGCGGCACACCTGGATGGGACAGGTGGTCAGCGAGATCGGTGACCATTTCAACAATATCGCCGTCTTCAGCCTCGCTCTGGCCCAGACCAGGTCCGGCGCCGTGGTCAGCGGGATCATGCTGTCCCGGGCGGTGGCGGTGGTCTTGGCGGGTCCGGTGGCCGGGGTGGTGCTTGACCGGTTCGACCGCCGCCGCATCATGATCACCAGCGATCTGGTGAGGGCAGTCATCGCGGCGGCGTTCATTCTGGCCATCGAGTATCCGGGGACGGTACTGCTTTATGTGTTGAGCGGGCTGCTCATGTTTGCGTCGCCGTTTTTCACCAGCGGGCGTGCCTCCATCATGCCGGCGATCGTTCGGGGACCGGAGCTGCACGCCGCGAACTCACTCAGTCAGACGACGCAGTGGACGACTCTGACCGTGGGAGCGATCCTGGCCGGCACCTCGGTCTTCCATCTGGGTTTCCAGGGGGCGTTCATCATCAATGCGGCCTCATTCCTGTTTTCTGCTTGGGCGGTGACGCGTCTGAAGCTTTCCGAGGGGAGCTTCAGGGCTCTGCGAGAGCCTCTGACCGAGGCCCAGGTGGTCCGACCCTGGCGCGAGTATGCCGAAGGGTTGCATTACATGCGGACCACCCCACTGGTGCTGGGGATCGCACTGGTAGGCGTTGGCTGGGCAACGGGGGGCGGGGCCGCACAGATTCTGTTCAGCCTTTTCGGGGATCTGGTTTTCAATCGGGGGGCGGCGGGAATCGGGATCATCTGGGGCTTTGCCGGGATCGGCCTGCTGGTGGGAGGGACGCTGGCCTACCGTTTGGGGGAGCGCTTGAGCTTCGAAGCCTACAAGTGGGCGATCGCCGTGTGCTACGTGATCCATGGTGGGGCGTACGTGCTGTTTGCGCGGATGGAGAGCTTTCATGCCGCCCTGGTTTTCATCGCGCTGTCCCGGGCGGGCGTCGGCTTCAGTTCGGTCCTGAACCTCACCCAGCTGCTGCGACGGGTCCCCGACCGTTTCCGGGGTCGGGTTTTTGCCACGATGGAGTCAATGGTTTGGCTTACCATGATTGTCTCGATGGCGCTGGCCGGTCTGGCGTCGGAATATTACAGCCCGAGAGTGATCGGCGTCTGGTCCGGTCTGCTCAGCTCAACCACCGCTCTGTTCTGGGGATGGGCCCACGTGACCGGGCGGCTGCCCAAGCCGGAGCGCGCAGGAATCGATCCCGGCGAGGTGGAAGTCCACGGCGAGCCCCGCTATTCCGGTTGAGCCGCCTGCATGGTTGGGGCGGGCCTGGTGGTCTTGCCCGAAGACACGGGGAGGGCTATGTTGCTTCGGACATGAAGCGTCCCTGGACTTTGGCCGCGCTGTTTCTTGCCCTTGGAGTGCCTTGTCTGACGGAAGGTGGAGCCGGTACCCCGGCGGCCGCCCGCTTGCCCCGCCTGGAGGTGGCTCCCGGGGGAAGATACCTGCAAACGGAGGATGGCCGTCCTTTTCTCTACTTGGCTGACACCGCTTGGCAGCTTTTCCACCGACTGACGGCCGATGAGGCTGAGATCTATCTGCGCAACCGGCGGGAGAAGGGGTTTACGGTCATCCAGGCGGTTGTCCTGGCGGAGCTGGGCGGGATCGACGTCCCCAACGCCAACGGGCATCTGCCGCTGCAAGACCGGGATCCGCGACGGCCGAACGAACTGTATTTCCAGGACGTCGACCGGATAGTGGAGCTTGCCCAGGAACTGGGCCTGTACATCGCCATGCTGCCGACGTGGGGCAGCTACTGGAAGGTTGTCGGTGAGAACCGCCCGCGCCTGTTCAATGTCGACACCGCTGGGGCTTTTGGGCGGTACGTGGGTGAACGGTATCGGGACCGCCCGGTGATCTGGGTTCTGGGCGGCGACCAGAACATCGACAACGAAGATGAACGCCGGATTGTGGAAGCGATGGCCGCAGGGTTGCGGGAGGGGGACGGGGGCCGCCACCTCATGACTTACCACCCCCGGGGTCCCGGCAGATCATCCGACTACTTCCACCATGCCGAGTGGCTCGACTTCAATATGGTCCAGTCCTCGCACGCCGCCCGCGATCATGACAACGGCCTTTTCATCGAGCACGATCGCCGGCTGACTCCCGCCAAGCCCACGCTGGACGGCGAGCCCCGCTACGAAGCGTTGATGGTCGGTTTCTATCTGGCCGGTGCTCAGCCTGCACTGCGTTTCGATGATTACGACGTCCGGCAGGCGGCTTACTGGGCGATTTTGTCGGGAGCCTGCGGCCACACTTACGGGCACAACAGCGTGTGGCAGATGTGGGAGCCCCGGCACCCCAGCGTCATCGGGGCCAACATCCCGTGGCGGGAGGCACTCGACCACCCAGGTGCCGCACAAATGAAGTACCTCCGCCGCCTCCTGGAGGCCCGCCCCTTCCATCTCCTGGTACCCGACCCGGAACTGGTGCCCAACGGCCCGACTTGGGGCGGGGCGAAGATCCGAGCCGCGAGAGCCCGGGACGGATCCTTCGCGTTAGTGTACTCACCGCGTGGGGAGCCGTTTGCAGTCGACCGCAGCCACCTGTCGGCGACACGGATCCGGGAGAGCTGGTACGACCCGCGCTACGGAACGGCGTCGGTCATTCACACCGGCGATACGTCGGCGATTCAGACTTATGTGCCGCCCTGTGCGGGACGGGGATGCGACTGGGTATTGGTGCTGGACGACGCCCAAGAAATCCCACCCATCTCGCCGTAGCTCGGTACCTCCTGCGGGAATGGGGTGGCGGGGGACGGACCAGAAGCGGCCCTTCCGCAGGGTCAGTCAATCCCGGGGTGGGCGGCCGGCTCAGTCAAGAACTTGGAGATCGCGGCGAAAGCCTTCCGTCATCCACCACTGCCCCTGGCTGTCGATGATCAGGGCGTCGACCCCGGTGCGGGAGCCTGCCAATACCAATCCTTCACGGGGCCCGAGGACGAAAAGAGCCGTCGCCAGCACATCGGCGTCCTCCGCAGACGGCGCACGAACGGTCACCGCCTGGCAGAGGGCGGCAGGCCGTCCGGTACGCAGATCGATGATGTGGTGGTACCGGACTCCATCCACCATAACGTAGCGTTCGTAGTCGCCGGAAGTTACCACCGCCGCACGTTCGTTGAGACTCAGCTTTCCAAGCAGATCGGATGGGCCGCCGCGAGGGTCCCGGATGCCGATAGTCCAGGGGGTCTCGCCCTTGGATCCGGAACCGAGAACATCCCCTCCCCCGTTCACCAGGAAGTCGTCAAATCCCTGTCTGGACAGGATCGCACCCGCTTGATCGACGGCATATCCTTTTGCGATCCCGCCCAGTCCAATCTGGAACTCGGCCGGCAGCCCGATCCGGTTGCCCTCGACCTGGATCCGCCGATAGTCCACGAACGGCAGGCGCTGCTGGATCTCCTCCTCGGCAGGAGGGACGAAACCCTCCTCCAGCCGCCACAGTGAAGCAAGACCGCGCCACGTGATATCGAACGCCCCATGCGTGATCTCACCCCACTGGATGCTGCGGCGAACGATGTCGGCCAGCTCCGGGGGGACCTCGATCGAACCGGTGCCGGCGGCCCGATTGACGGCGCTGATCGGAGAGTCGGGCTTCCATTCGCTCATGATTTCCTCGATCCGGGCCACTTCGCGAAAGGCAAGATCGAGCGCGGCTTTGGTCTCCGTCTCGGAGCGGTGGGGCGGACGGACGACCTGAATCGACCACAGCGTGCCCATCAGCGTACGCTCTTCATAAGCCACCACGGGCTTGCCCGAAGGGAACCCGCAGTGACGAACCGCGACCGCCATTACCACCAGGGCCGCCAGCACCGCCAAAGCGGTCAAGATTCTCCTGCCGCGGGTCGGTGTGCCGGTGCGCTGCTGTTCTCCTTGCCAGTGATCAGTCACCATGGAGCCCCAGCGAAGCATAACGGTTCCTCCGAGTTGGCACCACTGACCCATGGAAGTCGGTTTAGGGACAGTCCACGATCCCGGGAGACGTGGGGACTGTCCCTAACTCCGGGCGCGATTGGGGACTGTCCCCAATGGAACTTGCGGAGCGGCCGGCGAGGGGGGCCACGGTGGGCCCGGAATCCCCTTGCGGGCCAAAAGGGATTCCGCGCCGGGTCCGTGAACGGCGCTGTCTACTCCACGGCCGGCTGACCTTCGATGGAGGAGAGGAAGCTGCCGGCGAGGTCGCCGAAGATGGCATAGGCCGCCACTCCCCGTGTCGCCTTCACCCGAAGGTGGCCTTTGACTTGCTGGAACTGGGGACCGAAGAAGGTTTCGGTGGCGAGAATGTCGGTCCTTCTTGCGTAGGGCCCCAGCTCGAAACTGGTAGTTGCGGTGAGGTTTCCATGTTCGTCGAAGGCCTCCACCTGGACTTCCACCGCGGTGGCCGAGGGATTGTAGACAGCCAGGCCGGTGAAGATGCGGCCGTCGGCGGTCTGGGCCACCTGCGGGAACACGACATCGGTATAGCCCGCGTCGTGCATCACAGGCACCGAGGTCAGAGAACGACCTTCAGGCCCCGCAAAGGAGAGCGTCGCCAACAGCTCAGGGGCTTCGTCGTTTTCAGCCTCGAGTTCAAATGAGCCACTGACCAGCGTGCGGAAGCGTCCCAGAATCTCACCGGCGTCGATCACGCTCAATGAGCCTGGAGCCAGCCGGATCGGGACGGAGGCGACCTCTCCTCCGAGATTGTCCCGAACTCGAGCGGTCGCCCGGACCTCCTTGGAGCCGGGGTTGAGAATCCGCAGAGTGGTGGTACCGCCCTCGGAGTCGACGAAGAAGTGGGGAGCCACCAGGCGATGGATGGCGGCCGGCGGCCGGCCGGAGGCCGCGGTCAAGGCGTTCTCACTGGCCACAAAACCATAGCCCTGCACGGGAATGCTCGAGAGGACCCGCACATAACCGTCGACGGCCGGAGCCTTCAGCCGGAAGATCTCGTCGATGGCACCGATAAACGCCCCCGCCGGCGACAGCGTGGGCCGCACACGGTCGATCAGAGCTCCCTTGGCGTCCCGCAACTCGAAAGTCAACTGGGCCGACCGTTCGGAGTCGGGATTGATGAGCTGCAGGATGGTGGACTCACCCGAGCGGTGACGGATCTCGCTGAAATACAACTGCTGAGAAGCCTCCGGCAGGGCACCCACTCCGTCCAGACGCCGACTGGCGAAATCACCGACCATGAGCAGACCGCGCAGCGCGTCATTGGATGATTCAGCCTCCATCGTCGCATTGGGCAACGAACCTGTCAGCACCTCGTTGGTGAGGAACGCCGTCTGGCCGAAAGGACTCAGGGGTTCCGGCAGAACCCGGTCACCCAAACGGACTCCCTGAACGTCCCGGGCAGCGATTCCGATCTGCGCCGCTTCCGCCTCCATGTTGAGGAGACCGACACCGACGTAGGTATCCTCGAGCAGGGCGTTGCCGGTATTGAGAGTGGCAGGGAAGATCAACTTTCGCACTTTGCGCGCCGCTTCGACCACGGCCACCTGGACGACGGCGTCGGCCCTGGCGCCGGAAGAGTCGGCCACCGTATAGGAAAACTCGTCGTTGCCGACAAACGAGGGTCGCGGGCTGAAGCGAATCCGCCCGTCCGACAGAAGTTCGGCGGAGCCGTGACGGGGTTTGCCCACTGTCACGACCGTCAGAGACTCTCCGTCCACCTCCTGGTCATTGGTGGTGACATCGATCTCGACCGCCGTGTTGCGAGGAGCGGTGAATTCATCGTCGACGGGCCGCGGCGCATCGTTGACCGGGCGCACACGAATCCGGACCGTCCCGTTGGCATAGCCGCCCTTGCCGTCGCTGATGGTGTAGCTGAAACTGTCGCTGCCGTTGAAATCCGGCTCCGGCGTGTACCAGAGAGTGCTTTGGTCAAGGCGGACAACCTGCCCATGGGTCGGCTGCCCGAAGCTGTCAAGATTCAGCCGGTCGCCGTCGGGATCACGGTCGTTGGCCAAGGGAAGGATTTCGCCACTCGAGTCCTCGTCGATGGAGACCTCATCATCGACGGCCGACGGTGACCGGTTACCCTGGCTGGCCACACTGACTTGCACTCGGCCCGATGCTGAACCACCGGCCCCATCGGCAATGTGGTATTGGAACTGGTCGGTTCCTTCGAAACCCGGCTTAGGTGTGTAGGTGACAATCCCTTGCGGGGTGAAAACGGCCTGGCCGTTGGCCGGTTGTTCGAGGCCGGTGAGCGTGAGGGTGTCTCCGTCGCGATCCCGGTCGTTCGCCAGGACTTTGAGCTGGATCTGCTGTCCCGGGATGGTTTGCGCCTGATCGTCGACCGCTTCAGGTGGATCGTTGACCGGAGTCACTTGGATGGAGACCGCAGCGGTAGCAGTCAGCGCCCCATCGGAAATGGTGTAGGTGAAGTTATCCGCGCCATGATAGTCGGCCCGCGGGGTATAACGCACCGCGTTGCCGGAAACAATGCTCAACGAGCCGTTCAGGGCTTGGGACACGGAGGTGACGGTGAGGGGATCGCCATCGGGATCCGAGTCGTTGGCCAATACGCTGATGGTGAGGGTTCCGTCTTCAACCACGGTCGCCGTGTCATTGAGTGCGATGGGTGCGCTGTTGGCCTGGGTCACGGTGATGGACACGATGGCAGTGGCTACGCCTCCCTTACCGTCGGAGACGGTGTAGGTGAACGAATCGGGCCCGGTATAGTTGGTCGCGGCTACGTACTGGACACTGGTCGACGAGAGCCGGAAAGCAGTCCCATGAGCCGGTGTACCGACAGCACTCACGGTGAGGGGATCCCCTTCGAGGTCGGTGTCATTGGCTACAACGTTGATCGTGACGGAGCCATTCCTGGGGACAGAGGCGGTGTCCGCGTTGGCGACCGGAGGGTCGTTAACTGGAGTCACCGTGACCTGTACCGTGGCGGAATCCGTCTTGCCGCCTGGATCGGCTGCGACATAGGTGAACGAATCCGTCCCATGGAAATTGGGATTCGGTGAGTAACGGACGGCGGAGCCTCCCACAATGACTACCTGGCCATTCTGGGCAGGCAGCACCTGCTGGATCGTCAGCGGGTCGCCGTCGGGGTCGGAATCGTTGGCGAGTACGGCGATCTGAATCGGCGAGTCCTCGTTGGTCACGGCGGTATCGTTGTTGGCCACCGGGCTACCATTGGTGTCGATTACGGTGATCGAGACCGTACCCGTCGCTGTGCCCCCCTTTCCATCACTGACTGTATAGGTGAAGGCATCGGTTCCGGAAAAGCCCGCTGCCGGCGTGTACGCGATGCTCACGGAGCTCAGCGAGGTGGTCGTACCGTGCTGAGGCTGTCCAAATGCGGTGACGACCAGGGCATCCCCGTCGACGTCGGTGTCGTTGGCGGCCGGATTGATGGTGACAGAGCCCCCTTGGGGCACCGTCCACGCATCGTTTATCGCTACCGGCGGGTCGTTGACCGGAGTCACCGTCACGGAAATGGTCCCGGTGGCGGAGCCGCCCTTGCCGTCAGTGATGGTATAGGTGAACGAGTCGGTCCCGTGGTAGTTCGGGGCCGGCACATACCGCACGCTGGTGGCGGAGATTTTGCTCGTTGTACCGTGCCCCGCCGGGCCGACACTGCTGACAGTCAGGGTGTCGCCGTCGGCGTCGGAGTCGTTGGCAGTGACGTTGATGGTGGCGGAACTGTCCTCGGCTAGGGTCAGGCTGTCGCCGTCGGCGTCGGAGTCGTTGGCAGTGACGTTGATGGTGGCGGAACTGTCCTCGGCTAGGGTCAGGCTGTCGTTTGCTGCCACCGGCACGTCGTTGACCGCGGTAACCGTTACCTGCACCACAGCGGTGGCGGTTCCACCATTCCCATCGCTGATCGTATAGGTGAAGGAGTCTGGCCCGTTATAGTTGGCTGCGGGGACGTACTGAACGGAGCTGGACGACAGCTTGGTGGCGCTGCCGTGAGCCGGCTGTCCGACCACGGTGACGCTCAACGAGTTGCCATCGACATCGGTGTCGTTGGCGATCACATTGATGACCACCGAGCCGTCCTCGGCAACGGTGGCGGTGTCGGGCTGGGCGACGGGAGGGTCGTTCACCGGAGTCACCGTCACCTGAACGGTGCCGGTGGCGGAACCGCCCTTGCCGTCGCTGACCGTGTAAGTAAACGAATCAGGGCCGTTGTAGTTCGGCGCGGGGGTGTACTGGACGTGGGATCCAGAGACTTGGGCGGCACTACCATGTGAGGGTTGACCGATGGCGGTGACGGTGAGGGGGTCGCCGTCCGGATCCTGGTCATTGGCGAGTACATTGAGGGTGACGGTCCCGTCTTCCGCCACGCTTACCGTATCGCTAGAAGCCACGGGGGGGCTGTTGGGCGGAATGACGGTGATCTGGACGGTTGCCGAGGCGGTGCCGCCCCGGCCGTCGCTGACGGTGTAGGTGAATGAGTCGCTGCCGCTGTAACCCGAGTTCGGAACGTAGCGGACGCTGGAGGCGGAGACGATGGTGGCGGTGCCATGACTCGGCGTTCCGACGGCGGTGACGGTGAGCGGATCGCCGTCGGCGTCGGAGTCGTTGGACGTGACGTTGATGGTTACCGAACCGCCAGCGGCGACGCTCGCCGTGTCGTTGGTGGCCACCGGAACCGTGTTGGGCGCCACCACTGTGACGGTGACCGTGCCGGTGGCTGATCCCCCCCGGCCGTCGCTGACGGCGTAGGTGAAGGTGTCGACACCGGCGAAGTTGCTTTGGGGAAGGTAAACCGCGATGTTGCCGTTCTTGCTGACGGTTCCGAAGGAGGCGCTCCCCACCGACGCCAAGGTCAGGGCGTCGCCGTCCGGATCCGTGTCGTTGGCCAGCACGGCGATCTGGACGCCCACGTTCTTGGGTGTGGTGACGGCGTCCGGGTTGGCCACCGGGTTGTGGTTGATGCTGGGAATGGTCGCGGACACCTCGTTGGAATAACCGCTCTCGGCTCCGGAGGTGTTGACGGCGGTGCAGACGTAATAGTAGGTCTGCCCCGGGCTGACGGCGCCATCGACATAGGTGGTCGTGGTGATCAGGCCGCTGTTGAGTTTGGTATAGCCCCAACCTGAATTGCCGGAGCGGTAGATGTTGTAGCCGGCAAGGTCGCTTTCAGAGTTGGGGTCCCACTGCAGGGTGACGCTTTGGGCAGCCAGCAGCGGGCAGAAAAAGATCAGAATCAGGGTTGGAAAAATCCAACCCCGGCAGAGATCAGTGAGCGGACGGGGAGGATGTACATCGTTTCGCAGTCGGAGCATGGCCATTTCCCGCGCAAGCTTAGGGGTCGGGCGGGAAGAGGCCGGGTGGCCGGGCTCACTGTCAGGGCGTGATCCATGTCACATTACGTAAGTGATTGAAAAATCGGCCGTTGGAGGGTTTTGCCGACAGACTTGCCGGGCCTGTGCCGGCAAAGACTGGGAAGAAACCTGCAGGAAAGACTGGGAAGGCTTCCTGGGCGGTCAGCAGATCAAGAGGAGGAGGGTGAGGGGAACTCAGGCGGCGATGCCGTCAAAAAAGAGCCGCAGCAGCTCGCGCTCTTCGTGGGGACGGCGCTCCCCTGCGTGACTGTGAATCAGGTGGAACATGTAGGCGCGCACCAGGCCTTCGAGGGAGAGGCTCATCAGCCGGGGGTCGGCAGTGCGGAATTCGCCGGTTTCAATGCCGGTGGCGAAGATGGCTTCGAGCCGTCCCACCAGCCGCTCGTACCGACGCTGCAGGTCCGGCAGAAAGCCTGTCTTGGGATCGCCCACCAGCGAGATCGTGCCCTGGAGGATCAGGCGGAAGAATGACGGATTGGCCCAGAACTGGCTGAGGCGACAAGTGAAATAGCGCTCCAGCACGCTCCTGGCCCCGGCGGCCTGGTCGTCCAGACATCGGTGCAGTTCGTCCTCCAGCTCGCTGATGCGACTCTCCACGGTTGCCAGGTAGAGATCGGCCTTGCTGCGGAAAAACCGATAGAGCATTCCTACCGAGAATTCAGCCTTTGCGGCGATTTCTTCCATGTTGGCGGAAAGAAACCCTTTTTCCGAAAACACGCTCTCGGCGGTCTGGAGGATCTCGTTCCGGCGGCGCAGGAACTCGCGTTCCTTGCGGGAGAGCCTGGGTGCAGACTCGGCCGAGGATACTGAACCGAGGTTCAGGGATTGAGCCATAACTCAGAGAGGGTAACATGATTCCACACGATTGAGGCGCCGCCCTCCCTTCCCTTGCACAGTCCGACGCCACTACAATGCCCACGGGCCCGCAGCCCGGGGAGATGTGAAATGATTCGACAGACCACGCGTCGTACGTTTCTGAACTGGGCGGCCGGTACCGCCGGCGGTCTGGCCGCCGGTTGGACGGTATCCGGCGCGCCGAAACGGCCGCCCATCGGGATGCAGCTTTACTGCGTCCGCAGGGAAATGGCGCAAAACCTGGAGAAGACGGTGGCGGATGTCGCCGCTCTCGGCTTCGAGGGAGTAGAGTTCGCCGACTATTTCGGACGTTCGGCCGAGCAGCTCCGGCGTGTCCTGGACGCCAACGGATTGAAGTGCTGCGGCACCCACATCATGCTTGACGACATGCTGGGTGACAGGCTGGCCGCCACCATCGAATTCAACCGGACGCTGGGGAATCCCTACCTGATCGTGCGCTGGTTGCCGGAAGCGCGTCGGAGCACCAGGTCGGCCTTTGCCGAGACCGTGAAACTCTTTGCCGATATCGCCGGGAGACTGGAACCTCACGGATTGAGAATCGGCTACCACAACCACGACTACATCTTCGAGCGGTTCGACGGCGAGCTGCTGTGGAACATTCTGGCGGACGGCACCCCGCCGAGCGTCGTTCTCCAGCTCGACACCGGCAATGCCGCCGTCACCGGCCAGGATCCGGTCCAACTTCTGAAGCGGAATCCGGGCCGCACCGCCACCATCCACCTGAAGCCCTTTTCGAAGCAGCACCCTGATGCTTTCATTGGGGATGACGACCTGCCTTGGCCGACCATCCTGGAACTTTGCCTGACCGTGGGCGGCACGGAGTGGTTTATCGTGGAATACGAACAGGAGGGTATCCCGCCGCTGGAAGCTCTCAAGGCCAACCTGGAGCGGGTAAAACGGCTGTTGGCGTGAAATCCCATTCCTGAGAGGAGACGATTCACAGCATGCGCAAAACGATTGCGATCCTGCTTTGTTTCGGTTTCATGATCGTTGCCGGACACGCCCAGAGGCCCCGGCTGCCGGGCGAATCATGGGTGCCGTTGTTTAACGGAAAGGACCTCACCGGCTGGGTGGAGGTCGGGAAAGAGAAGTGGGAAGTGGTGGACGGAGTGATCCACGGTCAGGGAGTGACCGAGGAATACGGTTACCTCAGGACCGAGAAGAAATATTCCGATTTCCACCTTTTTCTGCGGTTCAAGTGCCTGGCGGATGGAAACAGCGGCGTGTACTTCCATGCCGACTTCAAGCCTGGAACCGTCGACATCAGCCAAGGGCGCCAGTTTGAAATCGACCGCAAGGTGGGCAATCACACCGGCGGTATCTACGGAGACAACCGGGGATGGCTGGCGTGGCCCTCGCCGGAGTACGAGCCGCTGATCCTTCCGAACGACTGGAACGAGATGCTCATGCTCGTCGAGGGCAACCATTACGTGTGCTATCTCAACGGTGTCAAGGTACTCGATTTCACCCATCCCAGTCCCCAGGTATCCGACGGGTACATCGCTTTGCAGCTCCATTCCGGGGGCCTTGGGAACATGATGTTCAAGGACATCTACGTGAGGGATCTCCGCTGAAGACCGGTGGACGGTGATGGGCTACCGACTCTCGAAAATCTGTACCCGAACGGGCGACGGGGGGATGACCGGCCTGGGCGATGGGACGCGGGTCCCCAAGGATCACGCCCGGGTGGAAACCTGCGGGCAGATCGATGAGCTGGGCAGCTTCCTCGGTCTCCTTCTTACCTGCGAGCTGGAAGAGGAGATCCGGCGGATGCTCACCGCCATCCAGCATGACCTGTTCGATCTGGGAGGCGAGCTTTCGATCCCGGGACACGTGCTTCTGGCGGAGTCGCGGGTGGCCTTTCTGGAAGAAGAGCTGGAGCGGTTGAATGCCGAGCTTCCTCCGCTGAAGGAGTTCATCCTTCCCGGCGGCTCTGAGGCAGCGGCCCTGTGTCACGTCGCCCGAACCGTATGCAGGAGAGCGGAACGATGGCTGGTGCGACTACATCACGCGGAATCGGTCAGTGAGACCGCCCTTCGCTATCTCAATCGGCTTTCCGACCTGTTGTTCGTGACGGCGCGCCGGCTCAATCGAAGTGCCGGCCGGCCGGATGTGCTGTGGGACCGGCGGCGTGATACCGAAAGCGGCTGAGGGCTTCACCCACCTGTTTCCACATCGCCGGGATTGAGCCAAGGTCCCAGCTTGCGCTCCAGGAGCCGCTTACTGTAAGCGGTTCCCACACGCAGTCGTCGCGACTGCATCCAAAACTGCGGCGCCGGCGGTTCTCCCTCCCAGCGGGCGCCCTGGTCGTAGAACACGAGCAATCCCCAGGCGTCGGCCGCCGGGATCCGCAGGGGGCCCGAGTAACTGCGGGAAGCAAACTTCCAGAGATCCCAATAGTGGCGCACCCGGGAGTCGGGCAGATAATCGGCAGCGGCGGCAGCGGCCAAACCGAGATTGTCGCCCGCCTGCAGGGGCGCCCACATCAGGTAGACCTCCAGCGGCGCGGAAGGATGCCGCTGCAGGATGTCCTGCAAGTCGGCACAGGTTTGCAGACAGTGCGCACAAGAGGGTGAGAACACGCCGACCAGGCGCGGCCGTCCCGACGCCGCGTTGAAGTTCTGCACAAAAGCCTCGGCGCCGAACGAAAGCGGGATCACCCGCGGCGGATCCGCGGCGAAGAGGAACCCAGCCGCCGCCGCCCAGCCCAACACGACCATCGATGGCTTTCCGACTCTCACGGAACCGGCACTCCCGGAATCACGGGGAAGGTCGTCAGCAACGGCACCTTCTGGGGAAAGTCCACTCCGATCTCGTTCTTCTGGCGCAAGGTAACCGCCGCAATGGGCTGGGACGACTCCACCGTCACCAAGCCCAGCATTTCCCCGGCAGGGGGGTAATTGGGAAAGAGCTGGGAGATAAAGCGCGGCAGATGTTGGCCGACCGCCAGCTCCAGCTCCCGTTCGGCCAGCAGGCTGAAATTCAGGTCGTAAAGTTTGAGAGTGACCGTTGCCGCTGCAGCCGAGGTGTTGACCAGGGCGAGCCCGGTATCCCGGCCTCCCAGAGAATCGAGAAAGACGCTGAACCGGTGACGTGGCACCGTAGCCGGCACGCCGGCCTCGAACAGGGTGATCGTCCGGCCCAGGGTGTCGATGGCCTGCTGGGTGAAAACCGCGGTGCCGCCGATGATGGCGGCGCCGGCCCTGACCCGTGCATAACCCACCTGAAATCCGCCCTTGCCGGTGGTCTCGATGAAGCGAATGCCGCGTGGTTGTAAGACCTCCTGAATCCGAATCACCGGGGCCTGTAGGCCCACGTCGATCCCCATGGCATTGCCGTCCAGATCGAAGAACTCCAAGACGAACTGGATCGGGAACTGACTGGGGTTCGCCAAGACGAAGGTGGTCAAAAATCGCTCTCGCGTAAACAGCCCGAAAGTCCCGTTGGCGATCTGGGGAAAATAGAGGTTTGCCGCGTAACTGAACGGCTGGACCACCGGGAAGGGCGTCAGGGAAGCCACTTCCGCCGGGAATTCGAGACCGGGCTGGTCGCGCTGGCGAAGCGTGAGAGCCACCAGCGGGACCGGACTGTTGACGATCACGATGCCCCGCATCTCGGCCGCCTGCTGCTGGACGTTGGGGAACAGCTCGGCCACGAACTGGGCGGTATGTTGACCCGGTGAAAGTTGCAGAGTCGTTTCGTCCACCAGGTTGTTATCCAGGTCATACAGGGTCAGCCGCACGTCCGCGGGGGTGCTGTCTTCCCCATCGACATCCCCCGCATGGACCAGGGCGATGCCCGTATCCTTGTCCGCCAGCGAATCCAGTACGAAGGCAAAGTTGCCGGAAGCCTTGGTTGCAGGCACCCCGGCCTCGAACAGGATCACCCCAGCCTCCGTGTCGGTGCGGCTGAAAATGGCGGTGCCGTCCACCCCGGGTCCGGCGGTAATCCGGGCGTAACCGATGCGCAGGTTTCCGGTCCCCGGACTCTGAACGTAAAGCGTTCCGCCGCGCTCCAGCGGAACCTCGAAGCGTGGGAGGTCGCCGAGGGAGCCCAGGTTGAACGGCATGGGCTGGCCGGCGGAGTCGAAGAACTCGATCACGGCTGTGGTCGCCTCCCCGGTGTTCACCAGGACGAGGGCGGTCTGGAAACGGATCCTGCCCTCCGTCCCCGCTGCAATCTGGGGGAAGTAGAAGACGTCCTGGGGTTGCACAGCGACCACGAGTCCGTCCGAGGGGTCCTGGGAAGAAACATACATCCGCCGGGTATCCCGGGGGTCGATGACCATCCGGTTGACCTGCCGGGTGGGAAGGTTTTGGCCCAGGGGTGTCCATGTCCTGGCCCCGTCAGTGCTTCGGAACAGCCCGGCGTCCTGGGTGGATGCATACACCTCATCGGGACGGTTGGCGATCAGGGCGAGGCTGGTGACCACGCCGGGAATCGGCTGGGCGGTCCAGTTCGCGCCGCTGTCCGCGGTCCGGGCGACAATCGGAAAGTTGCCGGGAGGCGGGCTCACCCCTGCGGCGTAGAGAATGTTGGGCGACGTGCTGCTGATGGCCAGAGCGCGCACTGGACCGATACCGGTAAGGCTGGTCGGTACCCACGACGTCCCTCCGTCGGTACTGCGGTAAACCAGCCCGTTTCCGCCCAGGTACAGGTTCGACGTGTTCTGGGGATCCACGACCAGGGAAAACACGGCTTTCCCTGCATCGTCGAGACCCTGGTTCTTCACCAGCCAGTTGGCGCCTGCATCATCACTTCGGAAAACCCCACCGGCCGCCGTACCGACGTAAACGATCCTCGGGTTCCTCGGGTCCAGCGCAATCGCGGTGAACGGAGCCCGATCGCAGCGCAGGGCCTCACTGCCGCAAAGCAATGTCCAATCCTTTCCCTCGTTGGTGGTTTTATACAGAGCCGTCTGGGTGCCTGCGTACAGGACTCTGGCATTGTTGGACTCGCTCGCCAGGGCGAGGACGCGTTCGCCCTCCAGCCCCATGGAAACCCAAGTGGTGCCCGTGTCCTTGGAGACAAACACGCCGCCCGAAACCGGCGCCGCGAACACCCATGAATTCTGGAATGACACGTGAAGCGCGTCGGCACCGGTCGAAGCCAGCGGCGTGGCCGTCCAGGCGGAACCCGAATTCGAGGAGAAGTAAACCGCCGCACCGCCGAACTGGGCTTGCGGACCGGACCGGATGGGGAGGTCCAGTGAGTTGGTGGCGCCTGCCAAATAGATGCTGCCGTCGGTCCCGAGAGCCATGCCGCCGGGAATCTCGTCGCCGACGCCACCGACGACGGAGCTGAAGGCTATCAGGTTTCGCCGGAAATCCAGGATCACCACCACCAGATCCGTCAAAGCTCGTTTGACGAAACCGGTACCCCGGAGCGGGAACTCCGGAGAACCGGAGTACCCCCCGACCACCACCCGGCCGTGGGAGTCCAGAGCAAGGTCGCGCGCCGAGTCGGTCCCGGATCCTCCCAGGTAGGTGGAGTAGACAATGCGACTGCGGTCAGCGGCGAACCCTGTGACGAACATCTCCAGGCCCGCCAAGTAGTTCCACTGGATAGGGTCCTGGAGAGGAAAGTTATTGCTGGCAGTCTCTCCGGCCAGCCACAGGGTGCCGTCCGGGCCGACCGTCAAGCCGTAGGCGGCCTCCGTCGAACTCCCGCCCAGGTAGGTGGAAAAGACAAGCGAGGCGCCATTGGCGGAGAGCTCGGCGACGAAGGCGTCCCGGCCCCCCGACCGGGCGGGTTGCACAGCGTCTTGCACCGGGAAGTTTGTGGAGTCGGTGGAACCTGCCACCACCGGCAGGGCGGAAGGACTCAGGGCCAGTTCGCCGGCCTGGTCGACTCCGGAACCTCCCAGGTAGGTTCCGAAAACCAGCGCCGAGCCGGCGAGGTTGAAACGGACCAGAAAGGCATCGCTTGCGGAGCCGGAACCGGTACCGTTGAGCTGCGCCTGCAGGGCATTCTGGACTGGGAAGTCGGTCGAGGAGGTGGTGCCGGCGACCAGCAGTTCCTGGCCCGCAAGCACTGCCGCGGATGCGTTATCGGCCCGACCTCCGCCAAGGTAGGTGGACCAAATCAGGGCGGAACCGCCGGAGCTGAGTTTCAGAGCGAAGACATCAGGGGCGCTCCGCAGTGAGGCCTGGAAAGGATTCTGGGTAGGGAAATCTGCCGACGACGTATCGCCCACCACATAAAGGTTCCCGGCGGCATCGATCTCCAGGTCCGCAGCGACGTCGTCCCGATTGCCGCCCAGATAGGTCAGCCATGCCAGTGCCCTGCCGCCCTGATTGAAACGCGCTACGAACGCGTCACGTCCTCCTGCCGCGTCAGCCTGAAGTACCGTTCCCCGGCCCAGACCGGCGGAGGTCGTCCAGCCGGCGACATAGATCACGTCTCCAGGGGCCGGAACGACGGCGCTGATGGAGTCAGCCTGCCCGCTGCCGAGGTAGGTGGAAAACTCAAGGATCGGGTCAATAACCAGCGGCAGCTCCGGTTTGTACTGCCCCAGGGCAAAACCGAACTCCCCGGCCCCTACCGGCCGAAAATCACAGGCTACCGCCAGGCGAACGCCGTCGCTCTCCTGGTAAGCAAGGGGTGCTCTCAGCGTCAATTGTTCATTTCCCAGGACCAGGCGGAGCTTCCCGTCTGCCTCAGTTACGACCTCTTCGAAACCGGACAACTGGAAGCGGATCCGGGCTGGGTCGGCACCCGGCGCGACCTCAAAGTCGAATTCCAGTTCCCCTCGCCTGCCATGGAAGATCAGGTCGATTCCCGGATAAACACCCGGATAGCGGACGCCGGCGTAAACCGGGACCTGGGTCCGCCAAGCGCTGCTGGGGCCAAGCAGATAATTCAGCACGTAAGGAGCCTCTTCCTCGCCCCGGGGCGCAACTTCGCCGCCGCCGACCAGTCGCAGGCGCGCCGGGACAGCGGCTCCAAAATGGATTGCCGATGCGGTCAAAAGCACTTCCCCGGGATGACCTGCCGTGCGGAACCCGGAACCTTCCGCGGTCTGAACCGGCTCGAAGCGGAGAGGCAGAGAAGGCGGATCGACGCGGGTGACGGTGGGCTCGGCCCGCGCCAAACCGGCAAAGATCAGAAGGAACACCGCTACACGGATCGGCAGCAGAACTGGAGTCATATGCCTCCTAGTCTAACGACTTCGGCGGCCCCTGTTTACCGCAACTCGAAGCGTTTCATCTTCTCCAGCAAGCTGCGGTAACTGATCTGGAGCTGTTCGGATGTCCGCCGCCGGTTCCAGCCGTTGGCCTGCAGGACTCGCCGGATCAGTTCCCTTTCCACCCGGGCACCGGCCTGGCGAGCCAGCTCCGGCATGGGCAAGGCGGTTGGCTCCGGCTCCGGGGATTCCTTCAGGTCGAGGCGGCTCACCGCTTCACCCAGGTCCTCACCGCTGACCACCACACGTTTGAAGAAGTTCCTGAGTTCCTCCACGTTGCCGGGCCAGGAGTACTTTTCCAGAGGAGCCAGCAGTTCATCAGTCAGTGTTTGCGCACTGTCGAGTCCGTAGCGCAGCCGCCAGCCCGCGAAAAAATGTTGGGCAAGGGGCCGGATATCCTCAGGTCGTTCGCGCAATGGCAGGACGCGAATCTCCAGCGCGCGGATCCTTTCATACAGGTCGTTACGAAACCGGCCGTTGACAACCTGACGCCAAAGGTCGGGGGAAGCTGATGCGATGACCTTGCAGTCGGCCATGGCAAGCGTCGGCCGGGAAGCACGTTCCGCTTCGCAGCGGAGGAGGAGCTGGAGCAGCAGCGCCTGGCCGTCGGACCCGAAGGAGTCGAGGTCGCGGAAGAAAAGGGTGCCGGAGCAGCAGGCGTTGCCCTCAGTGTCGGGAGGACCTGAGCGGAACAGGTGGCTGTCGAGGCTGCTGATGGGCGGACGGCCCTGGCAGAATCGATGAAAGGGTCGCCCTGACTGGCCGGAACAGCGATGAATGTAGCGGGCAAGGGTCTCCCGTCCGCTACCGGGCTCTCCGGTGATCAACAGGTTGAGGTCGGTGGTGGCGACCCGCCGCGCCAGTTCATAGACGCGCTGCATTGCAGGGCTCGGGCAGGTCAACTGTTCCCACTCCCATGCGCTGACCGGAGCAGTCGGGCCATTCATTGCGCAACGTTTCTTTGCAAGTCCGATGCCAGGTATTCCGCCGGGCTGGCAACGGCTGGCACTGCCTGGATTTCATTCCACGGGAATGGAAGCGCTGTTTCAGTTCCCTCCCAACTTCGGGTACCGGGTTACCCACCGAACCCTTTCCGCCATCCAGCGGCCCCGATCCGCAAGACGTTTGGGTGGCGACCGAGAACCATGCCGCTCCCGGGGCCGACACCCCGCCCGCGAAGGGTGAGACCAGGAATCCAGAGAGTTAGAGGGGCTGCTCTCGACAAACAGGGTGACGAGGTTGTTTAATGTTGGCTTTTTGGAGATGATCGGTCCGGCTGAACAGGAGTCGCCATGTTTCGACTAGGGCGTACCGCCGCCAGTTCCAAGATACCCCTTCGCCGTACGGTAGAGATTCCTCCCAGGAAGAGCCTCCGGGTGGGACGAAATGAGCCTTGCCCGTGCGGAAGCGGGCGCAAGTACAAGAATTGTCACGAAGCCGAGGGCGAGGCCTTCCTTATGAAACTGGCCCGCAAGCGGGACCTGGATCGTTGGGAGGAGGAGCAGAAGAAGGCCGGCGTGTCCTGGTTCAGGCGCCTGCTGGGCAAGGCCCTCCGGTAATCGTATCGGTCCTGGCGCACCGGCCGGGGTTTTTGCGGGTTCCGGGCGGGGCTGCGGATAGGACACCCTTCACTGCTTCGAAAGCTCGCGGCTCCTGTGAAAGGCCACAATCAGCCGCCATGCTTCCGCCGGATCGTCGGTGTACTGGATCAGCTCCAGATGGCGATCCTCAATCGTTCCCTCGTCCGCCAGAAAGCGGAAGTTCACCACCTGGTCCCAGTACTCCTTTCCGAACAGGATAATGGGGATTTCCTGCATCCGGTTGGTCTGTCTGAGGGTCAGCGCATCCATCAGCTCGTCCAGGGTGCCGAACCCCCCCGGGAAAATCACCAGCGCCTTCGCCCTCAGCAGGAAATGCATCTTGCGGAGAGCGAAATAACGGAAACGGAAGGACAGCCCGGGTGTGAGATAAGGATTGGGACGCTGTTCGGCCGGCAGCGTGATGTTGAGGCCGATGGACTTTGCGCCCACCTCGTAGGCCCCCCGGTTGGCCGCCTCCATGATGCCCGGGCCGCCACCGGTCACGATCACGTAATTGTGAAGGGGTTCTTTGGTCGATTCGGTGGCCACAATGCGGGCGAACTCCCGGGCCTTGTCGTAGTAGTGCGACTTGGCCACAATGCGCCGGGCGACCTCCACCTCCCGGATCAGACTCGGGTTGTTTGGGTAGACCGCCAGGGCTTCCTCAGCTCGGTGCAAGCGCTGCTCGGCCCGGAAGCGGTCGACAATTTGGGTGCCGCCGAAAATGACGACGGTGGAGTGAATGTTCTGTTCGGCAAAGTAGATCTCAGGTTTGAGCAACTCCAGCAACAGGCGCACCGGACGCGCCTCGTCCCGGGCCAGAAATTCGGTGTCCTCTTCGACCAGTCGATAACTGGGTGAAGAGAGAATCGCCTGCAGACGTTCTTCCTCGCTGTTCTTGGGCACTGTCTCCTCCCGCTTCGCCGGACTGTCAAGAACGGTTCACGTGTGCCGATTCCCTCTCGGTTCGGGTGAGCTTGGCATCAGGAGCGCCATGGATCGCGGTATTCATAGCTCAGCCACCGGTTGGCGGTTGCCGGCTGGACGATCTGTTCTCGTTCGGCGTCCCACTCCAGCCGGCTGCCGGTCGCCAGCGCGATGTTTGCCAGCAATGCGAAAGTTGTCGAACGATGGCCCTCTTCCAGGGGACACGCCGGCGTTTGCCGGCTTCGGACGCAGTCAAGGAAATTCCGCACGTGCGTCGGAGTGGAGTCGGTCTCCTCCGTCACCAGACGGCGCTCCTCGGCCGGTGCAGGGGCCCCGAACTGGCCCGGTGGAGAGCTCTCGATCCGGTAGCCGGCACCCTTCTCGTAGACTGTACTCACCAGGAGGTTGCCCCGGGTTCCCCGGATTTCGATTTCTCCTTGGGCAACCTCGCCGCCGCATGCCTCGTACTGCCCGAAGGTCAGGAGAGTGCCGCTGGGAAACTCGAAAGTGACTTCCATGGTGTCCGGAATGGTTCGATCGTCGTCGACGGCATAGCGCCCACCCACGGCGGTGACGAATCGCGGTGCCTGTTCCCCGATCAGCCACCGGATCACGTCGAAGTAGTGGACTCCCCAGTTCCCCACCTGCGAGGAATACTCCTGCCACCAGCGGAAACGGTAAGGGTGAATGTTGCTCTGGTACGGACGCCAGGGCCGCGGACCCAGCCACAGGTTCCAGTCCAGCTCGGGCGGAGGCTCCTGGGGAGATTTTCGCCCGATACCGCCCGGGGCCATGTTGCTGACCCGGTATGCGCGGCAGACTGTCACTTTGCCCACAGCTCCATTCCGGATGAGTTCCGGCAGGCCTCGATAGACCTCGGAGGATCGGCGTTGCAGGCCCACCTGGACGACCCGTCGGGTTGCGGCAGCGGCTTCAATCATGCGCCGGCCCTCGGCCACCGCCACGGTGAGCGGTTTCTCCACGTACACATCCTTGCCCGCGCTGCAGGCGTCGATGGTTTGCAGGGCGTGCCAGTGGTCCGGAGTTGCGATGACGACGGCGTCAATGTCGGTGCGCTCGAGCAGCCTGCGGTAATCTTTGTAGCGGGTCACCCGGTCTCGCCAGGCCTCTCCCATCCGGGGTATGTAGCGGCCCACCTCCGCCCGCACGGTCGGATCCACCTTGTCCAGTCGCCGCTGGAGAAACGGCTCGTAAACGTCACAGACCGCCACCAGCTCGACATCCGCGAAACCCAGGAACGCCTCGATCAACTGGCTGCCACGGTTGCCGACGCCGATGAAGCCGAGTCCGATGCGATCACTGGGCGCCGGAAACGGACCGGCACGGCGCACCGAAGCAGCCGGCAGCGGCGCGGCTGAGGCGGTGGCGGCAACCAAGGTACCTCCCATGAACGTTCGGCGTGTGATGTCCCGTTTTCTCACTTCGATCACCTCCTCCCCAGTCCGGGCGGGGAGCCTCCGGCCGGCTTGATGTCATCAGCCTTGCGGCCGGTACAGCAGCATACCGGCCAAGGAGAGAACCAGATAAGGCAGGTACACCACCAGGCTTTGGCTGAGGATGGCCGCAACCAGGCCCAAAACTGAAATGGCTTCGAACACTGCCAGCCGCGCAACCAGAAGCGTGAAGCGGTGCCGGTCAGGACTGCCGTGTGCCGGTGTGCCCATCCAACCTTCAAGCCAGCGTGTGGCGACCAGGAAAAGAAGGACCGCCAGCAGCGCCGGCACCAGCACTGCAGGCTGGGAAACGTCCAGGGGCTCCGGCGGTGCGGTGTCGATGATCCGCCAAGCGACCACCAGGAACAGAATGGGACTCATGGCCATGGCCAGCCACAACAGCCGACCCAGCATCAGGGGGCTCAAATCCGGTTGGTTCCCCATCTTGATCGCACGAGAGTAATCGTTCTCCCGGACAGGGTAAAGTGTAGGGGACTAAGGTCTCACCAAGGTTGGGACTTGGGAAAGGCAGCTTCATTGATGTGGTCGCCGAACTTGACGGAAGCCTTTGACTTCGCGGCCCGGCTCCATCAGTCCCAGACCCGCAAGGGTTCAGAGGTGCCGTATCTGGCGCATCTGCTGGCGGTGGCCGCGCAGGTGCTGGAATGGGGCGGCGATGAGCCCTCGGTTATCACCGCCCTCCTGCATGATGCCGTCGAGGACCAGGGCGGGCTGGATACGCTGGAAGAAATCCGGCGGCGATTCGGTTCCGGGATCGCCCGGATGGTCAGCGGCTGTTCGGACGCGTTTACCACCCCCAAGCCGCCGTGGAGGGAGCGCAAAGAGCGGTTCCTGGCCGGTCTGCCCGGGGCCGATCCCCGGGTCCGGCTGGTGGTGGCCGCCGACAAGCTGCACAACCTGCAGTGCATCATCCGGGACCATCGTCAGCTTGGAGAAGCGGTCTGGCAGCGCTTTCGGGGCGGTCGTGAGGGAACCTTGTGGTACTACCGGCAGGTGGTGGAGCTGTTCCGCAACCTTGGGCCTGCGCCGGCCGGCCAGGCGCTGGAAGAACATTATGGCGTGCTGCTGGCAGGCATGGCCGACGGAGGCGGGCAGCCGGCGGCCCGCCCGGACACCGGCTCGGAAGGCTGAACTCCGAGGCTGAGCCGGCGCCAGGAGAACGCTTGCACCGGCGGTCTCCCCGGGCGCCCTGGAGGGCGCGGGCTCGGTTGTGGCGGTAGGCGGCTTCCGGTAAGATCGGCCTTTTGGAGCGCCGGATGTCCCTTTATCTGTACAACACCCTCACCCGCCGCCTGGAACCCTTCCAGCCGTCCCGGCCGGGAGAGGTCCGCATGTATACCTGTGGGCCGACGGTGTATCACTACGTCCATATCGGGAACTTCCGGACGTTCATCTTTCAGGACATCCTGCGTCGTTGGTTGCGCTACCGCGGATACCGCCTGACTCACGTCATGAACATCACCGACGTGGAGGACAAAATCATCGCCGCGGCGCGAAAGGCTGGGGTTCCGATCTTCGATTACACGCGCCAGTACGAGGAAGCGTTTCTGCAGGACATGGAAACACTGCGGATCCAGAGGCCCGAGGTGATGCCCCGTGCAACCGAGCATATCCCGGAAATGCTGGAACTCATCCGCCGGCTGGAAGCAAGGGGGCTGACCTACATCAGCGACGGCTCGGTTTATTTCCGCATCGACGGTTTCCCGGGCTATGGGAAGCTGTCGCAGCTCGAGGCGGAATCCGCCGAAGCCGGCCGCAGCGGCCGGGTGGACGAGGACGAGTACTCCAAGGAGAACCCGCGGGACTTTGTGTTGTGGAAGGCCGCCCGGGAGAATGAACACTCCTGGCCTTCACCCTATGGACCGGGGAGGCCCGGCTGGCACCTGGAATGCTCGGCCATGAGCATGAAGTACCTGGGTGAGTCCTTCGATCTGCACTGCGGGGGGGTCGACCTGGTTTTCCCCCACCACGAGAACGAGATCGCGCAGAGCGAGGGTGCCACCGGACATCCGTTCGTCAGGTACTGGATTCACGGGGCCCACCTGATCGTGGAGGGCCAGAAGATGTCCAAGTCTTTGGGCAACTTTTACACCCTGCGGGACCTGCTGGCCCGCGGCTGTAAGCCCGAGGCTTTGCGCTACCTGCTGGCCTCAGTCCACTACCGCAAGCCGCTGAACTTCACGTTTGAAGGTGTCGAGCAGGCCGAGGCCGCCATTCGCCGTGTCAACGATTTTCTGGTGAGGGTTCGGGAAGTATCCGCCGCCGCACCCCCGACCCCTGCCTTGACGGAGCGCACGAAGGCCGCGCTGGTCCGGTTTGAAGCAGCCCTCGATGATGATCTGAACACTTCGGCGGCACTGGCCGCGATGTTCGAGCTGATCCGTGACCTGAACCCATCCCTGGAACACCGCCAGGTGGGCGGTGACACCCGGGCGGCCCTGCTGGAAGCCTTCGGGAAGTTCAACCAGGTGTTCGACGTCTTCCAGGTCGAGGAGGTGGCCATCGCAGACGAAGAAGTCCTCCGGCTGATTCGGGAACGCGAACTGGCCCGCAGCGAACGGGACTTCCGACGGGCCGACGAAATCCGCAACCGCCTGGCGGCGCAGGGAATCCTGCTCGAAGACACCAAGGAAGGCACAAGATGGAAAAGGCGGAGCTGAGTCTGGAGCCGGGCTGTGTGCGGGAGGTTATCGGCCGGTACATGCTGGCCGACGGACTGGACCTGGTCATCGACCTGAATCGCAGTCGCGGATCATGGATCGTCGACGCCCGAAACGGAGAGCCTTACCTGGACTTCTTCAGTTGTTTTGCCACGATTCCGCTGGGTTACAACCATCCCCGCATGGCCTCCCGCGAAGCGGTCCAGGAACTCGGGCGGGCCGCGGTCCAGAAGCCGTCCAATTCCGACCTGTACTCGCTGGAGATGGCGCGGTTCGTTGCGACCTTCGGCCGGCTGGCGATGCCCGAATTCATGCGGTACCTGTTTTTCATTGAGGGCGGCGCTCTGGCTGTCGAGAACGCCCTGAAGATCGCCTTCGACTGGAAAGTCCGTCGCAATTTGGCCCGTGGGCTGGACGAAGGCAGGGGAACCCAGGTCATCCACTTCCGTCAGGCGTTTCACGGCCGGTCGGGGTACACGCTGTCGCTGACCAATACGGCGGACCCCCGAAAGACGATGTACTTCCCCAAGTTCAGCTGGCCCAGGGTGCTTAACCCGAAATGCAGTTTCCCGTTGGAGGGAGCCGTCCTGGAGCGGGTCCTCCGGGACGAGGAAGAGGCCCTTCGCCAGATCCTGGCGGTCCTGGAGCGCGATCCGGATGACATTGCCTGTCTGATCATCGAGCCGATTCAGTGCGAAGGTGGGGACAACCACTTCCGCGCTGAATTCCATCGCGAACTGAGGCGCATCTGCGACGCCTATGACATCCTCCTGGTCCATGATGAGGTTCAGACGGGGATGGGGGTCACAGGCCGGATGTGGGCGTGCCAGCATTACGTGGAACCGGATTTGATCGCTTTCGGCAAGAAGTCCCAGGTGTGCGGCGTGATGGCAGGACCTCGGGTCGACCAGGTGCCGGACAATGTCTTTCACGTGCCGAGCCGGATCAACTCCACCTGGGGCGGGAATCTGGTGGATATGGTCCGCTGCCGGATGTACCTCGAAGTTTACGAGGAAGAGGGTGTGCTGGAGCATTGTGCGCGGGTCGGTCGGCTGCTGATCGGCAAGCTGCAGGAACTGCAGGCGGAGTTTCCGCAGGTGGTGAGCAATGTCAGGGGCCTGGGATTGCTCTGTGCCATGGACCTGCCGGACCGCGAGGCCCGGGACCGTCTGCTGAAAGCCCTGTTCCGCCGCCGGCTGGTGATGTTGGGGTGCGGGGAACGATCGATCCGGTTCCGCACCGCCCTGAACATCCCTGAGGAGGACTTGCTGGCCGGTGTAGCCGTCATCCGGGCGGCGATCGCCGAAGAATTCCGGGACTGAACCCCTATGGGAAGCCCCGGCCGGTTCATCACCTTCGAAGGGGTGGAGGGCTCCGGCAAGAGCCTCCAGCTGCGGCTGACCGCCGCCGCCCTCCGAAAACGCAACCTCGAGGTGGTGGAAACCTGCGAACCCGGGGGAACCGCTTTCGGCCGGGAACTGCGACGCGTCCTGCTCAGGGAAGATGGGCCCCCCAGGGATGCGGCTGCGGAACTGCTGCTGTATCTGGCGGACCGTGTCCAGCACCTGCGCGAAGTGGTGGAGCCGGCGCTGGCCCGGGGATGTTGGGTGCTTAGCGACCGCTACCATCATGCGACGCTGGCCTATCAGGGACACGCCCGCGGCCTCGGCGTTGCCTGGATCCAGCGTCTGGCGATACCGTTGGGGATCAGACGTCCGGATCTGGTGCTGCTTCTCGACCTTCCGGCGGCGGCGGGCCTGGCGCGGGCGCGGGCGCGAAACCGGCAGCTACGGACGAAGCTGGGACGCTTTGAGGCGGAGTCCCTGGCGTTTCATGAGCGGGTGCGCGAGGCCTATCTGCGGCTGGCCGGCGAAGACCCGTCCGGAATCGTGGTCATTGACGCAGTAGGCACGCCGACGGAAGTCTCCGCCCGTGTCTGGGAGGCCATCACCGGCCGGCTGGGCTTATGAGCCAGGTACATCGTCTGGGGAATCTCGTAGGCAATCGGGCCCTGATCTCGGCTCTGGCGCGCAGTCGACTGCCGGCGGCGGCCCTGTTTGCCGGCCCGGAAGGAGTCGGCAAACGCACGGTGGCCCTGTTGCTGGCCGCCGCCGCGAACTGTCGTGGGCCGGAGGACGGTGAACCCTGCGGCCGCTGCCCCTCGTGCCTGAAGGCCTTCCAGGGAATCCACCCCGACATCCGAATCTGGTCCCCGGACACCGCCGGCGGGAAGATCCGGATCGAACAGATGCGGGAACTGCGTGACGAGGCGCAGTTCCGGCCGTTTGAAGGGCGCAGCAGGTGCTTCCTGATTGATCCCGCCGATGCCATGACCGCCGAGGCGGCCAACTGCATCCTGAAGACCTTGGAGGAGCCGGCCAGAACCACCCATCTGCTGTTGATCACGGCGTTCCCTGACCAACTGCTGCCCACGATTCGGTCCCGATGTCTGCAGTTCGTCTTCCAGCCGGTGGGGCGGGAAGAGTTGGAACGGTTCCTGGTGGGCCGGCCTGGGGTCGACCAGCCGGAGCTGAGGGCTGCGCTGGCCCGGGGCAGCGTCGGAAACGCCCTGGCGTTGGACTTGGCAGCCTACACTCGGGAACGCGATCTGCTGCTGAAGCTGTTGGCGGCCTGGGTGCCAAAAAGGACTTTCGCCGCGATGCTGGCAGCCTCCGAGAAACTGGGGTTGAAGGTACGGGACCGGGCGACCGTCCAAAGGCTGCTGGTGGTGTTGCAGGACCTGCTGTGCGACATCTACCACCTGCAGGTGGGCATGCCGCAGCGGGTTATGAATGTGGACCGGCTGGGAGAGCTGAACCGTCTGCAGGACAAGCTCACGCCGGCGGAGATCGAATCGCTGCTGGAGGCGACGGTGGAAGCCCGGCGGGACGTGGACCGCAACGTCAAGCCGGATGTCTGCTTCGAGACAGTCTGGTGCAGCCCGACCGGCGCGAGCGCAACCGTTACAGGCCGAGGCGCCTGACTCCTCCACCATGCGGGCGCCCGTTTGCCCGGAGACCCTGCGTTCCACTATAGTGAGTCCTTGTGACCTGGTTCAGCCGGGAGAAAAAGCCGCTCCAGCCGGCAGCCGAGGACGAACGGACAGTTCGGACCGAGGGGCTGTTCACGAAGTGCGACGGCTGCAAAGCCATCATCTGGAAAAAAGAGCTGGAACAGTCGTTGTGGGTATGCCCGAAGTGTGCTTTCCACTTCAGGATCGACGCCCGAAAGCGACTGGAGATCCTGTTCGACGACGGGGAATATCAGGAATTCGACGCCGAACTCCGGTCCTCCGATCCGCTCGGTTTCGTCGACAAGAAACCCTACCGCGAACGACTGGAGGCGGCAGTTCGGTCGACGGGCTGTAACGAAGCCGTCGTCAGTGCGGAAGGTCGCCTGCAGGGGATTCCCACCATTTGCGCCGCCATGGAATACGGCTTCATTGGGGGGTCAATGGGCTCGGTGGTCGGTGAAAAAATCACTCGGGCCATCGAGAAGGCGATTGCCGAATCCAGGCCGCTGGTCATTGTTTCCGCCAGCGGTGGTGCCAGAATGATGGAGAGCTTCCTGTCGCTCATGCAGATGGCGAAGATCAGCGCTGCCCTGGCGCGTCTGCACGAGCGTGGCCTGCCGTACATCTCGCTGCTCACCGACCCCACCACCGGTGGGGTCACCGCCAGTTTCGCCATGCTTGGGGACCTTAACATCGCGGAGCCGAGGGCGCTGATCGGTTTTGCCGGCCCGCGGGTGATTGAGCAGACCATTCGGCAGAAGCTCCCGGAAGGTTTCCAGCGCAGCGAGTTTCTGCTGGAGAAGGGCATGCTGGATGCCGTCGTGCACCGGAAGGAGCAACGGGCTTTCATCGCCGACTGGTTCCGCTTCATGAGGGTGGCTTAGGTTCCCCCGCCGAGCGCCGGCCCGGCGGATCGGCTGCGTTTCCCAATGACCTACGCGGAATGTCTGGACTACTTGCAGCGCCTCGGCAACGAGGTGCTGACCATGAAGCTCGGGCTGGAGACGATCCGCCTCCTCTGTGATCGGCTGGGGGGAGTCCACCGTGCCTTTCCGGCGGCGGTGGTGGCGGGCACCAACGGCAAGGGTTCCACCGCCCGTTTCCTGGCGGCGGCTGCAAGCGCCGGAGGTCTCCGCACAGGCCTCTTCACCTCGCCCCACCTGGTGCGGGTTACCGAACGGATTCATGTCGACGGGGAGGAGATCACTCCCGAAGACTTCACCGCCTGTTTCAGCCGCGCGGTGGAGACGGTTTCCGGCGGAGGCTTTGCTGCCCACCCGACCTTTTTTGAAATGCTCACCGCCACCGCTTTGCTCCATTTCGCCCGAAGGCGGGTGGATCTGGCGGTCCTGGAGGTGGGCATGGGCGGCCGGCTGGACAGTACGAACGTTGTGGACCCCGTGGTTTCCGTGGTGACGCCGATCGGCCTCGACCACCAGCAGTACCTGGGTGCCACCATTCCACTGATTGCCCGGGAAAAAGCGGGGATCATGCGCCGGGGAGCGCCGACATGGTCGGCGGCGCAGGTGCCGGAGGCAGCGGCAGTGCTGGAGGAGACGGCGCGGGAGCTGGGAACAACCGTGCGGTTTGTAAGCGGCCGGGAGAGTGGCCCCATTCAGCAGGAGGACGGGCGGTGCAGTTTTGTTCTGGACGGAGTGGCATTCCGACTGGCAGCCGCCGGGCGCTTTCAGGTGGATAACGCCGTGCTGGCGGCCCGGGCTGTCGGCGAACTGGGGAGGATCGGACATCGAGTGGACCCGGAGGCAGTTGCCGCCGGAATCGGGCGGGTCCAGGTGCCCGGAGTCCTTCAGATTTTGGAGGGAAGCCCGAGGATCTACCTCGACGGCGCCCACAACCCCCACGCAGCGTTGCGCTTGGCGGATTTCGTGTCGAGTTGGGTAGGACGTCCCCGCCATCTGCTTTTCGGGATCATGGCCGACAAAGACATCGCGGGGGTGCTGAGGCTGTTGGAGCCGCATTTCGACCGGGTGGTGTTGACCCGAGTGCGCTCTCCCCGGGCTGCCGACCCCTGGCAGATCCGGCAGCAGTGGTGTCCGCGGGCTGAAGTCCAGGAGGACTCCGCGGCCGCGCTGGACCGGGCCTGTCAAGACGCCGCCGCGGTGGTGGTGGCCGGGTCTTTCTACCTCGCAGGCGAAATTCTGGCGGTCGCAGGGCGCGGAGCTGCCGGCCTCAGAAGTTGAACACCACGCTGGTCAGGAAGGCGGTGTCATTTTTTCGGATCGCCGGAGTGGGGGTGATGTTCTTGTAATCGTCCACGAACTCAACCTTCAGTTCCATCCGCCGGGTGAGGCGTGTCGTCAAGGCCGCCGAGAAATGATAGAAAGCATCTCTGAAGTTTTCCATCTTCCACAGCCCCGCAAAGTTCTGCACGATTCGCGTCCCTTCACCCAGTTGGAATTCGAGTTTCTGCCCCGCGTTGACAGAGCCGCTGCGGCGGACATCCGCGGCGTAGGTGTTGTCTTCCCAGACGACTCCGGCCCCCCCGTCAAACCCCAGCAGTAGGCGGTCGGTCTTGACCACTTTCCAGCCTGCGCCGAGCTGGGGGTTGAAGAGGTGATCGACCTCCTTGAAAGGATCCCGGACGTAGCCCAGGTCAAAGTACACGAAGGCTCGTTCTGAGTAGGTGTATTCGTCACGAAATCCGAGGCGGAGGCGGTCCGAGGTTTTGACCCCGCGCTGCTCGGAACGCAGATAGAGCCCCGTGAAGCGGAAAACGTTACGGCTTCCGGGGTCGTGGGCCGCCTCGAAGGAGAAGGTGTAGCTGGCAGTGTCGGAGTTGCCGCCGGTCAACGACAATCCGGCTCCCACCACGCCCTTCCAGGTGTCTGCGGGTGGCTGGGGCTGGACATCCGGTTCAGCGGAAACCTTGGCACAGAGGAGACCGAGTGCCGCCGCCCACCTTCCCGCTGTGCCAAGCTGAAGGAGGAAGCTCGCCGGTCGGGGTTCGTTCCGGTCCCTAGGGATTCGGGCTGGCAGTTTCATCTGGCCCTAAGAGTAGTGCAGAGAGGAGAAGTTTCACCGGGGTGCTGCTCCGTGTCGGCCCAGTCGTCCCTGGCGGCCCGACACGCGGCCCGACCGGCCCTCGCGCAGGCGCGAGCTGGAAAGAGGGATAATGGCAAGAATGCTTGATCGTAAGATTGGCTTCTTGCTGGCGCTGGCGTTGGTTGTGCTCGGCCCGATTTCCGGGCTGAGGGCTGAAGAAACAGGCGGGACGGGCTGGCTGCCGGAGTGGGCCGACCAGTTGGGAGTGAGCCTTGAAGAGACCCCGGCTCCTGACCAGGTGTTCACCATCCTGAAAGGCACTGTCAAGGAACCCGGTAAGCTGATTCCTTTGCTCGCTGAAGCGAAGGAGGGCATGGTGGTCTCGTTTATCCATGCCGGTAATGCTGCCTGGACGACCGAGGTGTCGGGCGTCAGGATCAGGCCCTGCGTGGTGCGGTTACGGGTCGAGGGTTCAGAGACTGAGGTTCGGCTGGTTCCCGACCGCAAGACACTTCAACTCAAGCTGGGTCCGCCCCCCTTCCGGGGATCGAATCTGCGTCCGGGAGGCCGCTGACGGGGCGTCGGCTATGGCGGGGTGATGACGACCTCGGCGTCGAGCCTGCGCTCCTCCGCCTCAAGCTGTTGTTTGATTTTCTGATATTGCGCCATGGTTTCACGGGCGTCGTCCAGCTGGCCGGTGCGCTGATAGGCCCGAGCGAGCTGGTAGTGCAGGCTGCCGTCCTCGTCCGCCGCCAGCGCTCTGCGGAGATGGGGGATGGCTTTGGCGGCTTCACCCAAGGTCATGTAGGCCCGTCCCAAAGCTGAGTGAGCCCCCAACAGGTCGGGGGCGAGCTTGACTGCCTTCTCCAGGTAAGGGATGGCTGCTTCCACCTGTTGTTGGTAAAGCAGTGAATCGCCGGCCAGGAAGTGGAGCCGGCCCGAGTCCGGATCGGTCTTCAGCAGTTCCTCGGCAAGGCTGCGGGCAGCCGGGTAATCGCGGTTGAGGTACAGGGAGACCGCCAGTTCCTCTTTGGCTGCCCGGTTGCCGGGATCCAGTTCCAGGGCGGCCCGCCACTCCTTGACGGCTTCCCAGTGCCGGTTCTGATTGCGGTGGATGGTGGCACGGATCTCGTGCAGTTCGAAGGACGGCGGCAACTGGGAGAGCCGGGAAAAAGCGGCCAGCGCAAGCTGGTTGCATGCCTGGGCTTGCCAGTACAGGGCTTCGGGGTTGCGGTCGTCCCGTGTGGCTTCGAGGATTTCCCGGTATCGGCCCGAGAGGAAGCGGCACACCTGAGGCTCACGTGTGCAGTCAGGTTCACCCAGAGCGGATTCCCGGGCCTCTTCCTGGGGAGCCCAGTCGGGATGGCCGCTTTCCCGGTAGATGTGAGCCAGGGCCGCATGGATCCCCCGCAGTCCGGGCTGGGCTTCCGCCGCCTTGCGGTAGAAGTAGAAGGCGCTTGAGTACTGTTTCTGGGCGAGGCGGGAGGCGGCGATCAGCGAGAACCAGTAGCCTGATTCGGGTGCCAGCTTTTCCACCAGTTCGAAGGCCCGAGCCGCCAGATCCTCGCAGCTCTTGCCGACCCCATACCAGCCGCGGGGGCTTTCCGGCTGGATGCCCACCAGCCGGGTGAAGGTATCAAGGGCCTGGAAAGGCTGTTCGGATCGAAGGTACGCATCGCCTAGCAGTTCCAGGGCGCGGGGCTCGTCGGGTCGGCGGCGCAGGTACTCCTGAAGGGGCGCGACTGCCGCAGCCGGCTTGCCGATTTCCAGGCGGCTGGCCCCCAGGAAGAGCCAGCCGGGAACCAACGCCGGGTCCTCAGCCACCGCCTGCTGCAGATGCGGCTCCGCCTGGGCCGGTTTACCCCCAAGATAGAGAGCCAGGCCCAAGTTCATGCGCAGGCCCGGGATGCCGGGGAGGTGCTTGAGCAGGTCCTGGTAGAGTCGCGCGGCTGTTTCGAAACGCCCGGCATTCAAGGCCTCCTGAGCTTCCTGCGAGGCCAGGCGGAGAGTTTGGGGATCGGGCGGGCTCGCAGGTTGCGGGGCGAGGCTGATCAGAAGAGCGAGACCTGACAAGGGGGCCATCAGACTTACAGTATAGAGGCTTCATGGCGGCTTCGTAGGGGCAGGGTTTCGGGTCAGCGTTTCGTGGCCGAGGCCGTCATTGCGAGCAGCGAACCCGACGCCGCGGCTGCGACCGGGAGATTCCACAATTTGGATTAGTCCCGAGACGACATTCAAAGAATTGGATTTCCGTACCTGAATCGTTTTTCATGTGCAAAGGCCGAGTTGGGGGAGGAGCGCTTCAACACTGGATTCCATGAGAGCTGTTGCGCGACAGACCGTCGCCGGAGGACGGCGCGGTGCCAGTGGCATCCGTGTTGCTAGAGCGGATGAATAGTGACAGGGGTCACTTACAGGCGTGTTAACACAATGAAACACGGCTTTGCGGGTTTCAGGGCTGTTCCATCCATTGTCTTAAGTAAGGAGGAAAACTCTATGTTTCAAACCATGCGACGGCTCGGCAGGTGGAGCTTGCCGGGCCTCTCCGTCGCCCTGGTGCTGAGTCTGGCCGTACCCCAGACGGCCGTGGCGCAGGCGCTCTACGGCACGATCACGGGACAGGTCAGGGACACCACCGGGGGCGCCATTCCGGGCGCCGAAGTGACGGCCACCAATATCAGTACCAACTATACTCAGACAGCGCTCACCAACGACGTGGGCAACTACACGCTGGCCAACGTGCCCATCGGGACTTACACGGTGCGGGTCTCCCTGACCGGGTTCCGCGAATATGTGGCGGAACGCGTGATTGTCACCGCCGGGCAGGTGACGCGGCAGAATGCAACCCTGGAGGTGGGCCAGATCACCGAGTCGATCACGGTGTCCAGCGCGGCGACCCTGCTGAAGACCGACACCACTGACGTTTCCGCTCAGCTGGAATCCAAGGAGATCACCGATCTTCCTCTCGGCGCTTTCAAGAACTACCAGAGCCTGCTGAATCTGGTGCCGGGAGCGACCCCCGCCGGTTTTCAGAACGCCATCACCGACACTCCGGGGCGTGCGCTGACCACCAACGTCAATGGGGTCAACCGCAACAACAACAACACCCGGATTGACGGCGCCATGAGCGTCAACATCTGGCTGCCGCATCACACAGCCTATGTCCCTCCGTCTGAAACCATCGAAGTGGTGGACGTCTCCACCAACAACTTCGATGCGGAGAAAGGCTTCGCCGGGGGTGCCGCTGTCACCGTCATCACCAAGTCCGGGACCAACGAGTTGCATGGATCGGCGTTCGGTTTCCATGAGAACAGCGCCTTGGCCGCCCGCCGCTTCTTCAACTTTTTGGACAAGGACGGCGACGGGAAGGCCGACAAGCCGGGCAGCAAGCGGAACATCGACGGCTTCACCATCGGCGGCCCGGTGATCAAGGACAAGCTGTTCTTCTTCGGCGGGTGGGAAGGCACCTTCCAGCGCCTGGCACGAACCACGACCGCTACGCTGCCGACCCAGGCCATGCGCAACGGCGACTTCAGCGCTTTCAACACTGTGATCTACGATCCAGCCACGGCGACTGGAGCCGACGGTTCCGGCAAGACTCCGTTCCCGGGAAACATCATCCCCCAGGACCGGATGTCCCCCGCCGCCTTGAAGATGCAGCAGTTGCTGCCGCTGCCGAACCTGCCGGGCCTGACCTCCAACTACGAGGTTTCCGGCACGGAGAAGATGGACCGGCACAACTACGACGTCAAAATCGACTGGTACCGCAGCGAGAGCCACCGGGTCTGGGGCAAATTCAGTTGGATGGATGCTGAAGTTGCCAAGGATACGGTGTTCGGACGCGGCGGCGGCGGCGCCATCGGCGGCGGCGGCGACGGCGTGGGTCTGACCGACGTCAAGGTCTACGGCATCGGCCACAACTGGACCCTGTCGCCCACCCTCCTGGTGGACGGCAACTTCGGGTTCACCGACATGGACCAGGAAGTGGTGACCGCCGACCTGGGCGAGGGGAACTTCGGCGCCGAATTCCTGGGTATCCCGGGGACCAACGTCGCCCCCGGCCAGGAGCGGGCCTGCGTTGTGGACGGCCAGAACCGCTGCGGCGGCGTGCCTCGTTTCGGAGTGGACGGCTACACCGCCTTCGGGCAGGTGGATGGCTGGAGCCCCCTGTTCCGGAACGAGAACAGCTTCACGTTTACGCATAACGTGAGCTGGACCACCGGCAACCACGAACTGCGTATGGGCTACGACCTGGTCAAGCACATGCTGGACCACTGGCAGCCGGAAATTGGCTCAGGGCCGCGTGGCGCCTTCAATTTCAGTCGTAACGCCACTTCCGTCCCGGGGGCCAGTCCCACCGACCAGAACGGCTGGGCCTCGTTCCTGCTGGGTGCCCTTTCCTCCACGGGAAAGAGCCTCCAATGGGAGTTGATGACCGCCAACGAGTGGCAGCACGCCTGGTACATCCGTGACCGCTGGCAGGTGACCCCCAAGCTGACCTTCACGCTCGGCCTGCGTTATGAGTACTTCCCGCTGGTCACCCGTGACGATCGGCCCATGGAGTACCTGGACCTCAGCAAGTTCGCCAGCACCCAGACTCTGGAGCTGGTGCTCGATAACGACATCGCGGTGAGCAAGAAGCTGTTCGCTCCCCGCGTCGGATTTGCTTACCGGCTGTCCGACAACGATGTCGTCCGGGCCGGCTACGGGATCACCAACAACCCGCTGCCGTTCGCCCGTCCGCTGCGGGGCTTCTATCCCCTGACGGTGGGAGCGGACTTTTCGGGTCAGACCAGTTACGTGCCTTTCCGCTATCTGGAGGAGGGGATCCCCATCTTCGTGGGTCCCGAAACCACTCCAGGCGCGCGGATTCCGCTGCCCACCTTCGTGCAGCAGCGCACCATGCCGCCGGACAAGATCAACCGCGGCTATGTGCAGTCCTGGAACCTGGTGTACGAGCGGAAGTTCCCGGCTGACTTCGTGGTCAGCTTCGGCTATGTGGGAACCCAGACCGTCCGCCAGCTTGCCGACCTGGAGCTGAACTGGTCGCCGGTCAACGGCGGCAACACCGGCCGGCAGTACTACCCCTATACCAATGGGATTGAGTACTGGAACGGCTGGCTGAGCGCCAACTATCACTCCCTGCAGATCGCCATCAACCGCCGGTTCACCAACGGTCTGTTCGTCAAGGGTGCGTACACGTACTCCAAGGCGATCAACCGGACCGACGACGACGGTTGGGCCGGCGTTTCCTGGAACGACCCCGCGCTCCTGCACCGCAACCGGGCCCAGGCGGGCTACAACCGTCCGCACATGCTCCAGTTGGCTACGGTGTACGAACTGCCCTGGGGTCGCGAAGGGGATAGCTGGGCCAACCAGATCATCCGCAACTGGCAGGTCAACGGCATCTTCTCCGTGAACCAGAACACGCCCTTCACGGTCACCTCCAGCTCCGCGATCAACAACCGCAACAACCTCCAGACCGCGGACCAGGTGAAACCCGAAGTGCAGAAGCTGGGTGGCATCGGCACCGGTCAGCCCTACTATGACCGCGACGCCTTCGCGGCGATTACGCGGGTACCCGGTGTAAGCTGCACCAATTACGACTGCTACGGGAACTCCGGCCGGAACATCCTGCGCGGCCCCACGTGGGTCAACCTGGATCTTTCCGTGTTCCGCGTGTTCCCGCTTACGGAGGACTTCAGCCTGGAGTTCAGGTCCGAGTTCTTCAACTTCACCAACACGCCGCACTTCAACAACCCCAACGGCAACCGCAGCTCGGGCTCGTTCATGTACATCACGAGCACCAGCGACAACGCGCCGGAAAGGGTTGTCCGGTTTGCGCTCAAGCTGAAGTGGTAGTCGTCTAGTACAGGCCTGACGGGGCGCCGAAACGGCGCCCCGTTTGCCTGTCCCTTGATCCCACCGGAGAACCTGAAGGCCCGGGAGGGAGGCCCCTCCCTCAACGGTAGCTTTCCCGGATCCAGCGTTCAAAGGTCGCGCCGGGATTGTTCAGGCTCGCCTCGTCGATGATGAACTCCGAATGCGGGGAGGCCTTGCTGAGCAGGTTGAGGGCGTGCTCGTACTCCTTGAAGAGCCGGCGGCAGTAATCCAGCACATCCTGGCCTGCGGCCTGGGCCTGCTCGCCCAGACGGATTACTGCCTCGGGACTGAAGACCACCTTGAGGCCGTAAGTCTGAAGCACTTCGTGCTCGAAGCGGGACGTCCGCCACTGCAGGATTTGCGGGCGAAAAAGGTCGGGCTTCTGCAAGAGCTGCGCCAGCACTCCGGCGGGATCGAGCACCAGCTCCTCGTTGACGATGAACTCGCGAACGGGGGAGTCGGGCAGGGCGTACTTGAAATCCCGGAAGATCCGCTCGCAGACCGACATGAGGCCCCGGGCGCCGGTCTGTTCCTCAGCCGCCTGTTCGGCAATGGCACGCATCCCACCATCGGTGAAGTAGACGTCGATCCCATACGCCTTGAAGTCCTGGCGGTACTGCTTGAGGATGGACCCCTCAGAATGCTTCGCGATGTCGAACAGATCATCCACCGTCAGCGGCTGGAGGTGAACGACCACCGGGAGCCGACCGGCGAACTCGGCCTCGAAGCCGTATTCGATAAAGTCCACGCTCTTGACCCGTGAAAGCAGCAGCGATTCCTGATCGGCGCCTGCCCGCTCGCCCATGAACCCGATCTGTTTGGACCCGATCCGGCGCCGGATGATGTCCGTCAGGCCGGCAAAAGCTCCGCTCACGATAAACAGGATGTGGCGGGTATTGATGGTCTTCTTTTCAATCCGCCCCTTGGTCTGGAATTCCATCAGTGCCTGCATCTGGCTGGCCACGTCGGTGGCGGAGCGGAGCGGCACCTCGGTCTCCTCCATGAGCTTCAACAGATTGCGCTGAACGCCATGACCGCTGACGTCGCGGCCGATGATCGTCGAGGGGGTGGCGATCTTGTCGATTTCGTCGAGGTAGATGATCCCGCATTCCGCCAGGGCGATGTCACCGTTGGCCTGTGCCACCAGCTCGCGAACCAGGTCCTCCACGTCACCACCCACATAGCCCGTCTCACTGAACTTGGTGGCATCGGCTTTGACGAAGGGGACGCCGATCAAACGGGCCACGTTCTGGATCAGGTAGGTCTTGCCGACCCCGGTCGGTCCGATCAGGATGATGTTCTGCTTCTTGTAATCGCTCCATCCGCTGCCGGCTGCCGAGGCCTGGAGATGGTGGTAGTGATCGCAGATGGCCGTGGCCAGCACCTTCTTGGCGTCGTCCTGGCGGATGACGAAGCGGTCCAGATATTTCTTGATATCGCTGGGTTTGTAGTGGAATTCGAGGGCCCGCCTGCGTCGCTGGTCGTCAGGCGAAGCCTCCGTCTCGACCCGCTGGGCCTGGGGGAACACGTCCACCTTGACCCCGGATCCCAGCTTCTCCTGTAGAAATTTCCGGAGTTCTTCCGGAGTGATTTGCTTTTCCAAGTTCATTTACAGCACCTCTGGAAACTAGAATACCCCGAACCCTGACTCCGAATCGGATGTGGTCTCGCGCCGGACAGCTCCTTCGGAACGCCTCGCGGGGTTAGACTGGATTCCCATCAAGGCCATGAAAGCCGAACTTCAGGACTACCTGCGGACACGAAAACGGACTCTGGATCTGCTGGAGTCCCTCCGCCAGCCTCAACTGGATCGGCGTCCGGCACCGGACCGGTGGTCCGTGGGAGAGATCGCGGACCATCTGCTGCGTGTGGAGCGCTTTTACCAGGGCGAGATGGAGGCCCTGAGAGACTTGGCACGCAGCGGACGTGGAACTACCCTGACCCGGCGTCTGGCCGACTTCGACGTCCGTGTGCGCTTCCTGCCCGGGTGGCTCCAGTCCTGGATGGAGACGCCGATGAATCTGATGAACCTGTTCATCCCGTCCAGGATGCGTGAGATTTTCATGGAGCGGGTCCTGATTCCCGCCGCTGCCCCGGCGAAGGCCCTGCCAGTGCGGGGACGTCCGCAGTCGGAGCTGGTGAATGAACTGACGCAGGCCCGAGAAAGGACGGTCAGGCTTTTCGAATCAGCCGGCGACGTGGACTGGCATCGGATGATTCACCGGCATCCGCTGCTGGGGTGGAACACCGCGCCTCAGTTGCTGCGGCTGCTGACGCTTCACGAGGTTCGCCATCTTCGTCAGGCGGAGGCGGCGTTAAGGTAGCAGGGATGGTCGCGTTCCCCGCCCCGACTCCGTGGCTATCGGGTCGGTGCCTCCAAACGGCTGAGCTGGGTTTCCCGCAGCATCCCTTGGGTCTCATGCACGCGGACCACCTGGTTGATGGGCACTTGCTTGAGCACCTGCTTCTGGCCCGAGGGCCACAGGATCTCGACCGAGTCCGCGCTGCCTTTCCCCAGCCCGAAGGTCAGGCGGAGCTGCGACTGGCTGCAGTAGCTGCCGCCGGTCTTCCGGATGGCCGTCTGGGCGCTGCCTCCGGAATGGACCTTGACGATGGCTCCGATGGCATCCCGGTTGCTCTTGGAACCCTCGAGGTCAAGGGCCAACCAGTTGTTCCGTGACCCTCCGTCGTTGCGGAACAGGTGGGCCGGACCCCCGCAAGTCGTGACCAGCAAGTCCAGGTCGCCGTCATTGTCGTAATCCCCGAAAGCGACACCCCGGGCCACTCGGGGAGCCGCAAATTCCTTTCCCGCCTGGGCGGTGACTTCCTTGAACTGTTTGCCCCCCAGGTTTTGAAACAGATGAGGCGGCTGCGCATAGGTGACCCGCTTCTGGACGAGGTTGATGTCGTTTTCCACATGTCCGTTGCCGGCGTAGATATCCAGATACCCGTCCAGGTCGAAATCGAAAAAGATGCAGCCGAAGGCAAGGGTCAGCAGGCTGGAGGGGCCCACCGACGAGGTGGGGGCGTCGTCGATGAAGAAGCCGTTCTGTTCGTTGTGATACAGCGAGATCATTTCGTTGGAGAAGTTGCCGATCACGACGCTCAAGAACCCGCTGCGGTCATAATCGCCGGCGTCGATCCCCATGGCGCCGCGGGCGACCCCGTCTTCACTGAAAGCGATCCCCGCCAGCACTCCCACCTCCGTAAAGGTGCCGTCACCGTTGTTCTCCCACAGCTTGTTGGGCTGGGTGTCGTTGGCCAACATGATGTCCAGCCAGGAATCGTTGTTGTAGTCGAAGATGAGGACGCCGAGGCCCTTGTTGGTCTCGTCCCACACCTTGGCGGCGCGGGTGACGTCCTGAAACTTCCCATTGCCCAGGTTTCGGTACAGCACCGGCGAAGTTCCCTTGTAAGCCTGGGGCGTGCAGTAGGACTTGTTCTCTCCGTCAAGGCTGCACCAGATGTCGGTCTCCCGCGTCCATTTGACGTAATTCGCCACGAAGAGGTCCAGGTGGCCGTCCTTGTCGTAGTCGAAGAAGGCGGAACTGGTTCCGTAGCCCGGGTTGCCGAGGCCAGCCGCCGCCGTGACATCCTTGAAGGTCCCATTACCCTGGTTCTGGAACAGGCGGTCGGGTCCCAAAGAGGTGACATACACGTCGCAGTCGCCGTCGTTGTCGTAGTCGGCGGCGGTGACTCCCATGGCGTAAAACTCCACCGCCAGTCCGGCCTCGCGGGTTACCTCGGTGAAGGTGCCGTTGCCGTTGTTTCGATAGAGGGCCGGGTAACTGGTCTTCTTCTTGCCGCCGGGCTGATCCGGCCAACTCATGCCGTTGGTCAGAAAAATATCCAGCCAGCCGTCACCGTTGTAGTCGAAAAACGCGCCGCCCCCGCCCATGGTCTCCGGCAAATACTTCTTGCCGAAGGCCCCGTTGTTATGAACGAAGCGGATTCCGGCGCCGGCGGTAACCTCCGTAAATTTCACTTGGGCCAGGCCCGTGACCGCCAGTGATCCACCCAGCAGAAACGTCATCAGCGTCTTGTTCATTGCGAGACCTTCTCTGTGATTGGTGCAGACCTCTATCCAGGTTGACCTAGGGACCGGCGGTAAAGGCTGGGTCCTTCGGAGGTACAGCAACCCGAGTCATATGGAGTTGTTGGCGGATCTGGTCCAAGGGGTACGTTACGTGTTCGTGGATCGCCTGCCGTTCATTGTTGTCGTGGGGGTTCTGCCGCAAATATGGACCGGTGATGGCCTGCGCGCTTTCATCGGCCTTGAAGCGCAGGTACAGGGCCTGTTCCCGCTGGGCCATTTCCTGGTTGCGGAGCGCCCGGTAGCACAGCATCAGGTTGTAATGGGCCTGCAGATCCTCCGGGTCGATCTCCAGAACCCGGTTCAAGGTCTGCACCGCCTCCTCAAACTTGCGCTGCAGGAAAAGCACGCGCCCAATCTGGTTGAGCACGACCCGGTCCCGCGGATACTTGGCCTCCGCCTTGCGGTAGTGTTCGAGGGCTTGATCGTAGTTGCCCTGCTTCTTGTAACTCTCACCCATGAAGAAGTGGGTCTTGGCCAGTTCCGGGTCGATCTCCAGTGCCTTGGCCAGGACTTCGAGCGCCTCTTCGGTTCGACCCTCCAGCACCCGCACCCGACCCACGTTGACCCAGCCGTCGGCATAACCCGGGTCGATCTCCGTCACCCGCAGGAAAATGTCCTCCGCAGCCTTCAGGTCGCCCTGCAGCAGCAGTCCGATGCCGTAATCGTTCCAGCGGATCAGGTCCTCCTTCAGGTAGACGGATTCCTGCTCAGGCGGCGGCGCGCCCTTGGGGAGCACCCTGAGCTGGGCTTCGGATTTCGCCATAGTGACGATGGGCAGATCCGGGATCTCTTTCATGGCTCCGGAGACCGTGGAAGTGTCTCCCGTGAATACCCATTTCCCGTCGTCGTAGTCGGGACTCATGGCAGGATTGGGATCCGCCGGATCGCGTACCCCCGCATAGGCCCACTGGGTGTTCCACCAGGCGAACTTCCGGTAGTTGACCTTGGCCGTCAGGTATATGGTCTCTCCGGCATCTTCCGGGACGTGGAGCCGGAAGTGGATCGTGTCGGCGGCACCGGGCGGGACCAGCCGTACGTAGGCCACCGTCCGAGTCGCCCATGCGTTACGTTTGTTGACGGGATTGCCGTTGGCGTCCAGCATCCGGGAGCGGTAGAAATGGGCGCCCGGATCGACTTCGCCCTTCCGACCGTTCTCGTCCTCGGGGACGTAGCCGCTCCAGAAAATGATGTTGCCGCGTTCATCCACCGCCTTCAGCTCGACCCAAACCTCAAACGCATCGACCGTGCCACCGGGGAAGAAATGGCCGACGCCTTTGGTCCGCAGCACGACGTTGACCCGCACCGTGTCGCCGCGACGCACCGCCGGTTGGACGCGGTTGATGGGGGCGACCACCTGGCGTACCGCCGTGTAACCTGCTCCACGGCCTCCGGTAGCCAGCCCCATTTCGTCCCCTTCGGCGAACGTACTCGAGACTTGCAGCGTTTCCTGCGCGGCAGGAGCGGGCGCCCGCTCATCCTCGGAGGAGGCCTCGCTGAGGGCGAAGATGTCCACTGAAACCTGGTCGTTTTGGAGGAACTCGGTAACCAGCTTAAGCTGCTCCTCAAAGCCGTTGGCGTAAGGCAGCGCGGTGTTCGCCGCGGGGAAGCGGTGATCGTGGACGACTCCTTCCACGTTGCCGGCATCGTTGGAGGGGACCAGCGGCATGTGACAGTCGGCGCAATCCTTGGGCTCTGGCGGGTAATAGAAGCTGCGGGCACCCTGACCGGAAACACCGCTGGACTGCCATCCGTCGTATTCGTTGAAGCCTCGGATCCAGCGGTAGTTGTTCACCGGCTTGTCCAGATGCACCTTGTGACATGCCGAACAGTATTCGGCGGTCTGCTCCCGCATGAAGGGCTTCATGAAGGTCTGACGATGCGGCCCCGGGTCCAGTTTGACCACGAAGTCGTGCACGAATTTCAGGAAAGGATTCTCACTGGTGGCCAGATCATGCAACGGCGGGTATTCGATCACGAAACCGCCGTTCCCCATGGAACCATGCACCTCCACGATCGAATGGCAGGAAGTGCAGGTGAGACCTGTGTGGGCCTCGGGACGATGCAGCTGCTGCTTGATCGGCGTGTCCATCATCCCGTTGAAAAAAACGGCGTGGTCATGACAGCCGGCACACCACTTCGACGGCTGCGTCCCGACCATATCCTGCATGTACTCGATCGACTTCCGGTACCACTGGTTGTTGAACGAGGCGAGATGGTGGGCACTGGTCTGCCACTGTTTGTAGATGTCGGGGTGGCAGTCGGCCTGCCCGCAGGTCTCCGGCTTCATGAAAAAGTCGGAGGGAATGGTGGTGTTGACGTTGGTGTTGGCCGAGGACGGCCAGAACGGACTGTTGGGGCCCGCTCCCTCCTCCTCCATCGAAGTCGGGACCATGATGGGATTGCGAATCACGTAGCCGGCGTTGACGCCCGACCAGTGAACCGCCAGGGGAATCGCCAGTCCCATCACTGCCCCCGCCAGCGCCACACCCCACGCCTTTCGCCGGACGGCGAGGTGAATCACCAGCAGCCCCACCGCCAAACAGGAGACAAGGATGTGGAGATGCAGGGCCGAGAGGTAAGGACGGGAGGTTCCCGTGTAAACCAGGTAGGCACCGGTGAGGAATGCCGCCAACAGTAGGGTCAGGGCGAGCCTGCCTTCGAGGCTCAGTTGCCGCCAGGAGCGTCGCAGGTGAAGCAAAGACAGCAACCCGACCAGCAGGCCCAGACCCAGGTGGAGAAAAACATTGGCAACGTAGAAGAGGTCCGGAGACTCAAATGCGTAAAGATAGCCTGCGTTGACCGCCAGCAGGGCGACGGCCAATACCAAGAGCCTTGACCTGTCCATTGCGTCCACTCCCCAGTAATGCGCGAAAAGTCCGCACCGCCCACCTGTTGCCGCCGACACGAATCATGAAAACGCTCCGAAGCTTGTCCTGCGGAAGCAGGCCCTGTCGTCTCGCCCTCGATCGGCGGTCCGCAGCTCATGCCGGCAGGAGACGCCATCAGGAGGGGATCCGGGAAAACTGTTGACATCCTACCATAATTCGGGATGGGAATTTACAACTTATCACGGGGATGAATTTCGGCTCCCTTCCACCGCCTCCACCCGGGGACAGGCCAGCGTCCGCCCACTTGGCAAGAGGGCAGGAATCAAGGTTTGCGGACCCGCTTCGGATCGAGGTTTCGACCTGACTCGGCAAACCAGTCCATTTGGCTCAGGATGCCCCGCAGGATCCTGATCTCCCGCCGTGTCAGATCGGTGCGGGCGAACATGCTGCGCAGCGCCCGCATGATGTGCCCCGGATTCGAACTGCTCAGGAAGCCGATGCGCAGCAACGTCTCCTGCAGATGGGAGAACAGAGCCTGCCGGTCCTCTTCCGGCGCCAGCTCAGGGAGCTGCACTGCCCGATGGACCTGCACCAGGAAAAGCTCATACGCCACGACGAGCACCGACTGGGCCAAGTTTAGGACGGGAAAGTCCGGATTCGTAGGGACAGTCACCAGGTATCGGCAGCGCGCCAGAATCTCTTCGTTGAGTCCACCCCGCTCGGGACCGAAAACCAGCCCGACTCTTTGGGAGGCGGCCAAGGCGACCAGTTCCGGCGCCACCTCCCGTACGGGTCGTACCGGGACCGGAGGCCGGCGCCCGCGTGCCGACGTCGTCCCCACCAGAACCTGCTGGCGGGCGGCCGCCTCGTCGAAGCTGGGGTGGATATCCGCCTGCTCGACCAGTGGATAGGCTCCGACTGCCATCATGCGGCAGGCTTCTGAAAACGGCTCCCGCGGCCTGACCAGGCTGAGGCGGGAGAGTCCCATGTTTCGCATCGCCCGGGCGGTCGCACCGATGTTGCCCGGTTCCCAGGGCTCCACCAGAATGACCGTCAGGTTATCGGACACCCCCACCGCAGCAGTCTAACCCAGCCCTCCTCCCGTCACGGAAGACCTCTGTTCTCGGCATCCGACCCTCAGGCGCCTGGATCCATGCGGCCCGCCTGGGGAAGGTCCAGCAGAAGGAACCACGACGCCTGCACCGCCGTGAAAGAGATCTCCGATTCGCCCTGGGACACCAGCCAGTCGCCCGCCAGCAGCCTGTACCTGCCGGCCTGCACAAGCCCGCGGATGGTGAGCACCATCGCCCGGCGTTGGGCGGAGGTCTCAAAGATCAGCGACTCCCCGGCCCTGAGCCTGGCCAAGTAGACCGCCGCCTCGTAGCTGAGCTGAAAACATTCGGGATGGCCGAGTCCGGATGCCAGGGGCAGGAACTTGAGATAGGGCGGGCCGGACGGCACAGGGATCAATTTCAGGTTTGGAGGTCCGGCAGGCGTAATGTCGGGACGTTGCAGAGTCAGCTCCAGGTACCGGGCCGCTTCCGGGCCCAGGTTTTCAATGGTCACCAGCCGCTCGGGGCCGGCGCAGCCCAAGGCGGCCGGCGAGGGGAGAGACGTCGGCTGCCATCCCTCACAGGTTACCTGGAGGGAGTTCTGCAAGGAGACCACCAGCAGGTCATCCCGGGCCGCTACCCGGCGCTCGACTCGGGTTCCGGACGCCTGAACACTCTCCAGACAGCGGGACAGCGGCCCGAAGGCCCGGAATGGAGGGACCCCGTATCCGGTTCTGGGCAAGAACGAGAAGCTGCAGATCCCTTCGCTCCGGAGGACCGGTCTCTGGCGGGCGCGGAAAGCTTCCAACATGACCGAAGCGGCTCAGCGGGCCGACATGCGCAGGGCGCCGTCCAACCGAAGCGTGGTCCCGTTCAACATCGGTTGGGTCAGGATATGGACCACCAGTTCAGCAAACTCTTCGGGCCGACCGAGGCGGTTCGGGAACGGGACTTGGCCGGCCAGCGACGCTTTCACTTCCGCTGGCAGCCCCGCGATCATGGCGGTGTCAAAAATCCCGGGAGCAATGCCGCAGACCCGGATTCCGTGAGCCGCCAATTCCCTGGCTGCCGGGAGGATCAGGCCGGTGATCCCCGCCTTGGCGGCGGCGTAAGCACATTGGCCGATTTGACCCTCCCAGGCGGCGATGGAGGCGGTGCTGACGATGACACCCCGCTCGCCGTCGGTTTCGGGGGGATTGTGACGCATGGCGTCGGCCGCCAACCGCAACACGTTGAAGGTGCCCGTAAGGTTGACATCAAGCACCCAGCGAAATCGCTCGAGGCTGTGCGGGCCCTGCCGCCCGAGTACCTTCTCGCCGTTGAGCAGTCCCGCGCAACTGACCGCCACGTGGATGCCTCCGCCGAGCCGAAGACGATCCACGGCCTGCTGTACCGAGTCCTCCCGGGTGACGTCCGTGGGACAGAACTGTGCTTCCGCCCCCAGCTCATCCGCCAACGCCTGACCCGCCTCCATGTTGACGTCTGCAATCAGGACGCGGAGACCGGCGGCATGCAGCCGACGGACGGTGGCTGCACCCAGACCTGAAGCCCCACCGGTGACGAGAGCGCCTTTCCCCGGCAACTGCATGGCCTTGTTACTATAGAGGCTATTTTCGGCAAGAGCTACACACGATGGACAACTCGGTGGTCTCTTTCAAGCGGGTCGTCGGACAATTCCCCACCGGGGTGACGGTGGTGACCGTGGCGGCAGCAGACGGTACCGCCTACGGGCTGACGGTCAGCTCGTTCACTTCGGTTTCACTGGACCCTCCGCTGGTCCTTCTCTGTCTGGACAACCGCCTGAGCGGTCTGGAGAACTTCGCGGCGGCAAGGCGGTTTACGGTCAACATCCTGGCCGAAGACCAGCGGGACGTCTCCGATCACTTCGCCACTCCCGGCAGCGACCGATCCCAGCGTTGCGGATACTATGCCCCGGGGGATCGGCACCAGCCGAGACTGCGGGACAGCCTGGCGTGGATCGCCTGTTCCCTGGAGGCGACCTACCCGGGAGGGGATCATTCGATCCTGGTAGGCCGGGCCGAGGCGGTGGCCCTGGGAAACCGGCATGGCCTCAAGGGCCCTCTGGTCTATTTCCGCGGCCGTTACGGACAGGTCCACCCGGACCTTTCCCAGCCGTTGGAGCTGCCCGACCATAAGGAGTGATCCGTGGCGGCCTCCAGGCCGGGTGCTGAACCCCAGTTCCCAGTTTCATCCATCGGCGCGCCGGGCGAGTCGGTCCCCCAGAAAGCGCCGTGTTTAAACTCTGGCAACCCGAGCCTTCCAGCGATAGGCTGAAAGCATGTTGGAATTCGGCTATCGCATCGGCGCCGAAGAGAGAACGGACGGCGAACCTCTGGTGGTTCGCGCCTGCTGGGATGGACGGGAAGTCGGGGTTACCTTTCGTCCGCCGGCTGAGGCCCTGGCGGAGGCCGTTCGTCTGGCCGCGGAAACCGCGCCGACCATGGCGAAGCTCCCCTCTCATGCCCGGGCTGAATTGCTGCTGCGGATGGCCGATGCCGTTTCCGCTCTGGCGACGGAGTTCATCCGGATGCTGGCGCTGGAAGCTGGAAAACCCGTCAAGGCGGGACGGGTGGAGCTGGAGCGCTGCGTATTCAACCTCCGCCATGCGGCGGAGGAGGCCCAGCGGATCGAATGTGAAATGATCCCGCTGGATCTGCTGCCTTCAGGGGAAAAGCGCTGGGGGCTGATCCGCCGGTTCCCTGCCGGACCGGTCCTCGCCATCACTCCCTTCAACTTCCCCCTGAACCTGGTCACTCACAAGCTTGCACCTGCGTTCGCGTCCGGCAACTGTGTGGTCCAGAAACCGGCCTCCAGGACTCCGCTGTGCTCGCTGATGCTGGGGCGGGTGGCGATGCAGTCCGGTTTGCCGGCGGGAGCCTTGAGCGTGGTCCCGTGTTCCGCTGAGGCCGCCGAGCGGATGGCCGCCGACCCGCGATTCGCACTGCTCACCTTTACCGGCAGCGCGGCGGTGGGCTGGTCCCTGCGGGAACGGGCCGGGAGAAAGCGGGTTGCACTGGAGCTGGGAGGAAACGCCGGAGTGATCGTGCACGACGATGCCGACCTCGAGGATGCCGCCGCCCGCTGTGCGGCGGGAGGATTCTCCTATGCGGGCCAGAGCTGCATCTCGGTGCAGCGAATCTTCGTCCAGTCCCGCGTCTTCCATCGGTTTCGGGACGAGCTGGTGGACCGGGTCAAGGCGCTCGTGGTCGGGGATCCCCTCGATGAGAGGACGGATGTAGGCCCCATGATCAGTCCCGAGGAAGTCCGCCGGGTGGCCGCCTGGGTTGAGGAAGCACGCCGGCAGGGCGCGCAGGTGCTGGCTGGAGGCGCTCCCGCTGAGGGACAGGTCTACCTGCCCACGGTACTCACCAGGACCGCTCCAACCATGCGGGTCAACTGCGAGGAGGTTTTCGGTCCGGTGGTTACGGTGGAGCCGTACGACTCCTTCGAAGGGGCGCTGGCAATGGTCAACGACACCCGTTACGGCCTTCAGGCCGGCGTCTTCACCCGCGATTTGCGAAGGGTATTCCAGGCGTTCGAAGCTCTGGAAGTGGGCGGGGTAGTGGCAAACGACGTCCCCACCTACCGGGCGGACCATATGCCTTACGGCGGCGTCAAGGACTCCGGCACCGGCCGGGAGGGAGTCCGGTACGCGATCGAGGAGATGACCGAGCGCCGGATCCTGGTCCTCAACCTCCGGTGAATCACGCCGCTGCTCCGGCAGGAGACTGCCCAACCGGAAATCTGTCCGCTTTGCATCAGAGATTGCTTGAAATGCAACAAGCAGCGGGCGGCCGTTCCTTTTCTCTGTGCCTGTAAGTCTCACTGAGACAGCAGCCTGGCGCGGCATACGGCGGTCTGGAGCGCCGATTGCGTCTTGAGGCGGACCGTGACTACGTTGAACGGTTTCCGCTGGTTGGCCTGCCTTCTGGCTGGAACGCAAGTCTGCCTCTTTGCAGGCAGCGGCGGCGAAAGCGGAACGGTTGGGCAGAACGGGGAAACGCTGACCCTGGAGATGCTGCTCCAGGAGCTGGAGGAGCGCAACCCTGAACTCCAGGCGTCGCGGGAAGGTTACCGCGCAGCAATGACTCGGGAACCCCAGGCCGGGGCCCTTCCGGATCCGCGGCTGGGGGCGAGCTGGGCTTCCGCCGGCCGGCCGTGGCCGGGGGCCGGTCTGGGCGAAGATCCGAACGCGAATCTGGGCGTGCAGGTTTCCCAGGAACTCCCCTTTCCCGGCAAGCGCGGGCTCCGCCGGGAACTGGCTGCCCAGGAAGCTCGCACCGAGGCCGCGCGATATCGAGACCTGAGGCTTGCGCTGACCGCGCGTCTGAAGTCGGTCTACCACGAGGGGCAAGGCATTCACGAACAGGTGGCGGCGTTGGATCGCCTGCAAGCCTGGTTACTCCGGCTCTCCGAGGCCGCCGAAGCGCGCTACAGCACGGGATCCGGCGGCCAGCAGGAGTTGTGGACGATCCGCCTCGAAATCTCCCAGGTTCAGGCGCGCAAAATCCCACTCCACAAACGACTCGAGGCGCTGATGGCCGAGCTGGCTTCGCTGGTGGACCGCCCGGCAGGGAGCCTGCGCCTGAGGCCCGCACCGTATGGTGAACTGCCGCCCCTCCCGGAGCTGTCGGCCCTGACGGCCGCGGCGCGCCGCCACTCTCCGGCGCTGGACGAGCGGCGGGTCCAGGTGGACGCCCGCCGAACCGGCGTAGAACTTGCCCGGCGGGACTACTACCCGGATTTCGAGGTGATGGCAGGCTACTACAACATGGGTCGGATGAAGGACATGTGGGAAGCCGGCGTGAGGATCAACATTCCGCTGTGGTTTGCCGATCGCCAGCGTCCGGCGCTGGAGGAGTCAGCTTACCGGTTGGCCGAGGCGGAACGGCAGGTCCGGGCCGCTGAACTCGCCCTCAACGCCCGGATCGCCGATCTGCATTCCCAGGCTGAGTCTGCTGAAGAGACTTTGGAACTCTACCGCCGTCAACTGTTGCCCCAGGCTGCACTGGCGGTGGAAGCCTCGCTGAATGCCTACGAAACGGGTCGGGACGACTTGGTGGCGGTCCTGTCGACGCTGCGGACCCTGCTGGAATACGACCTGGCGGTTCCCCAAACCCGGACGGAGTACCTCAAGGCCGTTGCGGCCCTGGAGGCGTTGGTGGGAATCGGGCTTGGGGCCTGATTCTCTGGAGTTAACAAAGATGAAGCGCTTCCTGTTCGGTTTCCTGATGTATGCGGTGCTGGGAGTCGGCATCCTGGCTCTGTTTACCCACCTGGGAATCCTGCACTGGTCGTGGTCGAGCCTGCACCATGGCGGACATCCGGAGTCCGCCACGCAGTACCGCTGTCCGATGCACCCGGAGGTGGTCTCCGATCAGCCGGGGAAGTGCCCCCTGTGCGGCATGAACCTCGAGCCGGTTCCGGCCCAGAGTGACGCGACGGGCGGCGGCCACGAAGCGCATTCCGGTGTCGCAGCACCCGCACAGGCCGGCCGTTCCGGGTCTGGAGAGCAGGCGGCCAAGTACCACTGTCCCATGCACCCCAGCTATGTCAGCGATCGTCCGGGCGACTGTCCGATCTGTGGGATGCGGCTGGTGCCGATGGAGGAAGCAGAGTCTCACGTTGCACACGAGTCCGAAGTCGCTGGTTACTCTCCAGTGACCATCAGCGCCGAACGGCGGCAGCTTATGGGAATCACCGTGGCCGAGGCGCGTCTTGTCCCGCTTACCAGGACACTGCGCACTTACGGCCGGGTGGCGGTGGACGAAACGCGGGTCCATCACGTGCACACGAAGTTCGAAGGGTATGTGGAAGAGCTGTATGTGGACTACGAAGGCCGCTTCGTCCAGGCCGGAGAACCCCTGTTCTCGGTGTACTCACCTGAGCTGTATTCCACCCAACAGGAGTATCTGCTCGCGCTGAAGGCACGGTCTGGAGGGTGGCCGGCAGGCAGCGACGACCAGGCTTTCACCGAGCGGGTTCTGGAAGCTGCCCGGCGCCGGCTTGCGTTGTGGGATATTACAGCCGAAGAAATCGCCCAGCTCGAGCGAAGCGGTCAGCCGCGCCGTTCCCTGACCATCTATGCACCGGTCAGCGGCTACGTTGTGCGCAAACAGGTGGTGCATGGGTTGAAAGTCAGCCCGGCCGATGACCTGTACGAAATCGTCGACCTGTCTTCGGTCTGGGTGCTGGGCGATGTGTACGAGTCGGATCTGGCTTTCGTGAAGCTGGGCCAGACTGCCCGCGTCGAGTTGCGTGCCCGCCCCGGCCGCCCGCTGCGGGGTCGGGTCACCTACATCGATCCCCAGGTGGATCCCCGCAGCCGGACCATCCGGATCCGTCTGGACGTCCCCAACCCCGAGGGCCTGCTCAAACCGGAAATGTACGCGGAGGTGATCCTGGAAGGCTCGTTGGGAGAGGCGGTGGTGGTGCCCGAAAGCGCCGTCATTGTCACCGGCGAGCGTTCGCTGGTCTTCGTGGATGCGGGCGACGGCGTCTATCTTCCTCGGGAGGTCGTCACCGGACAGCGGACCGATTCCGGGGTGGCGATCCTGTCGGGAGTGCAGGCCGGGGAAAGGGTTGTAACTGCCGCCAACTTCTTGCTGGACTCCGAGTCCCGGCTCAAGGCCGCGCTGGCCCGCAGCGCCCATCAGCACTGAGGCATCATGGTCGCCAGGATTATCGAGTTTTGTGCCCATCAGCGATACATCGTGCTGATGTTCGCCGCCGCAGTGGTGGCGGCGGGGATCTGGACGCTCCAGAACCAGCCCATCGACGCCATTCCCGATCTCTCCGACACCCAGGTCATCGTCTATTCCCGCTGGGACCGTTCCCCGGACATCATCGAGGACCAGGTCACCTATCCCATCACCACCGCCCTGCTGGGAGCGCCGAAGGTACGGGCGGTGCGGGGTTTCTCGGATTTCGGCTTCTCGTACGTCTACATCATTTTCGAGGACGGGACGGATATCTACTGGGCGCGTTCGCGGGTGCTCGAGTACCTCAGCAAGGTCCTGCCCACGCTGCCCGCCGGAGTGAAGACCGAACTGGGTCCCGATGCCACCGGCGTGGGCTGGGTTTTTCAGTATGCGCTGGTCGATGACAGCGGCCGCCACAACCTGGCCGAGCTGCGCTCTTTCCAGGACTGGAACCTGCGTTATGCCCTGCAGTCGGTACCCGGAGTCGCCGAAGTCGCCTCCATCGGCGGCTTCCAGAACCAGTACCAGGTGGTGGTGGACCGGGATCGTCTGGCGGCTTATGGGCTGACCCTGGAAACGGTGGTGGCGGCGGTCCGGGACTCCAACCAGGAGACCGGCGGACGCCTGCTGGAATTTGCCGGTCGGGAATTCATGGTCCGCGGCCGGGGTTACATCCGAAGCCGCCAGGACCTTGAGACGGCGGTGCTGGCGTCCGATGAACGCGGAACCCCCATCCTGCTGCGCGATGTGGCCCGGGTTGAGTACGGTCCGGAGATCCGTCGGGGGGTTGCCGATCTGGACGGCCTCGGCGATGTGGTGGGCGGGATCGTCGTCATGCGCCATGGGGAGAACGCAGAGCGGGTGATCCAGCGGGTCAAGGATAAGCTGGAGGCCGTGAAGCCTTCCTTCCCGGAAGGGGTTCGGGCGGTCGTCACTTACGACCGCTCCGAACTGATCCGCCGCTCCATCGAGAACCTGAAGGTGGCCCTGATCGAGGAAATTCTCATCGTCAGCGCGGTGATCCTCTTCTTCCTGTGGCACATCCCGTCGGCCATCGTGCCCATCGTGACCATCCCGGTGGCGGTTCTGCTTTCGTTCATCCCGATGTACGTGTTCGGGATCAACTCGAACATCATGTCCCTGGCCGGGATCGCCATCTCGATCGGCGTCCTCGTGGACGGCGCCATCGTCGAGGTGGAGAACGCGTACAAGAAGATCGAGTGGTGGCTCGAGGAAGGGCGACCCGGCGATTTCTTCACGGTCCGGCTGGAGGCCCTGAAAGAAGTCGGGCCCTCGGTTTTCTTCTCGCTGCTGGTGATTGCGGTGTCGTTTCTCCCGATCTTCACGCTGGTGGATCAAGAGGGCCGCCTGTTCAAGCCGCTGGCCTTCACCAAGAACTTCGCCATGGCGATTGCGGCGGTGCTGGCGGTGACGCTGGACCCCGCGATGCGGATGCTGTTCGCCCGCATCGACCCGTTCCAGTTCCGGCCCCGGTCTTTCGCCTGGCTTTTGAACAAGATGACGGTCGGCACCTACTACCCTGAAGAGCGGCATCCCGTCAGCCGGGTGCTGTTCCGGCTGTACGAGCCGCCGGCCCGGTGGGTCCTGCGGTATCCCAAGAGTACGATCGCCCTGTCGGTCCTGCTGGTGCTGTCGACGCTGCCGGTGTACTTCAAGCTGGGGCGGGAGTTCATGCCGCCGCTCAACGAGGGCAGCATCCTCTTCATGCCGACCACGTTGCCGGGCATTTCCGTCACCCAGGCACAGGAACTTCTGCAGCTCCAGGATCGGCTGCTGATGACCATTCCCGAGGTCGAGAGAGTCTTCGGCAAGGCCGGCCGAGCCGAAACGTCCACTGATCCGGCCCCTTTCTCGATGATGGAAACAACGGTGCTGCTCAAGCCGGAACAGGAATGGCGGCACCGACCGCGGTGGTATTCCGACTGGGCACCGGAGTGGCTGCAGGACTTGGTCTTTCGGCGCATCTGGCGAGACCGCATCAGCTGGGATGAGTTGATCGAGGAAATGGACCGGAAGCTGCGCCTGCCGGGTGTGACCAACGCCTGGACCATGCCGATCAAGGCCCGAATCGACATGCTCAGCACCGGGGTCCGGACCCCGGTGGGAATCAAGATCTTCGGGGACAAGCTGGAGGTCATCGAACGGATCGGAAGTGATATCGAAGCCATTCTGTCCCGGGTCGAGGGCACACGATCGGTGTTTGCCGAAAGAGCAGCCGGAGGATTTTTCCTCGATTTCGAGCTGAAACGGGACCAGCTCGCCCGTTACGGACTTTCAGTGACAGCGGCCCAGAATGTGATCGTCTCCGCCGTCGGCGGTGAGAACGTAACCACTACCGTAGAGGGCCGGGCCCGCTACCCGGTCAACGTCCGCTATCCCAGAGAGCTGCGGGACAACCTCGATCAGTTGGCCCGCGTGCTGATTCCCACGCCGTCCGGCGCTCAAGTGCCGATTGCGCAGGTGGCGGAGCTGCGTCTGGTCAACGGCCCCTCCATGATTCGCAATGAGAACGGGATGCTGGTCGGATACGTTTATGTCGATCTGGCCACTGACGACGTGGGGGGTTACGTGAACCGTGCCCAGGAAGCGGTCAGCCGGGAGCTGGACTTGCCCGCCGGCTATTCCCTGGGCTGGAGCGGTCAATACGAAAACATGCTGCGGGTGCAGGAGCGTCTCAAGATCGTGGTGCCGATCACGCTGGCGCTGATTTTCGCGCTCCTCTACATGAACACCCGCAGCCCGGTCAAGAGCCTGATCGTGATGCTGGCCGTGCCGTTCAGCCTGATCGGCGCGGTCTGGCTCATGTACTTGCTGGACTACAACGTTTCCATTGCCGCCTGGGTCGGCATGATCGCCTTGATGGGTCTGGACGCCGAAACCGGGGTGTTCATGCTGCTCTACCTCGACCTTTCCTACGCCGACGCCGCCCGCAAAGGCAGACTGCGGAACCTGGACGAACTCAAGGAGGCAGTCATCCACGGTGCGGTTCGGAGAGTGCGTCCGAAAGCCATGACGGTCCTGGCGGCGTTCATGGGACTGATGCCGATCATGTGGTCGGCCGGGACCGGTGCCGACATGATGAAACGGGTGGTGGCGCCCATGGTGGGAGGCCTGGCCACCTCGTTTGCCCTGGAGCTGCTGGTGTATCCGGCGGTGTATTTGCTATGGAAAAAGCGATCCTTGCCACGATCTTTGGATTCCTGACCGTGGGAGCCCCGGGCGCGGACTCCTTTGCCTACCGGGTCCGCCATGATCACCTCTTCGGAAGCTGTTCCGGTACGCTGGCGTTTGAGGATGCCCAGCTCCGTTTCGATTCCAGCGAGGACCACTCCCTGGTTCTGCCCTATCTGGAAGTCCAGCAGCTCCGGCTCTCACGGGATCGGATCGACCTTCTGACCTGGGAGGACCGGCCGCTGCTGTTCGGGAAGGATCGGATCCTCCACTTCGAGCTGCTGGAGGGCGAAATCGCTCCGGCAGTCATAGGCTTTCTCGAGCAGAGGTTAAGCCGGCCGCTGGTAACCTCAGTGATTCCTGAGCTTCAGCCCAGGCATATCCTGCCGGTCAAGCATCAGGGGTTTTTCCGTGGGACCCAAGGAAACCTGGAGCTGGGGGACGAGGGCATCGTCTTTCGGTCTGCCGACCAGGACAAGTCGAGGTTCTGGCGCTGGGAGGAGGTCTCGGGCTATGGCTCGACGGGGCCGTATCAACTTCGGATCAGCGTGATGGAGAGGACAGGCGGGCAGGCGGGCGAGTTGCGCAACTTCGTGTTCTCCCTGAAACAGCCGCTGTCTTCCCCCGTGCTCGAACTGTTCTGGGCCAAGGTCCACGGGCCCAGGATCGGTCCCCCGGACCCCGGCGGAAAGGGCGGACTGGGAGGATGATCGCTGAAGCCCGGTCCTGGGAACGGTGAATCGCGGTCATCGGGTGAGGCCGTAGCGGCGGATCTTCTCATAAAGGGTGGAGCGGTCGATTCCCAGCAGCTGTGCCGAGGCCTTGATGTTGCCCCGGGTGCGTTCCAGAGCTGACGCAATGGCGAGACGTTCGAGTTCCTGCAGCGACATGTTGGGCGGGACGCTCCAGCCGATCCGGCGCTCGTCCCGCAACAGAAAAGCGAAATCCTGCTGGTCGAGGGTACGTTGCTGACAGGTGACCAAGGCACGCTCCAGGGCGTTCTCCAGTTCGCGAACATTGCCAGGCCAGTCATAGTTCATCAACAGGCGCAAGGCCCCTTCGGTGAGGCCGTCGATTTCACGGCCCAGCTCGTGGGCCAGCCGGTCGAGCAGAAAGTCAGCCAGCAGCGGGATATCCTCCCGGCGCTGGCGGAGCGGGGGGATGCTGATGTTGATGACATTGAGGCGGTAATACAGGTCCTCCCGGAAGGCGCCCTGTTCCACGGCGGCGCGGAGGTCGCGGTTGGTGGCGGCGATGATGCGGACATCCACGTGCACTTCCTCGGTACCTCCCACCCGGTAAAAGCTCCGTTCCTGCAGCACTCTCAGCAAATCCACCTGGAGCTTGGGAGGGATGTCCCCGATCTCGTCGAGAAAGAGCGTGCCTCCTTCCGCCAGTTCAAACTTACCCTTCCTGCGTGCCGTCGCACCCGTGAATGAGCCCTTCTCATGCCCGAACAGCTCTGATTCCAGCAGCGTTTCGGTCAGCGCGCCGCATGAGACCGTGATGAACGGCTTGGTGGAACGGTCCCCGGAGTAATGGATGGCTCGGGCCACCAGCTCCTTGCCGGTCCCGCTCTCCCCCTGGATCAGGACGGTGCTCCTCAGGCCGGCCACCTGTTCAATCAGACGGAAAATCTCGTGCATCCTGGGGTTCTTGCTGACAATGTCGTGGAGCCGGTACTGCCGGCGGAGTTTCTTGCGCAGGATGGCGTTTTCCCGTTGCAACGCCCTGACCCGCAACGTCCGCTCCACCAGCAGGGAGATTTCCTCGAGGTTACATGGCTTGACGATGTATTCCTGGGCTCCCTCCTTCATCGCACGGATGGCGGTTTCCACCGTGGCATACGCGGTGATGATGATGATCGACGCGTCAGGGTGAAGCCTGCGAATCTCCCGCATCGTCTCCAGGCCATCCATACCCCCGGGCATCTTCAGATCCACGAAGCAGATCGCAAACTCATGGCGAAGGGCCTTCGACACCGCGTCCTGACCGGACACCGCCGTTTCCACCGCATAGCCGTCCTCTTTGAGCCAGGCGGCCAAGGACTCTCGGGCCACCTCCTCGTCGTCCACCACCAGGATCCGGCACTGGCGTTTCATGAGCTCCCCGAGGCAGGCTGTGCCGGCTGCGACGGCATCAGGGGCGGCCGAGCCTGCACGGCCGCGCCGGTGGGCAAAGACACGGTAAAGGTTGTCCCTTGGCCGGGCTGGCTGGAAACCTCAATTTCACCGCCGTGGCCCTGGACGATCCCGTACACGACGGCCAAGCCGAGCCCCACTCCTTTTCCTTCATCTTTGGTCGTGAAGAAAGGTTCGAAAATGCGCGGAAGGTTTTCCGTCGGTATCCCCTCTCCGTCGTCAGTGACTTTCAGAACAACGCAATCATGTTCCCTGTCGGCCAGGGTCTGTATGGTCACCGTGCCTTGACCGTGAGGTTGGGTGGCCTCGCCGGCATTGAGAACCAGGTTGAGGACCACCTGCCGGATCTGGGATTCGTCGCAAGTCACGTGGGGAAGCTCGGCTTCCAGCCTCAGCTCGGTTCGGACGTGCATGAGTCGGAGCTTGTGATCGACCAGGGATAGAGTCGTGCGGATGATCTGGTTGAGGTCGGCGGCCCTCGGCGCGGCTCTGGAGGGGCGGGAGAACAGCAACAAATCGGAGACAATTCGGCCGATTCTTCGGGTCTCCCTGATCGTCAGGGCAAGGTAGCCGCGGAAGTCTTCCAGCCGGGAGGGAGGGATACCCTCGTCGGTGAGGATGCGCTGCATCAGCATCGACAGGTTGAGGATGCCGGAGAGGGGGTTGTTGATCTCGTGGGCGACGCTGGCTGACAGCCTGCCCAGCGATGCCAGGCGGGCGCTCTGTTCGAGTTTCTGATGGGCGATCTGCAGTTGTCGTGTTCTTTCCTCCACCTTTGATTCCAGGCTCTGGGTGAACCGGCTGATCTCGGCCAGGGCTTCCTTCAGCCGTCCGCGCATCAGGTTGAAGGAGTGAGCCAGTTCTCCCAGCTCGGTGGAGGATCGGACTTCAATGGGGCGATCGAGCTGCATGGCGCTGACCGCCCGGGTTCCCTCGATGAGTTCCCGGATCGGCTTGCCCACAAAGGTCCGGGTGAAGAAGAGCATAAAAACCGCGATCAACACGATGTGAATAGCCGTAACCGCGGCACCCCGCCATTCGATCCCGGCCACTTCCTCATCCACCCGGTTCAGACTGAAGGCGACGTCCAGCACTCCCAGGACGTTGAGCGAGGCAGGATGAGCGTGACATGCAGCCTGGCTGCAGGAGGGCTCGTTATAGATCGGCGTGATCATGGCCAGCTGGCGTTCGCCATCGGGACCCCGGAATATCCGCGCCCGGGAAGGGACGTCTACCCGCACCAGCGGCTGCAGCGAAGCATGGCACAGGGAGCAGGCCTCGGCGTCCTTGTCTACCTGGCCGGTGTCGTGGGGATCGGTCGAGAACATGACCCGGCCTTCCTTGTTGAAGATCCGGATCCGTTTGATCCCCTGTTTGAGGGCGATGGTTTTCATGGTCTCGTAGGCGGCTTCCCGGTGGTCGGCCAGCATGGCGTGCCAGGTGGCGGAAGTGATGGCGCGGGAGAGCTGGTCGGCTCCGAGAATCATCGCCTCCAGCATCTGCTTTTCTTGGTGTTTGACGTTGATCAGTCCGGAAATTCCCTCGACGATGACGACGATCACCGTCAGAGACAGGGTGAGGCGAAAGGCCAGGCGTTTGAACATGGCAGCCCCCCTTGAGGCTATTCCTTTGGGGCCGGGGGATCAACACGCGAGGACACGGGGTAGCCGGGAAGGGCAGCGGCTCTTCAGCTGCTCCAGCGGAACCAGCGCAACGCCAAGGTAAAAGCCAGCGCGGCCCAAATCCCCAACAAAGCCAGCGGCCATGCCTGGGTACTGACGGCGACTCCCTCCAGGATCACCGCCCGCAGCGCGTTGATGAGCTGGGTCAGTGGAAGGGCCTGGACGAATGGCTGCATCCAGTCCGGGAACCTCTCGGCGGAGAAGAAGATGCCTGAACAGAGCCACATGGGGAGCATGACCAGGTTCATGATCCCGGATACGGTCTCGATCCGCTGGGCCCGCGAGGCGGCAAGCAGCCCCAATCCTGCGAACGCCATGGCCCCCACAAAAGCCACCAGGATGATGGCCGGGACGCTCCCTGCGATCGGCACGCCGAACACCCAGTGTGCCGCCAGCAGCAGAACAAAAGCTTCGGGGATGAAGAACATGGCCCGACAGCCGACGACCGACAGCAGGAAGTGGGAACGGCGCATCGGAGTTCCCAGCAAACGCTTGAGGAGCTTCTTGATGCGCATGTCAACCAGCACGAAACCGACGCCCCACATCCCGCCTCCCATCAGGTTCATGCCGATCAGGCCGGGAACCAGGAAGTCCACGTAGCGGGAACCGGGTGCCACCACCTCCCGATCCTCCACGGCAACCGGATCGGAGCGGCCGGCGGCCCTTTGCAGGGAGTCGTCCACTGCGTCCCGTGCCACCCGGGCCTCCGGATTGGTGGGATCGAAGTAGAACTGGTATCCACCGCCGTCTTCCGCTTTGACCACCACCTGGGTACGGTTCCGCCGCAGCCGTTGTAAAGCCGCCTGCTCAGAGTGGATTTCAACGAGGAACGCCGGCGAGGACGACAGTGCCGTCACCACCGCAGACGCCCCCGAGCCCTCCACGACGTCGACCAACACCCGGCTGGGTCCCGAAGCATCGAAGGCGATTCCCAAACCGATAACCATCAGGAGCGGGAACCCATAGGTCCAGAAGATAGCCTCCGGCTCCCGGATGTAGCTCCGGATGTGACATAGGACGAGCTGGACGATCGGAGTGCGACTAGACATCGCGGAGGTGTCTTCCCGTCAGGTTGACAAAAACGTCTTCGAGATTGGCATGACGGGTGGTCAGACGGTTCAGTTTCCAGCCGGAGGCTTCCAGCATCCGCAGCAGTGCCGGCACGGCGAGATGGGGCTGGGAAACCGTAAGCAGGAAGCCTTCGGCCTCGCGGTGACATCCAGTAACCGAATCCAGCCCCAGGAAAGTTTCCGGCTTGGGAAGCCCCGATGCCCCGTCTTCGATGCTGAATTCCACCACGTGCTCACCACCCAGCCGCGCAATCAGCTCGCGGGGGGAGCCCTCGGCGATGATGAGACCATGATCCACCACCGCCACCGTGTTGCACAGCCGTTCCGCCTCGTCCATGTAATGGGTGGTCAACAGGATCGTGCAGCCGCGCGCCTTCAGGTCGGCGACCACGTCCCACAACTGGCGCCGGGCTTGGGGATCCAGACCGGTCGTGGGTTCGTCCAGGAACAGCAGCTCGGGACCGCCGACCAGCGCGCTGGCCACTGCAAGCCGCTGCCGTTGCCCGCCGGACAACTCCCGAACCCAGGCGTGGGCCTTCTCCTGCAACGAGACCAGCTCCAGAGCTTCCATTGGTTCGATGCCGTGGCGATAGAAGCTTCGGAACAGGGTCAGAATCTCCAGACAGCTCAACTTCTCCTGGAAGCGGGTTTCCTGGAGCGTGACCCCGATTCGCTGGCGGATGGCGTCGTCCTGCCCGTGACCCCACTGCAGCCCGAAGAGCCACACCTGCCCGGCGGTGGGTTCGAGCAGACCCTCCAGGATCTCCACCGTGGTGGTCTTGCCGGCGCCGTTCGGCCCCAGCAATCCGAAACACTGGCCCTTGGGCACCTCAAGGTCCAGTCCACGAACCGCTTCTACAGCCTTTCGGCCGTTGCCGTAGGTCTTGCGGAGCTGTTCGCAGCGGATGATCGGAGACATGAAGCCGCACTGGCCGGCCCGGACACAGGGCCAAAGACAAAACGATACCACATGAGCGGCAGTGGCAGGCGGCAGGAAGAACCCACCTGCCCTCGTCCCTGCAGGCGGCGAGGAAAGCAGTGCGACGCCCGGCCGCCGGTGTTACCGCATCCGAGGAGGAGGCGGGTTGTGGCGTCGGGCCCAGAACTCCTGGAGGGCTGAGAATGCAATCCCGCCCGCAAGAACGAGAGTGCCCATCCCCAAAAGGAAATTTGTCAGGTCCAGCCAAAAGGTCCCGGTCATGAGCGGTCCTCAGTTCAGTGTGGAACAGTACCTCACAAGCTTAACCAGGACGAACGAAAGCAGGGGCTGTGCCAGTCTCTGCCGAGCTCCCGTCAACTGACTATGCGGAAAGGAGTTACAACGATGTGGCGCGCCGGCCAGGGAGTCGCTCCGGGCCTTACGAGTGCTGGAAAAGCCAACACGCAAGACAAGAAAAGACTACATTCCGGCACGCCTCGCCTGCCGGTCGAAGAAGCGGGGCGGGATCGCAAACAGCGCCGCCAGCAGGAAAGGAATGACTCTTTCCCAGCTTCCTTTCCAGGGATCACCGGCCGGGATCAGGTAGTAGGCGCCGACGCTGAGGGCAAAACCCACACTTATCGACAGGAGCCGTCGCGGCGGCGAAACTTGGTGTCCTGCCGACAGTACCAGCAGCAGCGGGCCGAAAGCGCAGCCCATCGCCGCCCAAGCGAAGAGGACCCGGGAGAAGATCTCCTGGGGACCCACCAGAGCCGCGATCACCGCCGCTGTGCTGACCGCCAGAACCACCAGGCGGGAGCGGGCCAGCGGGGACCATCGCAAACTCTCTCCGAAACCCAGGTCGTAGCTCACCGTGGAAGAGGTCACCAGCAGTTGCGAGTCGACCGTCGACATGATCGCCGAGAGAACCGCGGCCAGAAGAATGCCCGAGGCCACGGGGGGAAGGAGCTCGTTGGTGAGCCGTACGAAGACCAGCTCGGGGTCGGTGAGGCCGGGCGCCAGAACCCGTCCGCAGAACCCCAGCAACAGCATACCCGTGTAGACAACCAGCGCCCAGCCGATCGCCAGCCGGCGCGCCTCACGGACAGCTCCCGCCCGGTCCGTCAGGGCCATGAAGCGGTTGACGACATGAGGCTGTCCGGGGTAGCCCAGACCAATTCCCAGCAGACCGAGGACAAATCCCACGGCGGAGAACCAGCCCATGCCCCGTCCCAGATCGAGGTAAGAGCCGCCTTCGATCCTGCTGAGTTCAGCCCACAGTTCGAATGGACCACCGACCGCCGCGAGTGCCGCCAAGGGCAGCAGGCAGGCTGCCGCCGCCATCAAAGTCCCCTGGAGAGTGTCGGTGACACTGACCGCCCAAAACCCGCCGAGCAAAGTGTAAGCAACGACGATGGCGGCTCCGGCCAGGATGCTGGTTTCCATCGACAGTCCAAAAGTCCCGGCCAGCGTCTTGCCTGCGCCCTGAAACTGGGCGGCGACGTAGACACCGAGAGCCGGCAGTACAATGGCGGAGCAGACCAGGACCAGCGGCCGTTTCCAGCTCGGCGAAGTATCACCGGAAAGCAGGTCGGTTACGGTTACAGCCCCGGTCTCGCGTGACCGGCGCTGGAGTCGCGGAGCCAGAAGGTACCAGTTGAGCGCGAAGCCGCCGACGCAACCCGGCAGCAGCCACAGGGCCGAAACTCCCCATGCATAGGCTGCGCCGCTGACTCCCAGGAGCGTCCAAGCGGAGGACGAACTGGCGGAAGCGCTGAGCGACGCCACCACCGGACCTAAGCGGCGGCCGCCGAGATAGAAGTCGGCCACATCATGGGTTCGCCGCCGGCAATACAGGCCGATGGCGATCAAGGCGCACTTGTAGGCGACCAGCGTCGCCAGGACGGCCGCTTCACGCGTCATTCGTCTCCCCGCAATACCTGCAGCGGCGGCCTGTTCAAAAGGCCCCGGCTGTTGAGGAGCCCGATGACCACGGTGAGGGCGGTGACCAGCACGAGGGCCCCGCCAATGACCACGGGATCGGCTATGAAGTCACCTTCGAAGAGGAACGCGGTCAGCGCCCAGCCGGCAACCAGCGCCAACAGGAGCCCGGTCAGTGCGGAGAACAAACCCAGGAAAAGGTACTCCAGCGACAGGATCCGGTAGACCTGGGCCCGCAAAGCTCCCAGGGTCCGCAGGAGAACGCTTTCCCGAAGCCGCTGAAAACGCCCTGAAACAATCGCAGCCGTCATCACCAGCACCCCGGTGACGATGGAGAACAGCCCCATGAACCGGATGACGAAGCTCAGCCGGCTGAGAATGGAATCCACCGTCGCCAACACCTGAGTCAGGTCCAAGGAGGATACGTTGGGGTAGTCCCAGGCCAGCCGTCGTTGTAGCGCTGCGGCCGCCTCCCGGGACTCGGTACGGGTGACGATGACGTGGAATTGGGGGGCGTCTTCCAGCAGCCCGGGCGGAAACACCACAAAGAAGTTGGGCTGAAAGTTCCGCCACTCCACCTGCCGGATGCTGCCTACCTCCACCTCCACCGGTACACCCTGGACATCAAAAGTGAGCCTGTCACCCAGATCGACCTGCAGTTCCTCGGCGATCCCCGCTTCCAGCGAAACCGGGGGCGAGCCCCCCGGTCTGGGTTGCAGGGAGCCCTTGACCAGGGTCTCGGCGTCGGTCAGAGCTGCCCGATACGTACTCCGGTACTCCCGCACCAGCGCCCAACGCGACCGTCCAGGTTCCTCCCGATCGGCCAGGGCCCGAGTATCCTGACCGTTGATCTGCTGCAGGCGCATGGTTACCACCGGCACCGACTGGCGGACCTGGAGGCCCGATTCCGCAAGCAGCCCTCGGACCCCTTCGAGCTGATCCGGCTGGATGTCGAAGAGGACCAGGTTGGGCCGGTTCTCGGATCCCAGCACGCTGACCTCGCGCAGGAGGCTTTGCTGGGCGAGGTAAACGGTCGCCACAAAGAAGGTTCCGAGGCCGACGGCGAGCAGAACCACCGCCGTCTGGTTGTGCGGCCGGTAAAGGTTGGCCAGCCCCTGGCGCCACTCGTAGCGCCAACCGGCGCGGGGCAACCGCCGGGCCAGCGCCATGATCCCGCGGGCGACCCCGTACAGGGCGGCAAACACCACCACCACACTTCCGAAGAAACCCAAGCCGATCTGCCAGGTGGCGGCATAGGTCAAAGCGAAAACTGCCATGCCGGCCAGCAACAGGAGTCCCAGACCGACGACGACTCCGTCCCGGCCCAGGGGGGCGGGTTCGTAGTCGGCGCGCAGTGCCAGCAGCGGAGAAATCCTTCGCACGCGTGCCAGTGGAATGGACGCAAACAGCAGCGAGGAAAAGAGTCCAATGGCAAGACCCTCCAGCACCGCCCGCAGGGACAGACCCACTTCAACTTCAAACGGGAGCAGACCCGCAAGCACAGCAGGCACCAGCCGCTGCACCACCAGACCGACCCCGACTCCTGCCAGCGCCCCCAGCAAGCCCATGGCGGCAGCCTGGACGACGTAGACGGCCAGCGCCTCGCCTGGGGGAACTCCGATACAGCGCAAAACGGCGACGGTGTCCCGGCGCAGCCGGATATGGAGGTGAATGGAACTAGCGACCCCGATGCCGCCCAAGATGACCGCCACAAAGCCGATCAGTCCGAGGAACCGTGTCAGGTTTCCCAGCTCCCGGCGATATTCGGTCTTGCGCTCCTCGACCGTGTCCCAGCGCAGGTCGAGAGACCTGAGTCGGGGCTCCAGCGTCTTGACCAGCGACTCCACGTCGCGGTGGGGAGGGAACCGGAAGTAGACGCTGTAGCGGACCCGGCTCCCAGGCTGGATCAGGCCGGTTTGGGGAAGGTACTCGGCCGGGATGTACACTTTGGGAGCGAACTCGGCCGCCGCCGCCGATTCCCCGGGGATGGCCAGCAGACGTCCCGCGATCCGGAATGAAGCCTCGCCCAGCCGCACTTCCTCGCCGACCTCCACTCCGAACTGCAGCAGGAGGGTGTGGTCCACCAAAGCGTAGGGACCGTCAAGGTAGGAGCGGGCGGCTTCCGCGGGCACTGTTTCCAGGGAACCGTAAAACGGGAACGGACCAGTCAACGCCCGCACGGTCACCAGGCGGGTACCCTGAGCAGCGGGGAAGAAGGCCATCGAGGTTAACGTCGTCTGCCGGACCTGCTCGCCACCCAGCTCGGCGAACAAAGCTTCGGCCGCCGGCGGGAAGGGGGTTCCGCTGCGTAGCGCCAGATCGGCGCCCAGCAGCTCCTTGGCCTGGTCCTCCACGGTCCGCAGCAGGTTCTCGCCGAAAGACCGCACGGAAACCAGTGCCGCCACTCCCATCACCGTGGCGGAGAGGTACAGCAGGAGGCGCCGCCGGCTGTGGCGGCTGTCGCGCCAAGCCATCCGCAGAGCCCAGCCGAGGTTCACGGCGTGATGTACGCCTCCGCGCGTACCGGACGATCGGAAACGATGCGGCCGCCCTTGAGCGAGATGATCCGCTCGGTTTTCGCCGCCAGTTCGAGATTGTGGGTGACCAGCACCAGTGTGGTCCCATGGCGGCGATTCAGCTCGAACAGCAACTGTTCGACGGTTCCCGCCGTCTCCGCATCGAGGTTGCCGGTGGGTTCGTCGGCGAACAGGATGCGGGGCTGGTTCACGAACGCGCGTGCCAAGGCGACCCGCTGCTGCTCCCCTCCCGAAAGCTGGGCCGGATAGTGGCCGAGGCGGTCCTTCAGCCCTACTTGTGCAAGCAGCTCCGCGGCCCGCTCGCGGACTCGGTTGCGGCCCTGAAGCTCTACCGGCACCATGACGTTCTCCAGCGCCGTCAAAGTCGGGATGAGCTGGAAGGTCTGGAACACGAAACCCACGACCTCCCGGCGCAGGAGGGCGAGCTGTTCTTCAGACAGCGGGCCGAGGTCCCGGCCCGCCAGCACCACCCGCCCCCGGGTAGGGCGGTCCAGGCCTGCACAGAGGCCGAGGAGAGTCGTCTTGCCGCTGCCGGAGGGACCGACCACAGCACAGGTGGAACCCGCGCCGACGGAAAAAGAGACATCCTGCAACACCGCCAGCTCCTGCTGGGGCGTCCGGTAGGTCTTTGTCAACGCCTCGACTGAAAGGATGCTCTCCATCGCAGCGGCGGTTTCCCAAGTAAATCTTCATTATCGTACCACCCTGGCGGAGGTTGATCCGGTCGCGGCGGCTGGGCGGACCGGGGCTCTTCAGGGGGCGGGAGAGGAAAGACAGCACTCGGACTGGTAAGCTGGAAGCGATGATCGCAACCCGGCTGCGCCGGCGGGTGTTACTTGCCGTCATTGCGCTCTCTTTGCTGGACCTTGGGTTCACGGCAGCATCCCCCAAGCGGATCCTCATTTTGGGAGACAGCCTTACGGCAGGCTACGGTCTGGACCCCAAACACGCCTACCCTGCGCTGCTGCAGGAAAGGATCGATCGGGAGGGTCTGCCTTACCGGATTGTGGACGCCGGAGTCAGCGGGGACACTTCCGCCGGAGGATTGGGCAGGATCAACTGGCTGTTGCGGGAGCCGGTCGCGGTGTTGATCCTGGAGCTGGGGGCCAACGATGGGCTGCGGGGCATCGAGCTTGGCTCCACCCGCCGCAACCTGCAGGGCATCATCGATCGCACCCGGGCCCGGTACCCAGAGGTCCGGATTCTGATTGCCGGGATGATGGTTCCCCCCAATCTGGGCAAGGAGTACGCCACCCGGTTTCGGGAGCTTTTCCAGGAGCTGGCGAAAGAGAACGGAGCCGTACTGTTACCCTTCCTGCTGGAAGGTGTCGCCGGCCGTCCCGAACTGAACCTGCCTGACGGCATCCACCCTACCGCCGAAGGCCACCGTCGGGTGGCGGAAAACGTCTGGCGTTATTTGCGCCCCCTGCTGGAACCTTGAGGCGGAGCACGTTGACCTGCCGCCTGAGCGTCGGCCGTGGATCCGCGGCGTCGCAGAGGGTGCCCGGATCGAATTGAAGTGGGCCTGGTTACGGAACTTTTAGGTTCAGCCGCGACTCTAAAGGGATAGACTGTAACCAGACAAAAGGGAGAGACCGGGTCTCTCGGGAAGCCATGGCGGAGCTCACCGGTTCGCTCGGCACCGATGCTGCCTTCGAAGGCGTCGACCAGACTCTGGAACGTCTCCGCGAAGGGGACCATGTCGCATTCGCTGAGGTTTTTCATCTGTACCGCGACATGGTGTACACCCTTGCGCTGAAACTGCTTACCGATCGTTCCGAGTCTTTGGACGTGACCCAGGAGGTCTTCTTGACCTTGTACCGCAAAGCCCGCTATTTCCGGGGCGAGTGTTCCCTGAAGACCTGGCTGTATCGGGTCACGATCAATGCGGTTGCCGGACGCAACCGCTGGTGGCGCCGCCGCCGCGGCGACGCGCTGGTCCCCCTGGAGATCCGTGACCCGCAACGGCGTCCGGTAGAACCTGCCGGAGACACTCCCTCGCCGGCACGCGCCTGCCTGTCGGCTGAAATGCGCGCCGCCCTGGATCACGGTTTGCGCAAGCTCCCGTTTGAACAGCGGGTGGCGCTGGTGCTGCGGGAAGTGGAAGGTCTCAGCTATGAGGACATCGCCGCCGTCACCGGAGCCGGCCTGGGAACGGTCAAGTCGCGGATCGCCCGCGCGCGCGAGCAGTTGCGCGACCTCCTGGCTGAGTACCAGGGTGGAGAGAGACTATGAGGTGTCAGGTTTTTCAGACCCAGATCCACGAGTTCCTCGACGGCGAACTGCCTCCCAGGGAAATGTCCCGGATGGAGGAACACCGGGTCCGCTGCGAGTCCTGCCGCCTCGACTACCAGCGCTTGGTGCTGGTCCGGGAAGCGGTCAAGACGCGAGCGACCATGCCGTCGGCAGCAGTGGAAGTGGTCCGCCAGCGACTGGAACGCGGAGAGGAGCGCTGGGCGGGGCTGAGGGACGCGGCTGACCGCTTGCGGACCTACTGGCGGGACCTGGATGGACGGTTTGTCTGGTCCAAGGTTTCGGCGGTTCCGGTGACCCTGTGCTTTTTCGCCCTGCTGCTGGTGCACTTTTCCCCCGCGCGGCTCGAGCGGCTGGAGATGCTTGCTTTCACTTCGCATCCTGCCGATCGGCAAAGCGTTCCCTTTGTGCGCAGTGTGCGCATGCGCCAGACCAGGGAAGACATCCAGATCCTGATGGATGTGGCCTGGCGGCTGCCGTTCGAAGACTCCCTTTCGGTGGTGGCCGAGATCCGTCCCGACGGCTTGGTCCAGATCGACAGCGTGCTCGAATATCCCCGCAGTCACGCACTGTTGACGGCGGTGGACGGTGCGCTGCGCCGGAGCCGGTTTGATCGGGGTCCCAACACGGGAAACCGCCTGGTCATCTTCTCGTTCCAGAAGATCGACGTCTACGACGAAATCAACGGGCACGGCCGGGAAGGCACCTGAACCGGGGGGCTGACCCCGCCCACTTACCGGATCTCGAAAACCTGGGCGACGGTGCCCACATTTCCGGAAAGATCCACGACGCGGACCGTGATGGTTTGCCGGCCCGCTTTCAGTCCGCTCAGTGAAACGTCGAAGCGCTCTTCGGGCGTGTCCGGGATTCCATCCTCAGGGGGCAGAATCGTCCAGTTTCTGCCGTCCAGGCTGTATTCCACGCGGTACAATGGGGTCACCGACGCCCGCGCCGTGAACCGAATCCGAGCCGACTGGCCTTGGATTTCCACCGGCTGCCACTCCACTGTCGGCACCCGGTTGGCGATGACGAAGGGCTTGGTGACGAGTTCGTGAGTCTCGGCCTGAGCCGGCGGGTTGGAGAGGCGGTCGGAGACGACCACCTTGAGCTGGTAGACGCCGTCGGCCAAGCTGGCCCCGTCCAGGGTGTACTCCTCATCAAAATGGTTTTCCGCCAGCGGCAGCCAGCGGTCGTCGCCCTGGCGCCGCAGGAAGAGGCTGAAGACCAGGTCGTCGTCATTGGGGTCTTGGGCTTTCCACGTGAAGCTGCGGGACCCCGGCAGATACACCCTGCGACTGGGCACATTGACGGGGGGTGCGTCCAGGCGGCGGACGTTGGGCGGCAGCGACCTCAAATGTGCGCCGTCCGGGCCTCCCGGCTGGACACCGCCGGACTGGTTGGACGGCGACTTCATGAGCGCGACTCCCGGCGCCAGCACCGTCAGGTTGGAGAGTCGGGGAGGCAGGTTGCTCTGCTGGTAGCTGACCGCCACCAGGTCCACCGAGTCCCGGGTGGAGAGCAGGGTGCCGTCCCCGCCGGCAACCGCGAACTCCAGTTTCCACTGCAGAAACCGGGCCGGCCCGCTGCGGATGGCAGATCCCGACGCACTGGTGTAGGGTCCTTCCCAGGGAGACCAGGTGGCGTCGGGTCGGGCGGTGTTGCCCGAGCGGGTGTAAAACCGGGTCGAATCCGGGGCAGTAGGATCCAGTACCCGCCAGCGTATGGTTCCCCAGCGCGCAGTGGTCCCCGCGTCCAGGACTTCGGACTCATAGCTGCCCGTTCCCGTGACTCCCGCATCCAGGCGAAACACTTTCCCCAGGTTGGCGGTGGCGGCAAACAGGGACCCTGCCTGCTCGAGGACACGGGTCACCTGCTCTTCCGGCAGGTCCGCCAGCAGGGTAAGGAAACCCTGGGGGGACAGCGCAACGATCCGGCCGCGATTGCCGGTAGCCAGCAGAATCGTCCCGTCGTTGCGTAGTGAAAGGTCGAAAGCCAGCTCGTCGTCGGAGCTGTAGATGGGCTGCGCAAGGTTGTCCTTGTCGATCCGGTAGAGCAGCAGGCGGGCTCCCTGAGTGGGAGCTGCCGTCTGCACCTCACTGTCGACCAGGGCCGCCTGTCCACCGGCCTCCTTCGGCGTCGGGGACGGCTGTTTGTCCGCCCCGGGCTTTCCTCCGCCCGACAGGGCCGCCGCGTAAATCATGCCGTAACGGTCGACCACAATGCTGTGGATTTCTTCGAGGCTGGAATCCAGCAGCACGAAGGGACTTCCGCTTGAGGTGAGGCGAAACAGCAACCCTTGGGGAGCGGAGCCTGCCAGCAGATTCCGGTTCAGATCCCAAGCCAGGCTCACGATGTGCGTCTCCTCACTGTCGAAGAACACCCGGCCTTCCCCCCCGGGGGTTACCCGGTAGATCACTCCTTTGGGGCCGGTTGCCACATACAGGTTTCCGGCCTCGTCCACGGTGAGGTCCCAGATGTACTTCTCGCCGGGTTCGTAAAACTTCTCGGCCTTGCCGTCCGCCGCGATACGGTAAACCCGGCCGTCGGGCGAGGTTGCCGCGTAAATCCGGCCCTGGGTGTCCACCGCCAGGGCGTACACCGCCGGCTCTTCGAGGGTCGCCAGGACGGACCCCTTGCCGGTTGCATCAAGCTGGAAAACCTTGCCGTTGTTGCCGGTGGCTGCCAGAAGGCCTCCCGACCACGGCACCAGATCGTAGACGAAGGCTTCAGAGGTGTCGAAAAATTCGCGGAAGGGGGGGGCGGGGGCGAGCCGGCCGTCACTGCTCAGGGAGACACCCTTGAAGTCTCCCCTGAGGAATTCCTCGACGCTCGAATAGATTCTGTGTTCAGGTCGAGTAGCCCCGAGAGAAGTGCACACCAGGACGACCAGCGGCAGGAGAATCCGCTTTGCAGGATGCATCCGATTATCCCTTGACCTTGATTTCGATGACCTTCTGCCCGGTGACGACGTAGTCGGTCCGGGGAAGTTCATGTTCGACGAATACCACCAGATTGATGGGCTGGATGTCGCCTTTGGTCCGGCGGGAGTTGTAGAGCGCCAGGATCGACGGTGGGAGGCCGGGCAATCCCTGACCTGCCACGACCGCGCCCTCCTGCTCCCGGAAGAGTCGGATGTAGAGGCGGTCGTTTTTCTTGAGAAGATTGATGGCCCGGACGAGCTGGTTGACGTCTTTCGGGATGAACTCCGCATCTTCGGTCTGAGCATCGATCTTGGTGATGGTGAGGCCGTCGCCCACCATGATCTTCAACGGTCCGGGAGGCAGCCCGTCCGGAATCTTCACCGGGTAGCGGGCCGACTCGACGGTGCCGTTGGGAAGTCGAAGGAACACGGTGAGCTGGACCTCTTCACCCGGGCGCGCCTCGTCCCGGTCCTGCCATACCTTGTCAAGCACGGCCTCCCGCGCTTCTTCACTTGCCGAGATGGCGATGTCCACGGATTCCACATGTACGTTCTCAAAACCGCTGGTGAGCAGGAAGCTGAGTGGTGCCGCCGCTGCAACGGCAGCCGCCGCGGTGGCACTGGACTGACTGGAGACTGCGTTCTCGAACACCACTTCCGGTTGGCCCGCCAACCGGATGGTCGACCGCACCTGCAAGGTTTGACCTCCCACCGAGCGCTCCGAGGCGACGATGCTGTTGTTGACCGTGAACGCCAGCAGGAACGGCGTCAGCAGCGGATCGGTGATGATCTCGTAGCTGAGCCGGCGAGTCTCACCTCGGCTGCTGTCCAACCGGACTTTTACCGGGATCATTTTCGGTTTCTCGTCCTTCAGCCCCAGGATCCCCGTGGCGCGATCCTGCCGGATGACGCCGAAAGGCTCCAGGCTGGCCGAAATCTTCTGACTGTTCATCAGGCTGGGAATCACTCCCAGCACCGCGGCCTTGGTCAGCGGGAAATCCGTGTAGCCGATGCTCAGGAAGGGATGGCCGAAGGCGTAGACCCGGTTACCGCTGATATGGGTGACCGTACCGCTGGCCGCCACTTCCATGTCTCCCCGCACAAGCTGGACCGCGATGGTGGAACCGGGTTCGACGGGAGCGTTGCCCCACTCGTCATTGGCCGCGGAGCCGGAGCCCAGGACAGGGATCAGGCCGGCGGCGGCAAGCTGAGTCGCAAACCCGCTGACCGCTCCAGCCGCAAAACCCTGAAGGTTCAGAGGGGTCAGGATGGGTTCCAGGCGCCCATAAGGCTTCAGAGTCGGAAAGGAGTCGCCGGGTGCAAAGGCCTCGACGAGGGGAGCCGGCAATTGGAACGCCGAAACCTCGTACACTCCTCTGGGGTCGCGGGCCCGGCCGATGCGCAGGGTGGCTCCCGGCTGTTCCCGGAAGATATCCACCATCTCCTGGATGGGAGTGATCCCCGCAATCGGGGCGGTGGCGAACGAGAAAGCGTACGCCACGGCTCCCAGCAACTTGCCGTCCACGTAGACGGGACTTCCGCTCATGCCGGCAAAAACGCCGTACCGGTCAACCTTTTCCCCGGACAGTCGGGCGAGGATCAGATTCTGGTTGGGTCCCGTCTTCTCCAGAACGCCCAGGATCTCCACCTCGAAGGTATCCACCCGGGTACCTTCGAAGACCGTCTTGCCGATTCCTTTCAGACCGGGCCGCACCGATTTCAGGGGGAAAAAGTCCGCGGACTGGCCGACGGCTGCGACTGTCGTCGCCAGCAGAAAGACGGCAGGGACAAACCGTTTCAGCATTGCCTCCCTCGGATCAAACGGCACACTGCACTATCAGTATATTGCACCCTGGTTCGCGTTGATTCTGCATCTTTTCCGGCATAGCATTCTGGCGGGGAGCAGAAAACATGATCAGCCGGAGTCGGGTCATAGCCATCCTGGGGTTCGTAATGGGGGTATGCGGGGCGGACGCCGTTCGTGCGGCCGAAAAATTGACCCCGGAAGATATCTTTCAGCGACATCGGGCTGCCGTGCTCGGCGACAGTAGCGTGGAAACGCTGAGGGCGGCACGTCTGATCACGGGGATTTCGGCGATGAAGATCCTCGATGGAGGCACCGGGCTGGTGAAAGGCTCGGCGGAGTTCCGCACCGATGCCTCCTCCACCGTGCTGTACCTGAAATTCGAGAGTCAGGGCTACCCGCAGGACGGGTTCCGGTTCAGGGAGGACGGCACAGTGCTGCCCATCGAAGTGTCCCCGGGGTCGCCGGGCTTTCTGGCCGGCTTCATCGACGGTTACCGGCACATCGTCCGCTCGGGATTGTTCGGCAGCGTCCTCTCGGCCACCTGGCCGCCGGCCCAGGAGGCGACGGGGCTGGCCAAGGTTGTATACAAGGGCGAGAAAAAGGTGGAAAAGGCCAAGCTGCATCTGGTCGAGTGCGAATTCGAAGCCGGGATGAAAAGCGACCTGTATTTCGAACCCGCGACCTTTCGCCATGTCCGGACCGTCCATCGCATACCGCCTGATCGTGGCAACGCTTTTCTCACAGAGGAGTTCCTGGGCTTCCAGCGGGTTGGCGGGGTGGAACTGCCCTCACTGTGGCGACTGACGGTGGAGTGGCGGGGCAATCGTCGGATCCTTTACGAAATCGGCCTCCAGAACATCCAGAGCCCGCCACCTGCTGCGCAATAGCCGGTGCGACTCGGGCAGCGGACTTGCTGTCAGACCGACCTGAGATCATGACAGGTCTGAGGGCAGGTTCGGATGTTGCGCCTGACGTCGCTGGAACTGGTTGGTTTCAAATCATTTGCGGAGCGAACGCGGCTGGAGTTCCCCGCCGGGATCACCGCTGTGATCGGTCCCAACGGCTGCGGCAAATCCAACCTCGCCGACGCCATCGGTTTCGTCCTCGGGCTGCATACCGCCAAGGAGCTGCGCGGCGAAAAGATGGAGGACTTCATCTTCGGCGGGACCCGCAAGCGAAGGCCTTCCGGACTGGCTGAGGTAACAGTCCGTTTCCAGCGGACCGGTGAGGCCCCCCTGGTGTTGGAGGGGGTTGAACTGCAGGGAGATGAGCTGGAGATTACCCGCAGGCTCTACCGCTCCGGCGAGAGCGTTTATTTGGTGAATCAGCGCCGCTGCCGCCTGATGGACATCCACCGTTTCATGGAAGAGGCAGGCCTCGGCTATTCCGGATACGCCCTGATCGCCCAAGGCCGGATCGAGTCGTTTCTAGCCTCCCGGCCCCTGGAGCGACGGGCCCTGTTGGAGGAAGCCGCCCAGATCGGCGGCTACAAGGCACGCCGCCGCCAGGCGGAGATCAAGCTGGAACTGGCCCAGCAGAATCTGTTGAGGGTGAATGACATCCTGACCGAGGTTGAGCGCCAGCTCCGCTCGCTGCGACGCCAGGCCGCCAAAGCCAGGCAATACCGGAAAGTCAGGGAAGAGTTCCGGCGGGTCCAAAAGTTGAAATTCAGGCTGGAGGCGGATCGGCTGGAGGAAAGCCTGAACCGCGTGCTCAGTGCACTAAACGGCTTCAGAACCCAGGAGCGGGAGTTCCGGCAGAAGGTGGAAGCCGGTGAGGGTGGCGTTCGACGGCTCGGGGATGAGCGGACGCAGCTCGAGGCGATGGTCCAGCAGCTCCAGGACGAAAGTTCCGAGCTGGCACTGAGGCTGGACCGAAGCCGGAACGGGATCCGCTTCGCCGCCCAGCAGATCGAACAGACAGAACAGGCTCGGGCCGCGGAGACCCGGGAACGGCAGCACTTGGTCGAAGCATTGTCCCTCCAGCGCCAGGAGGCGGACCGGTTTGGAGCGGAACTGGAGGGCCTGAAGGGTGAGGAGCAGACCGCCTGCGAGCAGCAGCGGACCGCCCAGGCCCAACTTGAAACGGTCCGCCGAGCCCTGGCCGAGGCGGAGAACCTGCTGGAAGAAGAGCGGGCACGCCTGGTGGGGGCGGCCGCCGATGCGGCTTCGTTCCGCAACCAGGCGGAACAGATCCGGCTTCGCCTGCAGCGGCTGGAGAACGACCGCCGGCGGCTGCTGGAACAGCGCGGGGGACTGCGGGACAGTCTGGTAAAACTGGAACTGGTGGCGGCCGAGAAGCGGACCTCTCTGGAAAGCCGGCGCATCGAATTTGAAAGGGAGGCGGGTGAGCTGCACCGCTTTCGGGGGGAGGAAGAAAGGCTGATCCGTGAGCTGGACGGACTCCGGGAAGAGGAGGCGGAAATCCGCCATCAACTGGTCTCGTTGCAGGAAAGGCAGCAGTCGCTCCAGGAGCTGGAGCTCAGCCGTGCCCCCTATTCCGAAAGCGTCAAGAAGGTACTGGGCCATCTGAGTCGCAGCCGCTCGGTACAGACCGCAGGAACCCTGGCGGATGCGGTGGAGACGATGCCGGAGTTCGAACGCCTGGTGGAAGAGTTTCTCGACGAGGAGCTGGAATGCATCCTGGTGGAATCCCTGGATGAAGCGGTTCGGGGAGTGTCCGAAGCCAAGCACCTCAAGACCGGAAAATGCACGTTCATGAGCCTGGTTTCCACCAACGGTTTCGGCAGCAACGGTCGCGGCCACCACGGTCCCCCCTTGCCGGGGGTGGAAGCCGGCGTGTATGGGAGGCTTGGTGAGCTGCTGAGGATGAAGCCGTCCGTCCAGGCAGCTTTCCTGCGGGTGTTTCCTCAGCAGGCTGAAACGATTGTGGTATCGGACCTGGACTGTGCGTGGCGTTTGGCCCACGACCATCCCGAAAGTACCTTCTTGACCGTCCAGGGCGAGGCGCTGCAGCCGAGGGGTCTGGTGTCGGCGGTGGCCGCCCCGGCTGGAAAACTGGGGCTGCTTGGCCTGAAGCGACAGCTTCGGGAACTGGAAAGGAAGGTGGAAGCCCAGCTCGCCTCCGCCGCCGCTGCCGCCGGGAAGAGACAGAAAACAGAGGAACAGCTCCGGCAGGTCCAGTCCGAAATCCAACGCCGCCACGAAAGGCTGCACGAGCTGGAAAAACAGACCATCGGTCTGACCCACCTTGTGGAGCAGTCCGAGTCGGAGCGCGCCAGGATGGGACGGGAGCTGGGAGCCCTGGAGGCTGAGCTGGAACGGCTTGACGCGGAAGCCGCCGAGCTTGGATCGCGGCTGGAGCGGGTGGCCGCGGAAAGCGCTGCCCGGGAGATGCTGAAGACCCAGGTTGAAGCCGGTCTCCAGGCTGGCCGCGAGCGGGTCCAGAATTTCCGCGACCGGTTGGCGGCCGCCCAGGCAGAACTGAATCGCGCGTCCTCCCAGTACCGCCTCCTGGACGAAAGACGGCGGTCGCTGGCTGCGACACAGGCCCGGATCCTCCAGCAAATTGAGGAGTCCGAAGGCCGACTCCGTGCCGCAACCGAGCGGGAGGCCGCCGCTGCCGACCGAATCCGGGAACTGACGGCGGAAACGGCGCGCCTTCAGGAGGAGGCAGCCTGGTTGAAGGAGGAGTCGGAGGCGGTGGCAGCGAGACTGTCCGCCGCGCGCGAGGCGCTGGCCGCCTGCCGGGGCCGGCTGAAGGAAGCTGAAGCTGGTCTGGAACAGCTCCGGGTTCAGCTTTCCACCGTTCAGGCTCGTCGCAACGAGGCGGAGGTGGAAAGGGCCCGCCTGGAAACCCAGCTCCAGCATCTGGAGACGGACTGCCACGAACACTTTGGGGTCGGCCTGTTGGAAGCTTTGGAAGGAGTGGCGCTGGACGGGGAGGAAGCCTCCCAGATTGGTCCCCGCTACGAGCAGCTTCGGCGTCGCCTGGAGGCCTTTGGCCCCATTAACATGGCAGCCCTCAAGGATTACCAGGAAGCGGAGGAACGGCGCCAGTTCCTGGCGGATCAGCGGGCCGATCTCGAGAAGTCGATTGCAGACACCACCCAGGCGATTCAGGAACTGAACCGCCGCAGCCGGGAACAGTTCTCCGATGCCTTCGCCCAAGTCAATCGGAACTTCCAGCAGGTCTTCCAGAAACTGTTTGGAGGAGGCGAATGCGGGATGCGCCTGCTGGATGAGGAGGACGTCCTGGAGTGCGGCGTCGACATCTACGCCCAGCCGCCGGGAAAAAAACTGCAGAACGTCATGCTGCTGTCCGGAGGCGAAAAGGCGTTGACCGTTTTCGCCCTTCTGATGGCGGTCTTCATGTACCGTCCCAGCCGCTTCTGCGTCCTGGATGAGGTCGACGCGCCGCTGGATGACGGCAACGTGCAGCGGTTCGGCGAACTCATACAATCCATGAGCGAGCACACCCAGTTCATTGTGGTGACCCACAACAAGCGGACCATGGAACAAGCCCATGCCCTTTACGGAGTAACCATGGAGGAACCGGGTGTCTCCAAGGTCGTTTCCGCCAGCTTCTGAGGGGCGGGACTGCGGTCCCGACGAGTCGGACTGAGGGGGGGCGGCGACCTCACCGCTGCTGAAGCCTGGACGACGCCGATCCCCGTTTTCCCCGGCCAAGGCCGAGCTCCACCTTCCTGCGGGAAATGGTATTGCGGTGGACTCCCATCAACTCAGCGGCTCCCTGGGTACTCCCGCCGCTTATTCGAAGGGCCTCGAGGATGAAGAGCTTCTCAAACTCCTCGCAAACCTCCGGCCAGAGAAGGCCCGCCGAAAGGCTTTGACGGACGACCTCTTGTAAGAGATCGCGCAGACTGGGACCCCGTTCTGCAGGTGCCGATTGGCTCATGGTCGATCCACCTCAGTTTCGCTCAGGCTATCCATTGCGGGTCCCAGGACGAGGCCCAACTCCCCTCCGCTTATGACCGCCACCGCCGGCGCCGCCGCCAAGAACAGCCCGCTGAGGGCGGACTGACGGATCGACAATCTTCCGGCCGGAAACGCTGCCAGCAGCGTGAACGCGATCACCACCAGGAGATAACCCCGGGCCAGACCCAAACCCAACCCCACCCAGCGGTCGGCGCGGAGGAGGAGCCGGGGAGCCCAACGTTTCGCCACCGGTTCCACCAAAGCGGCGCCGGCGGCCAGAAACACCACCAGGATGAGCAGGGCGCCGGCGGCGTCCGCGGGTACCGGAGGCAGGCCGACCCAGCGCAGGAGGGAGCCCGGCAACCCGCAGAAACGGAAGGCCGGAAAGAGACCGACCAGCAGGGCGGCCAGTGAAACCCCCTCCCGGACCCATCCCTTCAGCGCCGCCGCGACAGCGGAAGCAACCAGAACCACCAGCGCCAAGACATCCAGAACGCTCACAGAACGCCCTTCCATCGGGCTGGGCCGTCACGACCACTGCAGGTCGTGTCCGGTCAGACGCCGATAGGCTTCCAGGTACCGTTGGGACGTCGCCTCGATGATCCGCGCCGGGAGTTGCGGACCGGGCGGCGTCTTGTCCCAATCGAGAGTCTCCAGGTAATCGCGGACGAACTGCTTGTCGAAGGACTCCTGGGGTCGGCCGGGGGCGTAGCTGTCCGCCGGCCAGAAGCGTGAAGAATCCGGAGTCAGGACTTCATCGATCAGGACGAGTTGGCCGTCGTCGAGGCCGAACTCGAATTTGGTGTCGCAGATGATGATCCCCCGGCTGCGGGCGTAATCCCGGGCCATGGCATACAAACGAAGGCTGTACTCACGGACCTGGTGGGCGAGGTCCGGGCCCACCAGCTCCGCCGCCCGCTCGAAGCTGATGTTCTCGTCGTGTCCGGTCACCGCTTTGGTGGCAGGCGTGAAGATGGGTTCCGGCAACTCCTCGGACTCCCGCAGGCCGTCGGGCAGCCGGATGCCGCAGACGGAGCCGCCGGCTCGATATTCCTTCCAGCCGGAACCGGCCAGATATCCCCGCACCACACACTCGATGGGCAGCGGGCGGCAGCGTCGCACCAGGGTCGAACGTCCCGCCAGTTGCTCACGGAAGGGCTGGGCAGGCGGCGGCAGGTCTTCGACGTTGACGGAAACCATGTGGTGGGCGACCAGGCCTTCGGCGGCGATCCTGTCGAACCAGAATCTTGAGAGCTGAGTCAGGACAATGCCCTTGTAGGGGATGGGGTCCGGCAGCACCACGTCGAAGGCGGAAAGCCGGTCGGTGGCGACCAGGAGCAGACGGTCTCCCAGGTCAAAAATCTCCCGCACCTTGCCACTGTTAAGCTTGCGCAGGCCTGGAATCTCAATGGTTCGAACAGCCGGGGGCTGGTGCATGGCGGTTGCCTCCTGATGAAGGTCCACGGCCGCCGAGGCCCGCCCACGGGGCGGGAGCTGCCGGAGATGGACCGGAAAGACTATCAGTCTAGCTCAAACAGGGAATTTGGCAACCGCACTTGCCAAACGGCGGGCGCCATCTTATGAACGCCGTTTGACAGGGGGATGAAGGAGTTGCTAGACTGGCACTCGCCTGCTTCGAGTGCTGACATTGCACTTGTAACTCCATAAGAAACAATTATTTGGCTTGGCCTTTTCACAAGCCGAGAGAAAACCTGGAAAGGAGAAAGCAAACCCATGGCAAAGGCGAGCATCAAACCGTTGCATGATCGCGTGCTGGTCAAGCGAATCGATGCCCAGGAAGAAGTCCGTGGCGGCATCGTCATCCCGGACACCGCCAAGGAAAAACCGCAGGAAGGCGAGGTGGTCGCCGTCGGTGACGGAAAGATCCTGGATAGCGGCCAGAAGATCTCCATGTCGGTGAAGGTGGGTGACCGGGTTCTGTTCGGCAAGTACTCCGGGAGCGAAGTCAAGCTCGGAGACGAGGAGTACCTGATCATGCGCGAGGACGAAATCCTCGGTGTGATCACCAAGTAACGGATCGACCGTAATCGAATCTCGGAAGGAGACATAGTATGGCTGCAAAAGAGATTACTCATGGCGAAGAAGCACGTCGCGCCCTGCTGCGCGGCGTTGACAAGTTGGCCAACGCCGTCAAGATCACCCTCGGCCCCAAGGGTCGTAACGTGGTGCTGGAAAAGAAGTTCGGCTCGCCGGTGGTGACCAAGGACGGTGTTACCGTGGCGAAGGAAATTGAACTGGAAGGTCTCGAAAAGGTGGGAGCCTCGATGCTGCGTGAGGTCGCCAGCAAGACCAGCGATGTCGCCGGCGACGGCACGACCTCGGCAACCGTCCTGGCTCAGGCGATCATCCGCGAAGGGCTCAAGAACGTAGCCGCTGGTGCCAACCCCATGGCCATCAAGCGGGGTATCGACAAGGCGGTGGCCAAGGCCGTGGAAGAGATCAAGAAGCTCTCCATGCCGGTCAAGGGCGACATGATCGCGCAGGTGGGAGCGATTTCGGCCAACAACGACCGCACCATCGGCGACATCATTGCCGAGGCCATGAAGAAGGTCGGCAAGGACGGAGTCATCACCGTCGAGGAAGCCAAGTCCATCGAGACTTCCCTCGAAGTGGTGGAGGGGATGCAGTTCGACCGCGGCTATCTGTCCCCGTACTTTGTGACCGATCCGGAGCGGATGGAAGCGGTCCTTGAGAACTGCCTCATCCTCCTGCACGAGAAGAAGATCAGTTCGATGAAGGATCTGCTGCCGCTGTTGGAGCAGGTGGCCAAGACCGGACGTCCGCTGCTGATCGTAGCTGAGGACGTGGAAGGCGAGGCGCTTGCCACTCTGGTGGTCAACAAGCTGCGCGGCACTCTCCACGCCGCAGCCGTCAAGGCCCCGGGCTTCGGCGACCGCCGCAAGGCCATGCTCCAGGACATCGCCATCCTCACCGGCGGCAAGCTGATCTCTGAGGACCTCGGGATCAAGCTGGAGAACGTCCGGCTGGAAGATCTGGGCAAAGCCAAGAAGGTCACCATCGACAAGGACAACACCACCATCGTCGAAGGTGAGGGGTCTCAGGCGGATATCGCCGGGCGGGTCAAGCAGATCCGGATCCAGATCGAGGAGACGACCTCCGATTACGACCGGGAGAAGCTGCAGGAGCGCTTGGCCAAGCTGGTGGGCGGCGTGGCGGTGATCAAAGTTGGAGCTGCCACGGAAACCGAGCTGAAGGAGAGGAAGGCCCGGGTTGAGGATGCCATGCATGCAACCAAGGCTGCTGCCGAGGAAGGCATCGTGCCGGGTGGTGGCGTCGCCTTCCTGCGCGCCGGCCAGGCCTTGGCCGACTTCAAGCTGGATGACCCCGACGAACAGGTCGGAGTGGACATCGTCCGCCGGGCTCTGCAGGAGCCGGTGCGCCAGATCGCCCAGAACGCGGGTTACGAAGGTGCCGTGGTGGTGGGCAAGATCCTGGACAGCAAGGACCCCAGCTTCGGCTTCAACGCCGAGACCGAGCAGTACGAAGACTTGGTGAAGGCCGGCGTCATCGACCCCACCATGGTTACCCGTACCGCCCTGCAGAACGCCGCTTCCATCGCTTCCCTCCTGTTGACCACCGAAGCGCTGGTGACGGAGGTTCCGGAGGAGGAGAAACCTGCTCCGGGCGCCGGCCACGGCGGCGGTATGGGCGACATGTACTGATGAGGTAAGCTGGACGGGTGGACTCGGTCCCCGTCGAACCTTCAGAGCAAGGGCGAACCAAGCGGTTCCCCTTGCTCTTTTTTATTTTTCTCCCGGGGATTCACCGGCCCCCCGTGCCCCCCGATCCATGCTGCAGCCAGCTCCATTGAGCCAGGAACTGAGAGCGCGGTTCCTGCTGGGAATGTTCGCCCTGGCGGTGGTCCTGCTGGGATTGTTTTTCCGGCTGGGCGGTCTCCCCTTCATCGGCGCCGATGAACCCCGTTACGCACGGATTTCCGAGGAAATGGCGAACACCGGGGATTACCTGACTCCCCACCTGCAGGGGAGGCCCTGGCTGGAGAAGCCGCCGTTGCTGTTCTGGCTGCAGGCGGCGAGTTTCAAACTGTTTGGCGTCGGCGAGCTGCAGGCCCGGCTGCCGGTAGCCTGCGCGGCCTTGGCAGGCTCTCTGATTCTGGGCTGGATGTTGGCCCGTTCGGCGGGCCCTTCGGCCGGTTTTCTGGCCTTCCTTATCCTCCAGACTTCCGTTCTCTACCTCCTGTTCGGGCGTTCGGGGAGTACCGACATGCCGCTGACGGCCTGTCTGACCGCGGCGTTGGCGGCAGGGTTTCTCGCCCAGCAGGGGGGCTCCCTGGCATGGTCCGCCTTGGCCGGAGTCGCGCTGGCTGGAGGTGTACTGGCCAAAGGTCCCGTCGCCTTGGTCCTGGCGGGGTCAGTGATCTTCATCTGGGCTTTCCTGATGGATCGCTTTCCGTGGAGCCGGCGCCAAGTGGGCGTGGCGGCTCTGTGTTTCCTGGCGGCGGCGGTTCCCTGGTATGCATGGGTCTGGGTGGAGAACGGCGGGAACTTCGCCCTCACTTTCTGGGTCAACCATCATCTCGCCCGGTACGTCTCGGACCTTCACCACCACCGGCAGCCCGTCTGGTATTACTTTCCCGTCCTCCTGCTGGGGTTCTTTCCTTGGGTGGTTTTCCTGTGGTCCTCCGCCCGCTCGTTGTGGAAAGCGGGACGTAGGTCCCACCGAGAGGATGTTTCTCTGAACTGTTACCTGTGGGTTTGGGCACTGGTTCCGCTGGTTTTCTTTTCCTTGAGCGGCAGCAAGCTGGCCGGCTACATCCTGCCCTCGATCCCTCCGCTGGCGGGGCTGGTCGCCTTGGAATGGGACCGCATCCACCGGCGGGAGCTGGGGATCTATCGTCCGATGCGCACCCAGCTGGCGTTGCTGGGATCGCTGGCGATTCTGGTAGCCGTCGTCCTGATCATGGGGTTCCACTTCCGCTATGGGGCGCTGGGAACGGGTGTGGTGGTGGCGTTGCCGCTGTTGGGTTCCGTCCTGTGGGGACGGATCGAGTATTCACGCCGCCGTCCGGGCAGCCTCTTTCTGCTGCTGGTAGGCGGTACCACGGTGACGGTGGCGCTGCTTTATGCCCAAGCAACACCGATTGTTGCACGATTTCACTCGGCTTATGAGCTGGCGCTGGCGGCTGCACCCCGCGTCAGTCCGCAGCAGCCGCTGGTGCTGTACCGGTTCTTCCACCACTCGGCTCAATACTACACGGACTACCAGGCGACGCGTCTGGCCATTTCCGGACCCGAGGAACTGATGCGCTATGTGGAGCGCCATCCCCAGCCCCGATACCTGCTGCTCACCAAGCAGGAAGGCCGGGATGAGTTGGCCGGGCTTGGACGGATGCGATTGATCAAGGCGGCGGGGGATCTGTATCTGGTAGAGCTGATCCCGGAGCAACCTTGAATCCGGGTGATGCTGCCGCTATGGTGGATCCGTGCCTGATCTCCTGGACTGGATCGAATCCCCCGAGACCATCCCGGAATTCGAGGAGTACCCGACCTCTCTTGCCAGCCGTGTGGTTACCCGGTTCGACCTCACCGGCCCCCTGGAGTTGGAGGACTTTCCGAGTAAAGGAAACATCAACCAGCATACCTACCTGGTCGTCTCTGGCCGTGGAGCGGGTCGGCGCCGCTATCTCCTGCAGCAGATCAACCAGCGGGTGTTCCGGCGGCCGGATCGGGTGATGTCGGCCATGCTGGCCTGCATCGAGGGCCAGCAGGCGGCGCTGGCGGGCCTGCCCGCCGGTGCCCGTCCCCGGTGGGAGACCATCGAACTGGTGCCGGTGCGCACCGGAGGGCTGTATCTGCAACTGCGTGATCTGCGGGGACCCTCGTGGTGGCGGCTGATGTGCATGATCGAGGGTTGTCGCAGTTTCAAGAGCCTCAGTGAGATCGGAGAACGCGAGGGACGGCTCTCGCTGGCGCGTCAGGCGGGACGCGGGTTGGCGCTGTTCAGCGACCTGACCGCGGCGGTACCGGCGGCGGATCTGGCGCACCCGCTGCCGGGGTATCGGGATACCCGGCTGTACTTTGCGCAGCTTGACGGTGTGCTGTCCGGCGCCAGGAAACCGGAGGATGCCGCTGCGTTCCTTCCCCGCGACCCGGGGTTGCGCCACAGTACCGAAGCGCTGTTCTGTACCCACCTGCCTGAAGCCGAGTACCGGCGGCGACTGGAAATGCCGGAAGTGCAGTGGGCGGTGGAGCTGGCGTCAGGGTTCCGGGAGTTCGCCCTCACCCTGCAGCGGGTGATGGAGTCGGGTGCGGTCAGGACCGTGGCCATCCACGGGGACACCAAGCTGGACAACTTCCTGTTCGACGAGGGGACCGGCGAAGTTCGATCATTGGTGGATCTGGACACCATCATGCCCCACACCTGGCTCGCCGACTGGGGTGACATGGTCCGCTCGCTGTGCAACGTGGCCGGTGAGAAAGAGCGGGACCCGCGGCAGATCGCCGTGGATCTGGACATCTATGAGGCGTTGACGGAAGGGTTCCTCTCCACCGTCAGGACCGCCCAGGCGGAGGAGATCCGGCTTATGACCACGGCGGTCCAGGTAATCGCGCTGGAACTGGGAGTGCGCTTTCTCACCGATTACCTGCGGGGTGACAACTATTTCCGCCTCTCGCCCACGGACCAGCCCGATCTGAACAAGATTCGGGCCCTGAGTCAGTTGACCCTTTTTCAGCGACTGCGGGAGGCGGAGCCTGCAACGGGCGAATTTGTCCGGAGATTCAGCCGGCTTCCGCTGGGATGACACCAGGATGCGAGAGCTGAAGATCGGTACGTCCTCGGTACGAGGGGTGGTAGGACAGGCGTTTCACCCGCGCCTGATCGTGGACTTCGCCTGCGCGTTTGGAACTTGGGCCGGCGGGCAACCCGTCGTCGTCGGCCGGGACACCCGACGTTCGTCGCCGATGGTCCGCTCCGCGGTGCTCTCCGGCTTGATGGCTACGGGTTGCCGGATCCTGGATCTGGGCGTGGCGTCCACCCCCCTGGTTTCCTATGCGGTCAGAGAGCTTGGTGCGGCCGGGGGGATCAGCGTCACGGGCGGTCACAATGATGCAGAGTGGAATGCCCTGAAGTTCATCGGCCCGGACGGATGCCTGCTGAACGCCGCCCGCAGTGAGGAACTCTTCGACATTTACCACGCCGGGGGCTTCCGGCTCGAAGGGGGGGTGGGCAGAGTGGTGGATCTCGCCGGTGCCCCGGTGCTGGACGGTTACCTGAACCTGTTGCTCTCCGCGGTGGATGGGGAGGCCGTGCGGGGCTCCGGGTTGCGGGTTGCGGTGGACTTCTGCGGCGGCAGCCTGGCGCCTGCGGCCCGGGCTCTGTTTGGCCGGCTGGGTTGTGAGCTGGTGTCCATCCATGAGGCAGCGGGCGAGGTGTTCCCACACCCGCCCGAGCCGAAACCGGAACATCTCTGCGAGCTTGGGCGTGTGGTGCGGGAGGCCGGCTGTCACCTGGGCGCCGCCCTCAACGTCGACGGAGACCGGCTGGCACTGGCAGAGCCTTCCGGGAGGGTCCTGTCGGAGGAACTGACCCTTCCCCTGGCCGTGCTCGCCCGCTTTCAACAGCGGGCAGGACCCGTGGTCATCAATTGTTCAACGGCCGGCAGTGTGGAGTCTCTGGTGTCGCAATGGGGACAGCCGGTCTTCCGGGCCCCGGTGGGCGAGAGTTTTGTCATGGACAGAGCCATGGAAGAGGGGGCCGTGGTGGCAGGGGAGGGATCCGGCGGGGTGGCTCCTCTGCCGTGGGCGGCCACCTTCGATGCCCTGCTGACGCTGGCTCTGATCTTGGACCTGCTGGCAGCGGCGCGCGTTCCCCTCGACGAGATCGTGCGTACCATTCCGTTGAGGCCCATGCGCAAAGCGGCGTGGCGGTGTCCGCCGGCGCTGGCATACCGGGTGGTTGAAAGCTTTCCCAGAGCCTTTCCCGACGCCCGGGTCGAGCCGCTGGACGGTGTCCGGCTGATGTGGAACGAGGGCTGGATCCATGCCCGGGTGTCACGAACCGAACCGGTGGTGAGAGTGATCGTCGAGGCCGCGGACGACGAGCATGCCGAGCGTCTTTTCACCCAGGCGAGAGCGGTGGTGGAGACGGTGCTGGCCGGCACCGGCGAAGACGGCGGAGTGCGATCGTCATGAGAGCTCCAGCGCTCAAGGTCGGGGTCTCGGGAGTGCGCGGAATCGCCGGCACTGCGCTCACCCCCCAGATCATGACCTCCTTCGCTTCGGCCTTCGGTACCTGGTGCGGCAAAGGCGAAGTGGTGGTGGGAACCGACACCCGCCCCTCCCGGGAAATGGCGGCCTGTGCGGTGGAGGCCGGCCTGATGAGCGTCGGCTGTTCGCCGGTCCGCTTGGGTGTCGTGCCGGTGCCCACCCTCCAGCACCACATCCGGGCGCGAGGTGCCGTCGGTGGCATCTGCATCACAGCCAGTCACAATCCCCTGGAGTGGAACGCGCTCAAGTTCTGCGGACCGGGAGGGACCACGGTGCGTCCGGACCAGTTTGCCCGGTTGCTGGACCTGTATCACCAGGACACCTTCCCACTCGTAGACTTTCGGGAATTGGGCGAGCTGAGGGACGATCCCGCCGCCGTGGACCTTCACTTGCAGACGGTCCGCTCCGGCTTTGACCTTGGGTTGATACGCTCCCGGCGGGCGAAGGTGGTGGTTGATTGCTGCAACGGTGCGGCGTCCCGCGTCAGTCCCCAGTTCCTGCGGTCCCTGGGATGCACGGTCATCGAGCTGCACACGGACCCCGAGGTGCCCTTTCCCCGCAGCCCGGAGCCGGTGCGGCAGAATCTGGGGGACCTTTGCCGGGCGGTTCGGGAGCACGGGGCGGATTTGGGGTTTGCCCAGGATGCCGATGCGGATCGATTGGCTGTGGTGGACGAACACGCCACACCCCTCGGGGAGGAGTGTACGTTGGCGCTGGTGGTGCGTCACATCCTGCAAAGACGTCCAGGCCCGGTGGTGGTCAATCTCTCCACCAGCCGGATGGTGGAGGATGTGGCTGCCGAGTACGGGGGGACGGTTTACCGAACACCGGTGGGGGAGGTCCATGTCGTCCAGAAGATGCTCGAAACCGGGGCCTTCGTGGGAGGAGAAGGCAACGGAGGGGTGATCATTCCGAGCCTGAATCCCTGCCGGGACAGCTTTGTGGGCATGGCGGCCATTCTGGAATCGATGGCAGGTGAGGATCTGCCCATGAGCCGGTTGCGGGAACGCCTGCCCCGCTACCATATGCTCAAAGAGAGATTTCCGGCTACGCCCCGGACCATTGCAGCCTTCCTGGCTCTCATGCGGCGGCTGCATCGGGGACAGGTCATCGACGTCAGCGATGGGGTCAAGGTGAGTTGGCCGGATCGCTGGATACATGTTCGCAGCTCCCAGACGGAACCGATCCTGCGGGTGGTGGTGGAGGCCGACGAGCCTGGGAAGGCCCACCGGCTGATGGACGCGGTGATGGACTATCTGCGCCCGTTGGCGCCACCGGGCTAGGGCGGGTCCGGTTTTCGGGTTAAGGTAGGCGACATGATGTTTCCGGCCATGCTTCTGTTCTCTCTGTTTCAGGAACCCCCTGACGCCGGTCTCGAGGCAATCGTTGAGGACGGCGCCCAACTCCGGCTGTTGGCCTCAGGGTTTGAATTCACGGAAGGTCCCACCGCGGACGGGGACGGCAATGTGTACTTCACGGACCAGCCGAATGACCGGATCCTCAAATGGGATCTTGCCGGCCGTCTGACCACATTCCTGCAGCCGGCGGGCCGCTCCAACGGCATGTACTATCACCGCCACGCCCTGATCTCCTGTGCAGACGAGCACAACCAGCTCTGGAGGATCTGGCTGGACGGCCGGGTAGAAGTCCTGGTGAAGGAATATCAGGGCAAACTCCTCAACGGCCCCAACGACGCGTGGGTGCGACCCGACGGCGGCATCTACTTTACCGATCCGTACTACCAGCGGCCGTACTGGACGCGACAAGGCCCCGAACAGGACCGCCAGGCGGTGTACTTTGTCAGGCCCGACGGCAGCGGACTGAAGCGGGTGGAGGAAGGCCTGGTCAAGCCCAACGGGATCGTGGGTACACCTGACGGCAAGACCCTCTTCGTCGCCGATATCGAGGACGGCAAGACCTGGGCCTTCAACATCGAACCGGACGGCTCGCTCAGTGGTAAGCGTCTGTTCTGCAACCTCGGCTCCGACGGGATGACCCTGGATGAACAGGGAAACCTCTATCTCACCGGGAAAGGGGTCACCGTCTTTGACCGTAACGGGCGTCGTCTGGGAAACATCGGAGTCCCGGAACCTTGGACCGCCAATGTCTGTTTTGGCGGCCCAAGGCACCGGACCCTGGTCATCACCGCCAGTAAGGGCCTGTATGGACTGGAGATGAAAGTAGCCGGGGCCCGCTGAACCCGGTCAGTCGCGGGCGAAAGCGGCATCGAAGGCGACGGCCGATGGCTTGAAATCGAGCCGCCGCAGGAAGGCCGCGGCTTCCGCGGCCCCGTGTTCACGGTCCATGCCGGGATCCTCCCACTCCACCGACAGGGGGCCCTGGTAACCGACCTGATTGAGGGCCCGGATGATCGCCTCGAAATCGATCCGGCCGTGTCCCAGGGAACGGAAATCCCAGAAGCGGTCCGGGTGACCGAAGTCGACGTGGCCGCCGAACACTCCCGCCCGGGTGGGGCGATCCGACCAGTACACGTCCTTCATGTGGACGTGCCAGATACGATCCCCGAACACCTTGATGAACTGGACGTAGTCGACTCCCTGGTACCCAAAGTGGCTGGGGTCGTAGTTGAATCCGAAGGCCGGATGCCGGTCGACAGCCGCCAGAGCCCGCTCGGCACTGGAGATGTCGAAGGCGATTTCGGTGGGATGGACCTCCAGGCCGAACTTCACGCCGAGCTGCTGGAAGCGGTCCAGGATCGGTCCGAACCGGTCGGCGAAGTCCTTGAAGCCCGCCTCGACGGTGCCCGGCAGCACGGGCGGGAAGGAATAAAGATAAGGCCAGATGCTGCTGCCTGTGAAACCATTGACCACCTTGACCCCCAGTTTAACCGCCGCCTCCGCCGTCCGCTTCAGCTCTTCGGCGGCCCTTTGACGGACTCCTTCCGGATTCCCGTCGCCCCACACGTAAGCCGGGATGATGGACTTGTGCCGCTCGTCGATCTGGTCGCACACCGCCTGCCCCACCAGATGGTTGCTGATGGCGTGGCATTGCAGACCATACCGGTTGAGAATTTCCCAGCGGCTGCTGCAATAGCCGGGATCCGAGAGCGCCTTGTCGACCTCAAAGTGATCCCCCCAGCAGGCCAGCTCCACGCCGTCATAGCCAAATTCCTTGGCCTTGCGGCAGATGGTTTCAAACGACAGATCGGCCCACTGTCCTGTAAACAACGTCACTGGTCTCGCCATGTGTTCCTCCTTGCTTGGGGCTCCACTCTTCGCCGGCCGGGCGGTCCGGGCCGGCCCGAAGCGAACTACATCCGCACCCGTTCGAAAAGCCGGTCCGGCTCCATGCGGATTCCGATCAGAAACGGACCGAACTCGCCGAACCGTGCGCTGGCTTCGTCGTAGCGCATTTCGTAGAGGATTTTCTTGAAGTAAAAGGGGTCGTCAGCGAACAGGGTCACTCCCCACTCCCAGTCGTCAAGGCCGATGGAGCCGGTGACCAGTTGTTTCACCGTGGCCTGGAACTTCCTGCCGGTAATGGCATGGCCGGCCATATAGGTCTTGCGGGCGTCAAAATCCAGCAGATACCAGTTCTCCTTGTCGCCGCGCCGCTTGCTCATGGGATAGAAACACATGACGCGGTGGTCGGGGAGTCGGGGGTAAAGCCGCTCGTCGATGTAAACCTGCATGCGCCGGCGGAACTGTTCCATCTTCTCCTGATACAGGGGGGATTCCGGACTCAGGCCCTCCTTCTCCCGCAGTGTGCGGTCATAGTCCCGGTCCTGGGCCATGTACTCGGAGATTTCGCTCATCGAGATGAAGGAGTAGGCGGGTTCCAGAGCGCCCGGCGGGAAGCAGGCAGCCAACGCAAACTGGGCCTCATTGAGATGATGGAGCTCCGGATCCACCAGCATGACGCCCAGGTCCGCCTTCAGCCCCCACATCGCATAGCAGTGGGCCTGACAGTTGTCGTGCCGCTGGAAGTCTCCCAAGATCCGCGCGAACCCCTCCCGTGCCTGTGCCCGCCGGGCAGGGGATGCCGCTTCCCAAGCCGGGCGGTTGACCCGGTAGTACAGGTGGGAGACAAACCAGCCCTCGCTGGCTCGGATCGGTTGCATCCTGTCACTATAGGATACGGTTCCGCGTCCCGACAACCGCGGAGTCCCTCCCGGGATTCCAGGACGGCGGGGTGGGTCAGGGTTGCCGCTTGCCTCTCACCCTTTTTGGGGCCGGTGTCGATCTCCTGTCCCTGACCCGCCCCGCCCTCGGGACGTGCGCTATGATGGCGATTCATGAAGTCTCATCTGCTGTGGGCCGTGCTGGGCTGTCTGGTTTGTTCGCTGTGGGGGGCGGAGGAGAAACCGAAAAAGGTGGTGTTCGCCGCCAAGGGACAGGGAGTGTTCATCGAGCTGGACCAGGTGCTCGAGGCGGCCCGGCCCCAGTTGGAGAACCTTGAACTGGAACGTCTCCGGTTTGAAGCGGATCAGCTGAGGAAGCGACATCAGATCCTGGAGGAAAAGACCCGCGAGCTGGTGGGCCGGCGTGTGCTGGAATTGGAAGCGTCGTTGCGCCGGATCGATCCTCAACAGCTTTTTCGGGAGATCGATGGCAACGTCCCCGAGCCGACCCAGGAGGAAGTGGATGAGGTCTGGGAGAGCAACAAGGATCGCATCAAGGATCCCAAGGAGCAGGTCGAGCCCCAGATCCGCCAGTATCTGAAGCGTCAGAAGTCCCAGCAGGCCTTCGCGGAGTTCGTCTCATCGCTGGTAGAGAAATTTGATGTCAAGTACCAGCTTGAACCTCTCCGCTTCGCGGTTGCCGCTGACGGCTTCCCGTCCCGCGGCCCCGCCGACGCGCCGGTGACGGTTGTGGAGTTCTCGGACTTCGAGTGTCCGTACTGTGCCCGGGTGGGCCCGACCTTGAAACAGGTCTTGGATCACTACGGCGAACAGGTGCGTTTGGTGTTCCGCCACTATCCGCTGACCAGCGTCCACAAGCATGCGCAGGATGCGGCCGAGGCTGCTCTCTGCGCGGCGGAACAGGGCAAGTTTTGGGAGATGCACGATGCTCTGTTTGCCGACCAGAAGGATCTGAGTGTCGCCCGCCTCAAGGCCACAGCCGGGACGCTCGGTCTGGACCAGGCCGCTTTCGATCAGTGTCTGGACTCGAACCGTCAGGCGGAGGCGGTGGCGGCAGATGTGCGAGACGCCATGAAGGCCGGGGTGACGGGGACGCCCGCCTTCTTTATCAACGGCCGGCCGGTAACAGGTGCGGTGGGATTCGAGAAACTGTCCCAGATCATCGACGAAGAGCTGGCTGCCGCCAAACGGTAGCCGTACCGTTACCCATCGCGACCGGTCCCGACCACTGCCCCCGGTCAGAGCAACTCGCGGACCGCTTCCCGCAGCCGGTCATTGAACGCCTCGGGTGACTCTCCCGGCTGCGGTTTCAGAGGTGCCCCGAACCGGATCCGGATCGGATGCAGGCGGATGCGGTTTGAGCCGCGTGGCCAGACCTCGTAGGCGCCCCGGATGCCGGCCGGAACCACCGGGATCCCCAGTGTGGTGGCCAGAATGGCCGGCCCCTTCCGAAACGCTTTGAGCGTGCCGTCGATGGAACGCTCCCCCTCCGGAAAAACCATCAGAATCAGATCCCGGCGCAGGGCCTCCGCCGCCAGCCGGAGGGCCCGCCTGAGATTGCGGTCGGCGTCCACCGGGATGGTCTTGATCATCCGGCCGAGGAAACCGGTCCAGAATCCGTCGATGTAATCGGAGTAGGCCAGGGCTGAGAACCGCCGGGCCACCCGCATGGGCAGCAGACAGGTCACCAGGAAGGCGTCCAGATAGCTTTGGTGGTTCGGACAGACCAAGAACGGATACTCCCGCGGCAGTCGTTCGATACCTTCGCCGCGCAGCCGAAAGAGCACCTTGGCGGCCAGCCGCAACACCAGCGCTGTCACCACGAACAGGGATTCCCAGAGCGTTCTTCTACGCAGCCGGCGTGCCAGCTCGGCCTGGTCCGCTTCGGTGAGGGGAGCCTCCAGGATTTCCTTCCATGACTTGCGGTCTCCTCCGCCTTCGACCTCCTGCGAGAGCCGCTCCTTCACGTAGCGGACAACGTCTCCGAAGGTGAGGAACTCGCCCCCCACTTCGTCCGGCACCTCCACCCCCAAGTTCTCCTTGATCGAGGTGAGAATCTCCACCCGTTCCAGCGAATCTACGCCCAGGTCCAGTTCAAGGTTCGCGTCGGGATGAACAACCGCCTGCGGTTTGGTGTGAAGTACGAGCTGCAGGAGACGCTCCTCAACCGGGTCGGCAGGTTGCCAGGCAGCCCCAGCACCCCCGCCGGCCGCGGGGATGGTCTTCCCTTGCCGGACCCGTTCGAGGACCTCGAACCGCCGGATCTTCCGGGTGGTGGTTCGGGGGAGGGGCTCCTGCCACAGTTCCAGGCTGTGCACCCGCTGATAGGTGGGCAGCCGCTGCGACAGTGTCTCCATGGAATAGCGGATCATGTCGTAGGCGTTGACCATCCGCTCCTGCCGCAGCCGATCGAAATCCGGGACTACCACCGCGTGCAAGCGCTCCTGGTCCGAGCCGGGTTCCGTGAGGCCCAAGACGCAGATTTCCCGAATCAGTGGACATTGGCTCTGATAAAAGTGCTCAACCTCCTCCGGGTAGATGTTCTTGCCCGAACTCAGCACGATCACGTCCTTGGCACGTCCGGTGATGTACACGCAGCCGTGACGGTCGATGCGTCCCAAGTCCCCGCTATGCAGCCAGCCGCCCTCCAGCGCGGCCGCGGTGGCCTCCGGGTTGCGGTAATAGCCCTGCATCACATTCTCGCCACGGATCAGGACTTCACCGACGCCCTGGTCGTCCGGGCGGTCGATGCGGATCTCCACATGCGGAAGAGGCGCTCCTACCGAGCCCACACTGTGCGGCCGGAGGTCCGCAAGGGTTGCCAGGGCGGCTGTTTCCGTCATCCCGTATGCCTGGACCATGGTGAACCCTAAATCGGTCAGCTCCCGAGCCACTTCGGGGTCGAAACGGGCTCCACCGACACCGAACAAACGGAGCGCCGGGCCGAAAGCGGCATGGACCGAACGAAACAGGTGCCGTCCCACCCGCCAGCCGGTGTAACGCCAGGACAGTCGGGACAACCGGAGCAGCAGGCGGAAGGCCCTTCTGGCCACCCAGACACGCTTCTCCACCTCGCTGAAGATACGGCGGTGCAAGAGATAGTAGAACTGGGGGACACAGACGAAAACGCTGATTCCTTCCTCCCGGAAGGCCTTCAGGATGCGCTGCGCGTCCAACGCGTCCAGAAAACTGGTGCGGGCCCCGGCGTAGAGGGGCGCGATGAAGTTTACCTGCAGCGCGAGGATGTGATAGAGCGGCAGCACCCCCAGGAAATGGTCATCGGGAGTGATCCGGATGATCCTGAGAGCCTCCACCACATTGCGGTATAGATTCCGGCCGGTCAGCACCACTCCTTTGGGGTCGCCGGTGGTGCCGCTGGTGTACATGATGAGGTGGGGTTCGTCCAGATTCCGGCGAACGTGGGGAAGTCGGCTCCAGTCCCTCTGCCCGCCGGCCGCCACCTGGTCCCACTCCGGGTAACGGCCCCCCGACGAGCCGTGCACCAGGGCAGGCAGCCTGGCCGGCAGGAGTTGCTGAACTTCTTCCAGCAACGGGAGCTGTTTCTCCGAAGAAAGGACAAAACTGCAGCCGGAATGATCGAGAAGCCGGGCCAGCGTCTCGGGCCGGTGCAGGACGTCCAGGGGGACGGCGATCCCGCCGAGACTCTGCACCGCCAGAAATCCGATCCCCCAGCGCGGGTGGTTCTCCAGGATCAGACCGACGCGATCGCCCTCCCGAATCCCTTGGGCAGCCAGGTAGTCAGCCACCGCCAGGACTTCGGCGGCAGTACGCCCGTAGGAATACTCTTCCTTGCCGCCGCTTGGCTGGAGGATCTGGAATGCAGTCCGGTCCGGGTGTCCCCCAACGTGTTCCAGGAAGTGACGGAAGAAGTCGAGCGTCAGCCTGTTGGAAGCGGTCGGTCTTGCCAACTCGGCGATATTATAGCCGCGAGAGCAAGAACCCCTGAAGGGTGACAAGATGCGCGGAATCTGGCTGGAAGAGGGCAGGATACGGTTGCGGGACGACCTGCCGGTTCCGGAACCTCCCCCGGGAGAGGCGTTGGTCCGGGTGCGGATGGCGGGGATCTGCAACACGGATTTCGAACTGGTCAAGGGATATTACCCGTTTCGAGGGGTCCTCGGGCACGAGTTTGTGGGTACCGTGGAGAAGGCTGTCGGTTTTGAGCACCTGACAAGCCGGCGGGTGGTGGGCGAAATCAATGCCGTCTGCAGGACGTGCAGCCATTGCCGGAGCGGTCGGACTTCGCACTGCAGCCGGCGGACAGTGCTGGGGATTTCGGGCCGGGACGGCGCCTTTGCCGAGTTCCTCTCCCTCCCGGTGGAGAACCTTCACCCGGTCCCGCCGGCCGTTCCGGACGAAGTGGCGGTGTTCGTGGAGCCTTTGGCCGCCGCCTGCCGGATCCTGGAACAGGTCCATGTGGCGCCGGGAGATCGCATCCTGGTCCTGGGGGCGGGCAAGCTGGGTCAGCTCGTGGCCAGGGTCCTCTCCCTGAGCGCTGCCGGCGTCCTGGTGGCAGCCCGCCATCCACGGCAGCGGACAGCACTCCAGGCGGCCGGACTCACCGCCTGCGGGCCGGAAATGGACTCAGGGGATTTCGATGTGGTGGTGGAGGCCACCGGGTCGCCCACGGGGCTGAGGGAAGCTTTGGCCAGGGTACGCCCGGGGGGAACGCTGGTGTTGAAGAGCACCTTTCACGGAACGGCGGAACTGGATGTCTCGCGGTTGGTGGTGGACGAGATCCGGTTGGTCGGTTCGCGGTGCGGTCCCTTCCCGCCCGCGCTGCGTTGGCTGGAGTCAGGGCGGATCGATCCGGCGCCCCTGATTGAGTCGGTTGTCGGTTGGGAGGAGGCAGCCGCGCTCTTGGCGGGCGGCGAACCCCCACGGGGCCGTCTCAAGTTTCTGCTGTCCGTGCCGCCTCCGGAGAGCAGGGCGGCGGGTGTGGACTGACGACTCCCGGGCCGGGTGTTTCCGGACCTCCAGCCCCGGCTGTTCCCAGAGTTATCCGCGATCCTGGGACGGATACAGCTCGGCCGTAAAATCGAAACGGTCGAGGATGGAGTAGATCCGTTCCAGGGTGGTTACGGTCACCGGGTCGCCGTGTGAGGGAGGCAGCCGTTTCACCGCCTTGCGGACCAGGCTGGAGTTGGAGGCCAGCCGCAGAGCATCGAGGTCGACCTCGATCCAGTGGTGTGCTTCCCGCGGGGGCGGAGCCGATCCCACCTCCATGGTCAAGCCGAGCAGCTTGAGAATGGCCACCGGCCGTTCCTCCGCCTCGAGGACTTCGTCCAGGTAGCGCAGCAGCTCCACCGCCAGCCATCCCCGATCGGACAGGACCAGACTGTAGCAGCGGCCACCGCAACGGAGGCTGAGCGAACCGGTCACCGCTTCCATCCTTCTATCGTACACGCCGACGCGCCGGGCTTGCCGTGCCCCGAGGGTCGGAGGCGCGGACGCGGGAGGGAGTGGCGACCCGGGCGTCGGAGTGGCAGATGAAAGAGGTGGCATACGGCCCCAGTCGGGATCCAGGCCTGTGTTAGGATGGGGCTTTCCACCGCATCCCGGCAGAGGACAGAGGTATGGGCGCTTCAGCAAGCACGGGGAACGTTCTGGCGACGCCGTTCGCAAGCAGGTCGCCATGGGTGGTCGTGTCGGCGCTGGCTGAGCTGCTCAAGGGAAGGGTGACGGCAATGGTGCTGGTGACCACCGCCGCTGGCTTCTACCTCGCCTCGGACGTCAGTTGGAAGCTGGTCCTGTTGCTGCACACCCTGGCCGGGACGGGGCTGCTGGCCGCCGGAACCGCCGCCCTGAACCAGTTCATGGAACGCCGACAGGACGGCCTTATGCGTCGGACCCGCCTGCGGCCGCTGCCCACCGGCCGTCTGACTGCCTGGGAAGCCCGCGTCTTCGGGATGTTCTTGGTGACGTCCGGGACCCTCTATCTGCTGGTTCTGGTGAACCCACTGACCGCGCTGCTGGGTTGGCTGACCTCCGCCGTGTATCTCCTCATCTACACGCCGCTCAAGACCCGCACCGCGTGGTGCACGCTGGTGGGTGCCGTGCCCGGAGCGGTGCCGCCCATGATGGGATGGACAGCGGTGCGCAACGCGCTGGGGCTGGAGCCTTTGATCCTGTTCGGCATCCTCTTTGCCTGGCAGTTTCCGCATTTTCTGGCCATCGCGCGGCTGTACCGCGAGGACTACGAGAGGGGCGGCTTCCGGATGCTGCCCGGCGGAGATGACCAGGGACGCCTTTCAGGTCAGCTCGTCGTCGGGTTCGCCGCGCTGCTGGGTGGTGTCAGTCTGATGCCCTGGTTCCTCTCGATGGCCGGTCCGGTCTATTTGGTGGGAGCGGTGATTGCAGGCCTGACTCTTGGCGGCTATGCCTGGCGGGCCGCCTTCGTTCCCACCAGGTCCGCGGACCGGAGGCTGTTACGGGTCTCCGTCATTTATCTGCCGGTGCTGCTGACCCTGTTGGTCGTGGACAAGCTGTAAATGACCGCCGTCGAGCTGGAAGGGGTTGAGTTCGCCTACCGGGGCCGGCCCGCTCTTCGCGGGGTTTCATTTTCGGTGGAGTCCGGTGCCATGGCCGCCCTGCTGGGCCCTAACGGCGGCGGCAAGACCACCCTGTTTCGCATCCTCTGCACCCTGCTGGTCCCGCTCCGGGGGACGGTCCGGGTGTTGGGAGCGGATGTGCGGGAACAACCGTTTCGGATCCGGCGGGAGGTGGGAGTCGTATTTCAAACAGCCACCGTCGATCCGGAGCTGACCGTGGAGGAGAACCTTCGCCATCAGGGACACATCTACGGATTGCGGGGCCCGCTGTTGCGGAAGCGGATCTCGGAGCTGCTCGAGCGGTTCGGGCTGATGGACCGGGCGGATCAGCGGGTCAAGCGGCTGTCAGGCGGTCTGCAGCGGAGGGTGGATCTGGCCCGCGCACTGCTCCATCGGCCCCGGATCCTGCTGCTGGATGAACCCACCGTAGGACTTGATCCGAAAGCCGGCCGCGAGTTCTGGACCCTGCTGGCGGAACTCAACCAGGAAGGGGTGACGGTCCTGTTGACCACCCATTCGCTGGAGGAAGCCGAGCGCTGCCGTTTCCTGGTGATTCTGGCGGAAGGGAGGGTCGTGGCGGAAGGGTCACCGGCTGAGCTGAAGAGTCGTCTGGGCGAGGAAGTTGTGGTCATCCGGTCGGGGGAGCTTGAAGCACTGGCCCGGGAAGTGGCGGTGTTGCTGGGAGTGCAGCCCCAGATGGTGGACGGCCAACTTCGCATTCAGCATTCGGCGGGCCACCACCTGGTGGCGGATCTGGTTCATCGCTTCGGGTCCCGGATCGAATCCATCACCGTCAGCCGCCCCAGCCTGGAGGACGTCTTTATCCGGGAAACCGGTCAGGCTTTCCACTGAGCCCTCCCGCGGGAGCGCCGGAAGGGTGAGTATCCATGAGCCTGACCTCAGCTCCCGGCGATCCCCCGCAGTCGGTGTGATCCGAGCCGTTCCTGGAGCGGCCGAACCTTCCTGGCACAGATCGGTGCACGGGGATCGTGGTAGAGTGAGCCAAAAAACCGTCGGGCCGCCGGGCCAGGACGGGCGGGATCGCCGCCGCGGTGGCGGCTTCCCCGTTGGCAAGTGGTCCGCAGCTTGCGCGGGCCGGGGAGCACGAAGATGAAAATCGCCCGTATTCAGACGGCCCGTGGTGAGATCCGTCTGCGCCTGTTCAACGAGTTGGCCCCGAAGACCTGTGAAAACTTCGAGAAGCTTGCCCGGCAGGGCTTTTACAACGGCCTCAGGTTCCACCGGGTGATCGAGCAGTTCATGATTCAGGGCGGATGTCCCCGGGGCAACGGAACCGGTGGTCCGGGCTACACCTTCGCCGATGAATTCCATCCGGACCTCAGGCACGACGGTCCGGGGGTGTTGTCGATGGCCAATGCCGGTCCCAACACCAACGGTTCCCAGTTCTTCATCACCCACGTCGCGACCCCGTGGTTGGACGGAAAGCACTCGGTCTTCGGCCGGGTGATTGCCGGCCAGGAGGTGGTGGACGCCATTCGGCAGGGTGATGTGATGGAGGGGGTGGAGATCCTCGAAGAGTAGGCGCCGTCGGGTTCGGAGCGGCTCGACTCGGGACCGGCCGCATCGGGGGATGCGATGCCTGAGCTTGATCACATTCTGCTGGACGCCGATCGTCCCGAGTGGCTGCTGGTCTTGGCGCACGGTGCGGGTGCGGGCATGCGTCACCCATTTCTCGAGCAGCTCTCGGCGGCGCTGGCGGACCGGCGGATTTCGACCTTTCGCTACCAGTTCCCGTACATGCAGGAAGGGCACCGCCGTCCGGACCCTCCCGCGGTACTGATGCAGACCGTGGAGCAGGCGGTGGCAACCGCAGCCCGTCTGCGGCCCGATCTGCCGTTGCTCGCAGGCGGGAAGTCCATGGGCGGCCGGATGACCACCATGGCCGCGGCGCAGGGCCGGCTGCCGGCGGTTCGGGGAATTGTTCTGTTCGGTTTTCCGCTTCATCCTGCCGGCAGGCCGTCGACCGACCGGGCCCTTCATCTGTCGTTGGTTCCCTGTCCCATGCTTTTCATTCAGGGGGGCAGGGACCGGCTGGCGGAACCGGACCTGTTGCGTCCCGTGTTGGAGCGGTTGGGGAGCCGGGCCACTCTGTGCACGATCGAGGTAGCCGACCACTCTTTCGCTGTCCCGGCGCGCAGCGGCCTGAGCAGCGGGGAGCTGTTTCGGCGGCTGGCGGACTGGACTTACGCCTGGGCATCGGGTCGGACTACGCTAACTATTTGATGGAATAGCACGTAGCTTGAATCAGAGGGACCTGGAGAGGCCTTAGAGGCCGATTTTTGCCCTTTTTTCACTTGTAAGCTTGGCAGCCGGCACAGTGTCGTTGTCAGCGTCCCTGCAAACGGCCGGGCGGGTCGGCTCCTCTGTTAAGCACCACCATCTCACGGCACCCGCCCCAGAAGACCAGACGCCGCGAAACAGATGCGGGTATGCGGAGTTCCTCCAAGATGCCGCTGAGGCCGCCGGAAGCGAGGTAATCCGAAAAGGGACGATAGTGGTCCGGGCCTCCAAGAGCTTCGACCACTCTGACAGCCAGTCCAGGGAGGTTTTTCCGCAGCGGCACGTGGGAGTCGACGACGGCCACGGTGCGTGCGAGGCGCAGTGCTTCGTTGAGCACCCTTAGCCGCTGATCCTGCGTAATCTCGTGCAACAGAAACAGGATCGTAGCGAAGTCGAAGGAATCCGACTCAAACTGGGGGAGATGAGCTCCGTCGCCGATCTCAAAGCGCACGGTGGCATACGGGTTGCGCCGCCGAGCGAACTCAATCATTCGGGGTGACAAGTCGACACCGACCACTGTGCAATGCTTCCTTGCGGCAAGCTGAAAGCACAGCTCCCCGGTGCCGGATGCAATATCCAAGACCCGGCACGACGCGGGCACAACTTCGATGACGGCCCTGCGGGCTTCAGCCAGAGGCCGATCAAACAGGGCGTGGTAGACGGCTCCATGGATGAAGCGACTCTTGGCTTCAAGGACAGCGCGCTTCGAAGTCGTCATGCGCGACCCCTCCGAGCCGGTCGTCTTGTGGAAGACCGCAACGCCACTTCCTGGCCGAGCGAACCGGTCATCTGCTGTCAAACGCAGCATTTATCATGAATCGCGTGGGCCTGCATGCTCAAGGCGGCAGCGCGACCGGTCGGTCGGGCCACCCGAGTTCTACCACCAGCGGGAGGGCAGGTCCGCATCGGCCTGCTTCAAGTGTTCAGCGAGCAGGTTGAGCGCCAGCGCCGGCAACAGGATGGCGGCCGCGGGAACCGCCAACTGCCAGGGATACAAAGCGATCGTGGCAAGCGAAGAAGCCCCGCCCAGCAGGGTGCCCAGACTGACGTCGGGTTCCTGGACGCCGACCCCGAGGAACGACATCGTGATCTCCCCCAGCATGAAAAGTGGAACAAAGACGAGAAACTGGACGCCGAGGTAGCCCCGCAGAAAGGGCAGAATATGCCGGACCAGGATCCGGGTGTGGGAGGCCCCCATCACTCTCACCGCGGCCACGTGAGGCATCTCCTTCAGCGCCGCCACCTGTCCCCGGATGACCCGGGTTACCGAAGCCCATCCGATCAGGACGAAGACCAACACTACCAGCCAGAAGACCGTCCAAGAATCCATCCGAACCGGGAAAACCGCCCTCAGCCCCAACACCAAAAACAGCCCTGGAAGCGACAGCAGCAGGTCGCAGAGCCGCATCATCGCTGCGTCCACCCAGCCTCCGCGGTAGCCTGCCCAACAGCCTGCAGGCAACCCCACCGCCAGAGCCAGCAGCGCCCCAGCCAACCCCGCCGCCAGCGAAAACCGGAGGGCATAGAGGATGCGCGACCAGAGGTCACGCCCCAGGGCGTCGGTTCCCAACAGAAAAAGTTGACGCTCGGGGTCAGCCGACCCCAGCAGGTGCCGGTCGCAGTCCAGTCCGAACGAGGTGTAATGGAAGCCGCGCACCCAGAAAGCGAGTTCGACAGGTGCTCCGCCTCCCGAAAGCACCAGCGGACGCCAACCATCCTCCATGCGCAGCTTCACCGGCGGGAGGTTGGCCGCCTGGCGGTACTGCAGTTCCGGGGGGTGAACCGCGAAGAACGGAGCCAGCAGCGACGCCAGGCCGAGAGCCGCCGCCACCGATATCGCGAAGATCAGCTCAAGCCTCCGCATTCCACCTTACCCGCGGATCGTTGACGGCCAGCAGGAGATCCGCCAGCAGATTCGCCGCGACCACCGCCACCGCCGCCACCAGGACACAGACCAGGGCAACATAAAGGTCGCGGGCCAGGATCGAGTCCACTGCCAGAGATCCCAGGCCGGAGATCCCGAAAACCTTCTCGACGACCACCGAGCCGCTGAGCAGTCCCCCCAGGGTGAGGCCAAGCAGGGAAATTACCGGGTTGAGCGCGTTGCGCAGAGCGTGCCGTACCACCCGATGACGGGGCAGGCCGCGGGCGGCCGCCGCCAGCACGTACGGACGGCCCAGTTCACGACGCAGCTCGACCCGCAGTGTGCGCATCAGCAGGCAGGCCGCCGGAAAAGCAAGCACCGCAGCCGCCGGCAGGAAGGTCCGGGCCAGCGTCGCCTCCAGCCACCCAAGCCGATAGGCAGCAACCAGCACCAGAATCGAACTCAACAGCGAAGGGGTTGAGAATCCGGCCACCGAAATCAGCAGCAGGGCCCGCTCCAGCACAGACTCCGGCCGAAGCGCCGCGGCGACGCCCGCCGGCAGGGATGCAAGCACGGCCAGAACCAGCGCGGCCAATGCCAGCGCGAAGGTCGTCACCGCCCTTTCGCGGACCAGATCCGCCGCCGGCCGGCGTTGGGCGAAGGAGTAACCAAGCTCTCCGGCCGTCACCCCTTTCAGCCAGGTCACGTACTGTGCCGCGACAGATCGGTCCAGCCCCCAGGCCTCCCGCAAACGCTGCACCTGCTGCGGCGGGATCGCCGGGTTCAACTCCATTTCCGACAGATAGTCGCCCGGGATCAGCCGCATCAGGCCGAACACCAGAAGAGACAAGAGGAACAGCAGGGGAACGGTTTCCAGCACCCGCCGCAGCAGGAAACGTCCCATCAGGGAGACACCTCGTCACGTCGCCAGATGCGCCACACCTGGGCCAGTGAATAAGGAAACCGGTTGGCGATGACCAGTCCGTCGATCTGATGTGAAACCGCCACCACCACGTTGCGGTTGACCAGGGGAATGATCGGCAGCTCCTCCGCCAGGATCTCCTGGACCCGTCGGAAATCGCGGAAACGGGCGTCGGGATCGGCCTCGCGGGAAACCTTCCGCATCAGCTCATCGATCTGACGCTCCCACTCGGTGGCAGGGACGGCCTGTCCCGGATTCCAGACGTGCATCTGCCCCGAGGAGAGCAGAAGGTTGGAAATGGATGAGGGGTCGAGCGGGATCTCCAAGGTCATCAGGGCGGCTTCGTAGTCACGGCTCCCGGTGATGCGCGAGATCACCGCCCGCATCTCCTCCTGGCGAAGCTGGACGTCGATCCCGACCTGGGCGAGATCCTGCTGGAGCAGAGCGGCGGTCCTTCCCATCGCCTCGTCGGCTCGGGTGACCAGTTCGAACTCCACCGGCCGTCCAGCGGAATCGATGAGGCGCCGGTGGGTTCCGCTTTGCTGGAGGGACAAACCGATTTGCCGGAACTGCTCAAGACCTGCCTGCGGGTCCGGTTCCGGGACAGGGGAGGGGGGGAGAAACCACATCCCGTGGGCGGCGGAGAGAAGAGAATATGCCGGGGATGCGAAACCCCGATATACGTTGGTCACCAGATCCTGTCGGCGGACGACTCGGCTGATTCCGTGTCTGAACTCCCGGCGCAGAATCCACGGTTTTTCCGCCGGGGGCGAGCCCAGGTTGAACCAGAAAAAGGACAGAGTGCTGGAGGGGCCGGCGTCAATCACCCGAGTCCTTCCTCCGCTCTGAACCAGTTGCCAGTCTTCGGGCTGGAGCAATTGGTCGACGATGTCCAAGGTTCCGGCCTCCAGACGGAGCAGCCGATTGCTGCGGTCGGGCACGAACTCCAGGCGCAGTTCGTCCAGGTAGGGGAGCTGTTCGCCCCGAGTGTCGATGCGCCAGTAATAGGGGTTTGCTTCGAGGATGGTCCGCTGACCCGGCTCGTGTTGGCGGATTCGGAACGGTCCCAAGCCGGCCATGCGGGCCGGGGGCGTATCCAGCGTCCAGGCAGACTCGATCCCCCCGGACCAGTCTTGGAGCAGATGGCGGGGCAGGAGAGGCACTTGGGTGAGCAGGTACGGGCAGGAAGGGCAGGGCCCCGGGAAGCGGAAGAGCACGCTGCGCCGCCCGGTCTGCTCGACCTGGATCGGCTTTCCGTCCACCATCAGCATCTCCCGCAGGACATTCTGGGAATCCGGCGCATAGAGGCGCTCGAACACGAACAGGATGTCGTCCACGGTGGCCGGGACACCGTCGGAGAAGCGCAGCCCGTCGCGAAGGGTGAGGCTCAGGGTGCCGGCGCCGGGTTCCAGCGTCTGCTCGTCGCAAATCCCGCAGACCACTTCGTTCGAGTCCGGTGTGGTTTCCAGGAGGGTGGCCGAGGTCAGGAACGCAACCGTCCGGGAACGGCTGTCGGCGGCGGCCAAGGGGTTGAAAGTGTCCGGCTCCCCGGCCAGGGCGAACAGCAGGGTGCCTCCCCTCCGCCCCTCAACGGCGACGACGGCGGCCCCGGCCGGCACCTCCCCGTGACGGGAGGAAGCCGGAGGCGCAGACGGACCTCCGCAGGCCACCGCCGCCAGCACTCCCCAGATCCAGAGCCGGAGCCCGCTGGGCTTACTTGATCGGCGGACCGGCCAGCCAGTCGTAGCCGATGGAAGGGTCGTCGTGGGCCAGTCTCCCTTCATCGGAAGGATCATACGTTCTGGAGGTGATGTAAAACAGGTTGGCAGGTCCGCTGAGGACCTTGCACCCGTGTGCAACCCCCGGCGGGATCCGCAACACGGCGGGGGTCTGGCCGTCACCCATCAGCAGCTCCATGAGCTTTCCCTTTGTGGGGGAGTCCTGTCGAAGGTCGTACAAGGCTACTTTAAGGACTCCCGAGCCGACGTACCACCAGTCGACCTGTTTCCAGTGGTAGTGCCAGGCTTTGATCACGCCGGTGTACATCAGCGAGTGGCTCCACTGGCCGAAACCCTCCCCGAAGAAGTCGTCGGTGGAGCGGATCAGTTCGCGGAAGAAGCCCCGCTCGTCGCCATGCGTCTGCAGTGCTTTGAGCTCAACTTGATGGATGTTCACGGCGCCCAGTATAGACCGGGGACGGACTGGCTGGGGCTCTCGGGCGGACGAATCGGACAGACCGCCCGCTGGCGGAGGGGCCGGGGAGGGGACCTGTCTCCGGCGGAAGCATAGAATCAGGATCATGGTCTCCGGCAACCATGGGATTCCGCTGAGTCTCGATCGCGCTCGCCGGTGGATGATTGCCGCCCAAGGGTTCGGCGGCGGCCTGGAACCGGAACAGACGGTCGAACAGACAGGGTTCGTGCGGACCTTGGGCGGGATCGATGGCTACTTGGCCCTGCGCGCCCGGTGCAACGGTCTCCGCCGCGCCCAGCTCGACCAGGCGGTGGCGCGGCAGGAGCTGCTGGTGCTGCCGGCGGTGCGCGGCTGCATGTACCTGGTCCCGCGAAAGTACAGGGCCATCGTTTTGCACTTTCCCGACCGGCTCACCCGAGCCCGTCATCAGCGGGACGAGGAACGGGCGGGTATCCGGCCCGGCGAGGTCGAGAGAGTCGGCGAGGCAGTGCTGAAGGTCCTGGCCGAGCTGGGCACCGCCACCACCGACGCCTTGCGGCGTGCTCTGCCCCCTGAGTTGGTCCGAAGTCTCGGAGAAGCCGGTAAGAAAGCCGGCGTCTCGTCGCCGCTTCCGCCTGCCCTGAGGCGGCTGGAATGGCGGGGTCTGATTGAGCGGGTACAACTTGGGGATCGGCTCGATACCGAGCGCTATCAGTGGCGTCTTGCCCAGGGTGTTGCTGAAGAAATCGAGCAGCTGCCTGAGGACCCCGTCGAGCTGGCGGTACCGCTGGGGGAGCTCTTTTTCCGGGCGGCGGGATTGGGTACCGTGCCGGATTTTGCCGACTGGGCCGGGCTTGGCCGGCGGCAGGCGGCCGAGGTGGTAAGCCGCTTGCCGGTTTCGGAGGTTCGAGTCGAGGGTGTTGCGGAGCCTTTCTTCATGCTCAGGGATCGGCAGGAGCGGCTGGAGGACTCGCCGGCCGATGGCGGCTACTGGATTCCGTTCGAGGATAACCTGACGGCTCTGCACGGCGGTCCCCGCCTCCTGGCAGACCCGAGGTACCATCACTTGCTGGTGCCGGTGTGGGGCTCATCGAAGATGACCACGTTGGGGGAGGCCCGCCACCTGTCGTATCGAACGGTTGTTTCCGAAGACGGAATTGCAGGCTTCTGGGAGTTTGAGCCGGACGAAGGCGTGGTTTGGCGACTTTTCTCCAAGCCTGCGGCCGCTTTGGCCGAGCGGCTCGGCCGGGAGGCCGAGGACCTGGGGCGGTTCATCTCGGAAGAGCTGGGGCATGGCCGGAGTTACTCTTTGGACACGGACGAAGACCTGCGCCGCCGGGCCCGTAGCATCCGGTCGCTGTGAGCGGGTCGGGCGACGCGGCGCAGGAGGCGCAGAAGGGACCTTCCGGAGTCCGCGTAGAGCGGCTAACATGGCCGCATGCGGGTGCTCAACCGACGGGACTGGCTCAGGACTTCTCTGGCGGCGGCTCCGGTGTTGGCGATCCGCCGGGCGGTTCCCGAGCGGGTCCGCGTCCGGGAGCTCACCTACGGGTTCGAGGACTTCAGCTACCGCACCCCCATCAAGTTCGGGGGGCAGATCGTCGACCGGGTCACCCTGCTGAACGTCCGGTGCATGGTGGAGGACATCGGGGGCCGCCGGAGGGCCGCAGGGTTCGGGTCCATGCCGATGGGCAACGTCTGGTCGTTCCCATCCCGGCGCCTCTCGTACCGGCAGACGCTGGACGCGATGAAGACTCTGGCTGAGCGGATCGCCCGGATCATCCGTGATGCGGGTGAGACCGGCCATCCCATTGAACTCAGTTACCAATTGGAACCAGCGTACCGGGAGGCTGCGGGGCCAGTCGGCCATGAACTTGGACTCGAAGAACCGATCCCGGTGTTGGCCGTCCTGGTGACCGCCAGCCCCTTCGACGCCGCCATCCACGATGCCTACGGCAAGCTCCACCGGGTCAGTGCCTTTCAGGCGTGCGGGCGCGCTTTTCTGGAGCACCCGCTTGACCGCTACTTGGGCCGGGACTTCGCTGGGGAGTCCCTGGACCGCTACATACTGCCCGCACCGCGCGACCGGATGCCCATGTACCACCTGGTGGGAGCGGTGGACCCCTTGGTGGACGAGGATATCCGGCACCGCGTCAATGATGGTCTGCCGGAGACTTTGCCGGAGTGGATCCGGTACAACGGGTTGACCCACATCAAGATCAAACTCAACGGAGACGACTTGGCCTGGGACGTGGAACGGGTAACGCGGGTGGAACGCACGGCGGCCCCGGTCCAGCAGACCCGGGGGGTGGAGAGCTGGTTCTACTCACTCGACTTCAATGAGCGCTGTCCGAACGTGGACTATCTGCTGGAGTTCCTCGCAAGGTTGCGGGAAACCACACCGCAGGGGCTGCAGCGCATCCAGTACATCGAGCAGCCCACCGCCCGCGATCTTCGTTCCGCTCCTGCCAATCGGATGCATCGCGCCGCTGCGATCCGGCCGGTAGTCATCGACGAGTCCCTGGTCGACCTGGAGAGCCTGCTGCTGGCGCGGGACCTGGGTTACACGGGAGTGGCTCTGAAAGCCTGCAAAGGACAGAGTCAGTCCCTGCTGATGGCCGCTGCGGCCCAGAAATACGGGATGTTTCGCTGCGTGCAAGACTTGACCTGTCCCGGAGCGTCGCTCATCCATTCGGTGGCGCTTGCCGCCCACATCCCGGGGGTGGTGGGGGTGGAAGCCAATTCGCGACAGTATGTGCCCGCTGCCAACCGAGGCTGGGAAGAGCGGTTTCCCGGGATCTTCAGAGTGACCGACGGCACCATGCGCACGGGCGATCTGAAGGGCTGGGGGCTGGGGGCAGTGGATCCTGCCTGAGGCTCATGGCCACCCGATCTCCGCTTCGGCGGGCGACGTCGGGTGCGATGGCTGACCCAGGCTTTCAGGGCGCGGCGCCGTCCAGGGTCTCTTGGACGGCGGCCCAGACCGCCGACAACTCCACGGCCTCCATGGGGGTCGGTTCGAACGGGAGCTGGGGAGAAACCGTTCGCGCCGTCACCACCGTGACCCGATCTCCAACCGGCGCCCAGACCACCGGGTCAGTGGGTCCGAAGATGACGACCGTAGGACAGCCCACCGCTGCCGCCAGGTGAGAGACGCCGGAATCGTTACCGAGGTAAAGCGCGCCTCGGGCCAGTTCGCCTGCCAGGGTCTGCAGGTCGGCGCCGGTCAGGCAGGGACCCGGCAGCTCCAGATCCTCAGCAGGACCGAGGATCCAGCGTACCGGGAACCCCTCCTGCTTGAGCCGGCCGGCGACCTCGATAAAACGGTCAAGTGGCCAGTTCTTGTTGGGACTGCCGCTGCCAGGGTGGATGAGAGCCTCCTGCCGCCCGGATGGATCAGGCGGTGGCACAGCACCGAGGGCCAAGGCTTTCAATCTGGCGAAGGGGTCTTCAGGCCGGGAACTCGGAGGGAACAAGCGGAGATGGTATCCCACCGCCGAGCATCGCTCTTCGGGGAAGGGATCCTGCTGGACCAGATTCTGGCAGCCTGCATGGATGAGGTGGGGGAGCAGCGGTGAGCTCCGGAAAGCGAAGACGAGAGCCGAGCGAATGCCTTTGAGCCGCTGGGCGGCTGGGATTGCTTCCTGAGGGTTGTCCCGGTACAGGGAAATCCAGCTCGCTTCCTCGATATCCCACCAGTCGTCTACCAGTCCGGCCGCCTTGGCGAGACGTCCATGGGGGGCGCGGCTGAGAAGAACGGTCCGGCCGGCTGGGACCAACTCTCGCCGGCATTCCAGAGCCGGCCAGACGGTGATGAAATCCCCCAGGGCACCGGAGTGATAAATCAGGTCGTCGGGAGACATGGGTGGACCGCAACGGCTTCGCCGATGCCGGCAGGCTAAGCCCAGGGCCACAGGCCGGAGAGGCGAGTACCCCGGCGGGCGGACTCGAATAGTTGGCGCCGGCGGAACTGATCCCAACTGACCAGGTTGGAACCGCCGCCGTTAGATCCGTCTGCTTCGCGTTCACCGGCAAAGTAGCGCCGCCAACGTTGAATTACCTCAGCGTCCGTTTCCGTCTCGGTCAGATAGGCCCCCCAGGCGTAGCGCAGCAGGGCCATTTCCACCGGTCCCAAGGGCAGCCGTTCCCAGCGGCTGACCTGGCGGGACAGTTGCTTGCGCACCGCCCCCAGTCGTTCCTTCTCAAAGAAGCCCACCACACTTTTCCAATAGGTTACTTTGGACTGGTCCAGGCGGCTGGGACCGGGGGCTTCCTGGCGGGCGCAATAGTACTCGAGCAGGACCGAAATGTACTGGTCCTCGACGGTCGGTTCACAGGATTCATCGAGGGGGTTCTGCTGGTTCATGATAGCGGCGCTGGTGTCCTTCCGGCGGGCAACACTTTACCGGAAAGGGGAGACATTGCCGGCTGGCCGGGTGCGAAGGCTCTTACACCCGGACGTGCCTCAGTCGCTTCAGGAGCTGGATCTGACCTGCATGGTAAAGGTCGTGGGCGGCGACGCCGCGAATCAGACCGGCGACGGTTAGGCCTTTGCCCGCCGACCTTTCCAGGCGATCCGGTTCCAGGTTCGAGACCGTTTCCAGCAGCCGGGCATGTTCCTCCAGCAGGAGATCGACATCCGCCTGCCAAGCCTGTCGGGAGAGTACCTCCGGGCGGGTGAACCAGTTGCTGCCGGGAGCGATGGCGAACGAGCCGCGCTTTTCCCCGGTCAGTCGCCTGCGAACGACATACTTCCAGTACGCCGTGTGGACCACGATCTCCCAGACATTGTGACGTCCGGCGGTGGGTCTCCAGGCAGCGTCCGCTTCCGTCAGCCCCCTTATGGAGCCCCTGAGATTGGTTCCGTGCCAGGACCGTTTCTCGAAGGCCTCATCCAGCAACGCCAACAGGACACCAAGGACAGGAGATTTCGGACCGCTGAGACTCATTTCTAACCAGCCGTCGTCCTCGAATCGCGGCAGGAGCCGTGGACGCGGGCAGGTAGGATAGTAGCAGACGCCGGAGACACCGCCCCACCCTGACGGCCCCGTGCGTCCGGGAGGCTCTGACATGGACAAGGCACTGGACATCCATCTCTTTGACATCGGCGGAACGCCCATCACCCTGGCCACCGCCATCACTTTCATCGCGATCCTGGCGGCTACCGTCGTACTGGCGAAGCTTGTGGAGAAACTCGTCGCCAGGGCCATCCGCCTGCGGCGGGTCCCTGACGAAGGCTCGCTGGCAGTAGCCCGGCGGCTGGTCCACTACTCGGTACTGCTCACCGGGTTGGCGGTGGGTCTGGACACGATCGGCATCAACCTGAGCGCCCTGTTCGCCGCCGGCGCCCTGTTCGCGGTGGCCCTCGGCTTTGCCATGCAGAACATCGCCCAGAATTTCGTGGCGGGCGTCATCCTGCTGGTGGAAAGAACCATCAAACCGGGCGACGTACTGGAGGTGGAGGGCAAGATTGTGCGGGTGGTCCTGATGGGGATCCGGGCGACGATCTGCCGGACGCTGGACGAAGAGGAGATCATCATCCCCAACTCCGTGCTGGTCCAGACCACGGTAAAGAACTACACGCTGTCGGATCCTCTTTACCGGCTGCGCGCCACCGTCGGCGTGGCGTACAGCTCCGATCTGAGGCGGGTCCGGGAAGCCCTGGAGCAGGCGGCAAGAGGATCGCTAAGCCGGGTAGCCGACCTGGAGCCCCGGGTGCTCCTGCGGGAGTTCGGGCCCTCCTCCGTGAATTTCGAGGTCTCGGTCTGGATTGATGACCCATGGCGGTCGAGGAGCCGGCTCTCCGAGCTGCAGGAGCGGATCTGGTGGTCCCTCAAAGAAGCGGGAGTCGTCATCGCCTTTCCGCAGCTCGACGTGCATGTCGATGAGCGCGTGCTCGAGGCTCTCCGTTCAAGACTGCCGGCTGCATGAGGCCCGACGGGGCCGTCAGAAGATCGCTTTGGCCACCAGGATGAAGGGCAGCGCCAGCAGCCCAAAAATGAGCAGGATCGGGATCACCACCAGCGCAACCGGAAGGGCGGCTGTCAGGAGGGCCAGCCCGATGGCCAGTAACGGGAGCCCGATCACCAGCCAGAAGACCAGCTTAAGGATGCCCACGCCGATCTTTACTGGCAGGAGAACAGCAAAGGCCAACAGCTTGAGGGCCAGGATGACAATCCCGACGGTCACCGCCAAACCGATCACAAACAGGAGTTCGAACATTGCCATATCCTCCAGCGACAACGAGGAATACGAAAACTCGGGCTGCGTTGTTCAGCCTTGGGCAAAGGCATTCCACCGGGGTAGCCTGCCTGCCGCAAAGCGTGTCCGGACGGAAAACCTGCTGAGGACAGGTTTGAATCTGGAGAGTCGAATTGGCTATGCTGAGCGCTCATGTGGCCTTGGGTATCGATGGTGCTGATCTTGTTCTCCTTGCAGTACCTTCGGGACCTGGAAGTCACCCCTCTCTCCTTTGACGCCTCGGGGTTCCGGCAGGCTTTCAATCAGTCCCAGGATCAGTGCCGGCTGGTGCTGGTGATGTCGCCGACCTGAGGGCACTGTCTTCAGGCGGTGTCTGAAGTCCAGGAGATCCTGAGCCGTTACCCTCAAGCCCGGATTCGGGTTTTTGTATTGTGGGCGCCTTACCTTCAGCAGGACAGTCGGCAGACGGCACAGCGGGCCGCTGCCTACATTGGAGATTCGCGGGTCCGCCATTTCTGGGATCTGTGGCGTTTCGGCAGCCGCGTCTACGCCGAGCAACTTCCCGTACCCCTGCAGGAAGCCTGGGACATGCTCGCCTTCTATAAGCCGCACTTGGTCTGGAGGGAGGGCCCGCCGCCACCTACCTTCTGGATGCAGAACCGGGGACTGTCGGCGGGCACTCCCTACACCAAGCAGGCACTCGAAGAAGAGCTTCGCCGCTGGTTCTAGGCTGAAGCTCGGGCCGTCAGTCGGGCGACTGCCTCGATGTGGTAGGTTTGGGGAAACATGTCCACCGGCTGCACCAGATCCACCGTGTACGCTTCGCGCAACAGCGCCAAGTCCCGAGCCTGCGTGGCGGGATTGCAACTGCTGTAGACCACCCGCGGCGGCCGAAGTTCCAACAGTCGCTTGACCAGGCGAGGGTGGAGCCCTGCCCGCGGCGGGTCCAGGATGACCACATCCGGCCGCCCCAGGCGGTTCAGCGACGCCTGCTTCAAGGCTTCCGCGGCATCCGCCTCCAGGAACTGGCAGTTCTCGATGCCGTTGAGGTACGCATTCTCCCGGGCCAGTCTCACCGCCCCGGCGAAGTTCTCCACCCCAACCACCCGACCGGCATCGGCGGCCACCGTCAGGGCAATGCAGCCCACACCGCAGTAAAGGTCGTAAACGCAGGCGCCCCGATAAGGCTCTGCCAGACGGCGGATGACCTGAAACAGTTCAGCCGCCTGCCGGGAGTTGGGCTGGAAAAACGAGGATGGGTCCAGTTTGAAGATCAAGCCTCCGACCTGTTCCACCAGGCAGCCGGGTCCATGAAGGACGATTTCCTCCAGACCGGCCGGCGCCGGCGAACGGGTCGGGTTGATGAGATTCACCAGGCTGGTCAACCCTGGCTCCAGTTCCAGAAGGACCTGCTTGAGACGTTCGTTCGCCGCCGGGTCCAGTCGGGTGGTCACCACCGCCACCAGAAGCTGGGATGTGGTCTTCGCCTCCCGGATGACGAGGTTCCGAAGATAGCCGGTGTGGGCCCGGCTGTCATAAGGTTCCCAGCCCTCCACCAGGGCCAGTTCCCGGACGCGGTTCAGAATCCGTACGCTGCGGGCGCTCTGCAGGTGGCATTCGTGCAGGTCGAGAATCCGGTCGAAACGGCGTGGGATATGGAGCCCGAGGGCGAACGACCGGTCCAGGCGTTCGCCTCCAGCGATCTCTTCCCGAGACAGCCAGCGGGGTCCGCACGAGAACTCCATCTTGTTGCGGTAGCAATAAACCTCCGGCGAAGGAATCGTCGGCTCTACCGGCGGGTCCGCCAAGCCGGCAATCCTCTCCAGCAGGTCCCTGACCTGCTCCCTTTTCAATCGAAGCTGCTCCTGGGGATCGATGTGCTGGAGCAGACACCCGCCGCAGACGCCGAAGTACCTGCACCTGGGTTCCACCCTGGCGGGGGACGGTCGCAGGACCTCCTCGATGACCGCCTCGGCATGCCTGCGCCGGATGCGGATCACTCGTGCCCGTACCCGATCGCCCGGCACGCCATAGGCGAGAAACACCACGAAGCCCTGGTGGCGGGCCACCGCACCGCCCTCATAGGCCACCGATTCGACTTCCAGCTCGATCGTCTGACCCCGTTCCAACATCGGGAGAAGCGATGATAGCAGACGGAAAATTGTGCCCCGGTTAGCGAAAAGGTGTCTCCACGGAAGTAAAATGAAGCGGTCGTGCCGGCGGCAATCGCCTGAGCAGGTTTCAGGGGATTTCATTCGACCCGGCAAGGGACGTTATGAAGAAAAGCCCGACGTGGTTTGCGGTATTGGTGGGTTGCACTCTTGCCTCCCTGAATGGGGAGGTGGCCTCGGCGGCGTTTCCTCCGGAAGGCCTGACGTTGCACAAGCGCAGTTCGACGACCGGGATCCCGGGTCAGGAAAGTCATTCGCAGACCAGCACCATGTACCTGGACGACAACAGCATCCGTGAGGTGTTCGGGGATGGTACCGAGCTGGTCATCTTGCATCGGGAGCGGAGACTGGTGCGGATCAACCACCGGGAGCGGAACTACTCGGAGTTGAGCTTCGATGAGCTGCAGGAGCGCCTCGACCGGGTTTCGGAGGAAATCGACCGGCGCGCTGCGGAGGATCCGGAGGCAGTGAACGAGCTCCGGGAGCTGTTGGGGGACTCCCGGGGAGAGGTCCGCCTGGAAAAGGAGGGCCCAGGTGAACAAGTCGCGGGCTTCGAAACGGAAATTTACCGGTTGACGATGCCTCCACTGAGTCTGAAGATCTGGGCGGCCACGGACCTCCACGTTCCCGCGATCTACTACGACAGCCTGAAAATCCATGCCAAGCCGAACCCTCTGTTCGATTTGGAAAGGATGTTCGAGGCTTTCAAGGAGATTGACGGTCTGAGTCTCAAGACAGAGGTCCGAATGAAGGTGATGGGGATGGAGATCACCTCGACGGATGAGGTGACGCAGGTGGAACGGGGCCCCGTGCCGCGGCCGGGGATCCCCCCCGAGTACCAGCGGGTTGAAGTCGATTTCTAGGCCCAAGGGGCGGCGGGCTGTTCAGTCGACCGTCAGGACAATCTTCCCAAAGTTCCGGTTGGCTTCCATGTGACGGTGTGCCTCGGAGGCCTCGGTCCATGGGAAAACCCGATCGATCACCGGTACGAGCTCACCTCCTGTCAGCAACGGCAGGATGCGCTGCCGGAAGCGTGCCACCAGATCGAGCTTTTCGGAAAGGGTTCGGCGGCGGAGGTTGGTCCCCTTCAGCAGCAGCCGTTTCCTTAGCAGGAGGCCGAGATCCAGTGACGCACGACTGCCGGAAGGTGTCCCCACCACGATCATGCGACCGCGTTCGGAGAGAACTTTCAGATTCCCTTCCAGATAGTCGCCGCCCACCAGGTCCAGGATGGCATCGACGCCGGCGCCGCCGGTCAGTTCGAGCACACGTTCCGTCCAGGATCCGGCAGACAGGGGGACGGGATGATCGAGGCCGAGCCGGACACAACGGTCCAGCTTCTCCTGGGTGCGGCTGGTTCCCAGACTGCGGACGCCGGCCGCACGCAACAGTTGGATTGCTGCGGTACCCACGCCGCTGCCGGCGGCGTGGATCAGGACGCATTCGCCGAGCCCTACCTGAAGCTGCAGGAACAAGGCGTCGAAGGCCGTGAGGAAGACCTCGGGGATGGCTGCGGCGGCGATGAAGTCCCAACTTTCCGGGACCGGCATTACCAATCCCGCATGGACCGTGACGTACTCCGCGTAGCCGCCGCCCGGCAGCAGCGCCATGACCTGGGTTCCCTCGGGGACAGTTCCCCGGGCGTCACCGCGTTCCACCACGCCGGCGCACTCCAGTCCGGGAATCCTGGGATCGGTGGGCGGGGGAGGCGGATAGCTGCCGCGGCGTTGCAGCAGGTCCGCCCGGTTGAGAGCCGTAGCCCGAACCCGGATCAAGACCTCTTCGCCGTCCGGGACCGGCTTGGGGACAGTCCCCAGTTTCAGCACGCCGGGATCCCCCGGTTCCGTGATCAGAATTGCTCGCATGGTGAGATCATAGAAGGTTGTTGGAAGCGGACCCAATCTCCGTGTAAAGTGTTCGATGCTGCTGAAGGCAGGTGAAATGGCTTGGCTCTCGCTTTTCCGAGGCTCTCCCGAGCGACAGATTCAGAGGCTGCGCAAGAAGGTCAAGGAACCTCACGGGGATCCCGCCGTGCGCCAGAACGCGGCGCAAAAGTTGTTCGAGATGGGGACGCCCGAGGCGCTCAGCGCTCTCCTTGAACGTTTCACCATCAGCGTCTCCCCGTCGGTGCTGGACGAACAGGAAAAAGAGCAGGTCTACACCTGGTTGGTGGAGCTGGGAGAACGGGCAGTGGCTCCCCTGGTGGAATTCCTCAAACGTGAACGGGCGGTGCACTGGCCGGCCAAGGCGTTGCAGGCCATTCTGGATCCTGACCGGCAGGCCCGGGAGTTCGCTGCTCTCCTGCGTTACCTGTGGGACCACCCGCCGGCCACCGCCATCCCGAAAGCGCAATTGATTCGGGCTCTGGGAAATCTCTGGTCGGAAAATCTGGACCGGACCGTCCGCCTGTTCCTCGATGATGATGACGACGACGTCCGGTTGGCGGCGGTGCACTATTTGATGCAGAGACCCGAGGATGACGGCCGTGACGACGTAATTCGCTGTTACCTGGATTCGGCCGACCGCCCCCGCATCCGCCACCAGATCCTCGAATACTTTGTAGAGCGGGGTTGGAGTGTCCGCGGGCATCGCCCTGCGGTGGAGGAAACCCTTCCCGCCGGTTTTTCTCTCACCCGGGACGGGAAAGTCCGAAGGGTGGGGACCTAGTTTCCCCGCCGCAGCGGCCAGACCCTGGCGGAACTGCTGCTCTTCGGACGTCGGTAGTCAGCTACCCAGGGCAGGGAAGCCGAGTTCACACTGGAAACGCAATATACTGTGAAGGACACTTCCACCAGGCGGGCTATGCCCTTTCCAGGCCGGTTTTGGGCCGGCGGTCGAGAAGCTGTGTCGAGTCTGGCGAGAGTTGGTCCCGTTTTTGCTTGAGGACCGGGCTGGGCGAAAGGTCGGACGGGCATGTATCTGGAATACTGGAAGCTGCGCGACAAGCCCTTCGAGAACACACCGGATCGAAGATTTCTCTACCCTTCCGAGAATCACCAGGAGGGGGTGCAGAGGCTGCTCTATGCGATCCGCAATGAAAAGGGCTGCGCCATGCTGAGCGGCGAGTATGGTTGCGGCAAGACGATCCTGGTGCGCAGTGTCCTCGGCTCACTTGACCTGGCCAATTATGAAATCGCTCTGATCAACTATCCGTACTTCGACCGGAACTCGTTTCTGCGCGAAGTGCTGCACCAGTTCGGTGAGGATTCCGGGGACCGGCCTCGGGTGGAACTGTTCAGAAGGCTTTCCCAGCTTTTCTTCGATAACGTGAATCAGGGAAAGGTGAACATCCTGGTGATCGATGAGGCTCAGATTATCGAGGATCCCCAAGTCTTCGAAGAGCTGCGGCTGATTCTCAACCTCCAACTGGAAGACCGTTTCCTGATCAACATTCTGCTGGTGGGCCAACCCGAGCTGCGGGAGAAGATCATGCTGTATCCCCAGCTCGATCAACGCATCGCCATCAAGTGGCACCTGCACCGTTTCGACCATCAAAACACCGCCGCCTACGTCCGACATCGGCTGAAGGTGGCCGGCTGCGAGCGGGAAATCTTCACGGAAGAAGCCCTGTACCTGGTACACAAGATTTCCAACGGAGTGCCTAGGCGGATCAACAACGTAGCCGACCTGTGCCTGTTGGAAGCCTCCCTGCGCAAGATGCCGATGGTTGATGGCGAGGTGTTCAAGTACGTTGTCTAGGTAGGACCATGAGTTTCACCAATGCTCTCCTGCTCCGAAGGTTCTCCCGGTCGGCGCAGCCGGCCGCGGGGAAGCCGATCCGCGAAGGCGAGGCCCGGGAGAAATTGGGACGGGTGGTGTTGGCTGACAGCGAACCTGCCGACCTTGAACACATGGCGTCGATCCTCCGGGGAATGGGTTTCACGGTGGTTACCGCTCAAGACGGGCGATCGGCCATGGGCCTGATTCGCCGCCACTCGCCGGTACTGGTCCTGGCGACGCTGGATTTGCCGATTCTGAACGGGTACATGCTCGCCCAGAAGCTGCGGGAACAGCCGGAAACCGAAGGCACGCCATTCATGTTCATCCTGCGGGCCGGTGAAATCCCGGACCAGTTGGTGGGGCACGAGACGTTTGCCCACGACTACATCCAGAAGCCCTTTTCGATTCAGGAGTTCAAGCGCCGGGTGATGGCCCTGCTCAAGCTCGCCGAACCCCGCCCTTCCGGCGAAACTGCCGATCAGGCACGCCGGACCGTCGTCGGTTACCGCTCCGCTGCTACCCGCTCCGCCCTCGAATGGTTGCACGAACTCAAGGCCCATCTGGCTGAGATGTCGGCGATTCTGGACCAGCTCGAACGCCGGTTCGCCACCGCCGGTGGAAGTCCCGACGAGGGGAGTTCGGAAACCGGGCACGTTTCGTCAAAGCGCGACTTTGGGGAGCACCGGTGGGCCGGTGAAACTGCCGGATTGCAGCCGGAACCACCGGAGCCGTCCGCACCACCAGAGGGGGTTGCGGAGCGGTTGGAGTCAGCGTTGGATGATCGGCGCAAACTGGTTCTTCTGGAGAAGTTGAGGGCTGAGTTTCGATCCCGCTCACAGACTTCGCCGCGGACCTCCCCTGCAGGTGAAGTGGAAGAGCAGTTCCGCGGCACCGATCACGAACTGCCTTTCGACCCGGGGCTGTTGCCTCGGACCGAAACAGCGTCCGGCGGAGTTCCTCTCGACCAGGTGGAGAGCGATGAAGTGATGCGATTTCCCCGTGCTTCGATGCTCTCCGTTTCCGAGGAGGAGCTGGAGACTGGTGTTGACGCACTTTATGGCCGTCTCCGGGCCTTTGTTCTGAAGGCGTTGCGACGCGCTTCGCTGGGTGCGGCGGTGGAATTCCGGCAGGCCGAGGAGCTGGCGAGGCTGCTGCAGGCCACGCAGGATCTCAATCCGCTGCTGTGGGAGTCCACCAGCCGCGACCAGCAGTTCAGCGTGAGCGGCCACTCTGCCAACGTCGCTGTCTTGGCGGTCCGCCTCGCCCGGGAGTACGGTTGTGATACCCAGACGCAGTTCCGGATCGCCCTGGCCGGCCTGCTGCACGAGCTGGGGGTGGTCCGCCTTCCGGAACGTCTGGTCTTCAAGGAGCAGCCGCTGTCCGAGGAGGAACTGCGGGTATTGAGACGGCGGCCTCTGGTCTCCGCGCTGATGTTGCGGGAGGCGGGACGCCAGTGGGAAACCGTGGCGGAGATCGTAGGTCAGATCTATGAACGGGAGGACGGCACCGGGCATCCGCTGGGTCTTTTTGGCTCTGAAATGCGCGAGGAGGCCAAACTGCTGGCTCTGGCGGACCTGTTCGAAGCGTGTATTCACAGCCGCCCTTACCGCAAGGCGCTGTCCGGCTACTCCACTCTTTACCAGCTTTCCCAGTCCACCAGCTTCAGCCGCGAGCTGGTCAAGACTTTGGTGCGGGCGGTCTCACTCTTCCCGTTGCACGAGACGCTGCTGCTGACCACCGGAGAAATCGCTGAAGTGGTGGCGGTCAACCCGGCCAACGTGTCCAAGCCCCGGGTCAGGGTCCGCTTTGATGCTTCAGGAGCGGTGGCGGAGGGTCGTGAGCTGGACCTGTCGAAGCCAGGGGGACCTGAAGTGAGGCGGGTTCTGACCCTCGACGATCTCCCCTCCGGCAGCGACGCACGGTCCGCTTGACCTGAGCGCAGCCGATTTGTTCCCATGTCAGGCTTGGGAAAAGGCGAAGCCTCGATCGGGGCGTGGCAGGTTCGGTTACAGTGGTGGTGCCTCCTGGTTTTGGCGGCTCCCTTGGCCGTCCATGCCCAGACGACCTCCCGCGACCAGCGCCTGAGCTCGGAACTGCCGGTTTTTCGGGACGTAACCTCGGCAGCGGGAATCCGTTTCCAGCACATCAACGGGATCCGCGAAGAGAAGAACTACATACCCGAGGCCAAGGGGGGCGGTGCGGGCTTTCTCGACTTCGACGGCGACGGCTGGCAGGATCTGGTTCTGGTCCAGGGGTCGACGGTGGAGCGGCACCTGCGCAGGGATGACCCGGCGGCCATGCTCTACCGCAACCGCGGAGACGGGACTTTCGAGGATGTTACGGAAGCCGCCCGCTTCCGTGCCCGGGGGTGGGGCATGGGGGTTGCGGCGGGCGATTACGACAACGACGGTCACGTCGACGTCTACCTGACCTATCTCGGGCCGAACGTGCTGCTGCGCAACAACGGCGACCGCACCTTCACCGATGTCACGGCGACCGCCGGAGTGGGGGATTCGCGCTGGAGCACCTCCGCCGCCTTCGGGGACTACGACGGCGACGGGGACCTCGACCTTTACGTCTCGAACTATCTATCTGTGAACTTTAAGGCGCTGCCTCCGAAGGCTTGCCGCCACCGCGAGACCATCGTGCTGTGCGGCCCCATGGGCTTGCAGGGGGTTGGGGACAGTCTCTATCGAAACAACGGGGACGGAACCTTCACCGAAGTTTCAGCGTTGGTCGGGGCCGAGGATCGCAATCGCTATTACGGATTAGGGGTGGTTTGGTCCGATCTGGACAACGACGGCGACCTGGATCTCTACGTCGGTAACGATGCAACACCGAACCTCCTGTTCGTCAACCAGGGGAACGGCAGTTTTCAGGAAGCGGGCCTGCTGAGCGGTCTTGCCGTCAATGCCGAAGGCAGGGAGCAGGCGACGATGGGGATCGATGCGGCTGACTATGATAACGACGGCCTGATTGATCTTTATCTGACCCATTTCGCTGACGACTACAGCACGCTATACCGAAACGAGGGGGGCTTGAGTTTCCGCGATGTGACCGCACAGGCCCAAATCCTGCGCCAGGAACTGGGTTTGGTGAGCTGGGGAACGCGCTTCGTGGACTTCAATCATGACGGCTGGAAGGACATCCACCACGCCAACGGCCACGTCTATCCCTACCTGATCACTGCCGGCCTCGACGAGACTTACGACCAGCCCGCCACACTCTATGTCAATCGAGGGGATGGAACCTTCCTGGACGCCTCAAAGCTGGTGGGAGAAGACTTCCAGGTGCCGCGAACCGGCCGGGGAGTCGCCTATGCAGATTTCGACAACGACGGGGACATCGACTTCCTGCAGGTAAATCTGAACGGCTCGCCCACCCTCTTCCGCACGGACCGCCGGGATCGCAACGCGTGGGTCATGTTCCAGACCCGGGGGAGCCGCAGCAACCGTGACGGCTTGGGCGCACGAATCGCTGTAACGGCGGGAGAGTTGACGCAGATCCAAGAAGTGCGGCGTTGCGGCTCGATTTACTCCACCCACGACCCCCGGGCGCACTTCGGTCTGGGCGCCGCCCAGCGGATTGACCGGGTGACCGTCAGGTGGCCCTCCGGCACCGTCCAGGAATTTCGGGACCTGGAGGTCAACCGGCACTATCTGGTCGACGAGACGGCGGGTCTTATTGCCGCCGACCGTGATTGACGGCTCCCATCACCAAGCCGGCCACCATCATCCCGATCAGGTTGATGCCTCCCCAACACCAGCTCAGATGGTAGGGAAAATCTTTGATCACCAGGGAGTTGTAAAACGGCTGGAAGAACACGACCAGGCCGGCGAAGAAACCGAAAGTGAGACCGCCGATCCAGCCGGTTGCCCACAGCCCCCGCGTGCGCTCGAACAGCAGTGCCGCAGTCAGGGCGATGCAGACGGCCACCAACGTGAAATAGAGGGGATTGGCCGGCTCAACCCCGAAAACGGGGTACCTGCTGTATGCCCCGCCCATGATCACACCGTGGTTGACGAAGTCCGCGAGGTTCATGGCCACCCCGCCGGCCAGACCCGAAATGAGGACCTTGGACCACTTCATCTGACGCCTCCCCGAAACGACCTGTTTTGAACGGAACTGTGAGAAGATCGCTCAATACTAGTCCATCACCCGGAGGTTTGAAAGCGTGAGTTTTCAGGAAGATGACCGTCCCGGCGGGAGTGCGGCCGGGGAGAACCGGGGGGAACTGGACCGAGTCGGCCCATACCGCATCCTGCGTTACCTCGGTGCGGGAGGAATGGGCGAGGTTTATCTGGCCGAGCAGATCCAGCCGATTCGGCGGCAGGTGGCGCTGAAGATCGTTCGCAGCGGCATGGGCGGGCGGGAGCCTCTGGCCCGCTTCGAGCTGGAACGCCACGCCCTGGCCCGGATGGATCACCAGAACATCGCCCGCATCCATGACGCAGGCTGGACCGACGACGGCCGGCCGTACTTCGCCATGGAGTACGTGCCGGGCAAGCCCATCACCACCTATTGCGATGACCTCAAACTTTCCGTCCGGCGGCGGATCGAACTGTTTCTCCAAGTCTGTGACGGAGTGCAGCACGCCCACCAGAAGGCAGTCATCCACCGGGATTTGAAGCCGGGGAACATTCTGGTAGCGGAAACGCCGGACGGCCCGGTGGCGAAAGTGATTGACTTCGGTGTTGCCAAGGCTTTGGGGGAATGGTTGACGGACCTGACGCTCCATACCGCGGTGGGTCAGATCCTCGGCACACCCCGCTATATGAGCCCGGAGCAATTCGACGTAGCCAATGAGGATGTGGATACGCGGTCGGATGTCTATTCCCTGGGTGTGATTTTGTACGAGCTGCTGGTGGGGATGCCTCCTTTCGATCATACCGAATTGGCGCGTCGGCAGAGCCTGGAAGAGCTGCTTCGGCGGATCCGTGAGCAGGATCCCGCGCCCCCGAGTCTCCGGGTGAGCACCGGTGGGCCGCAAAGTGACCGTCTGGCGGAATTTCGGGGCCTGCCGAAACTGCAGCTTAGCCGTCAACTCAGGGGTGATCTGGACTGGATTGTGCTGAAAGCCCTCGAGAAGGACCGTGAACGACGGTACTCCTCGCCCCGTTCGTTGGCTGCTGACCTCCGCCGTTTTCTGGCGGGTGAACCGGTGGAGGCACGTCCCCCCTCCATCGGCTACCGGGCCCGGAAACTTCTGCGCAAACATTGGGCGGCGGCCGCAACCGTGGCGGCAGCCTTCCTGGTGCTGGCGGCGGTGGCCGTCGTCTTGCGGATCCAGGGAGTCCGGATTGCGGAGGAGCGGGACCGGGCCAATCTGGAGGCGGAAGCGGCCCGCCAGGTGACGGAGTTTCTGGTGGAGCTGTTTCGCAATCCCGACCCCGCCGTCAACCGCGGACGCCTTCCCGATGCCCGCGAACTGTTGGATCGTGGGGCTTCCCGCATCGGTTCGGAACTGGCGGAGCAGCCCCTGTTGAGAGCGCGGCTGCAGCATTCCATGGGACGGGCCTATGAGAACTTGGGTGATTACGACCGGGCGCTGGCGCTTTACCAGGCGGCGGTGGCGGTCCAGCGGGAGTCGCTCGGGCCCGACCACCCCGACACCTTGCGGACGGGAGGCGACTTGGCCGGCTTGTACTGGACGTTAGGTGATTTTGCCAAAGCGGAGCCGGCACTGCAGGAAAACTACGAGGCCAGAGTGAGGGTCTTTGGGCCGGAGAGTCCGGAAGCGTTGAACAGCCTCACCAACCTGGCCAACCTGCATCTCGCTTTGGGCCGCTATGACCAGGCGGAGCCTTTGTATCGGCAAGCTTTGGAGGCGCGAACCCGAATTCACGGCCCCGAACATCCCGACACTCTGAGTACCGCGAACAACCTGGCGTCTCTCTACTCAATCATGAACCGACACCAGGAGGCACTCGCGCTGATTCGTCAGGTATGGGAATCGCGGCGTAGGGTTCAGGGGGATGACCATCCGGATACCTTGGGTGCCGCCAGCAACTTGGCCACACAGTTGGCCCAAGCAGGGAAGACGGAAGAAGCCAGGGAACTCTACGCGGAGACGCTGGAACTGAGACGCAGGGTATTGGGCGAAAACCACCCCGATACCCTGACCTCGGAAAACAATTTCGGGATCTTTCTCATGGATCAGCGGCGGTACGCCGAGGCGGAGGAGCACCTGCGACGAGCGGTCAACGGCCGCCTTCAGGCTTTAGGCGCCGAACACCCGGACACGCTGACGGCCCGTTTCAACCTGGCCCAGCTCTATATCCAACAGGGACGTTTCGACGAAGCCGGCGCCACACTCGAGGAAGTCCTGCAGGGCTGGACCCGTGCTCTGGGGCCGGAGCATCCGCACGTCCAAAGAGCGTTGGGCGCCATCGCCACGGTGCACTATCACCGGCGCGACTACCGCCGGGCGGAAGCGTACTTCCTGAGAGTGCTGGCAATCCGGGAGCGGGCGGGGCCGACCGATCCCGGACTGCACTCGACGCTGTATAACCTGGCCTGCGTGACGGCCCTGCAGGGCCGCAAGCAGGAAGCGGTGGCCTACCTGATCCGGGCTGCGGATGGAGGGATGAAGACTGAGGACGTGCTCAGCGATCCCGATCTGGCCGGCCTGCGGGATGAGCCTGGTTTCCAGGTTTTGGTCCGGCGTATGGGGTCCGGCGCCGTGCGGGAATAACCGGCAGGATCCTGATGCCGGTTACCGGTCAGTTGGAGATCCGCGTGTCGGGTTCCAGCGGGGAACCGACTTCACAGGCTTCCTGTACCACGACTCCGCGCTCGCGCAAGTAGGCGAGGATGAAATCGTGGCAGGCGGAGATCTCGCCGACCTTCTCCGGCGGGACCACCCCCGGGCCTGGCAGCATCCCTCGCACCAGGAGATGGACCGCCGCCGCACAAGTGTAGCCGGTTGTCCGCGCCATCGAGGAAGCCTTCCTCACCGGATCGAAGCGGTCAAGAAGGTTCCAGGACAGGCGCGTTGCTTTCCCGTCCCGTGCCTGACCCGCAACCTCAACGCGCATCACTGTGAATTCGGGTTCGTCCGGGCCGAGCTGCCAGAGGGGAAACAACAGCCGCGAAGTCAGTTCCAGGGGAATCACGTCTGCGGTACCCAGGCGGAGGGGGTCCGAAGAGAGGAAGCCGGTTTCACGAAGGATTTGCATCAGGCGGGCATGGCCTGGATAGCGCAGGGTTTTCTCCTTCATGAAAGGGATGTTAGGGTAACTGCGCAATAGCGTCCGCAGGCCGTCGGTGTTGAAGGCCTCCAGGGTACCGATACCGGGAAAGTCCACCAGCTCAGGTTCGGAGAGCGCCGGTCGCAGGACCTGCACCCCGCCCTCCATGCAGCGGGCGGGCCGCGTATATTCCTCGAGCACGTCCGCCGGTGAGAAGGGTGCCTTGTACTCGAACGGCCATTTCCTTTCCACCGGCAGCCCTCCCACCATGCACTCGAACTTGTGGACCGACGCCAGAGTGGCGACGGCGCGGCCCAGGAGAAGATTGCTCAATCCCGGGGCGAGGCCCATGTCGACGGCGGCCGTACAGTTTTTCGAGCGGGCCAGGGCGTCGAGTTCAAACGGGTCCTCCGGGAAGAAGGCGATGTCCACAATACTGCGGCCGGCTTCCAGGACGGTCTCCACACAGTTCCTGCCCAGTCTGCCCGGCAGCGCACCCACGGCCAGGTCGAAACGACTCACCAGGGGACCCAGGGTTTCACGCCGGCCAAGATCGGCCTCTATCGTGCGGACGCGGGTCCCACTGAAAGCGGCCTGAAGGCGCTCTCCCGACAGGTCGGCTGCGGTGACCTCAAAAGTCTCGGCCAGATCAAGCGCAATATGTTTCCCAACCAGTCCACTACCCAGCACGATGATCGAAACTCCCATGACGCCGAGGATAACAGTGGGCGATCCGATGGAAAACTGATGGGAAGCCCGATTTTCGTTGACATGCGCACAAGATTTAGGTATTTGTAAAGATCCCAAATCAGGTTATGGCTTCGCGGTTTGAGTTATCGGCGCTGAATGAGTCGGCCCGGGTTGAAGTTGGGAAGAGTTATGCGGTTCCACTGCGCGTGAACTACTCGAATCGCTTCTATGGTTCGTGTGTTTTGGTGGCCCGGCTTCGAAGGCAGCCGACAGGTGCGCCCACGATTGATCAAAAGACGATTACTTTTGAGGATATCGAAATCCGTCGTGGAACGAATCAGGCCCTCACGGCGGCTGCCGAGTCGTTTGTCCTGAGTCAGCTACAGAAGAATCCCTGGCTTTTCGCTCCGAAAGCGGAGGCGCAAAAGAGTGGGGCCGCTGGATCGATACTCAAGCCGGCACTACGCCAACTGCGCAAGCTTACTCCCTGATTCCCCTGTCTGACCGGAACACCCGACGTCCCCCAGCAGCTCGAGCAGGAAATCGCGCGCCAGCCCGTAGATGCCGGGAGATTCGGACTCCCGCGGGCCGGCAACGTTCAGGGTGTGGACACGATTTTCAACGAGCCATTCCCGGACCAGGCCGACCCGGGGCTTCCCAGGGTGCTGCAGGTTGACGGCAAAGGCAGGACGGCCGAGCCGCCTGGCGGTCCGCAGTGCCAGTCTGGTCCCGCCGGTGATGCTTCCACGGTGCAGAATCAGGGTGGCGTCAGACTCACGGACATTGGCCCGAGTGCGCTCGGCCGGATCTGGACCGGCTGTCTCCTGCAACGGGTAGTGGGGCGGGATGGGGCCGTCTTCGGCCCAGCGCCCGGCAGGACACCAGCCTCCGCACTCGAGCTGCAGCTCCAGGGCTACGTCCAGGGCCGCACGGTCCACGCCGGTTTGTCCTCCGGAAATGATTCTCACGGCACTGATGACCATTTTCCAGACGGGAGGCGGTTGATGTTACAGGTGGGCGGCAGTACCGGGGCCTCGGAAGCCCCGGCACCGCCTGAGGACGTGGACAGCATTAGGATGCTCTTTTGCGGATGTCCGCGCTGTACAAATCACGACAAAACTGTGCGGGGTGCCGTAATGCTGCATCTCTGGAATAAACTAGTCGCCTGGGGCCGTCGTCCGTGACCCGTCGGTCCGGCTCGGAGGGGCGGCGGCCGTGAGAACCGGGGCCATGTTTTGTTGGAAGGGAGGACCATGAGCGATTCATATCAGCCGCAACCACACCATCGTTTTACTTTCGGACTCTGGACGGTCGGCAACACCGGCCGAGATCCCTTCGGGGAACCTGTCCGGGAGCCTCTGACTCCGGTGCAAATTGTCCATCTCCTGGCTGAGGTGGGAGCCGCCGGCGTCAATTTCCACGACAACGATCTGGTGCCCATCGACGCCACTCCCGCTGAGCGGGACCGGATCGTAGCCGGTTTCAAGCAGGCCCTGTCGGCGACGGGCCTGACCGTTCCGATGGCAACGACCAACCTGTTCACGGACCCTGTGTTCCGTGACGGCGCATTCACCTCCAACGACCCGCGGGTACGGGCGTACGCCCTCCAGAAGACCATGCGGGCCATTGACCTGGGGGTGGAACTCGGGGCGGGAATCTATGTCTTCTGGGGGGGGCGTGAAGGCACCGAGACCGACGCCTCAAAGAACCCCGCGGAATCCTTGAAGCGTTTTCGTGAAGCCATCAATTTCCTGATCCGCTACGTCAAGGACCAGGGCTACAGTCTGAAATTCGCGCTGGAGCCCAAGCCTAACGAACCGCGCGGAGACATTTTCCTGCCCACCGTGGGCTCGATGCTGGCCTTCATCGAGACCCTGGACGATCCCGATATGGTGGGCGTCAACCCGGAAGTGGCTCACGAGCATATGTCCGGGCTCAATTTCACCCACGCCGTTGCACAGGCGTGGGAGGCCGGCAAGCTTTTCCACATCGACCTGAACGATCAGGCCTTCGGGCGCTATGACCAGGACTTCCGGTTCGGTTCCAACAACCTCAAGTCGGCCTTCTACCTGGTCAAATTTCTCGAAGACGTGGGCTATACGGGGCCCCGGCACTTCGACGCCCACGCCTACCGCACGTCGAACGTGGACGACGTCAAGGAGTTTGCTCGGGGCTGCATGCGGACCTATCTGATCCTCAAGGAGAAGGCCGCCAAGTTCCGGGAAGATCGCGAGATACAGGCGCTGCTGGCGGAAATCCATGCCGACGACGGAAGCATGCGGCCGTTCCAGGGAGAATACACCCGCGAGAAGGCTCAGACCCTGAAGCAACACGCATTCGACCGGAGGGGGATCGCCCGCCGCGGCCAACCCTACGAACGGCTCGACCAACTGGTGGTTGATCTGTTGCTGGGAGTCCGATAATGCTCCGCGAGCTTGCTGGGGTCTTGAGCGGGAGCACCCACCGGCGGCACCGGATGGGAAACCTGCCGTCGGGAATCCGGGTGACGGCTCTGCTGTTGTGCCTGGCCGCCTGCAGTCCCGCTCCGGCCCCTGAGCCGGCGGCCCCCGGGGTTGAGGAAACGGAAGAGCAGATCCGGCAGGTCCTGAGATCCTGGCTGAACAGCCAGATCCGGGGGGAGATCGACCGTCTGCACGAACTTTATACCGAGGATGCCGTGGCCCTTGCCCCTGGAAGGACCCCTCTGGCAGGTCGAGAGGCGATTATCGCCGACGTCCGACAAATACTGGCTGAGGCGGAACTTCAGCTCTCGTACACCGCGGACGCCCGACTCATCCGGGGAGATCTCTCGGTGGAGCGAGGGCGATTGGTGCGGGCGCTGCGTCCCAGGACGGGAGGTCAACCCACTGCGGAAAGCCTCAACCTGATCACGGTGATGCTTCGCGGGACAGACGGCACCTGGCGGATTCACTGGCAGAGCTGGAATTCGAACCTTCCGGCGGTGCCGTCGCCCTGACGTGAAAAAGCCGGGCCGGCACGGCTTCGGAGTGCCGGCCCGGTCTCAACCCTGGCACTGCCGTCAGGCTGGAACAGGAGTTCCAAGGGATGAATGCGGCCCGGGATCACTCAACGGTGACCGGGATCTGGCGGGTTTTCGCTTCTTCCCGTTTGGGCACCGTAATCACCAGAACGCCCTTGTCCATCCGGGCGCTTACCCGCTCGGTATCGACGGAAGCCGGGAGCTGGAAGGACCGCTCGAACCTGCCGTAGGAACGTTCCCTCCGATGCCGGTTTCTGGCCTCGTCCACCTCGGGGCGTTGGCCGGTGATGGTCAGGTGTCCGTTGTCGATGGAGATGGAAACAGCGTCGCGGTCGAGTCCGGGCACCTCGACCTCGAACACGAATTCGGTGGCGTTCTCATAGATATCCACCGCCGGAGACCATTCGCCAGCCCTCTCCCGGGACGGCGTCATGAATTCCCTGAGCGCTTCGTCGAAGATCCGGTTGACAGCAGACTGGATGCTCTGTACGGCCGGCAAATAGACTCCCGAGTTCCGAGTCGTCGGTTGATACATGGGTCTTGCCTCCTTTCAGAAGATCTGTGTCGCTGACGGAATCTCAGGTAAGACGCCGGTTTCGGGCTGTCAAGGTACCAGCGGGCGGTCTTGGGTCTGGGGACGTCCACCGTAGTCCGGCCCCGGCCGCCGCTGCGACGGCGCGGTTTCAGGCCGGCGGTTCAGTCCAGGTTCGGTCTCCTGTCCTGCAGGGCGAACTCGGCTTCCAATGCGTGGGCCGTCCGCAACAGCACCCCTTCGGAGAAGGCAGGGCCGAGGAGCTGCAAGCCCACCGGCAATCCGCTGCGGCTGAAACCGCAAGGCAGCGAGAGGGCGGGGATCCCGGCGAGGTTCGCGGTTACGGTATAAACGTCCGAAAGATACATGGCGAGCGGATCCTCGGATTTCTCGCCCAGCCCGAAGGGAAGGGTCGGCGTGGTGGGGCCGACCAGCAGATCCACCCGCTGGAAGGCCTGCAGGTAGTCCTGCCGGATCAAAGTCCTGACTTTGGCCGCCTTCAGAAAATAGGCGTCGTAGTAGCCCGAGCTGAGGACGTAGGTTCCGATCATGATCCGGCGCTTGACCTCGGACCCGAAGCCCTCCGAGCGGGTGCGGCGATAGAGATCCTGGAGGTCCTGCGGCCGGCTGGCGCGGAAACCATAGCGGACACCGTCGTAACGGGCCAGATTTGAACTGGCCTCCGCCGGAGCGATGATGTAGTAAGCGGCAATGGCATACTCGGTGTGCGGCAACCGGATCTCCTCGACGCTGCAGCCGAGCTTTTCCAGCCGGGAAACCGCTGCCTGGACGTGGCTGCGGACCTCAGGGTCGAGTCCTTCGCCGAACCATTCGACGGGAACGCCGACCCGCAAGCCGCGCACGTCCTTGCCGATCTCGCCGAGGTAGTTCTCCGTGGGGTGGGACGAGCTCGTGGAGTCGCGGGGGTCGTGGCCGGCGATCACCTGAAGGATGGCGGCGGCGTCGCGCACCGTCCGGGCCAAAGGTCCGATCTGGTCCAGGGACGATCCAAACGCCACCAACCCATATCGGGAAACCCGTCCGTAGGTGGGCTTAAGACCCACCACTCCACAGAAGGCCGCCGGCTGCCGGATCGACCCACCGGTGTCGCTACCCAGCGCGCCGGGGACCAGCCCCGAAGCCACCGCCGCCGCTGAGCCGCCGCTGGATCCGCCGGGAACCCGGGACAGGTCCCAGGGATTGCGGGTGGTCAAGAACGCTGAGTTTTCAGTACTTGAACCCATGGCGAATTCGTCGCAGTTGGTCTTTCCCGCAAGCAGGGCACCGTTGGCCCGGAGGCGCCGTACCACCGTCGCATCGTAAGGTGGAATCCATCCGGCGAGAATGCGGGAGGCACAGGTGGTGGGCCAGCCCGCTGTGACCACGTTGTCCTTGATGCCCAAGGGGATGCCGGTCAGGAAGCCGAGCTTCAGGGTTCGGGCCGCCATCCGTCGGTCGAGATCGGCCGCCCCCTGCAGCCATCCTTCCCCATCGACGGAGAGAAAAGCGCCCACCTTCGGATCGATCCGGCGGATCCTGTTCAGAAAAGCTTCCGAGACCTCGACGAAGCTGACGTCGCGGCGCTTGACAGCGTCCCGGATTTCGCGGATTGACCACTGTGTGAGGTCGCTCATTCAATCACCCGGGGAACGCGGAAGTGGCCGTCCCGGGCATCGGGGGCTCCCCGCAGTGCCTGGTCCGCGTCCAGTGACGGCAGGATCTCATCAGGGCGCAACGGTGTCCCGGCTTCAGCTTCGTCCAGGGCGTGGTACGTGGGTTCCACGCCGTCGGTGGCTACACGTTCCAGCTGCCTGAAATAGGCCAGAATCTGTTCGAAAGTGGCCACAAACCGCTCCCGCTCGGGGCCGCTGAATTCCAGGCGGGCGAGGTCGGCGATTCTGGATACGTCGTCAATCACTGGTTGGCTCTCCTTGGAGCCCGATCCGGGCCCCAGCTCTCCGCGAATAGCGGACCGCCCAAAGGATATCTTTGCGGATCCTCTGGATCAAAGCGTCGACGGTATCGAAACGACGTTCCGGCCGCAGCCGCATACAGAAATCAATGGTTATGGAGCGTCCGTAAAGGTCACCGTCAAACCCGATGAGATGGCTTTCCACTGTGGGGGCGGGCTCACTGAAGACGTGGACCGTCGGCCGATAGCCGATGTTGGTGGCCCCCACAAAATCCCGGCCGTTGACCCTGACCCGGCTGACGTAAACTCCGACGGCGGGGATCAGCTCATTGTCCGGCTTCAGATTGGCAGTGGCGAAGCCCAGCGCGGCGCCTCTCCGGGCGCCGCGCACAACCGTGCCCCGCATCTGATAGGGACGGCCCAGCAGCCGCTTGGCCTGCTGCACCTTGCCTTCCAGCAGGAGGTGGCGAATCCGGGTGCTGCTGACCCGGCCGCCGCGGAAACAGACTGCGGGTGTGGCGAAGACCTCAAAGCCGGCTTCCGTGCCCAGGGACCGCAGCAGGGTGAAATCCCCTTGACGGCCCCGACCGAACCGGAAATTCTCGCCCACATGCACTTCCCGAAACCCCGCGCCGGCCAGAATTCCCCGGACAAACTCCTCTGGACCGAGCAGGGACAGCGCCCGGGTAAACTCGAGCCGGACCAGGTAGTCCACGCCCAGCGCCTCCAGCAGTTCGGCCTGCTGTTCGAAGGTTTGCAGCAACGGCGGGGCCGCCCCGGGGTTGATGACCTTCTGGGGATGGGGGTAGAAAGACAGCACCACTGCGGAGCCCTCGCGCCGCGAGGCCCGTTCCACGATTTCCCGAATGATCTGCTGGTGACCCAGGTGCACCCCGTCAAAAACGCCGATAGCCGCGACGCCGTACTTCATCCGGCCGGCTAACTGTGAAGGATGGGTGAACACCTGCATTACGCTCTCTCCTTCACAGCTCCAGCACCAGACCGTCGTAAGCCGGTTCCACCCCGGGGGGAAGTTCAGCACACAGGGTTTGGTGGTCGACATCGTGGCACATGTGAATGAGATAGGTCCTGCGGGCTCCAATGCGTTCAGCCGTCTGTAGGGCTTCGGCGATGGTGAAATGGGTCGGATGCTTCCGGTAGCGGAGCGCGTCGAGCACCACGCATTCCAAGCCTTCCAGTCGGGGCCAGGTTTGGTCCGGGATCCGGCTTACGTCCGTCAGGTAGGCAAACGAGGCGATCCGGAAGCCGAGAATCGGCAGGTCGCCGTGGAGCAGGTCAACTGGCTCAAACTCCAGCCCTCCGATTCGGAAGGGGCCTGAAATTTCCTGCGGTTCAAGACGTGCCAGGCGGGGATATTGGAGGCAGTCGAAGAGATGGCGAAACGTGGTCCTGACCTCCCTCAGCGTCTCCCGGGAGCCGTACAGGGGCAGGTTCCGGCCGGTACGGACGTAGTAGGGGAAGACGTCGTCGAGCCCGAGGATGTGGTCTGCATGATGGTGGGTAAGCACCACCGCGTCCACCGTTTCCACCTCCTCCCTGAGCATCTGGTGGCGGAAGTCGGTGGAGGCGTCGACCACCACCGAGACGCCGCCTCCCTGAATCAGGATCGAGCTGCGTAAACGCTTGTTGCAGGGGTCATCCGAGCGACAGACTTCACACCGGCAGCCGACGACCGGCACCCCCCGGGAGGTACCGGTGCCCAGGAAAGTCACACGCATCGGGCGATCTCAAAGGTTGATGACCTTGGTCTTGGCGAGGAATTTCATCCGCAGCTCGTACAGGACCTCTTCCAGAAGCTGGGCTTCCTCCGCATCCAGGTTGCCCCGAGTCTTTTCCTGAAGAATGGAAAGGATTTCGATCATCTGCTGGGCGCCTTCAAGGTTCTGCATGCTTTGGCCGGTCGCCGGGTCCGGTACCTCGCCCAGGTACGCCATGGCCGACGTGGCGAGGGAAATGACAAAGGTGGAGAAGTCCATCGCCCCGCGCGTCCCAGACTGCCGACGCGGTTCGGACGGTTGCTCGCGGGGAGGGGTCTGCCGCTCCGGTTCGGACTTGGGGGGCGGAGGCTCCGGAGGGGCTGCAATGGGCTCCCCATCCGGGGTGAACATCCTCCGATCCGTTACTTTGAAACCCGCTGCCGACTTCCGGTTCTCTTCACTCATGGTTCGTGCTCCGTCGGGATTCCGCCATCTGTCCTTTTCTGCGCCTGCCAAACCGTTTCCATCTCGTCAAGGCCGACATCCTTCAAAGCACGACCCTGGCGGCTGAACTCCCGCTCCATGGCCTGAAACCGCGCCACAAACTTGTCGTTGGCCTGACTGATAGCGGTCTCAGGGTCGATTTCGAGATATCGTGCGACATTGAGAGCGGCGAAGACAAGGTCGCCGACTTCCTCCTTGATCTTTTTCGGGTCACCACTCCGCCGGGCCGCCTGCAGTTCGTCGAATTCCTCCATCAATTTTTGGCGCAGCCCTTCCAGATCGGGCCAGTCGAAGCCCACACGCGCCGCCTTGGCGGTGATCTGGTAAGCGCGGTAGACCGCGGGAAGACCGCCGGGGACACCGTCCAGAAGCGAGGTTCGAGCCTGTCTCTTGCCGGCCGCTTCCTGCTGGGAGGCCTTGATCTCCTCCCAGTTCCGCAACAGCTCCCGGGAATCCCGGATGTCACGGTCGCCGAAGACGTGGGGGTGCCGTGCGACCATCTTTTCATACAACCGCCGACAGACTTCCTGGGCGTCGAACTCCCCGCGTTCCTTGGCAATCTGGCAGTGGAACACGATCTGGAACAGGAGATCGCCCAGCTCTTCACAAAGCGCGTCCGGCTGTTCCGCGTCCAGCGCTTCCAGCACTTCCCAGGTTTCCTCCACCAGCATGGGCTTCAGGGTCTCGCGGTTCTGCTCCCGATCCCAGGGGCAGCCCCGGGGGCTGCGCAGGATATCCATCAGCTCCACCAGTTTCCAGAAATAATCCGTGTTGTCGGCCACTTATGCCTCCGCGAGGTCGAATTTCTCAATGTGCATCAACGGGTCATTGACGACGGTCACGGACTTTCCGGTCATTTCCCGCAACTCCTGAAGTACCCGACGTTCGGAGATACGCAGCGCATCTCCCACCTCCGGATTGCACCGGATGATCAGCTCCCGGCCGTCGCCGAAGCTGGCAAGGTTCCGTCGAATTTCCTGGTGGATATTCAGGCACACGGTCTGGGCGGAGAGCGTCAGACCTGTCCCCTCGCAGCAGCTGCAGGGCTGGCAAAGGATCCGTTCCAGTGACTGGCGGACCCGTTTCCGGGTAATGGCAACCAGTCCGAACTCGTTGAAAGGAAGCACCTTGGAAGGTGACTTGTCCTTCTTGAGCTCCGCCTGCAGAGCATCCATGACCTTTTGCTGGTTGCGGGGTTCGATCATGTCGATGAAGTCGACGATGATGATCCCCCCCAAGTCTCGGAGCCGGATCTGTCGGACAACTTCGCGAACGGCGTCCAGGTTTGTGCGGGCGATGGTGTCCTCCAGTGAGGAGGTGCGTCCGACGAATTTTCCGGTGTTGACATCAATGGCCACCAATGCCTCAGTCTGGTTGATCACGATGTAGCCGCCGCTGCGCAGCCAGACCTTGGACTTGAGTGAGCGTTCGATCTCCGCGGTGACACCGTATTCGTCGAAAATCGGAGTCGACTTGGTATAGAGGCGGATGCGGTCCACGAGCTCCGGGTTGAAGCTGCTGACGAACTCGACGATCCGTGCGTACTCTTCCTCGTCGTCGACCCGGGCGGCGCGATAGTCCTCCGAGAAGTAATCGCGAATCACCCGCTGGACCAGGTCCAGCTCGGAATGGATCAGTGCCGGTGCGGAACTCCTTTCCGCCTTGGCCCGAACCTGTTCCCAAAGCCGGGTCAGGTACTGCATGTCCTGGCGAATCTCTTCACGGCTTCGACCTTCGCCGGCGGTCCGGACAATGAAACCCCGTTCCACCTCGCCCCGGAACTCGGCGACCAGGTCCCGCAACCGCTGGCGCTCCTTGGCCGACTCGATCTTCCGCGAAACGCCGGTGTGATTGACCGTGGGCATGAAGACCATGAAGCGTCCGGGGAAGACGATGTGGGAGGTGATGCGGGCACCTTTCTTGCCGATGGGCTCCTTGGCGACCTGGACCAGGATCTCCTGACCCTCTTTGAGCAGGTTCCCGATCAGCGGCCCGGTACCCGCCTGGGCGTTCCGTTTACGGGATCCACGCGTGCTGCGACCGGTGGCCAGATGCCGGAGGGGGTTCGCACTCCGGGTCGCTGCGGAGCGAAGCGCCGGTTCGGTCTCACCGGCGCCGGCAACACTGAGCCGGTCCGGCAGAATCTTGGGGGCGACAGGGTCCTCAACGTCCTGGGCACGCCCTTCCACCACACCGCCGGGCGTCCCCAGTGTTTCGGGCAGGATGGATCCTGGCTCCGGCGGTGGAACGGAGCGGCGGATCACCGCGACGTCGCGTCGGCCGGCGGGTCTGGCTGCCACCGGCTCGGTCACCGGGCGTACGCTTCCGACCTCGCCCTCGCGATTTTCCGAGCTGGGTGTCTGCGTTTCTGATACCGCCGCCCGTCCCTCCGAGCGTTCCTCACCGGGAAGTGGAACCCATTCCGATTCCTCTTCCTCAGGGCCGACGAAGTCGGGGAGGGGTCCAGCTTCCGGAGTCTGCTCCGCTTCCGGACGGGGCCGGGCTCCGCGGCGGCTGCGGCGGGAGCGTCTCCCCCGGCGGGCAGTCTCAGCCTCGGGGCTCTCGGCCGCCGGCTCGCCCGCTGAGACGTCTCCGTTGGCCCTGACCAGATCGGCGAATTCCTCATGCTCTTCGAAGAAATCAGTGACGTAGAGAAAGGCGTTCCGCTCGAGTCCGATGTCGACAAAGGCGGCCTGCATGCCCGGCAAGACCCGGGTGACACGTCCCTTGTAGATGTTGCCGAGGATGCCCCGGTTCTGTTCCCGTTCGATGAAGATCTGGGTGACTTGGTCGTCCTCGAGAATCGCCACCTTCTTCTCGAGGCTGTTGGAACTGATGATTAACTCTTTTGCCATTGGCTCTCCTGCAGGCGGGCCGTCGGCCCGCACTGGTTGGAGAAGCTTCCGGGGGCCACTGGAGGAGGAGACCGTCTGGGTGTAGGAGGGCGTCGCCCTGTCCACCGGGGCCTCTCAAGGGGGCCAAGGCAGATGGGTTTTCGCAGACGGCACACTGCGTCTGCGCCCCGAAACCCGATCATCCCACACCAGCCGAGTGGATAGGTCTCTCCGGGTGGTTGCGGCGGAAACTGCGCCAAGGATCTTGCGCAGGGCTGCCTCGGGGATCTTCGATCCCGCACATCTGGAAAAGCCGTCATCACCCGCGGGACCAATCGGTCCCCCTGACCTGGAAGCTTCTGAAAACTGAGACCTTGTCGATCCGTGCGCTCCTGGCGACACGGACGGCCTGAACTCATTACTGCCCCGGCGTTGCTTTCCGCCGCCACCCGTCCCTCCGGACCGGGTACCAACGCGGTCAAGCCGGCGGGTCACCCGGGGCGAATCCTGCAAGCGCGTCCCGGGGCTGTCCCGCCGACGCGCGTCAAAATCTTTTACAACTCGGCCAGTATATTCGCTCGGATGGATCTTGTACAAGTCCGGGGCGGTCGGCGCCCGGTGACCGTGCAGTTTGACACGAGATCTCCCCGCTTTGCAGAATGCTGCAAACCCCGAAGGGCCGTCCGGGGCTTCCGCCGGAGCCATGAGGGGATTGCTGTGTCCGTTCTCGTTGCTGAGGGAGCAGGTCATGAGAAGAGCGATATTGATGAGCGCAGCGGTGGTCATGGGTTTTGCCCTGATCGCGACGGGTTTCTTTTTCGTGAGGTACCCGGCAGTGGGTCCTGCTCCCGATGTGCGGGTGGAAGCTACACCTGAGCGCATCGAGCGCGGCCGGTATCTGGCTCACCACGTGGCCCTCTGCATCGACTGTCATTCCCAGCGGGACTTCTCCCGCTTTGCGGGGCCGATTCAGCCCGGGACGGAGGGGGCGGGAGGAGAGGTCTTCGACCATTCGGTGGACGTCCCCGGAACGATCGTGGCTCCCAACATTACGCCGGCGGCCTTGGGTTCCTGGACCGACGGTGAAATCATCCGGGCCGTCACGGAAGGGGTATCGCGGGATGGGACCGCTCTGTTTCCGCTGATGCCATACTACAGCTATCGCATCCTGACCACGGAGGATCTGTACTCGGTGGTGGCTTACCTGCGAACGCTGCAGCCGATCGAGAAAGCCCATCCGCCGCGCCGGCTCGACTTCCCGGTGAATCTTGTGGTTCGTCTCCTGCCGCAGCCGGCCTCTCCCACAGTGGCTCTGAACAAAGCGGAGCTTGCGGATTACGGCAGGTACCTCGCCACGGTGGCCGCCTGTGCCGACTGTCACACCCCGTTCGTCAACGGAGCCCCGGATGAAACGCGGCTGTATACAGGGGGGCGCTCCTTTCCGTATCCCGGGGGAACGGTGGTGACTCCAAACCTGACCCCCGATCCCGAGACCGGCCTTGGTTACTGGACGGAGGAGCAGTTCGTCGCCCGTTTCAAGATGTACGACAACGAGGACGGGCGAAACCTGGATCCTCAGGAGATCGGCTTCAACACAATGATGCCCTGGACCTTGTACGCTGGGATGGAGGAACGTGACCTGAAGGCGATCTACGCTTTCCTGAGAACCTTGCCGCCGGTGAAGGCGGTACATCCTGCCCCCGGCTCACAGGCTTCGCGCTGAGCAGCACAGCCGCCATACCTGGGGGGCCGCTGGATGGGACTCAGGACGATTGAGGTTTCAAGCCGAAGAGGACTTTTCCGTACGACTCGCCTGGCGGAGGGCCTCGAGCAGCTCGGCCAGACGGCTGTAGAGAGCGCGTCCGGGTCGGCGCTCGCGGGTCGCCAGAGCGTAGGCGGTCAGAATCGGGACCGCGACCGTGCAATCGAGGTAGCAGACGACGGCGTCCGGAAGCCGGTCTGGATCCACCTTCCCCCAACTGACGGCCTCGGAAGGGGTGGCTCCGGAGAGCCCACCGGTATCGGGTCGGGCGTCAGTGATCTGGAGGAAGTAATCGTGGCCCTTTTCGTCGATCCCAAGCACCTCCTGGATCTGGGGCTCGGTTTGCAGGACGAAGTTCTTGGGCGAGCCGCCGCCCAGAATCAGCACGGCACTCTTGCCGCCGTTCCGCTTGGCGTCCAGCACGATCGCGGCGGTTTCGTTGACGTCCCGGGAGGGGTCCAGCACGAGTTGGGATCCTTCCAGTGCCAGTGCCGCCACATTCATTCCGATCGAGCTGTCTCCCGGCGAGGATGTGTAGACCGGAACCCCGGCCCGATAAGCCGCCGCCAATACCGACTTCTTCCCCAGCCCCAGCATCCGCTCCCGCTCATCAAGGTATCGACCGACCCGGAAGTGGAATTCAGAGGTGCTCATGGTGTGCTGGAACTCTTCCGCTCGCAGCAGCTCGCGGAAGAACCGGTCGGTGGACAGCAGCACGTCGTAGTCGAAAAAAATGTCGTAAATGCGAACGACCCCGTGACGGCGCAACTCCACGTCGCTGACCTGCGCCCTTCCCCGGTGCAGGTGGAGGCCGATTCCAAAATGTGCGTCATGGTACAGGTTGGCTCCGGTGGAGACGATCCAGTCGACAAAGCCCGCCTCGATGAGGGGAATCAGGCAGGACATTCCCAGGCCCGCCGGGGTGAGGGCTCCCGAAAGGCTCATGCCCACGGTGACATCCGCTTCCAGCATCTTCCGGGCGAAGAGCTGGCAGGCCTCCCGCAGCCGCCCGGCGTTGTAAGCAAGAAAGCATTCCTCGACCAGTTCGGTGACGCTCAGATCTCCAGCGATGGCGGAGGGCTCGATGCGTTTGCCCGTAAGGTAATGGCTCATCTTGTTGCCTCGTCTCCAGCCGTGAGATTGTAGAATTTTGCGATGCCGACAATCTATCCATTCCGGGGATTCCGGTTTGACTGCCTGCGGGTGGGACCTCTGTCCGGGGTGGTCACCCAACCCTACGACAAGATCCCCGACTCCTTGCGTGAGGAATACCTCGCCCGCAGCCCATTCAACATCGTACGGGTGATCAAGAACCCGGACTATGAAGACGCCGCCCGCAAGCTGGAGGATTGGCTGCGGGAGGGGATCCTGAAGAGGGATCCGAGACCTGCCTTCTACGCCTACCAGCAGACGTTCGAGTTCGAAGGCTCGTCCCTGTCCCGGGTCGGGCTGATCGCTCTCGTCTCGCTGGAGGATGGCGATCTGGTCGTCAAGGGCCACGAACGGGTCTTGGACAAACCTCTGGCGGATCGCCTCAATCTGATCCGCCGGACGCGGGCCAATGAAGGACTGATCTTCACACTCTTTTCCGACCCCGCCCGCACCATGGACCACCTGCTGGGTGAAGCGCTATCCCAAGGGGAGCCGAGTTCGGAGGCGGTCGACGATTTCGGTGTGGTCAACCGGCTCTGGGTTCTGGACGACCCTGGGTTGGTGTCGGAACTGCGGGCGGCGGTCCGGGGCCGTGCCCTCTACATTGCGGACGGGCATCACCGCTTCCAAACCTCGGTAACCTTTTACAGGGAATGCCTGGCGTCGGGGATGAAACCGGTGGGACCGGAATCCTTCGACAAGCGGATGGTTGCCTTGTTCAACATGGACGCTGAGGGCCTCCGCATCCTGCCGACCCATCGTGGTGTGGCCCGATTGCCGGGACTCGACCTGGAGGCGGTCCTGAACCGCCTGACCGAGGACTTCGAGGTAACCCGGGTATCCGTGGAAGATCTGCCGCTTCGGATGTCCGTCGGCGGGCACGCGTTCGGCATGCTTTTCCCGGAGCAGGGGACTGTGGCAGCCCGGCTGCTGAGACTGCGCCAAGGGCGGCTGCAGGATCTGCGATTCATGCCCGAGGTGACCGGACCGCTGCGGACCCTCGACGTGACGATCCTGCATGAAGGGATTCTCGGACCGGTGCTCGGTCTGGACCAACAGGCCATCGCCGGTGAAACCTGCGTGAGCTACTACCGGGAACGCCGGGAACTGCTGGAGCGGATTCGCACCGGCGAGGTCTATCTGGGTTTCCTGCTTCGCCCCACGAGCCTTGAGCAAGTCAGGGAGGTGTCGGAGTGCGGACTCAAGATGCCTCAAAAATCCACGGACTTCTATCCCAAGCTCCTGACTGGAATGGTGCTGATGAAGATGGAGATGCCGCGGGTATGAGGTCGCGTGTTTGCCGGATGGCGCTGACTCTGCTGCCGACTTTGGCGGGGCTGGGTGCGGCCGCCGGCGAGGCCGACCTGTGGGGAAACCCTTCCCCGACCTGTTACCAGCCGGGTCAGCGGATCGACGCCGCCACCTATGTCTACGACGGCGAGCTGCGGCCGCGGGTACTGCTCGATCTGATGAGGGAAGACAGTCCCAGGGTGGTGGTGCTCGTCCTGTTTGGCGGGGGTGCTGCCAGGATTCCGGAAGATGGCCCATTTCGGGGGCCCCTCTGGTGTCAGGACAGCTTTGACGACTTGGCCGTGCAGAGGGCGCTGGTGGGGAGGTTTGCCGGGGAACCGGTCAGTTTCGTGGCGGTGGCGGTGCCTCCGGTGCTGGCTCCCGGGCGCTACGGTTACCCAAGATCGGTGTTCCTGACCCGGCCCGAAGGATCAAAAGCTTTTCAGACGGCCGCTCGGGCCTTCGTCCGGGCGACCCGCCGTCACCAGGAGTCCGGATTGATTCCCTTCGACCGGGTGTACTACGACCCGGCATTCCGGCTGCTTTACGACCCGGAGGTGATGAAGGCCGAGGGTCGTCCCTCCCATGCTTGGGAAGGCCGCTTCAAGGCTGGCTCGGATACGCGTCGCTATGGGGTTCCGACGATTTGGCTGCTGGCTCCGGACGGAACGGTATTGGCCGAGCCGTTCCGGGGAAACGACTACGGTTCGGTGCCGCCGGAAATCCACTACGGATTCCGGGACCTGGAGGAGGCGATCCGAAGACTCCTGGCTCGCTAGCACCGCCCGGGTTCGCCTGGGTCCGACCGGTGTTCCTCCAGGGGCGCTGGGATTCTGCTGGTCTTTACCGTGTCAGCCCTTACTTACCCATGGAGAAGCGGAGCCCCATCGTCGCCAGGTGAGCCCGGTAGTCCTGCGGGTAGAGGGTCAACTTTTCGTTGTAGTCGTAATAGTTCCACTGCGCATACGCGACGACGCGTTCGCCGACGGGCATCTCGAACCGCGCCACGGGTTGGTGGTAATTGACCGGGAAGTCTCCGGAATTGCCCCAGACGGCGTATCCCAGAGTCAGCCTGGAATTGCGCACCAGCCGGAGGTCGACCAGGAGGTTTCCGTAGTTGCCGAACTCCCGGAAGAAGAAATCGCTCCAGGTAAAGGTTTGGGGGATGAGATAAGGAATCGACGTATTGAGCCGGGTCCGTTCCCATTGGCCGGTGACCGTCAGCCGATCCAGGGGACGATAGGTGAACTGTGCCGAGTACAGGCGGCTGTCCGCGGAGAAGCTCACCAGGTCGCTTTCTTGGTCGGCCAGGGTGACGTTACCGGAAAGCTCCAGTTTCTCGAAGGGAGACAGCCTGCCATGCAGGCGGACCCGGTCGAAATCATTGCGGTCGGTGCGGAAGATCGGCCGGTCGCTGCGTCCCCGCTCGTACTCTACGCCAAAATGATGGCGGGCGGAGAACCGGTACGATCCGCCGACGATCAGGACATCCGTCTCCTGCTTGTAGATGTTCTCCAGCTCCAGCTCCCGGCGCTCCAAACGGAAACCGCCCCGCAGCAGGAGCCCCCGGTACGGAGTCACCTGAACTTCAAATTGTTCGGTGTCGACATTCATGCCGAGGAACGAATCCAGCAGGCTCTCCTGATCGATACGGGGCACCAGCCGGGTGGCCAGGGGCCGGTCCACATTGAAATAAGAGAGCCTCGCCAGCCGGTAACCGGAAACGTGGTGCCGGTGGGACCGAAAGCGCTCGACCAGGCGGAGCCAGCTTGTCGCCTGCCACTGGGCGGACAGATCGAGATAAAGGTTGGGTTGCTTGACGGTACCCGAGGTGCGGTTCTCCAGCCCTGAGTAGAAAGCACGCAACTCGGGAAAGGAGAAAAAGTTGCCGGCCAAGCTCTCGTGGTAGGTGGTCCGGAAGTCCGCCATCGAGTACGAGAACCGGCCCTGCAGGGTCACGGTGTCCAGCGGTCGTGCGGTAACCGCCGCGGTGGAATACGGGATCGCTCGGGACTTCACATCCTGTCCGCCGGCGAACTCATCGAGAAACAACTGGCGGCCCAGATACGGCCGGTTGGAGTTTCCGGTCTGGGGGTCCTCGGCGAGGAAGGCGGAAAGGTCCCGATACCAACGGGCACCCTGTTCAATCCGGAATGAGAGGCGATCCAGGTCGACTACGATGCCGCCGCGCAGGTCGTCGGAACTGAAGTCAAGGTTCTTGGCCAGCAGGAACTCGTCGTTGTCTCCCCAAAACGTGGTCAACACCGGTCCCCCCCGGGTCGTCCGCTGATAGCCGATGAACGGCTGAAAAGCCCGTCCCGGACGCAGGCGAAGGGAAAGGGTCGAGGTTCTCAGGGAGGTGTCTTCCCGGTGTTGGGACGACAGACTCCCGGCGCCGAGCAAGGGATTGGCGAAGCTGGGGATTGAGCTGAAGTAATGGATGTTCTGGTAGTTGAAGTCGAGCTCGTAAACTCCGTTCTTGGCGGCGCGCACGCGGGCGACGTTGTAGGGTTCTCCACCCCAGCTGTCGAGATTGATCTGGAGCCGGTCCAGGAGCTGATTCGCGCCTGAGGCGGGAGCGAAGTAGAGTTCGGCGGCAAAAAGCTTGGGCCCTTCTCCCAGATCAAGCTGTGTCCGATAAAGGTCCCGGCTGCCGCGGAACATGGCTTCCCACCGGTATCCCACGTCCAGATTCAGGCGGTATTCGTGCTCGCGGTCATCCTGTGCGACCAGCCAGCTTGCTGCCAGACCGGCCACCAAGGCGGGGAACAACGGTTTGAGATCACGGCTACGCATAAGCAGCTCCTCTATCGGATAAAGTCCGGACGGCTGTTGGACCCATGGATTTCCCGATGGCATGTGGTACAGCTCCGCCACCGCGGGCTGCGCAGGTCGTGGATCGACGGCGGCTGGCTGGTGGCCACGCCCGGGGACAGGCTGTGGCATTCCAGACAGAGCTGATGGACTTGGGAACGGATCAGCAGCTTCGAGTTGAAGCCTCCGTGAGGGGTATGGCAGACCTGGCATTCTCCGGCAGCGACGGGGGGGTGGTCAAAGACGAACGGACCCTTTTTGTCCGCGTGGCAGGAAGTACATCCAAACTCCGGGGTGAACTGCTGGCGCCGGTGGTCCGCAGCGGCATCATTGTGAGGACTGTGACAGTCAATGCAGCTCACCGCCCCCTCCAGGACAAGATGGTGGAAGGGCTTCCGGAAGTCCGCCTCCGCGGTGGCATGGCAGGAGACACAAAGCGCAACCGGTTGGGACCGCAACAGCTTGAAGCCGCCTTGGGCAGGATGCACCGAATGGCATTCGATGCAGTCGATGTGGTTGCGGCCGTGGGCGGACTGCTCGAAAGCGGCGAGCCCCCGTTCTCCGACCGAGTGGCAGGCCTGGCAGGCTTCGGTCCAGCCGGTCCATTCCCCGCCGCGGATCTGCTCCGGGTCTCCGCCGGCCTCGACATGGGCGGCACCAGGTCCGTGACAATCTTCGCATTCCTGGGCGCCATGGAGGCTGCCGAGGAACGACTTGGAAACCTCATGGCAGGTGAGACACATCTCTCGACCCGACCGTTCCGGGGTTTCCTGGCTTGCGGCCAAAAGGCCCGTAATCACAAGCAAAGCGGTGGCTGGAACTAACATACGGACACCCTGCTTCCAGAAAACAAAAAACCAGGGGAAGAGCGCCGTCTCTTCCCCTGGTCCTTCTATCTCACACGCGGCTCAGCAGGTCCACAACCTACTGCGCATGGGCCCGGGTGACTGCGAAGTCCCGGCCCTCGGCGTGACAGGCTGCACAGCTTTCACCGAAAGGCGCGGTGTTGACGTATGCGTGGGCCGCGGCGTCGATACTGTCGTGGCATCCGAGACACGCTGCGGCGTTCGGGCGAATCGGACTGAAGAACTCGCGCAGCGCAATGGTCGGCACCACCCCAGGCGAGGGAACCGTGTACGTGGTTTCCACGTGGCAGGCGCGGCAATCCGCCAGATTGTTCGGATACAGGACGTGATTGTAGTTCACCGGACGCCCGCCGAAGCCGATCTGCGTGTATTCCCGGGTCAGCTCCTCGCCCGTGTGAATCCGGTGGATCAGCATCTTGAAGTCGATGCTTTGGGCGGGGAACTGGTCCGCCGGACGGTAGGGCGAGTCGTCCGCTACCGGCGTATGGCAGACCTGGCAGTAGGCGGTGGCGTCGTGCCGGATGGTCCCGTGGAGCCTGAGGTTGCGGTGACAGGCTTCGCATTTTTCGTCGCTCACCACAACCCTTCGGGGCACTGCGCCGTCCTCGGCCGGCCCGGCGGTGTCGGTCACCGAGAAGTAGTAGACGGGATTCTCGGCGGTCTCCCGAACCGTCCGCTCCTTGGTAGTTCCGGCCAGCAGGGTGACGTTGCGGTAAGCTTCGAGGCCCACCACAAAAGTGCCTTCCGCGTCCTCAGGCAGGGCATTCTTGAGAGTGTAAGTATACTCGCCGGGATTGCCTGCAGGGACGGAGTCCGCGCGGGCAGGCTCGCTCCGGGTGAGAGTGTAGTCAGTGGTCGGCCCGGCGATGACGACATTGAAGAAGTTCAAGCTCGCCGGGCTGATCGGCTGGCCGGCATTGTCCGTCATTTTGAACCAGACCGTGGGGTTCTGCCCGGGTCCGGCATTGGATACGCCCAGGATCTCGAGGTTCAAACCCTCCAGCTCACTGGATTCCCATTCCCGCGTATGGGCGCCGATGACCGAAGCGTCAAACTCCAGTTCGCCCTGGGGGAAATGACAGCTCGCGCAGAACTCGTCCGACACCGTGGGGCCACCGGGATGGTTCTCGCCGGTGTCCAGGTTGACGTCGTCGTGGCAGGAACCACAGGCCGCACGATTGGGGTTGAGGTACCAGGCTTCAGCCTGCGCGGCCTCAGCAACGTGGCAGGTGTCACAGTAACGCAAGTCCTGAGGGAACCCAACGTGCGAGTAATCGTGGACCGACTGCCCGAAGCCGATGATTTGGTAAGGGGTGCCGGCCTTGACGCTGGGAAGGTTCAATCCCATGTGGATCTTGTGGGTCATCACCGGCATGTCGACGGTGTTGCCGGTGTCCGGATCCACCACCCCGGGGTAGTGGCACAGGATGCACAGCTGGTAACTGTGGCGACGGCCGTGGACCCGCAGAAAGCCGTGGCATTGCGAGCAGGCATCATCGGTGGTCATCTCGCGGATCTTGTCCACAGGAGAGCCGTCCGGAACGAAGGTTACGACACCGTCATCCATCGGAGCTCCCAGCTCCCAGTCGGCCAGATTCCGCTCAGCATAGAAACCGATGGAATGAGTGGCCGAGCGGTCGTATCCAGCCGGAAGTTTGCGCCCAAACGTGTACTCGTAGGTGCCGATCTCAATCTGTGTGATCTTGCCGCCCGAGTCCGCAGTGGGCTGAACGGCAGTCTGATTTGTGATCGGGCTGGTCACGGTACGAGTGGTGTAGGCCACGTAATGTGCCTTGTCCGCCGGGATCGATGCGATCAGGAAGCTGATACGGATCGCCCCTGGAGTGTACACGCCGTCCAGATCCAGTGGCTGGCCGCCGTCATCGGTGACCTGGAAACGGACCTTGACGGTGCCGTCGTCGGCGATCGAGTAGTCTGAGATGGTGACGTTCAACCCCGGCCGTACGAAAGCGATCTGGGCGTCGCTGAGGTAGAACTCTTTGTCGAACGGTGAGTAGCGGTTCGCCTTTTTCACCGCCGCGGAAAGCCCAACCAGGCCTACCAGAAGCAGAACCGTCAGGCTCGCCTTCCGCAAGAACTTGTGGTTTCTCATCGAATCCCCCCTTCTCGAGCGGCTGTTGCCTTTCCTCCCCGTGGAAGGCCGTCCACCCGGAGTCAACACTCAACAGTTTCTTTCAAGCAACTTGAATGCCCGTCCGGAGCCTGACGGACATTCCTCCGACTTCCAAGCAGCGCCCACGGCCAAGCTTGAGCATAGAACCGGCGCCACGGATTCGCAACCAGAATTGGCTGGACGGTCGGGCGAATAGACACAGGCGGCTGGGGGAGTGGGTCAAAAGACGATCCCGGCTCGGAACAGCGTGAATTCGCTACAATGGCTGCCGTGGAGCAACCGGTGCGGGTCGCCGTGGTCGGTGGCGGCATCAGCGGGCTGACCGCGGCCTTTTATCTCAACCGCCTGGCCGGAGCCGCCGGGATTTCCCTGGTCTGTACGCTGTTCGAGCAGGAGCAGCGCCTGGGCGGGGTCATCCGGACTGAGCGGGCAGATGGCTTGCTGCTGGAGGCCGGCCCGGAAGGTTGGGCGTCTTACAAGCGGGCGGCGCTTCGACTGGTGGAGGACTTGGGCCTGAAGGACCAGTTGCTGGGGTCCAACGACAGTCTGCGCCGGACCTGGATTGCGCGGCAGGGCCGGTTGACCGCTCTGCCTGACGGCATGATGTTCCTGGCGCCCGTTGATCCCGTCGCCTTCTGGAGGTCAGCACCCTTGAGTTGGCGGGGGAAGCTGCGGGCGTCCTGTGAGCCGCTGGTGCCGCGCACTCAAGGCGAGCTGAGTGTCCGTCAGTTTTTCGAACGCCGGCTGGGCGGCGAATTCACCCGCCAACTGGTAGAACCCCTGATCACTGCCATCTACGGTGGGGATTTTGAAAGTCTGAGCGCGCCGAGCGCCCTGCCTGAACTGTATCGGGCGGAACAGCGCGCCGGAAGTCTCTGGCGGGGACTGCGGCGATTCGCCCGGATGACGCGGAAGATCTCCGTACTCTATACCTTGCAGGGAGGGATGTCCCAACTGATCGAGCGCCTGGCCGAACGGCTCGGTGCCACCCGGGTCAGGACGGGGGTACAGAGGCTTCGTCTCCAGCTTCACGACGGGGGGTACCGTCTGAGCTGGGAAGGCGGTGAGGAGGCGGCGGATTTCGTGGTACTGGCGGTACCGGCTCCGGCGGCCGCCGACATCCTCAACCCGGATTTTCCGGCGGCCTCATCCGCCCTGCGGGAAATCCCATACGGCTCCAGCACTCTGGTGTACCTGGCATACCGGAGGTCGGAGTTCGACCACCCCATGGATGGTTTCGGCTTCATCGTTCCCGGCAGCGAGCCTTACTTCACGGATGCCTGTACTTGGGTCAACCGCAAGTTCCATTACCGGGCGCCGGAAGAACGAGTGCTGTTGCGATGTGCCGTTCACCACAACGGGGCAGGGGGCGGACTGCCGGATGAGGAGGCCGCCGCCCTTTGCCATCGGGATGTCGTCGAGCTGATGAAGATCAGGTGCAGGCCGGTGTTCAGCCGGGTCTACCAGGTCCAGCGAGCCATCCCCCAGCTCGTTCTGGGACATGCCCGCCGGGTCCAGTCAGCCGTTGAAGCGCTTCGTGACCATCCTGCAGTGGTGCTGGCCGGTTCCTACGTGGGGGGGGTCGGTGTTCCGGACTGTATCCAGACCGGCCGTGATGCAGCGGAAAAAGTGTTGCGCATGCTCGAACCCGGGAATGAGGTTCAGACGGCCGCCGCCGGACGAGCCCGGCGCACGGGGTACGGCTCGTAGGCGCAGAAGGGTTCCTCGGCCAGGTAATCGCCGGTCATCGCGTAAGCGCGGGCTCGCGAACCCGCACAGATGTGGCGGAACTCACAGACCCCGCACTTGCCTTTGAGCCGGTCCAAGTCGCGCAGCTCCAGGAAGACGGGGTGGGTTCGATAGGTCTCCGCCAGTGATGCCCGCCGGATGTTCCCGCAGGGCAGAGGCAAAAATCCGCTGGGGTAGATATCCCCGCAATAGCTGACAAAGACGTGCCCGTTGCCGGCGTTGACCCCCTTGGGCGCCAGGCCGATGCTGCCGCCGGGACCGAAATCTCGGCGCATGTGCCACGGCAATCCTCCCTTCTCCCCGTTTCCGGGTCCAGGCCGTGCACCATGGTGTCGTCCGCCGGTGCCGCGCCGGGAGTGTTCCTGAATCAGATAGCGACGATAGTGGGGGGCCTCGGTAATCTTGACGATGAAATCCACCTGGTGGGAGTACGCGGCAAGCTGTTCGAACAGTGCTTCGAACTGGGCTGCGTCCATCTGGCCCAAGTCCCGGCCGCGGCCTGTCGGCACCAGGAAAAACACCTCCCAGAAGACCGCGCCCAGTTCTCCCACCAGGCGGGCCATGGCCCCGAAATGTTGGAGGTTGAAACTGCTGAACACGGTGTTGATCTGGAGTGGCAGGCCCACCTCGCGGGCGAAGCTGGCACCCTCGAGGGTGCGGGCGAAGGCACCGGGCACGCCCCGAAAAGCGTCATGGATCTCAGCCGACGGGCCGTCCAGGCTAAGCGCCATCTGAGCCAGTCCCGCTTCCTTGAGACGGACCACCAGTTGGCGGGTCAACAGTGGAGTTGCCGCCGGAATGGTGGCCATACGCATTCCCAGGGACGCTCCGAAGGAGACCAGTTCGCACAAGTCGCTACGCTTGGCGGGATCACCGCCGGACAAGATGGTGATGGGAGTCCCCATGTCCGCCAGCTCCCGCAGCAGCTCGCGGCCCTCCTCAGTGGAGAGCTCCCCCGGAAGTGGTTCGGAGATTGCCTCCGCACGGCAGTGCCGGCACGCCAGATCGCAGGCGCGAGTGGTCTCCCAAATGGCGACGAAGGGTGTCCGGTTGAAATCGACCGCGGAGAGAGAAGGCATTGCGGCATGTGACATTGTGCTCGCTCCAGCGACCCGGCGGGTACTCCCGGCAGGCTCCAACTCTGTTCAGGATACCATTCTCCGGTCAGCCTTCCGCAGCCGATGCCGGAAGACGGTGTGGGCGGCAGCCGAGAGCAGCCCGTTGTAAAGCCGGTATCGGAGGAGGGGTATGCCGGGATCGGCAAGATACAGGGCGTCGGTGGGCTGAACGACCAGACTGACTTCAATGTTGGGCGCGATCCCGATAGGTATCCGCCGGGCGATCAGGCGGTCAATCATATACTTGAACACCTCCCGCATCTGGTCAAACTCGGGAGGAGCCCAGTCGGCCATGTCACTGCCCTGCAGGGGGCGAAACACGCAGATGGTGGGGAATGCTCCACAGTCGGTGATGCGATCGATGGCACGGAACGTCTCTTCGAGGGGCTCCACACCGGCGATGATCTCTCCGCTGACCCGGCCCTTCCCCAGCCGCGAGGCGGTGTACTCCATGGCCTGGAAAAACGCCTCCTGCCCCAGCGTCCGGGCTTTCCCGGGGCAAAATCGGGTGAACGCTTCCGTGCCCATGAACTCGAAACAGAAGGAAAAATGATCGACACCGGCCTCGATCATCCGGTCGTATTGGGAAAGATCCGTTACCGGTGCAAGCTGGAGACCGACCAGCAAACCGGTCTTCTCCTTCACCGCCTTGACGAAGGGATAGGCGAGCTGGAGGTCCCGGCCTTCCTGATAGCCGCTGTTGAAGTGGACGAACGTGATCCCGGACTCACGGCGGGCGGTGATACATGTCTCCACCACATCGGCCACTGACTTGCGCCAGCTCTCATCCGTTTCCTCGTTCAGCCCCGTGGTGCAGAACCGGCAGTTCTCCCGCGACTCCGCCTTCCAATATCGGCAGACAGGACCGATGTAGATTCCCAGATAGGTTCCTTGGAGCACTCCGACCTTCACCATGGGGCGGCCGGAGCTGGTCTGCCAGCCATACCACTCCGGCTCGGGATTGAGCCGCACCGGGTACAGCAATCCGTTCCGTTCGTCGCGGAGCGCCAAGCCCGCGCCCGCAGACTCGATCAGGAGATAGGGGGACCGCTGCGCAAAGGATTCCACCACCGGGACGTTGACCCAGATGTCTTTCGCGGGCCCCGGCAGAATGAGTTCGAGGCCGCTGCCCAGGCCGGCCCTGGTCCGTCGCGCGAGGCGGACGCTGCCGGCCGCGGAGGCGTCAATCCGGAGCCCGCGGCAGAACAGGTCGATTTCCAGTTCGCAGGGATTCAGTCGCGGCGGCTGCATCGGGTCCATTGTACGGGGCTTGGCAGGCGGTTGGCGAATCCGGGGTGGGTCGGCCGGAAGGTGTCTTCCCTTATTTTCTCATTTGTAAATAATTACGAGGTGCTATACACTTGAAACCGAATCGTTGCCAGTTTGCGAGGTCATTTGATGAGTGTCGGAAAGAGAATCCTGCGGCTCAGGTTGGAGTCCAATCGGACCCAGCGCGAGATTTCCGAGGACACCGGTCTGGCGGTGTCCTACCTCTCCCGTCTGGAGAATGGCCGGATCACACCGACCATCCCGACCTTGACCAAGATCGCCAAGGCGTTGGGTGTGAACGTCACGGCGTTCTTCGGCCAGGACTCGGCGCTGGAGTCGGGAGACCGCTGTCCGGTGAGCACCTCAGGGCGCTGTGTGCTGGATCAGCTCCTGGTCGGTCGGGGTCGCCGTCCCGATACCAAGTGGGAGGGCTATACTCCCCAGCAGCTCGAGCTGTTGAGACTCTGCGACTATCTGATTCACACCGGCGACAAGGAAATCCTGAACTCCCTGGCGACAGTGCTGGAGGCCTTGCTCGCGTTTTCGGGTTCGAAGGATCGTCTTGAGCTGCGACACAGTCTGAGGGCGCGTCGTGGACCGCGGCGGCGTCCCGAACTCGAGGCCCAGACCGAAGGCGGAACCGCCTGAATTCGTTCTTACCCGGAGTTCATCCGTGTCCACCAGCGCCCTCATCTACATCCATGTCATCGGTTGCATCGCTCTGTTCGCCCTGGGCTATTACATGGGCAGCCGGAAGCGCCAGTAAACGGCTTGTGCCGCGGGTCGCTGCGACCGCCCGGCTGGAACCGTCTGGGTAACATGCCCCACTTTTTCGTTTCAACCGCAGCGGAGTTGGGTCTCCTGCTCCACTCTCCACTCGGCTACGCCATCGCGATAATCGTTTTCCGGCAGCGCCAGGCTGCCTGTTCTTTCCGCTGATCGCGGCAGCGCCACCCGCGGCGGCGACACGGCACGGGAATTGCACACCTGAAGCCCAAAGCCAGCTTCACAGGTTTGAGTCTGACCCCAGCGGACCGAAACCGGAGAGGGATTTGTCGCCATGCTGACGAATTTGATTACCCAAAGGTTTGCCAAGCATCACAAGTACCTGCTGGCCTCCCTCGACGCGTTGGAGGCTGCCGTGCAGGAGATTTCCCAGACCGCCGAACCGCAGACTGTATTCATCAGCCAGGAGGCCGCCATCATCCAGATTTTGGACTTCCTGGCCGGGGAGGAGGCCCAGCACGAACGGGAAGAGGAAAGGATCCTGCTCCCGGTGCTGGAAAGCCAGCTTGACCGTCAACTACCCCCGGCGGCGGCGCTGGAGCAGGTCTCCGACGACCACCGGCGGGGGCAGGAACTGATCCGCCTGGCACGCGAACAACTGAGCGCCATGAGCGGTGGCGCCTGCGTCCCCAGGGACTTCATCCTGCTGACGGGACGCTTGTCGGACATTGTCTGGCACTACCGGCGACACGTGTGGAAGGAAAACTCCATCATCCTGCCCGCCACCCGCAGGCTGGTTCCGGATCAGTCCGATTCCCTGTGGGCGGCCGCCGCCCCTAACGACTAAATCCCAAAGGTGGGACGATTCCTTGCATTGGTCGTCCCGCAGTTGTGTTTGGGGTTGGTTGGGCAGCCCGAGATGGTCATTCCGGGTCACTCGGACTGGCTGCCGGCATCGCGAATCCAGACCCGCATCTCGCCTTTCCCCCGGTTGGCCCAAGCGTAATAGGGGATCGCCGTCCACTTTCGATCCCCCCGCCGATCCCCGGAACCGCCGGCAACCGTGATGACGCCGACTCCGCCGAGCAGCGTCGGGTCGAACCGATAGCCCAGACTCCACGACTTGCCCACCGCAAGCTCGCCAAGCGACCGGCCGGGGTTGTCGGCCCACTCGGCGCAATAGACGAGGGGGCCCCGCTGGAGGGCCAGGCGGCCCCGGTCCGCTTCCACTGCCGGGTGCGCCCGCACCAGATGAATGTCCATGGGCAACAGCAGCCGGATTTCGTCTCCCGGCTGCCAGCGACGCGCCAGGACGGCGAACCCGCTCTCCTCCCGCCACGCTTCTTCAGCTCCGTTGACCAGGATTCGGGGGTGATCCGCCGAGGGCCCGGCGAATCGGTAGAGGTCGCTCGGAACCGCCTCTCCTCGAGACCAGCCGGGAAGCCGCAAAGCGATTTCAAACTGACTGGGTTCGGGCGGGTCCACCCGCAGCAGGACCTCTCCGCTCCATGGATACTCGGTTGTCTGGGTGACTTGCAGGGGGGATCCGGCGAGCTGGAGACGGGCGCGACTCCCGACGTAGAGGTTCACATACAGGCGGTTGCCCTTCCGCCCGTAAACGTACCCGGGCAGGGATGGCAGGAACCGCGTGAGGTTGGAGGGGCAGCAGGCGCAGCCGAACCACGGGCTGCGTTCATGGCTGCCGTCCGACTCCAGCGGATTGGGGTAGAAAAAACGGTCACCGGCGAGGCCGAGCCCGGAGAGGAGGGCGTTGTACAGAGTGCGCTCGGCTACATCCAGGTATCGGGCACTCCCGTGGAGCAGGAACATGCGGTGATTCCACATGACGTTGGCGATGGAGGCGCAGGTCTCGCAATAAGCGGTAAGGTTTGGAAGCTGATAGGGGGCCCCGTATGCTTCACCGCTCGCTGTCGAGCCGACTCCACCGGTGATGTACAGCTTGCGGGCCACAACGTCTTCCCAGATGCGGTCGGAGGCCTTCAGATAGCGGGCGTCACCGGTGAGGGCTGCCACGTCGGCCATTGCAGAATACATATAGTTGGCCCGGACGGCGTGACCTACCGCTTCGCTCTGCTCCCAGACTTTCTGGTGAGCCTGACTGTAGGGGTCGCCGCCCGGACCCCGGACATCGAGGAAAAACCGCGCCAGATCCAGAAACTCACGTCGTCCCGTCAGGCGGTACAGCTTCACCAGGCCCAGTTCCACTTCCTGGTGGCCCGGGTATTTCTCTTCCTTACCCCATCCGAAATCACGCAGCAGGAGCTCCGCCGCCTTGAGGGCGACCTGCAGCAGCGACTGCTTGCCGGTGGCCTGGTGGTGTGCTGCAGCCGCCTCGAACAGGTGTCCCAGGTTGTACAGCTCGTGACTCAGTTGCTGGACTAATTCCCAGCGACGGGTGCCGGCCCATTCGTGGGCGCGCGATCCCAGAATGGTCCGGTTGGTGTAGAGGTATCCGTCCGGTTCCTGGGCGGCGGCGATCTTCGCGATGACCTCGTCCAGGTAAGCGTCGAGCTTGGGATCCGGGAAGATCTGGAGGGAATAGGAGGCTCCCTCGATGATCTTGTATACATCGGAGTCGTCGAAGGGGTAGATGGTGTTGAAGGTCCCCTCCACCAGGCGGCCCGCCACCTCGAAGTTTCGGATCCGTCCGGTCTCTTCGCTCTGGCGGAAAGCAAAAGGGATGGTGTGCCGATGGTTGAGGCGGAGGCGCGGCAGCCAGAAGCCGTCCGCCAACTCCACCTGGTGGAACGGAACCGGCTCCACCGGGGGCGGAAGCGACCCGGTTTCCGCCGCCAGACACAACCCTGCCGAACAGGTGGCCAGCACTGCGGACCACAACCTCATGACGGCCTCCTTGCCCGCTGCTTCCCGAGAATCGGCGTGAAACGGGCACTTCGAGCCTACACTGATTGAGCCCTGCGGCTCCAGTGCGGACTGAGCGGAGGAATCCCGGGCGGGCCGGAGGCAGGGGACGGAGTCGGGGCTCGCGAAGAGAGTCAGTACCAGGAGTCCGCTGGCCCCCGGACGTGGTTCTCTCCTGTGCTCTGTCTCCTGTCTCCCGACCCCCGAACTTGATATGGGACCGTTTTAGTACTATATTTGATGCTTACCATGATCCGGATGAGTAAACAGGCGGACTACGGATTGGTCCTGATGACCGCGTTTTTGCGGGGACCTCAACAGAGTCCGAACCTGAGCGCCCGGGAGCTGGCCGCCCGAACGAGGCTGCCCCTGCCGATGGTCAGCAAGATTCTGAAGGCGTTGGCTCGGCAAGGGTTGCTGGTTTCCCACCGGGGTACCAACGGCGGCTACAGTCTGGCGCGCACCCCGGACCGGATCACGGTCAGCGAGGTGCTGGTGGCGGTGGAGGGCCCGATCGCAATGACCGAGTGCCTCCATGACCGCGGCGACTGCCGCCAGGTGGCCGTTTGCCCGGTCCGTACCAACTGGGAACGAATCAACGTCGCGGTCAAACACGTCCTGGATGCCATCACGCTGGCCGACATGGCCGACCCGTTGCCCGACTCGCTGATCACGGTCGACGGGGTGGTCAGGACGAGGGGCGAGGACCGGGCCGCCGGAATGGTTTCAGCTGTCTAGAACAGGGAGGTGTATGTTGGCGTCGGATACCCAGGATCTGCAGCGTCTGGCAGAAGAGGAATATAAATACGGTTTCGTTACTGAGATCGAATCCGAGACCATCCCGCCGGGACTCAACGAGGACATCGTCCGGCTGATTTCCCAGAAGAAGGAGGAGCCCCAGTGGATGACCGAGTGGCGCCTGAAGGCCTACCGGCATTGGCTGACGATGGAGGAGCCCCACTGGGCTTTTGTCCACTACCCTCCCATCGACTACCAGCAGATTGTGTATTACTCGGCTCCGAAGCGTAATCAGGACGGTCCCAAGAGCCTTGACGAGGTCCCTCCGGAGCTGCTGGAAACCTATCGCAAACTGGGGATCCCCTTGCACGAACAGGAGATGCTGGCGGGGGTCGCGGTGGACGCGGTCTTCGACAGCGTCTCTGTGGCGACAACCTTTCAGAAGAAACTCGCCGAGCAGGGGATCATTTTCTGTTCCATGAGCGAGGCCATTCGTGAACACCCTGAACTGGTACAGAAGTACTTGGGCTCGGTGGTGCCCTATTCCGACAATTTCTTCGCCACCCTCAACTCGGCGGTTTTCAGCGACGGCTCCTTCGTTTACATCCCTCCGGGAGTGCGATGTCCGATGGAACTGTCCACTTATTTCCGAATCAACGCGGCGAAGACGGGGCAGTTCGAACGAACCCTGATTGTGGCGGACGAAGGCTCCTACGTGAGCTACCTGGAAGGCTGCACCGCTCCCATGCGGGACGAGAACCAGCTTCATGCAGCGGTGGTGGAGCTGGTGGCCCTCAAGGATGCCACCATCAAGTACTCCACGATCCAGAACTGGTACCCGGGTGACGACGAAGGGCGGGGCGGGATCTACAACTTCGTGACCAAGCGCGGCAAGTGCCTGGGAGAGAACTCCCGGATTTCCTGGACCCAAGTGGAAACCGGTTCGGCGATCACCTGGAAGTATCCGAGCTGCGTGCTGATTGGGGACAACTCCATCGGGGAATTCTACTCGGTGGCGTTGACCCGCAAGAAGCAGCAGGCGGACACCGGTACCAAGATGATCCACATCGGCAAGAACACCCGCAGCAATATCGTGTCCAAGGGAATCTCCGCCGGACAGGGGCAGAACACCTACCGGGGCCTGGTGAAGATCGCCAAGAGCGCAGTGAACGCCCGCAACTACACGCAATGCGATTCAATGCTGATCGGCGACAAGTGCGGTGCGCATACGTTCCCATACATCGAGATCGCCAACAGTACGGCCCACATGGAGCATGAGGCTTCCACTTCGAAGATCGGGGAAGACCAGATTTTCTATTGCCAGCAGCGTGGCCTGTCGGCCGAGGATGCCGTGTCGATGATCGTCAATGGCTTCTGCAAGGAAGTTTTCAAGGAACTCCCCATGGAGTTCGCGGTGGAAGCTCAAAAGCTTCTCAGCATCAACCTCGAGGGCAGCGTAGGCTAGGCCTTCGATTACCAAACGAATGGAGACTCGATAGCATGCTCGAGATCAGGAATCTGCACGTTAACGCCGATGGCAAGCCGATCCTGCGGGGTATCGACCTGAAAGTCGGACCCGGCGAAGTCCACTCCATCATGGGTCCCAACGGTTCGGGCAAGAGCACCCTGGCCCAAGTGTTGGCAGGACGGGAAGATTACGAGGTCGTGGAGGGCGAAGTACTCTACGACGGCCGCGATCTGCTGGAAATGGACCCTGAAGAACGGGCTCGGGAGGGCGTTTTTCTGGCCTTCCAATACCCGGTGGAGATCCCCGGCGTCAGCAACACCTACTTTTTGCGGGCCGCTCTCAATGCCATCCGCAAGCATCGGGGAGAGCCGGAAGTTGACGCCATGGAGTTCCTCAAGCTGGTACGGGCGAAGGCGCGCCTGCTGAAGATGGACGACAGCCTTCTGAACCGGCCGGTGAACGAAGGTTTCTCGGGTGGAGAGAAAAAGCGTAATGAGATCTTCCACATGGCGGTGTTGGAGCCGCGACTGGCGATCCTGGATGAGACCGACTCGGGACTCGACATCGACGCGCTGAAAATCGTTGCCGAGGGAGTCAATTCTCTACGCAGCCCGGAACGGGGGTTCATTGTGGTCACCCACTACCAGCGCCTGCTGGACTACATCGTCCCCGATTTTGTGCACGTCCTTTACCAGGGACGGATCGTGAAGTCGGGTGACCGGCACCTCGCCTTGGAGCTGGAACGCAGTGGGTACAGCTGGATCGAGGACGGCAACCCGGAAATCCAGCCGGTGGGGCGCTGAAGGAGGACCGACGCATGGCTGAAGCGACCTTGGATGTTCGCGGCATGGGTCTGACCAGGCTCCTGGAGGCGGCGGCCCCAGCCTCCGCAGATGTTCCGGAAGCGGTCCAGCGCCTTCGCAGGGAGGGGCGCGAGAGTTTTGAGCGGCTGGGTGTGCCCAGCCGGCGTGATGAGGAATGGAGGTACACGGACATCAGTCCACTGCTGGCTCTGGATTTGGTCCCGGTCTCCGAGGCCGACCTTCCGGCGGCGGAGGGCTTCCTCCGGAGTTCGGTGTTCGGTCGGCTGGCGGAAACGAGACTGGTGTTTGTCAACGGCCGTTTTGCTCCGGAGCTTTCCTCGGGGTGTTCCGACTCGTCGGGTCCGGTCGTTTTGCCCCTCAAGCTGGCATGGAAGCAGGAGCCTGTGGCGGTGGAACGTTACCTGGGACGGATTGCCGGGTTTCGGGAGAGCGCCTTCAGCTCCTACAACCTGGCGCTCCTGGACGAGGGTGCGTATGTCCGAGTTCCCGCCGGAAAGGTCGTGGAACAGCCCCTCCAGCTCGTTTTTGTGGCCCAGGGGGCGGAACAGGGACTGATCACGCCCCGCGTCCTGGTGGTGGTGGAGGAGAATGCCCAATGCAGGATCGTGGAAAGCCACCTGGGGGCCGACCACGGTGCCTATTTCACCAATCCGGTGACCGAATTGTGGGTGGGGCAGAACGGGGTCCTGGATTACTACAAGCTGCAACAGGAGTCGCCACGGGCCTTTCATGTGGGAACTCTGGAGTCCCACCAGGGACGGAGTTCTTCAGTGACCACCAACGTCATCACGTTGGGCGGCGGTCTGATCCGCAACGAAACGACGGTATGCCTGCGAGGCGAAGGCGGTTGGGCGCAACTGGACGGAATTTATCTGGTGGGTGGCGATCACCACGTTGACAACTTCACCCGAATCGAACACTCCAGCCCCCATTGCTCCAGCCGTGAGCTGTACAAGGGGATCCTGAGCGAGCGGGGAACCGGCGTTTTCCGGGGGAGGATCGTCGTTGCCAAAGGGGCACAGAAAACGGACTCGAAGCAGACCAACAACAATCTCCTGCTGTCGGATCAAGCTTTGATCAATACCAAACCGCAACTTGAGATTTACGCCGACGACGTCAAGTGCACTCACGGCGCCACCATCGGTCAACTGGATCGGGAAGCCGTCTTCTACCTGCGGGCTCGAGGCATTTCGGAGGAAGCGGCCAAAGGGATCCTTATCTATGCTTTCGCCAATGAGGTGGTGAGCCGGATCAGGGTGGACACGTTGCGGGAGAAGCTGCAGAATCACCTGTTTGATTGGCTGCCCATGGGGACCTCCGTGCGGGAGGCATTCTGAATCGGGGGTGGGTTGAGAAAAAGATGAGTACGAAGTGGCAGGCAGTACAAAGCGTGGCGGCCGATCTGCAGGTCGATGCTCTGCGCGGGGAGTTCCCCATCCTTTCCACCGTGATCAACGGCCGCCGGCTTGCCTATCTGGACAACGCCGCCACCACCCAGAAACCGGCGGCGGTAATCGAAGCGGTGGTCCGCTATTACGAGCGGGAAAACGCCAACATCCATCGTGGTGTCCATTACCTCAGCCAGGCGGCGACCGATGCTTACGAACGTGCCCGGCGGACGGCGGCACAGTTTGTCCATGCCCGCTCCCCCCGCGAAATCATTTTCGTCAGGGGTACAACGGAGGCGATCAATCTGGTGGCGCAAAGTTTTGCGCGCCCCCGCCTGAAGCCCGGTGACGAGGTGCTGATCTCCGCCATGGAGCACCATTCCAATATCGTGCCCTGGCAACTGGTCTGCGAGCAGACAGGAGCGAAGCTGAAGGTACTGCCGATGAATGAACGCGGCGAACTGCTGGTGGACCGCCTGCCGGCGCTGCTGAGCCCGCGGACGCGGTTGGCCGCTTTCGTTCACGTATCCAACGCCCTGGGTACGGTCAATCCGATTCGGCAGTTGGTACGCACCTGCCGTGATGCCGGTGTACCGGTGCTGGTGGATGCAGCCCAGTCGGTACCGCACCTGCCGGTGGATGTTCAGGAACTGGGGGCCGACTTCCTGGCATTCTCGGGCCACAAGATCTACGGCCCCACCGGGATTGGCGTGCTTTACGGACGCGAAGAGCTTTTGGAGTCGATGCCGCCTTACCAAGGGGGCGGTGACATGATCAGTGCGGTGACTTTCGAGCGAACCATTTACAACGAAGTGCCCCACAAGTTTGAAGCCGGGACGCCGCACGTTGCCGGTGCGATCGGTTTGGCGGCGGCCCTGGATTTTGTCCTCCGTCTGGGCCTGGATCGGATCGAAGCGCACGAGTCGAAACTGATGCACTATGCCGAAGAACAGCTCCAGGCTTTGCCCGAAGTCAGGTTCATCGGGCGCGCCGCTGAGAAGGCGGGAGTGCTGTCCTTTGTGGTGGAAGGGGTGCATCCCCACGACCTGGGAACCGTACTTGACCAGCAGGGTGTGGCGATCCGGACCGGCCACCATTGTGCCCAGCCGATCATGGATTTCTTCGGTATTCCGGCTACCGCACGGGCGTCGTTTGCCTGCTACAACACATTCGACGAGGTGGACCGTTTGGTGAGCGGCGTCCGCGCCGCCCTCGAGGTCTTTCGATGAGCCTGCTCAGCGACCTGTATCAAGAAGTGATTCTGGACCACAACCGCCGGCCACGGAACTTCGGGCCTTTGCCCGATGCCGACAGTGTGGCCGAGGGATACAACCCTCTGTGCGGCGATCGGGTCAAGGTCTTCCTGAAACTCAAGGACGGGCGAATCGAAGCGGTAACCTTTGAAGGCACCGGTTGCGCCATCTCCACCGCCTCAGCCTCGCTGATGACCGAGGTGCTGCGCGGCAAGACGCTGAGCGAGGCGAAGCAGCTGTTCCGGAAATTCCACAACATGGTGACCGGCAAACTCCAGATCGAGGCCGAGGATGAAGATCTGGAGCGCCTGGTCGTTTTCCACCGCCTTCACGAATACCCCGTGAGGGTCAAGTGCGCCACCTTGGTGTGGCACGCCCTGTTGTCGGCGCTGGAAGCGGGTAAGGACGAACGCGGTGATCCCGAGCGGCGGGAGGCGCCACAGATCACATGAACGAAAGTCCCCCGATCCCCATTCAGAACGAGGCCGGCTCCTTGAGCGAGGCCGAGGTGGAACGAATCCGGCAGGCCGTGATCGATGCCTTGCAGACAGTCTATGATCCCGAAATCCCGGTCAATATTTACGAGCTGGGGCTGGTCTATCGGCTGGAGGTTTCCACGGCCGGAGTGGTGGTGGTGGAAATGACCCTGACCTCTCCCGCCTGCCCGGTGGCGGGCTCCCTTCCAGGGGAAGTGGAAAGTAAACTGCAGACGATCCCCGGGGTCAGCGCAGTCCAGGTTGAGCTGGTCTGGGACCCCCCCTGGACGATGGATCGCATGTCGGAAGCGGCGCGCCTGGAGTTGGGACTGCTGTAGATGCGGAGAGCTCTCATTGTCTGCGGGCTGGCTCTCGGGGCGGCATTATTGGCCGTTGCCGCCTGGCGGGAACCCCGGATTCGGGCCCTGTTCACTACCGCCCCTCCCCGCAAGGATCCGCTGGCCTTCCTGCGCGATGTGAAGATCCCCGACCCTCCACCCGCTCGGGAAACCAAGGCTCCCGGCCCTCCCCCGGCGGGGGGACCTGCGCCGCAGCAAATGCAGAGTCGCAGTGTCGCTCCAAGCCAGGCTCCCGCTGCTGCCAACCAGGTACCCAACCCGGAAGTGGGCCGGGTCCTGATGCAAATCCTGAAAGCCCGGAAACTGGCTGACGGGCTCAGCCTGGGTGTGAGCGACACGGAGATCGTGGTCCACGGGACGGTGCCGTCAAAGGAGCACCTCCAGAAGATCGTGGAGATTCTGGAAAAAGGTCGTGAGGCGCGGAGCATCGACCTGTCCCAAGTCCAGGTCGGAACGGGCCAGGCTCCCTGACCCGATCCCCCCTGGTGACGGCCTGCCGGCGGGCGAGGCCGCAGCGGAGAACGGTGGTCAGTCGATCCAGATCCGGATCAGTCCTTCGGAGGTTCTTACCTCCAGGATTTCGCCCGCCTTGGAGAGTTCCTGCACCAGGTTTTCGGGTTGGACCCCTTCCCGCCGCAGGTCTTGGCGCGCGGACTCCGGCAGTGAAGACAACAGCAACCGGGCCAGGGAAAGGGGCAGATTGAGGCGGAGCTCTCCCCCGTCCGTTCCCTTGAGGACAAGTCGCAAGTTCTTCCCCTGGGCGGTGCGGGGTGCGTTCCCAGCCTTGGTGGAGGTGGTGTCCAGGAGTCGGGGATCGATCCGCAACAGGGCCAGACTTGCCTGATTCCTCACCTCCGGGTCCTTGCTCTCGGCCAACTCGCGTTGCAGGACCGCCACGGCCTTTCGCCGCAGTTCTTCGTCCGACAACCGACTGATCTGCAGCGCAGCCAGGAAGGCCAGTTCCCGGTCCCGGTCCGAAAGGGCCTCGACCGCCCGGTTGATGTACCCCTTCCGGCCGTCGCGGTAAAGCGCCACCGACAGGCGGATCACCGACGCCTTGGCCTCCTCCGCCAGGGCCGAGTCGCGATTGCCGCGAACAAGGTACCGGTCGTAGGCGCGGAGCGCTTCCTCCAGCCGCTCCAGTTTTTCCAAGGCCTTGCCCTCGTAAAAGTACGAGCTGGTCAGGACAGCATCTGACGGCTCCAGCGTGCGCAGGCGACGGATCCGTTCCAGCGCCTGTTCCCAGCGACCGTCGAACATGGCGAGCTGGGCTTCCGAAAGCAGACTTTCCGGACCGGCGATGCTCGACGGCCCGGCGGACAAGACGAACAGGCATACCGTCAGCACGCGGTTCATAGACGGTCCTCCATTTGCAGCAGGTTGATCCGCAGCAGGGTTGCCCGGGACTGGATCACCTGCCGCCAATGAGCCAATTCACCCTCTCCCAGGCAGCCTCCCCCCTCGGCGACCACCAGCAAGAGCACTTCCAGCTCATCGAGGAACGGTCGGACATCCGAAAACCTGTCCCCGGTCAACCGCGTTTCGAGCTGGCGCTTCTGGCGGATGAGGCGGTCGGCTGCCGCCTGAGCGGCTGTCGAATCCTCTGGATGGCAGCGGTGCTGATCGAGGACTCCCAACAGGAACAGTTCGCTGCGGGACAGAAAGGTCACGAGGTCCTCGCGGGCGGCTTCGGTCTGGAGGGCGGCGAGATATTCAGGCAGCACAGGCGCCGGAGCTGGGGCAGACAGATGTCGCTGCACCACCGTGTGGGGCGCCAACCACCACAGCAGGGCGGTCGCGGCCGCGGCGGCCAGCCAGGGAGTCGCCCGGCGGAGCTGCGACCGGCGGCGCGGTCGTGCCGGGACGGGAAGCTGGGCTGCGTCCCGTGCTTCCGCTTCCACCTCCGCCGCCCAGGATTCCAGGCACGCCTTGAGATTCCGCGCTTCTTCCAGCGCGGCGCGACACTCGGGACAGGTCCGGCAGTGGTCAAGATCCAAAGCGTCCAGGTCACCGATTCCCGCCGCCCACTCGTCCATTACGATTCGATGCCTGTCACAGATCCTCATTTCTCATCGTCCTCATGTCGGCCAGCGACCGACGAAGATTGGCCAGGGCGTTATGGAGCGTCGATTTCACACCGCCCGGGCTGAGACCTACCGCTTCTGCGATCTCTTCCAGCCTCAGTTCGCCCAGGAGTCGAAGTTGCACCACCTCGCGCTGCCGCGGCGGGAGTTCTCGGATCGCCCGTTCGACCCTGCGCCTGATCTCACCTCGAGCTGCACTGAGTTCCGGATGAGATGTGCGGGAGGCTGGCGTTGAATCGAGTCCATCCGGCACGGTAGTAGTCATTTCCCGCAACCTGAAATTCCTTTTCCGCCGGGAGTCAAGCTGAAGGTTTCTGGCAACGCGAAAGATCCAGGCGGAGAGCGCCATACCGTTGAAAGAAGCTGCTCGCAGACAGACCCGCGCCAGTACTTCCTGGCAGAGATCCAGTGCATCCTCCCGTGTTTCGCCGCGCCCGATCAGGAACTTGAGGATCCTCAACCGGTATTGCTGGACCAGTTGAGCGATAGCGGTCGGATCGCCGGCGTGGACGGCTTCCATGAGCTGCCGGTCCGTCATCCGCTGTTAACAACGGAATTCTGGGTGGGAAGGTTTAGCCGAACGGGTCAGCTTTCGGGCGAAGCGTCCAAGATCCCGGCTCGGGCGGTGGTTTCGGGCATCGGCCCTGGGGATGGTTGTTCAGAGCGGCTGAAAAGGGCGGTGTCGGTTGTGGTCCCCGGGGCATCCACCTCCCAATAGTGGCGGACGCAATCGGGACAGATGGCCCAGAGGTGGGGCTGGGCAGAGTAGGTCACGACCGTTTCACGGTCTTCCTTGACCCAGCAGTGAACGCAGTGGACGGGAAAAGCCGGCCGGGTGTTGCGCCAGGCCAGGTACAGCAAGAAGCCCAAAACCGCCACGGAAACAGCGATTCCGATCAGAACGTGGGTAATGGTGACCGTCATGGGTCCCAATGTGTTCAGGCCGGCGGTGCAGCGTCCGTACGCAGGCCGGTCAAAGCTTCCTGTTCGTCTTCATACACGTCGAGCAGCGGGAGGATTTGGCTGATCGACAAGACGTGTTTGACCCGGTCCCCGATGCGCAGAAGCTTGACCTGGACTCCAAAGCGCTTCGCCATCTTCAGGCTGGCCACCAGTTCTCCGATCCCGGCACTGTCGATCCAGCTCACTCCTGAGAGGTTCAGCAGAATCTTCTTCCAGCCTTCTGCCACCAGTTGGTTCATCACATCGTGCAAAATTCGTTCTCCGACACCGGAGACCATGCGTCCCCTGAGATCGACGATGATGACGTCGTCCGACTGACGAATGTCGACTTGCATGTACAGCTCCTGGACCTCACCGGCCTGCGGCCGGACCCAAGTCTCTCGACTAGATCTTGATCAGTATCTTCCTTTGATACAGCCAGTAGCACAAGTACCATTGAACGGCCAGGGAAACAAGCGCTGTCAGCAGACCGACCCACGCTATGGGGAGGATGCCGCCCAGGAACCCTTGAGTGAAGATCTCGACAAAACCGTTCAGCCATCGGGGACCGATGGTGTTGTTGAACAGATAGATGAAAATGCTGTTCATTCCAACCACGATGGCGAAAAAGGCCCAACGGGCGTAGCCACGAACGTCAATCAGCCAGTAACAGCCGGCCAGCACCAACAGGCTCCAGCCACCGCTGGCCAGAATGAAAGAGCTGGTGCAGATTCGCTTGATGATGGGGGTGACGGGATCCAGAGCGTATCCCGCCACCAGGGCGAGCAGCCCAGGTACCGCCAGCAGCATGAGCTTGCGTGCGGGAGTGCGGGTGCTGCGCAGAACCTGGCCGGCCAGGACCCCCCAGATGGTATGGGCCGCAGTGGGGATGCAGTTGATTGCCACCCATCCGCCACCGTCGTTGAGCCTCCCCATCAGCAGGAGGTCCATGTAGGACCCGAAGTTGTGATCCTTGACAAAGGGCTGGTCGAAACCTGGTACAGACCAGGTGCGGAAAAGGATCTCGGTCAGCAGGATCAGGCCCAGGGACGCGGCGATCTGAACCTTGGCCGGGCGGCGCATCAGGAGATAGGCCACCAGGTAGGTGAAGGAGAGCTGGGTCAGCACATTCCACAGCTCCCACACGATCCGGCCGGCATAGGCACAGTGCAGGAGGACGCCGAACAGAAAGAGCATCGCCGAGCGGTAGAGGACGTGGTGGAAGACGGCGGCCTTCGAATCTCCCCGTTCCAGCCGGCGGCCGATGGCGAAGGGCATCGCGACTCCGACGATGAACATGAAAAAGGGTTGCACGAGATCCCAGAATCGAAGCCCGTTCCACGGGTGGTGTGTGAACTGGATGGCGGCCCAGCCCAGCCAGGTTCCACTGAAGTGGCTTTCGAGCATCGCGTCGTACAGCCCGGCTCCCTCAGCCACCAGCAGGAACATTGTGAGACCGCGGAATGCGTCCAGGGAAAGAAGCCGTTCCCTCGTCACCGAATGGTCAGCCATGGTTGGCTCTCCTCAAGCCGCCCGAATTCTAACCGTTGCCTGACCGGTTCACCAGCAAAGGATCCGCCGGGGGGGCGGCTGAGGGTTGGGCCCCCAGTAGGGTGCGCAGCCGTTCGAGGGAGAAATTTCTTCCGGTGAGTACAATGACGGCGGGGCCGGGGATCCGTCCGGTCCGCCGCTGGAGGCAGGCGGCTACGGGGGCTGCCGAGGAAGGCTCGACCAGATAGTGATGGTGCTCCAGCAACCAGACCACCGCCTGGCGAAGCTCGTGCTCGGAGACCAAGGCGACCCGTTTTACCGCCGTCCGCAGGTGGGCGAAGGTCCTGATGCCGATCCCGCCCTCGATGCCGCCCGCCCAAGTGTCGATGGGCGGCATTTTGGTCACGGCTTCTCCCCGATGGAGAGACAGGGCCAGCGACGGAGATTCCTCGTGCTGGCATGCCACCAGGGTGAAAGACCGGTGAAGGCTCCGAAAGAGTCTGACCATGCCTGCCGCCATACCGCCGCCGCCGACCGGGACGATCAGGGTTCTCACCCCCGGCAGGTCTTCCAGGATTTCAGCCGCCAACGTTCCCCCGTTGCCGGCCATCACCCAGTCGTCGTCGAAAGCTGACAGGTAGGGAAGGCCGCGGCGCCGGGCGAAGTCGAGGGCGAGCGGCTCCACTTCGTCGAATCCGCTGGGGCCTGGAATCCGGACTTCGGCACCGAGATCCCGGATGGCTGCTATCTTCGCCGGATCGGACCCAGCCGGCAGGAAGACGGTGACCGGAATCCCTCGGCGGGCCGCCGCCCAGGCAACAGCCCGGCCGTGGTTGCCTGCGGAACAGGTGACCACGCCATCGGCGGCATCCCCAAGTGCGGACAGCCGCAAAAGGGCCCCGCGGACTTTGAAGGAGCCGGTGACCTGAAGGAACTCCAGCTTCAGGTAAACGGGCACCCCCAGCAGGCAGGTGAGCTCGTCCGAAGATTCCAGCGGTGTATGGCGCAGGACCCCCGCGAGGTCGCGACGCGCATCACGAACCGTCTGGAGGTACCTGGTCGGGGACCAGCCGGAAGGTCCCACCTCAGACCTCCGCCAGCTCCGACTTGAACCGGACCTCTCCCTCGACCGTGCGCTTGACCGGGCACCGCCCCGCAATCTCGGCAAGCCGCGCCCGCTGTTCGAGAGTCAAGGGTCCGGCCAGCTCCAGCCGGATGGAGATTTCAGAGACGGTTGCGGCACTGGTCCCGGAGGCGGCTGCCTCCTCGGGGCTGAGGCGACGGTAACCGAGAACCACTCCGAGGTGCTCGAGCGGCCAACCCTTGCGCCGGGCGTACATGGAGGTGGTGATGGCGGTGCAGGCGCCGAGTGAACTGAGGAACAACTCCACCGGTGTCGGGCCGCGGTCGCCACCCCCATGATCCTCGGGTTCGTCAGCTTGCCAGGAGTGGCCGCGGGCGGTCAGGGTAACGTGATAGGGGCGGGAAGCGTCCAAGGTCGCTCGAATCTCATTCATAACCTATTTGTATCGCAGCCGGCCATGGAAGCAGGAGTCGGGGCACGGGAGTCGGGAGTCAGGAGGCCAGCTGCTGGGGTTTTCTCCGGTTTCCTGTTTTCCCGTCTCCCATCTTCTTACCCATTTATGCACGATGTTGCTAAACTGAGGCCATGGAAGAAACAGTGGTTGCGGGGGGGACGGATTTTTCGATTCACCTGACCGATCTGGCGCGGGAGAAGATCCAGGCGGCTTTGGCCGCCCAGCCGGAAAAGACGGCGCTGCGGCTGGAGGCTCGGGCCAACGGGACCCCTCAATTCGCCTACGCCATGCGTCTGGTGGGGGAACAGGACATTCAGCCGGAAGACATCATTCACGATGCGGGCGGTATCCTGCTGGTGGTAGACCCCGCCAGTGCCCGGAATCTGAATGGGGCCTCCATCGATTTCGAAGACCGTATTGTGCGAAGCGGGTTCAAATTCGACAACCCGAATCGCCCCGAGGTGCCCACCGTGGGCTCCGGTCCCCGGGGCGATCTGACGGGGTCCGTGGCTGAACGGGTCCAGCAGTTGCTGGATCGGGAGCTCAATCCCGCGGTGGCGGCACACGGCGGGAGAATCTCGTTGGTCGGGGTAAAAGATAATCGGGTTTATCTCGCCTTCGGGGGCGGTTGCCACGGCTGCGGCATGGTCGACGTCACGCTGAAACATGGGGTGGAAGCGCGGATCCGGGAGTTGATTCCGGAGGTGGTAGAAGTGGTGGACACCACGGACCACGCAAGCGGCGAGAATCCGTTTTATGCCTGAGTGAGCGGAGCCGCGGTTACGGACTTCGATGGCGGGCCGATGCCCGGGGCGCCGGGCGTCATTCAGCGGTTGCATGGACGATATCAAGAATTTATAGTTGCAGCCTACCCTCTGGAGAGGTGTTCGAGGATGGTGAGAAGACTTTTTGCCTTGTCACTGTTGGTCGCCGGCCTGTCTTGGTTTACCGTGTCATGCGGGGACAGCGGGGGTAGCGTCGCCAAGATCCAGCGAGATCGCGTCGCCTACATCGGGACAGTTCCCTTCGAGCCGCCTTTGCTGTATCAGAAGGAAGGCGAACTGGTGGGCCCGGACGCGGAGATCGGGAATCGGATCGTGGCTGAAATCCAGAAGCGCCGGCAGACCGAGTCCTCCAGCGACATCAAGGTGCTTTGGATCAACCGAACCTATCCAACCCTCCAGGCGGCATTGAAGAACGGCGAGGTGGACTTTGTTCTGGGCGCCTATGCGATCACCGAGGAGCGGAAGAAGGAACTGGACTTCTCGGAGCCATACTATCAGTCCGAGCTGGTCACCATCATCAATCCGGTCCACAGGAAGCTGACTGTCGGTGAACTGGGCGCTGCCACCGTCGGCGTGCGCGAGGGAAGCGGCGCTGAAGAGGTGCTGAAGGCCAAGTTTCAGGGTGTGAAGATCCAGCCCTTCCGCACTCTGGACGATGCAGTGCTGGCTTTGCGTCGTAGCGAGGTGGATGCGGTTGTCGACGACCGTTTGATGGCGGCATACGTTCTGGCGACGGCTCCCGGAGTCGCGCACATGGAGATCCTGCCGGAGAGTATCGGTTCTCTGTCCTGTGCGGTGGCGGCCCGGAAGGGTGACAGGCAGTTGATCGAGATTGCCAATCAGATCATTGCTGAGGTCAAGCAGGGCGACCTTTACCGCCAGTGGGTGGAAGCGCACCGCGGGTTTGAGCTGTTGCAGGAGGTTGAGCTCCGCCACAAGAATCGTCTGGCGGAGGAGGAGAAAGCGAAACGTGCGCGACAGATCCTGATCAGTGTCGCCCGCGCCCAAAACTTCGACTTTGACATTTACCGGATGGCGAACCTTCGCTTCACCTTCCGCGACCAGCAGAGCGGCGCTTCGTTCCAGAGCAGCCCGATCACCTTCGAGGGCCGTACCGGGAAGGCCACCGCCAACATTCCGCCGGGCACGTATCAGTTCATCCTGGAACGTTTCAATTTCTCCGCGCCGCTGGCCATCATTCCTGCGGACCCGGATCGGGTTCCGATCACCATCACCATCTCCGCAGCCGGCGTTGACGTGCGCAAAGGCTGATCGGTCCTGGGTTTACGACCAACGGCCCCGGTCGACGGCAAAACCGGCTCCGACCCCTTGACAAGCGCGGGGCCGCTTCGCTATTCTTCGCTTGTTGAAATTGATTTTCATTTTCATTTAAGCCGGCCGCAACTGGTCTTGCAGGCAAGCAAAAAGGGGACGAGCACGGCACATGCCCGTCCCCTGGACACCTGACTTTGAGGCTCGCAGGCGTTCCGACTCACTTTAGGAGCATTCCGGCGCCGCAGTCAAGTGTCCTCAGCCGCCCAGCCAAGGCAGGAGGAGGATTTTGATGCGAAGGTTCCGACTGATGACTGCAGCGACACTTCTCGTCTCGACTTCACTCTTGGCCCAGGACAGCAGCTCGATCGATGAACGGCTGCGCGAACTGGAGCGCCGCCTCGAACAGTTGGAGCGCAAAGCGGCCGAGGCCCCGAGCGAACCGGATGCCGGCGCACCCGCTGAGACTACCGTGGAGGTCGCCGAACTTCGCCGGCAGCTCGAGGTGCTGGCGGACGAAGTCGAGAGGATGCGAAGCGGCGAGAAGGTACAGCCGCTGGAGCCGGAACGCGCCCGGGCGTTGGGACTGGGACCCTCCGCCACGAGGGTCTACGAGAGGCCCCGCGGAGTCTCGTGGGCCGGTTACGGCGAAATGCTGTACGAAAACTTCTCCAACCGCGACCAGTCGGGAGTGGAGACGGGTCGAGCCTCCCAACTGGATTTCGTGCGGGCGATCCTCTACTCGGGCTATCGCTTCAACGAGAAGTTCCTCTTCAACTCCGAGATCGAGATTGAACACGGCAGCACGGGCAGAGGCGGCGAAGTCTCGGTGGAGTTCGCATACCTGGAGTACCTGGTCAACCAGAACCTTTCCTTGCGGGGCGGCATGTTGCTGGTTCCCATGGGCCTGGTCAATGAATTCCACGAACCCAACGTCTTCTTCGGGACTCTTCGCCCCAGGACTGAAACCCAAATACTTCCCTCCACTTGGCGGGAAAACGGATTTGGGGTGGTCGGGGCGTTCGGGCCGCTGCAGTTCAGGAGCTACGTCATCAACGGACTCAACGCCGGCGGGTTCAGTGCTTCGGGGCTTCGGGGCGGACGCCAGAAGGGCGCCAGTGCCCGAGCCGAAAACCTGGCTTTCGTCGGCAGACTGGACCTGGCTCCGACGGCAGGGGTGCTGGTGGGCGGCTCCGTTTACCACGGAGGGTCGGCCCAGGGACAGTATCGCGTCGAAGGTGACCGCCTGGATGTGCCCACGACCCTCTGGGAGATCCATGGTCAGGCGCAGTTCCGCGGTTTCGATCTGCGGGGACTCCTGGCGGAAGGACATGTGGGGGAGGCACTGGAGTTGAATCAGGCGCGGAACCTGACAGGGGCTTCGGCGATTGCAGAACGGATGCGGGGCGGCTATTTGCAGGCAGCCTATAACCTGCTCAGCCGAACCTCGGAATCGTCGGCTCTGAGCCCCTACTATCGCTTTGAGGTGGTGGACACCCAGAATCGGATGCCCGGCGGCTTCCTCCGCAATCCTGCCACGGATTCCACCTTCCACACGCTCGGACTGGAGTTCAAACCCATTTACAACGTCGTCATCAAGAGTGACTTCACCTGGGGGCGGAACGAAGCGCGAAGCGGCCAGAACCAGTTCAATCTGGGTTTGGGTTACAGCTTCTGAAGCGGGAGGAATGATGGACGCAGGGGGACGCTGCACAAGGTGGTTGCTGTCGCTGACGTTGCTGGCATGCACCGTCCCCCTGCAGGCTGAGCTTCCCACCCGCGAGGAGGTTCTCGCCTTAGTCTACCCCGGCGCCGAGTTACGCCCGCGACGCCTCTTTCTTACCGACCAGCAGATGGAGCAAGTCCGGGCGGCGGCGGGGGAAGGCTTTCCCTCGGCCCTGGTGGCCCGTTACGACGCCGTCAGTGAGGGCGAAATCGTAGGACGCGCTTACATCGATACCCACCTGGTGCGTACCAAGAATCAGAGCCTGTTGATCTGCCTCGACGCCAGGGGGGTGGTCCTGCGGGTGGAGACCACGGCGTTTCTGGAACCGCCGGAGTACCAGGTGTCCGAAGCCTGGCTCGCCCAGTATCGCGGCCGGGAACTCACTCCGGACCTGCAGCTTCACCGGCGGATCCGGCCGATTGCAGGCGCCACCCTGACAGCCGTCGCGGTGACCAGGGCCGTCCGCCGGGTGCTTGCTTTGGACGCTCTTCTGGAGTCGTCCACCTCAGGAGGAGGCGACAGATGAACTGGGCCAAGAGAAGCTTTACCTGGCTGACCGTCGTCGTGGCTGCTTCAGGTGTGTTGTTCTTCCTCCTCAAACACTTCTATGTTCCGGCGGATCCTTTTGCGGTGGAGGGTCACCCAGTCCAGACTCTTTCGCTCAAGCTGCACATCCTGGCCGGCCCGCTGCTCGTGTTCATCAGCGGTGTCCTGTACACGGCGCACGTCCGACCGTATCTGTTCGGGGGGCGGCGGGCCAACCGGCGCTCCGGACTCGTGATGATCGTAACCTTTGTGGTCATGGTAGCTTCGGGGTATTCCCTGCAGACTTTCTCCAGTCCTGTCAGCCACCAGATCGCACTGATTCTCCACCTGAGCAGCAGCGGCCTCTTTCTCGGAGGTCTTGCCAGCCATTTCGTGGTGAGCCGCCTCCTTCGCAGGAGCAAGGCGAGACCAGCTTCGGAGGCGTGTGCAGAGGGACAAAGGGAGGCTGCTTGACCGACCGGACGGGCGGGCATCCTGGAACCAGCCTCCCTTTTGTGGCCTGTGTTCTGCTTTCTCTTGCCGCCGACGGTGCTGAAGGCGCCGCCGGGGGCCCCACGGAGCGGCATGCCTATCTCATGGGCACCGAGGTCGCGGTGCAGGTCTGGGCGCCGGATGGGGCCGAGGGAATGCGGCAGTCGGAAGCGATGCTTCAGGAGCTGCTTCAGGCCGAGACTTGGCTCACCACCTGGAGGACCGACGGAGCGATCGGGCGCCTGAACGTAGCCCCACTCGGGGCCACGGTGAAACTGGACGAGGAGCTGTGCGAATTGGTGGAGCGGTTGCGGCAGTGGTGGACTCGCACTGGGGGTGCGTTCGACCCCTTGCTGGGTTCTCTCATCCAGGTGTGGGACCTCCGGGGATTGGGCCGCATCCCGGAAGCCAAGGAACTGGAAAGTGCCCTCCGGCGTTCCGGCTTCACCAAGGTTTCCTTCGACCGGGACCGTTGCACGCTGGCCCGCCAGGTTGATGTGCTCTGGGATTCCGGCGGCTTCGGGAAAGGGGCTGCACTCGATCGGCTGCTGGAGATGAGCCGGGAGCGGAACTGGGCTCCCTGGTTGATAGACCTGGGGGGTCAGATCGCCGTCTTCAGACCGCCGGAACGGCCGTTTCGACACGAAATCGCGATTGCGGATCCGCTACGGCGCGGAACTCCGCTCGGTTGGGTGACCTTGGATTCCGGATCGCTGGCGGTGTCGGGGGGGAGTGAACGGGATCTGCAGGTGGGTTCCCGCCGTGTCGGCCACATTCTGGATCCACGCACCGGCTTTCCGGCTGCGACGGCAGGAGCGGTGGCGGTCTGGAGTGAATCCGCACTGGATGCGGACATCGCCTCGACGGCACTTTACGTGATGGGTCGTGAGGTTGGCCTGAACTGGGCTGAGGTTCACGGTTTGGCGGCCTGTTTCATCGACCCCGGTTCGCCGGCCCGCTGGAACTGCAGCGAAACCTTTATCCGGCGGCTTGGGTTCCCGAGGTCTGACCTGCCGAACTGACCGCCCGGCAGAGCCGATGCCACCGCTGATCGACCTCCTGCTGGAGCGCCCGGCGCACTTCCGCCGGCAGGCCCCGGAATCTGCCTTGAGCCTCCAGATACTGCTCCACCGGAAGCGGGTCTCCGGGATCAAGCACGTGGTACTCTTCGCCGTTATACACCTCATAGAGCGGGAAAATGCGGCAAAGGACGGCGAGGCGGGCCATCTCGACGGCGCGTTCGCTCGGGATCTGCCAGCCTGGGGGACAGGGACACAACAAGTGGATGAATCGGGTGCCTCTGATCCCCCGGGCCCGCGCCAGCTTCGTAATCAGGTCCTCCGGGTGGGACACCGCTGCGGTGGCCGCGTAGGGGATACGGTGCGCGCCCATGATGCCCATGATGTCCTTCTTGGACTCCAGTTTGCTTCCGGGGGTGGTGGTGGTCCATGCGCCCCTGGGCGTGGCCGAGCTGCGCTGGATCCCCGTGTTCATGTAAGCTTCGTTGTCATAGCAGACGTAAAGGATGTCCTCGTTCCGCTCAGCCACGGCGGAAAGCGCCTGCAACCCGATGTCGAAGGTTCCGCCGTCACCAGCCCAAGCAAGCACGGTGGTATCCCGGTCGCCCAATATGTCCAGCGCCGCCCTGACGCCGCTGGCCGTGGAGGCGGCGGTCTCAAAGGCGGTATGGAGGAGAGGGACCCGGAGGGCAGAATAGGGGTATGGCCCCGCGATAACCGTCCAGCAGCAGGCCGGCATGACCACCACGGTCTGCTCCCCGAGGGCCTTCAAAACCAGCCGCATGGCCAGCGCCGCCGCACAACCCTGACAGCCCAAGTGGCCTGGAGTGACCAGCTCTCGCTGGGGGAACTCGAACGGTGTTGAGGTCATGGGTGAACTCCCAGCCAGACCGGCGTGTTTTCTCCCTCGGAGAGCCACGCCCGTTCGGCGGCTTCCCGAATCAAAGCCGGAGGCACGTCCCTTCCTCCCAAGCCGAGGATGAAACCGGAGATGGGCACCCTGAGGTGTCCATAAAGGGCCGCCCGGAGCTCTTGGGCGAAAATGCCGCCGACGCCGAAACCGACATTTCGGTCCAGCACTGCAATCCGGCTCACGCTGCCCAATGCCTCCCGGAGCTCGGCGGCGGGAAACGGACGGAACAAGCGGATCTTCACCAGACCGACGCGTTGTCCCTCCGTTCTGAGTTCGTCGATGACCTCCCGGGCCGTGCTGGAGATGGTCCCGGAGGTCACCAGAGCCAGTTCGGCCCCGTCCATTCGATAAAGTTCAACGGCGCCGTAGCTTCGGCCGAACAAGTCCGCAAATTCCGCCTCGATTTCTGGGAGCTGGGCCAGGACCTGCTCCATGGCGACCTGCATGGCGTGCCGGAACTCCATGTACCGATCCGGGGCTGCCAGGCCGCTGAAGGCTCTGGGTTGCCCTACCGCCAGTCGGTCCGGCGGTCGGTAGGCGGGGAGGAAGCGGTCGACCGTCTCGGCGCTGGGAATCAGCACGGGTTCTGCGGTATGGGAAAGCACAAAGGCGTCCAGTACCAGCATCGCCGGGAGACGCACCGCTTCAGCCAGACGGTATGCCAGAAGCACAGTGTCCAGGACCTCCTGATTGCTCTCGCAATAGAACTGGATCCAGCCCGTGTCACGCTGGGCCAGCGAGTCGGTCTGGTCCGTCCAGATGGACCACGGGGCTCCCAACGCCCGATTGATATCAGCCAGTACGATCGGCAGACGGGCCCCCGCGGCCCAGTGCAGCATCTCGTGCATCAGCGCCAGACCGTGGGAAGAAGTTGCGGTGAAGGTGCGGACTCCCAGCGTGGAAGCTCCCACCAGCGCAGCCAGGGCCGAATGCTCCGACTCCACCTTGAGAAATCGGGCTTTCAGGAGACCTTCCTCGCAGAGTTTGCTTAACAGCTCGACCACCTGGGTCTGGGGTGTGATCGGGTAAGCCGAAATCACTTCGGCGCGCGCCAGCAACACGCCGTAGGAAACGGCGTGGTTCCCGGTAATCACCTGTTTGCGTCCCAGGCTGGAAGCAATCATGACGGCTCCGGAGCCAGCTCAATCACGCCGCGCGGACATTCGGCGGCGCAGATCCCGCACCCTTTGCAGTAATCGAGGTTGATCCGATAGTTTCCCTGGCTGCGGCTGACGGCGTTGTCGGGACAATACACCCAGCAGTTGTCGCAGGCAGTGCAAACCCCACACGAAAAGCAACGCTCCGCTTCTGCGGCCGCCTCTCGGCCAGTAAGCGATGCGGTCACTTCGTCAAAGCTGGACAGCCGGAGTTCCTGGGGAAGTGTTACCGGCCGGGCTGCCGGGCTCCGCCTGAAATATGCGAGGTTGATTCGGGAGGGATCCAGCAGGGCTTTTGGTTCCCACGACGGCACCGGGGGGAGAGCCAGGAACTCCAGAATGCGCGATGCACTGCTCCGGCCGGAGGCGATCGCCGCCGGAACGGTTCCGGGTCCGGTGAGAGCGTCTCCCCCCACGAAAACACCGGTCCGGGAGTCTGCATTCGACACCAGCTCCGGGTGGGGGAGCTCTCCCACGGCGACGATCAGGGTACTGCACTCGACGGGGAAGCGGGTACCCGGCACGGCGACCGGCCGCCGACGTCCGGATGCGTCAGGGGCTCCCAGCTCGACCCGTTCGCAATACAGCGTCAGGGAACCCGGATTTCCGGCCAACTGCGCGGGGGTCACTTGGAACAGGAAGTCCACGCCCTCTTCAGCGGCACCTTCGCGTTCTTCAGGTTGGGCCGGCATTTCCACAGGACTGCGCCGGTAAGCGACCGTCACCTGGGCACCCAGCCTGCGGGCGGCGCGGGCAACGTCCATAGCCGTGTTTCCGCCTCCGATTACCACCACGCGGGAACCAAGGTCAGGCCGTTGCCCGGCGTTCACCGCACGCAGGAAATCCAGGCCATTGAGCACTCCCGGGTGGTCCGAGAACCCGAGCCGTTTGCCGGTGTGGGCCCCGGTCGCCACAAAAAGTGCATCCGCACTACGCCGCAGCTCCTCCAGAGACACGTCCCTTCCCACCCTGACCCCTCCGATGAACTCAATCCCCAGCGCATGGAAACGTCGCAGCTCACGATCCAGTAACCATCGAGGCAGGCGAAAGGTTGGAATCCCTACCCGGAGCATTCCGCCGGGTTCCTGCTCGCAGTCGTAAATCCGGACCCTGAGCCCGGCCTGGGCGAGGTACCACGCGCAGGTCAGCCCGGCCGGTCCGGCGCCGACCACGGCGACCCGCTCCGGACGAAGCGGGGTCGTCAACTCCCAGGTCAGGTCAGCGGCGATCTCCCCTAGAACCCGCTCCACTGCACGAATTTCCACTGGTGTGTCCAGTTGTTGTCGGCTGCAGTCCAGGCGGCAAGGCTGGTAACAGACTCGACCGCAGACCGCCGGCAGGGGATTACGTTGCACCAGGAGCCGGACCGCACGCTCCATTTCGCCGGCGGCCGCGAGATGCAGCACCCGAGGCAGATCCGTCCCTGCCGGGCAGCCGCGGCGGCAGGGGGCCAGCCGCTCTTCGTGCAGGGGTCTGAGATAGCGCCAGCTTCCGGTGTGGTTGAACTCCATTGTCCCGAAGGAGACGGCGCCCATCACGGACTGTTGGTGTCGGTCTGCCGAGCTCATGTCGCAACTCCTTCCGGAATGACGCTGCGGACAGCCAGGAAGGCGCGGCGCGCGGCTTCTGCATTCGCTTCGGCTCGGCCGGGAACGTGGTCCGGGATGCTGGCAAGGATGGAGTCAAGCGAAAGCAGGCCGGTGACGGCGGCGAAGGCGCCGAGGATCGCCGTGTTGACAATCGGGTTGGTGGCACTTCCCAAGCCCAGTCCGGCTGCGATGGCGGAAGCGTCCACAGTGGCGAGACGACGTCCAGGGACCCAAAGAGCCGCGAAGTGGGCGGGCTGGTGCCGGCTGTTGATAAGTAACGAGCCCTCCGGTTTCAATCCCGACGCAACCTCCACCGCGGTGATCAGGGTAGGATCCAGGACAACAACATGATCGGGGCTTTCGATCTGACATCGGAGTCGGATCGGCCGGTCGTCCACCCGGACAAAGGCCGCCACCGGAGCACCCCGCCGCTCCACTCCGAACGTCGGAAATGCTTGGACCTGACGTCCCTCCAGAAAGAAGGCGGCCGCCAGGATTTCGGATGCCACAACGGTTCCCTGTCCGCCACGGCCATGAAAACGGATCTCGATCATCTGGGCGCCTTTCCACGCTCGGCGGAGAGAGTGCCAGGTTCCTTCTTCTCCGCGTCGGGGTTGAACTTCTCGGCTGTGTGTGATGTGAACCATCTCACGGGGCAAAAGGCCCAAGGCCGGGCCTTCGCCGGGAGAACCAGCCGGGCATCCATGTCCAGCCCCGTCCTTTCCATCCTCCCTGCGGCGGTGCTGGTGAACCCGCCGCCGGCAAGGAATCCCGAGCGAAAACGGACAACGTTCTACCCTTTGAGATCTAGCAAACCCTGTTCCACCCCCTTGCCGGCGAGGGGGGTGAAGGCCGGACCGGCCTGGCGGATGGTTGGGAACGGCTCCAAGCGGGTTGCGGTATACTCGGGCCGCGTGATCCCGCGGCCGCGGGTTCGGGACGCTCCCCATGTGTGGACTGCAAGAATCCGACCTCGTCAGCCTGGTGATGGAGTTGATCGAGATTCCGTCGGTGACCGGCCAGGAACGGGGAGTGTGCGATTTCTTGTCGGGGCGGCTGGCCGCTTTGGGCTTCACGGTGGCAAACCAGGAGGTTGCAGCAGACCGCTACAACCTGCTGGCGACCGTGGGTGAGAGCGTCGACATCCTGTTCTGCACGCACCTGGATACTGTGGCTCCCTGGATCCCGCCGAAGCTCGCCGATGGTGTCGTTTATGGGCGGGGTGCCTGCGACGCCAAAGGCATCGCCGCCGCCATGGTGTCGGCTGCTTTGGGACTGGCCCGTCAGGGTCTGTCCCGCGTGGGACTTCTGTTTGTGGTGGGAGAAGAAACCGACTCCGTGGGAGCCAAGGTTGCGGCACAATGCCGGTTGGGCTGTCGCTTTGTCGTGGTGGGCGAGCCCACCGGAAACCGGTTGGCTGCCGGCCAGAAAGGAACATTGTTATTCAGGTTGGAAGCGTGCGGGCGTTCGGGGCATTCCGCCGACCCTTCTGCCGGTCCCTCCGCCATCGATCGCCTGCTGAGGGTCCTCGACCGACTGCAGAAAGAGCAGTGGCCCGCCGACCCGGTCTTCGGTTCGTCGACGTTGAACATCGGCCGGCTTGAAGGCGGGACGGCGCCTAATGTCGTCGCTGACTCGGCGATCGCCGAGGGAATCCTTCGCCTGTCGGTCCCGGCGGGTTCTGTCGTCCCCCGCCTGAACTCCTCCCTGGAGGAAGGGGTGGAATTGAAGGTGGTCAGTAGCTCGGACCCCCTTCACCTGCATGTGGTGCCCGGGTTCCCAACCTGTGTGGTGTCGTTTGGCTCGGATGCCCCTTATCTGGCCCCGGTGTCGACCGTGCTGATGCTGGGACCCGGATCGATCGAATTTGCGCACCGGCCGGATGAGCAGGTTTCGGTGTCCGAATTGACGACTGCAGCCGCTTTGTATATGGAGATAGCCCGGCGACTGCTGGCGGCAGTCCCCGGTGAGGAGGCTTTCCGCTGATGCTGGTCATGAAATTTGGAGGCACGTCGGTTGGTGACTGCGGGGCTTTCCGGCGGGTCGGCCGGATCATCGAGTCGCGCCTGCAGCAGAAACCGGCGGTGGTGGTTTCGGCGGTAGCCAAGACGACGGACGAACTGGTGAGATTGGGTCAGGCGGCCGCCGCCGGCGAGCGTGCGACCGTGGACGGACTGATCGAGTGGATCGAGCAGAAGCACCTGCGGATTCTTGACGAACTGGGCCTGGAGACGGAAACCGGGATCGCCTATCTGGTCGAGCAGGTAGGCTGGGAGCTGCGTCGTGTTGCAGAAGCACTCGAACGACGGGGCGAGGCGGCTCCGGACCTCCTGGATGACTGTTTAAGCTGGGGGGAGTACTTGTCGGCAAACATCCTCACGTGCTACCTGCGCAGCCAAGGTTTTCCGGCCACCTGGATCGACGCGCGGCGGTTGATGGTGACCGACAACCGATTCGGGCGTGCCCGACCGCTTTATGAGGAGGCGCGCCGGCGGGTGCAGGATTTGGTGGTACCCGTGATGGCTGCGGGGCAGGTGCCGATCACGCAGGGATTTGTGGGCCGCGAAGTGGAGGGGCGTACCACCACTTTGGGCAGGGGTGGCTCCGACTACAGCGCGACGCTGTTGGGGGCTTTCATCGGTGCCGAATTGGTGGAGATCTGGACGGACGTCGACGGGATCATGACCGCCGACCCCTCGCTGGTGAAAGACGTCCGCAGGATCCGCGAAATGACTTTTGAAGAGGCGGCTGAGCTGGCGTATTTCGGGGCACGGGTGCTTCACCCGGCCACGCTGTTGCCGGCGGTGGACAAGGATATCCCGGTGGTGGTGCTCAATTCGATGCGGCCCGGAGAGCCGGGGACGCGGATCGTACGCCGTGCCCGGTCCGACGGCGGGAGGACTTGGGTCAAGTCGATTGCCTACAAGGAAGGCCTCTCAGTGGTCAATATCAAGTCCACCCGGATGCTGATGGCCTACGGTTTTTTGGCCACGGTCTTCCAGATCTTCAACCGGTTTGAGACGCCTGTCGACCTGGTATCCACCTCCGAGGTCAGCGTCTCCGTGACCATCGACAACGCGGAGCATCTGGATGCCATCACCGGTGCGCTTTCTGAATTCGCGGAGGTGGAAGTGTTGTCCGACCAAGCAATCGTCTCGCTGGTGGGAGAGAACCTGAATCAGGTCCCGGGAGCCCCCGGCGCAATCTTCTCCGAATTGGATGGAGTCCGGATTAACCTCATCTCCCAGGGAGCGTCGCGGATCAATATCAGTTTCGTCATTGATGAGGCGGAACTGCCCGGCGTCATCAACCGACTGCATGCCCGCTTCTTCTCCGGGGATCTTGACGAAGCCATATTTGCTCCGGCCCGGGAGGCGCAGTAATGAAGATTGCGCTGGTAGGCTACGGCAGAATGGGGCCCGAGGTGAGGGCAGTAGCTGAGGCCCGCGGTCACAGCATCAGCCAGATCTTTGACGTCGCCCGCCCGCCGAAGGCGGAGACCGACCCCCAGGCGGACGTCGTCATCGACTTCTCCGCCGCCGCCGCGGTTCCACACACCCTGCGCTGGGCGGCGGGATGGCGGGTACCGGTGGTGGAGGGGACCACCGGCTGGGCGGAAAGCGGTTTCGACCCGTCGTCAATCCAAGGCCTGACCATGATTTACAGCCCCAACTTCTCGCCGGGGGTGTACCGGTTCGTCAGGCTGGTGGAACTGGCCGGTCGTTTGTTCGGCGGGGACGACTACGATGTTTACGTTCATGAATGGCACCACGCCGGTAAAGCTGACAGTCCCAGCGGTACGGCACGCCGCCTGGCGGAGGTGTTGCTGTCGACGTTGCCCGCCAAGACCGAGATCTTTACCGAAACCAGCCACGGGAGGATTGCTGCACACCGGCTGCATGTAACCTCCACTCGGGTCGGTCGCGTTCCGGGGATTCACGAGGTAGGGTTCGACTCACGCGTCGATGCCGTGACCTTGCGCCACCAGGCTTGGGGTCGAGAGTCCTTTGCCTACGGAGCGGTCCTGGCGGCGGAATGGATCCAGGGGAAGCAGGGCATCTTCACGATGGACGATTTCATGTCCGGGATTGATTCCCGACAGGGAAAGGAGTAACCGATGCCGATGCCACGCTGGGCGGGGACCACCGTTGCCCTGGTGACGCCCTTCGACACAGCGGGAGAGCTGGACGAAGCGGCTCTGCGGCGGCTCGTTGACTGGCAGATCGAGGAGGGAATCGACGCCATCCTTGTGGCCGGCACCACCGGTGAGTCGGTGACGCTGTCCTCCGCCGAGCTGCAGCGTCTGCTGGAGGTCACCTTGGAGCAGACTGCCGATCGGGTGCCGGTGCTGTGTGGTACGGGCTCGAATTCGACGGCGCGTTCCGTGGAGACGACCCGGCTGGCTGAACGCTGCGGTGCCGACGCCGTTCTGGTGGTCAGCCCATACTACAACAAGCCCACGCAGGAGGGGTTATACCGCCACTTCCGAACCGTGGCGGAAGCCACCGCACTGCCGGTTATCGTGTACAACGTTCCCGGGCGGACCGGGTGCAACATCTCCGCCGAGACCACACTCCGGCTGGCGGCCGTTCCCAACATCCAGGCCATCAAGGAGGCCAGCGGCAATCTTGTTCAAATCATGACCATCCTGAGGGATCGCCCTGAGGGCTTTCTGGTCCTTTCCGGGGATGACTCGACGACGCTCCCCCTGATTGCCGCCGGTGCCGAAGGAGTGATTTCTGTGGTGGCCAACGAGGTGCCCAGGGAGTTTTCCCGGATGGTGCGCGCAGCCCGCTCCGGCGACTGGAGCGAAGCGCGTTCCCTCCACTACCGTCTGTTCGGATTGATGGAAGCCAACTTCATCGAATCCAATCCGATCCCGGTCAAGGCAGCGCTGGCCATGATGGGTCGGATCCAGGAAGTGTACCGGTTGCCGCTGGTTCCCATGGGGGAGGCCAACCGGGCCCGACTGCGGCGGGTACTGCAGGAACTGGGATTGGTGGCCTGATGAAAAGCGCGGATCTGGCGGTTCGGGTGGAGGCTGACTGGAATCGGGGGGAGACGGTTGAGGGTCCGCCCGCGTGGTGGAACGAATTCATCGATGCTCTGAACCGGGGCGAGGTCAGGGCCGCTGTGCCCGGAGAGCAGGGCTGGACAGTCAACGCCTGGGTCAAGAAGGGGATCCTGATCGGTTTCCGCACCGGGGTGTTACGCGAGTACTCGATTCCGGGCTCCTTTCCGTTCTTTGACAAGGACACCTATCCGCTGCGGCCGGTGGCCTTGTCCGACCGGATCCGCATTGTACCGGGAGGAACCAGTATCCGGACGGGTTCCTATCTGGCACCGGGCGTGGTTGTGATGCCGCCGGCTTACGTCAATGTGGGTGCCTTCGTCGACGAGGGGACGATGATCGATTCCCATGCCCTGATCGGCTCCTGCGCGCAGATCGGCAAACGGGTTCACATCAGTGCGGGGGCCCAGATCGGTGGGGTTCTGGAGCCGGTGGGTGCCAGTCCGGTCATCGTGGAAGATGAGGTGATGGTGGGGGGATTGAGTGGAATCTTTGAAGGTGTCCAGGTCGGCCGGAGGGCGGTGATTGCGGCAGGCACACTGCTGACGGCTTCCGTGCCGGTTTACGATCTGGTCCACGAGCGAATCCTCCGATCCGGGGGTCACGGCACGCTCCGGATTCCGGAAGGAGCGGTGGTGGTCTCCGGCACCCGGGGTCTCGGAAAATCGGACTTCGCCAGCCGCCACGACCTCGCTGTGTCTTGCGCGTTGATCGTGAAATATCGGGACGAGAAAACCGACGCCAGGACGGCCCTGGAGTCCTTCTTGCGCTGATGGCCGGCGGCCCGAACCAACGGCAGCGCGCCGGTTCTGGCGCAGGCTATCCCTCGGTCGACGGATCGTAGCCCAGGTTCGGAGCCAACCACCGCTGCACCTCGGACACGGTCATCCCTTTGCGGCGGGCGTAGTCGTGAATCTGGTCTCTCCCCAGCCGACCCACACCGAAATAGTGACTCTCCGGATGTGAGAAATAGTATCCGCAGACGGAAGCGGCCGGAGACATCGCCAGGCTTTCGGTGAGAGTGATGCCGATGCGGCGGGGAACCTCCAGCAGCGAGAACAGCGTACGCTTCTCAGTGTGATCCGGGCAGGCGGGGTATCCCGGCGCCGGCCGGATCCCCCGATACTCTTCCCGAATCCGCTGCTGATTGTTCAACGCTTCATCGGGTGCGTAACCCCAGAACTCGCGCCGCACCCGCTCGTGGAGGCGTTCGGCGAAAGCCTCCGCCAGCCGGTCGGCAAGCGCCTTGACCATAATCGCGCTGTAATCGTCATGGTCCGCTTCGAATTGCCGGACCAGGCGGTCCACCCCCAGCCCGGCCGTCACCGCAAAGAGACCCAGATAGTCGGCTTTCCGGTCTTTGGGGGCCACGAAATCGGCCAGGCATCGGTAAGGCCGCCCGGGGGGTTTGCGGCCCTGCTGTCGAAGGAAGTGGAGAGTGGCCAACAGCCGTGACCGGTCGTCATCGCTGTAAAGTTGAACATCGTCGCCCCAGGCCGCGGCCGGGAACAGCCCGACCACGCCGCGTGCCTGCAGCAGCTTCTCCGAGACAATCCGGTCGAGCAGGCGGAGTGCGTCATCATGCAGGCGCCGGGCTTCGACTCCGATGCGGGGATCGTCGAAGATTTGGGGGAACTGACCGCTCAGCTCCCAGGTTTTGAAGAAGGGCCCCCAGTCCACATAGTCCACCAGTTCCTCCATGGGGTAATCGGGAAAATCCCGGATTCCCAGACACTGGGGGCGCGGAGGATCGTAACCGGTCCAGTCGAGCCGCAGGTCCTCCTGCCGTGCCTGCTCGATGGGCACGAGCTCCTGCCGGGAGACCCGACCGGCATGCCGGCGGCGCACTTCACCATATTCCGCCGAAATGCGGGCAATGAACTCGCAGCGCTGATCGGGGTTCAGGAGGTTGGAAACCACCGGGACGCTGCGGGAAGCGTCGGTGACATGGATCACCGGGCCCGAGTAGCGGGGACTGATCTTGACTGCGGTATGCGTCTGGGAGGTGGTGGCTCCCCCGATCAAGAGCGGGAGCCGGAAGCCTGCCCGTTCCATCTCAGCCGCGACGTGACACATCTCGTCTAGCGACGGAGTAATCAGTCCGCTGAGGCCGATGACGTCGACCCCCTCGACACGGGCTGTCTCCAGGATCCGTGCCGCGGGGACCATCACCCCCAAGTCGATCACTTCGTAGTTGTTGCACCGCAGAACAACCCCGACGATGTTCTTGCCGATATCGTGAACGTCGCCTTTGACGGTGGCCATGAGGATCCGGCCCTTGGCGGAGGGTTGGCCTCCGGAGGCGCGTTCCTGCTCGATGAAAGGCACCAGATAGGCGACCGCCTTCTTCATCACCCGGGCGCTCTTGACCACCTGCGGGAGGAACATCTTGCCTGACCCGAAAAGGTCGCCGACCACATTCATGCCATCCATCAAGGGTCCCTCAATGACCTGGATGGGATGGTCGAACTGCCGTCTCGCTTCTTCGGTATCGGCTTCGATGTAATCGCTGATTCCCTGTACGAGGGCATAGACCAGCCGTTCGGCGACGGGGCGGCTGCGCCACTCCGGGATCTCGGCAGTCGCCTGGTTTTCGGTGCCGTAACGGCCTGCTATTTCCAGCAGGCGCTCGGTGGCGTCCGGCCGGCGGTTAAGAATGACATCCTCGATGCGTTCCCGAAGCTCGGGCTCGATTTCCTCGTAGACGGCGAGCTGGCCCGCGTTGACGATCGCCATGTCGAGGCCTGCTTGGATGGCGTGGTACAGGAACACTGAATGCATGGCCTCACGAACCCGGTCGTTCCCGCGGAAAGCAAAGGAGAGGTTGCTGACTCCACCGCTGACCTTGGCCAGGGGAAACCGCCGCTTCAGCTCACGCGTGGCCTCTATAAAGTCCACTGCGTAGTTGTTGTGTTCTTCGATACCGGTGGCGATGGCAAAGACATTGGGATCGAAAATGATGTCCTCCGGCGGGAAGTCCGCCTTTTCCACCAGCAGATGCCAGGCGCGGCTGCAAACGTCGACTCTGCGTTTGAGCGTGTCGGCTTGGCCCTGTTCGTCAAATGCCATCACCACCACGGCTGCACCGTACCGCTTCGCCAGGCGGGCTTGGGCCAGGAACGGTTCCTCCCCCTCTTTCAGGCTGATGGAGTTGACGATGGACTTTCCCTGGAGGCACTGCAGTCCAGCCTCGATCACCTCCCAGCGGGAGGAGTCCACCATCACCGGAACCCGGCTGATGTCCGGTTCGGCAGCCAGAAGGTTGAGAAATCGCACCATGGCGGCGCGGGAGTCCAACAAACCTTCATCCATGTTCACGTCGATGATTTGGGCGCCGTTCTCAACCTGTTGGCGGGCCACTTCGAGAGCGGCCTCAAAGTCGCCCTCCCGGATCAGTCGGGCGAAACGGCGGGAACCGGTGACGTTGGTCCGCTCTCCGATGTTGACGAAGAGCGAATGACGTCCGATGTTGAGGGGCTCCAGCCCGCTCAGCCGCAGCATCGGTTCAACCTGGGGCACCCGCCGGGGCGCCCGGCCGGCCACCTTGTCATGGATCGCCCGGATGTGGTCGGGAGTGGTACCGCAGCAGCCGCCGACGATGTTGACGAAACCGCTGTCCGCGAATTCGCCCAGCAGGTCCGCCATCAGGTCGGGGCCCTGGTCGTAGCCGCCGAATTCGTTGGGCAGGCCGGCATTGGGGTAAGCGGCCACCAGGGTGTCGGCCAGGCGCGAGAGCTCTTCGATGTACGGGCGCAGTTCCGCAGCTCCCAGCGCACAGTTGAGGCCGACTGCCAGGGGACGTGCATGGCGGATCGAATTCCAAAACGCCTCCGTCGTTTGACCTGAGAGCGTCCTGCCGCTGGCGTCGGTGATGGTGCCCGAGACGACAATCGGCAAACTCGTACCCTCCGCATCGAAGCATTCCTGGATCCCGAAGATCGCGGCCTTGGCGTTGAGGGTGTCGAATACCGTTTCCACCAGCAGAAGGTCGACTCCGCCGTGCAGCAAACCCGTGGCAGCCTCACGGTAGGCGTCGGCAAGCCGGCGAAAGGAGATGTTGCGGTAGCCCGGGTCATTCACGTCGGGGGAAATCGATGCGGTGCGGTTGGTGGGGCCGAGGGACCCGGCCACGAAGCGCGGCTTGTCGGGCGTTCGACGGGAGAAATCGTCGGCTGCCGCCCGGGCCAGCCCCGCCGCAGCCCGGTTAAGCTCATAGGCGAGGTGCGCCAGCCCGTAGTCTTCCTGGGCGACCGAGGTGGCCGCAAAAGTGTTGGTCTCGATAATGTCGGCACCGGCTTCCAGGTAGGCCCGGTGGATGGAAAGCACCACCTGCGGCTGGGTCAGGGAGAGCAGGTCGATATTTCCCTTGAGGTCTCGGTCATGCCCCGCAAACCGCTTGCCCCGAAAATCCTCCTCCGCCAACCCCTGCCGCTGGATCATGGTGCCCATGGCACCATCCAGGACCAGGATGCGCCTATCTGCAATCTGTTCAAGCTGCGTTACCGTGTGACGCATCGGAGGTCGGCAAATCCTGTTCTGCCAGGGGCATCTGCAACTATCGACTTATCCGCACCAACATGGCATTTTACCTTGTGAACCTTTCCCTGATCGGAGGAACTCCTTTGAGTCTTGACTCGTTGGATCGCAGAGCCTGGTGTGCGGTGGTATGGATCTTGATGGTTGGGGGTGGGGTGGCCGCTCCCCCGGAACCCATACGGCCTGCCGAGAAGATTCCGCTCTTCGACGGCGGGAGCCTCGATCGACTCTATACCTGGCTGGTTGACGACCATCAGGCCGATCCGCTGCGGGTGTTTACCCGGGTGGATCAGGTCGACGGGGCCCCGGCGATCCGCATCAGCGGAGAGCGTTGGGGTGGTCTTGTGACCCGGAATGCCTACCAGGATTACCGGCTGGTGGTGGAGTTCCGCTGGGGGACGATCACTTGGGGCAACCGCATGAACGGGGCCCGGGACAGCGGCATTCTCCTGCATTGCCAAGGCCGGGACGGTAACACCGCAGCCGACTTCAACGGGCCGTGGATGGCTTCGGTGGAAACCCAGATGATCGAAGGGGGGACCGGCGATTTCATCTTGGTGTCGGGTTTTGACGAGCGCGGAGACCGGATTGGCCCCTCGGTATCGGTCCACACTTCGCAGGATCGGGACGGCGAGTGGGTCTATGACCCCTGGGCGGAGCTGAAGCAGTTCACTTCCGGACGCATCAACTGGTACGGACGCGACCCGGACTGGTCAGACCGTCTGGGGTTTCGCGGCAAGAAAGATGTGGAGAACCCAGCCGGTGAGTGGAATCGGATCGAGGTTATCTGCCGCGGTGGCGACATTACGAACACCGTCAACGGCCGGATTGTGAACCGACTCACCGGTTCCACCTTTCGAGCGGGGAAGATCATGTTTCAATCGGAAGGTGCGGAGGTCTTCTTCCGGCGTATCGAGCTGCATCCCCTCGATTGAGGGGTTGAAGGGGCTGTTCTGGTATCTTGGAGGGCAGCTCAACCTTCCCGAATTCATACACCCCTTTTGCGACCTCGTGCTCGCTGTTGGGCTGAAAGGAGCGCAGGATCACCATGCTCGGTTTCATGCTGGGAGTGTTATGGGCAGCTCTGCCTGCAGGTCAGGAGGCCGGGGGGCGGGTTCCGGAAAGCGCCGAAGCGGTGTGCCCCCTGCTGCCGGGCCTGAAGATTCCTGATTCCATCGTACAGGACGTTGACGGTCGCCCGGTGAGCCTGCGTGATCTGGTCGCCCAGCGGCCGACCGTCTTGGTCTTTTTCCGCGGCGGCTGGTGACCCTACTGCAATACGCAGTTGGGTCAACTGCAGGAAATCGAATCGGAATTGAGTGCTTTGGGTTTCCAGATTGTCGCCATCAGCGGTGAGGATGCCGCCCGGCTCAAGGCGGGTGCCGGGAAGAGCCGGCTGAGCTATCTCCTGCTCTCCGACGCGTCGATGTCGGCGGCGAAAGCGTTCGGGATTGCGTACCGAGTCGACGCCCGGGTAGCCGAGACGTACCGAGGCTACGGCGTCGAACTGCCGAGCATAGAGGGCATTCCGCACCTTCCGGTACCGTCGGTATTTCTGATCCGGACGGATGGAACCGTCGCATTCAGCTATGCGAATCCGGATTACCGAGTCCGCTTGCAGCCTGATGTCCTGATGGTGGCGGCCAAGGCCGAGAAAGCCCGTCCCGCCGACCCACCACGCTGAGAGCTTGGGGACAGTCCCCAACCTTTCAAGCCGCGCCGGCGTCGTTGGGTGAAAGCTCAAACCGCCACTTTCGCCAATGCCTTGCGCCAGGTCTCGGCTGCCTCTTCCGCGGCAGGTTGAAGGGCCCGCTGGAACACGATGCCGTGCCGGTCGGGGACGACTCTGCTGGTTGCCCAGTCCCTGAGCGAGATGAAGGTGACCTCCGAGAAGGCGATTCTAAAGGGCCACAGCGTGTGCCCTTTACGTTTCTCCTCGGGCCAGAACGGGTTCTCGTCGACGTCGGTGCGGGCCACCCGGCCGTAGCCAACGATCCCCTTGACCGGAGCCGTGGCATAGAAGAAGACGAGATCGCCAGGGGCCAGTTTCTCCCAGGTCTTCTGTTGTGCCGGGGAGACAGCCCATGTTTTCTTCTTGATCCCGATCTGCCAGTTTTCAGCCGGGCCGATCGCCAGCCAGTTCGCCATGGTCTTACTCCTCCTGCCGATCCTTCGCCGCTCGGCTTTGGAATTGGCCTGAACCCAAGTTACGGGGCCCATGGTACGGCTCCCGGCCCACCGTGCCAACCACTTGTCGGTTTCCGTCCCCGCAGGTGGGCGGGGTACATCCGCCGACCAAGTCTTGAGAACCAAGCGCCGGATTGCCACAGCGTTGCCGAACGCAGTAGGTTAGCGGGGATGCGGCTGTTCCTGTTCAGGCGGAGTCAAGTCCTGGCGACGACGGTTGAGCAGGCGTGGCAATTCTTCTCCGATCCCCGGAACCTGGCCCGGATTACGCCTCCGGATCTCAACCTCGTCCCCACCTCGGAGCTTCCCGATTGCATCCACCCCGGGTTGATCGTGACCTACCGGGTGAAGGTCTTGCCCGGCTTCCGGGTACTTTGGGTCACCGAGATCACGCATGTCTTTCCACCCCTGCTTTTCGTGGACGAGCAACGGTTCGGTCCTTACCGCTTCTGGCACCACCTGCATCGGTTCACCGCGGTCAAGGGAGGAGTCCAGGCGGAGGATCTGGTCCACTACGTCCTGCCGGGTGGTCCGCTGGCACCGCTTGTGAACCGGGTCCTCGTCCGCCCTCAGCTCGATCACATCTTCGACTTTCGCCGAAGGAGCCTGGAAGTTTGCTTCGGGGCGGACGCCGGGTGATGCTCGGAAGTCCTCAGGGCGACTCGGGCAAAGTGGACGGACGGCTTCGAAAAGGATCCCCCTGTGCGGAGTCCTTTGGATCGACCCCGGCGCAGGACCTCAGGGTACGAGCATGACCACCTCGTGCTCCCGCAGGACCGGCAGAACGAAACGACCGGACTCATCCGGCAGCAGGTCGCGGTTGAGATTGACGGCACGGGCGCGGGAGAATCGGCCTCGGACGGAAAGCGCCACCTCCCTCATCTCGATCGGGTCAAAGAAAGTCGTGCCGTTGTGGCCGCTGAGGTTGACCAGGTGAAGGAGGGTTGTTCCATCCGGACGTTTCAGCAGGGTGACCTCTACCGAGGGGTGCGCGTTGGTGACGAGCTGTGGCGGACCGTCCAGGAGATGCGTCACCAGATCGGCGACCAGCAGCCGGTGTTTGTCGTTGCCGAATCGGTAGTACAGATCTCCGAGGTTCCAGGGCAGGTACGCGACCTGTCCCGCCCCGACCTCTTGGATCACCAACCCAGGAATTCGGGTGCGCTCGCTGAGCGCCGAGACTTTGTCCGGCGGTCCAAAGGGTCCCGGGGGAATCAGGCTCAAGATTGGTCGGTCGAGGGCTTCCAGCTCAAGGAAATCGCCCTCCCAGAACAGGGTCCAGGACGCCCGCAGCGAAGGAAGAAGGGTGTGGTCCTCGATCCTGAAATAGGCCGAACGGGTGTCGGACCAGCGGCGGGTGGCGCCCGGCAGTCCCAGGCCGGGGTGGTCGGTACCGGCGACCAGAACCCTTCCGCCGCGGACCAGGTAGCTTTCCAAAGGGGCCGGGAATTGTCCATCCGGAACCACGACCAGATCGATCTCGGCTGGACTGAAATGCTCGGTCCGAGCCGTTACCCGAAAAGGAAGGTGTAATTCCGTAAGCAGACGATAGAAGCCCCGGTAGTTGGTCCCGTGCGGTGACCAGTCAGGGTCCTGGGCGGCATACAGGATGACACGCCCGGCGTTCCTTGCCCCGGCCAGCAGCTCCTGATGGCGTTCATGCCAGTCAAACACCGGCCGTACGGCCTCGATGGCGGTGCGGTCAGGCTGGTCGAGGGTCCCGAGCACTACAAAAGCCGGGAACCCACCGTGGGCGATGTTCTGGTAGAGCAACGCTCGCAGGCCCGGTCCCGCCACGGATGCAAACCGGTATCGCATCTCCAGGTAAGGCATGACCAGGCTGAAGGCAGCCTTGTCCGGGTAGGTGCCCAGCACACGGTTCACGCTTTCGCCGGCGGAATACAGCCACTGAGGGAGCGGGCGCCATTTGTAAAAGTCCGCTTCCGAGACGATTGCATCGGTGTGCTCCGGGAAGTACGTCATGAAGAGAGCTTCAGGACGCCTGGACTTGATGAGTTTCCGAAACTGGGCGGCCACTTCGCGCGAGCTTTCGAACATGAATTTCCGGTAATCGGCATCTGGAACGGGTGGAATCTCCCGGCCGTAGTCGCGCCGAAACCGCGATCGGCACTCGTCACAGCGGCAGAGCCCAATATCGTTGCCGTAGTAGTCCGTACGCAGATTCCCGAACCAGTTGAAGAAGAGTCCATCCAACTCGTACCGGTCCAGGGCCTCCGCGAGGACCCGAAGTGCGTGGACGTGATAGTAGCCTCCGTTGATGCACGTCCCGTGGAGGCCGTTCTCGTCCGCAACGGTGCTCCCGTCCCCGGTGCGGAAGAACCACTCTGGATGGGCTGCGAGGACTTCGCGACGCGCCCGGCTGAAGTCGAAGCGCCCAATCACCCGGATTCCGCGTTGATGGGCTGCCTGGAGTACCTCGGCGACCAGGTCGCGGCCCGCCGGCAGAAAGGCGCTGGGATAGTGATGGTCGACCTGCGTCGGATAGTGGGCCACGATCCCGCCGACACTGAACAGCAGGGTATTGGCGGGGAAAGCTTCAACCTGCCGAATGAGAATTTGAACATCCAGAGCAGAGTCCGTTTCCCTGAGGTTGGTTTGGAGCAGGCGGATGGGCTGGTCGGTCCACCACGACTCGGCAGCGGTCACCGCGCCGGGCATGGCCGATTGAAGCACGAGAACAAGCAGTATGCCCCGGAGACCGAACTCCCGGGAGAGAACGCCTGGCGAAACCGCCCCAGCACCCTTTCGACCGTCAGGAGCTCCAGGCGATGGTGAGCGGTTGGGCCGGCCGTGGCGAAAACCCGAATCGTCCGAGAGCATAGCTTTCAGCTCAATTCTTAAGGAACGGGTGGTGCGGCGGCACCCCCGCTCTCACCTTTCTGCAAGCGCAAGATCTCACGCTGAATCCTGGTTGCGTCCTCGGTGCGTCCGGCCCTGGAATAGGCGCGCTGAAGGGTCATGAGTGCTTCAGGTTGGTCTGGACTTAGCGTCAGAGCAGCCTCGAGGTTGGCGATGGCGCGCAGGATTTCACCCTGGCTCAACAGGACGCGCCCCAACATGATGTAAGGCGCTGGAAGCTCGGGGCTTGCGGCTACCGCCCTGGCGGCATAGGTCTCGGCTTCCTGGTGACGTCCCTCCATCCAGAGGAGGTGGGAGAGACGCAACAGCGCGTGCACGTGACGTGGTGAAATCCGCAGCTCCTCTTCCAGTTCCCCGACCGCCCGCGCGGGGTCGTGCTGGCTGAGAAAAGACCCGAACGCGTAGTGGACTTCCGGCAAGTCGGGATAGTCCCGAACGAGGCTTTCAAAAGCCGCCATGGCCTGGTCGAGCTGCTGCCTGGCCAACAGCGCCGCCGCCCGGCCCGCTGTTTCCACCGGCCGGCGGCGGTCCGCGGGAAGCTCGTCGGTGAGGTACGGCAGCCGCAGGACCGAGATGCCGAAGGTCCGTTCCAACCGTTCCCGGTGGTCGTCCATTTTGGCCTGTTCGGTCAGGAGTTTCAGGGCCTCGTCGAATCGGGCCGCGCGGTTCAGGAGTGAAGCAGCCTGAATTCTCACAAACCCGGTCAGGGTTGCGTTGCGGGACATGTTCAGGGAAAGTGCCCGCAACAGGTGAGCGAGGGCTTCGGCATAGTCCCCTGCCTGGTACTGACTCAAGCCCAGCAGTGCCCATCCCTCCGCCGCTTCCGGCCGGCGTTGTGCAAGCTGGCGGAACGCTTCGGCGGCTTCCGCATAGGCCCCACTGTCGTGGAGCAGCACCCCAAGGTAATACCAGCCCTCCGTCCAGTCCTCGCGCAGGCCCAAGCCGGCGCGGTAGAGCCGGATGGCCTCCGGAATGTTGCCGTTACGGCGGGCGGCATCCGCCTCGGCCATGAGATCCTCGGCCGTCCCGCCGGCAGGTGTCTGGACCGCCGGGAGGACTGACAAGAAGGCCTGGGCTGGCACGCCCAAAGCGGGGATCAGGACGAGGGTCAGGAGAATGCCTGCCATCGTTGTAGGCTCCACAGGATATCATCGGGACCCTCCTGTGCGCCTGCCGGACCTGCTGCCAGCCCGGATCGACGTAAGGGCTTCAGCGTCCGAGGGCCGCCACCCGAGGTGTCGACGCGCCTCGCATCCCTTGCCTGCGGCGTGGACGGAAGCTGCGGACAAGGGGCCGCGCCGGGTTCCTTCTGCTGCCGGTCAGCCCACCGTCGAGGGTGAGTCCTGGCACCGCTTCCCAAGGCAGAGAGGTACCCATCCTTTGTTCGATGGCGTGGACGACCTCCCGGTCTTCCGGAGTCACAAAGGAGATGGCCTTTCCGCTCCGTTCCGACCGCCCGGTCCGGCCGATTCGATGGGTGTAAGCATCGGCCGTGTCGGGCATGTCGAAGTTGACGACATGGGACACCTGTTCGACATCCAGCCCCCGTGCAGCGATGTCAGTTGCAACCAGCACCTGGAACTGGCGACGCCGAAATCCTTCCATCGCCCTGACCCGCTGGCCCTGGGTCATGTTGCCCTGCAAAGCCACCACCGGGCGGCCGCTCCGTCCCAGGTCGCGTGCCAGACGCTGCGCCCGGTGTTTGGTGCGGGTAAAAACGATGGCCGATACCAGATCCTGATCGGCAAGCACCTGTTCCAGCAGCTCGACCTTGCGGCTGCTTTCCACCGGATAGGCACTGTGGGTCACCGTGGAAACCGGTCGGGAGTGACCCAGGTCCACGATCAGGGGCTTGGACAGCAGCCGGTCGGCCAGCCCGCGGACCTCGGCCGGCATGGTCGCTGAAAAGAGGAGGTTTTGCCTCTGGCTGGGCAGCGCGGCCAGGATCCGACGGATGTCGGGCAGAAAACCCAGATCAAACATGTGATCCGCCTCGTCGAGCACCAGCGTGTCGACACGTCCGAAATGGAGGGCACCTTGGCCCGCAAGATCGAGCAGGCGTCCCGGACAGGCGACGAGAACAGCCGGGTCCCGCCGCAACGCAGCGCGTTGGGGGCCGGCCGGAACCCCACCAAAGAGAGTCACGATTTCAATGCCGGTGAAGCGAGCCAACATCCGGATCTCGGCTGCAATCTGGGCTGCCAACTCACGGGTGGGGGCGAGGACCAGGGAGCGCGGACCGCGCCCCGGTTTGGTCAGCAACCGTTCCAGGAGAGGCAGCGCAAAGGCCGCGGTTTTTCCGGTACCGGTTTGAGCCAGCCCCAGGATGTCCCGACCCTCGAGGGCAGCCGGTATGGTCTGGGTCTGGATTGGACGGGGTTGAAGGAAGCCGGCTGCCGCTACAGCGCGTAACAGGGGGTCTGAAAGACCGAAAGAGCTGAAGCCCGCACTGGAATTCGAAACAAGAGACGACATAAAGAAAACTGCTTTCCGGCAGGAGGGACGGTCGCCGTGCGGGCGGTCGTCGCTTTACCGCATTCTGGCTACACAACAGCAGCAGACAAGATGGAATTGATTGGCGGCGCGATCCCCGAAAAGACCCTGTTGTGCGCCGCAGGCTTAGGAGAGCGTCCCGGCCTGAAACTCCTGCATCATACAGGGAACCCGGATCAAGTGCAACCAGCCATTCGCTCCTGCAATCTTGCGTAGTCCGTTTCCTCAGCGGAGGGTGCCCGGGAGCGGCCGGTTACCCGAAGGGTCCGCTTGCCCGGCGGGGGGACGGCGAGCCTCCCCAGCACCAGACCTGCCGGCTGCGGGCGGGGCTGGTACGACCCCCAGGCCTGGCAGTTGATTCAGCCTGATGCAACCTTGGACCACCGGGTGGCCGCAAAATGGATCGTGGGAGAGGTAGAGGTTGCTGTCGAGGTCGACCAGCTCCGCCAGCGGGGCGATCTGGGCGGCACCGGCGATGCCGCAGGACGACTCCACCATGCAGCCCAGCATGACCCTGAGGTTGAGGGTCTTCGCCTGCTGTATGAGACGAAGGGCGGACCGGATCCCGCCGCATTTCGCCAGCTTCACATTGATTCCGTCAAAGGCTTCCACCAGAGGTTCCGGATTGCCGTCGCCCGGCAGGGATTCGTCCGCGAAAAGGGGCAGCGGACTCCGGCGTTTCAGCCATACGAGGTCTTCGAAGCGATGGGCGGGAAGAGGTTGCTCGACCAGCTCGACCCCCTGGTCTGCAAGCCATTCGATTTCCCGCAAGGCCCTCTCACGGTCGGTCCAGCCCTCGTTGACGTCAACCCGGAGAGGCCGTCGGTCGACGGTGCGCAGCGCACTGACCATCTCGCGGTCGCGATCCGAACCCAGCTTCAGTTTGAGGATCTGGAATTCTTTCGCCGCAACTGCATTTTCCACCACCGCCTGGGGGGTGTCGATGCCGAGGGTCCAACTGGTGGGGTGCATAGCCTCCGGGTTCAGCCCCAGGCAACGATGGAGGGGGGCGGATTGTTGTTTTCCCCACCAGTCGTGGACCGCCAGATCCACGGCCTGCAGGGCGGACCAGACTCCGTGGAGCCGGCGCCGGGCCTCTTCGAGGAATGCTTCAGGTTCTCGGAGGGTGCAGCCTGCCAGACCGGGGAGAGCTTCATTCAGCTTCTCCATCACCAGCTCAGGCGTTTCTCCGTACCGAGGATTGGGGGCCCCTTCTCCCCACCCCACGACTCCTTCCGCCTGAATCTCCAGCAACACGGTTCGTCGGCTGTCACTGGAGCCCCGGGAGATCCGGAACGGACGCTTCAGGGACAGGTGCTGGATCCCCACGGTCCAACGCATTCGGTCATTGTACCGTTCCGCTGGTATTGGGGCCTGCCGCCGGCTGCCGAGAGCGCGACGGGCCGCGGCACTACAATAGTGGTTCATGCGACTGGGAGTGGTGTTGGATGAGGTTTTCTTGTTGCATCGGCCTCCGGCGGGACATCCGGAGTCCCCGGAGAGGATTCGCATTTTGCTGGACCTGCCGATCCTGGCTGATCCCCGGATCCTGCGTGTCTCCCCGGTTGAGGCGGACGACAGCCTGTTGTTGAGCGTCCACACCCCGGAGCATGTGGAGCGGATTCGGGGGACGTCGAGCAGTCCACTGACGATGATCGATCCGGACACCTATGCGGTGGCCGAGACATGGCGTGTCGCACGGATGGCCGCCGGCAGCGCCGCTCGTCTGGTAGACCTGATGGGGGAGGGGAAGATCCGGGCAGGGTTCCTGGCGGCGAGACCGCCCGGTCACCATGCCGAGTCGAACCGGGCGATGGGGTTCTGCTTTTTCAATCAGGCGGCGGTGGCCGCCCAGCATGCCCGGGACACGGGTCTGGCGCAGCGGGTCGCCGTCTTTGATTTTGACGTGCACCACGGTAACGGCACCCAGAACATCTTTTGGGAGCGCGCCGACGTCCTGTACATTTCCGTCCACCAGTTTCCGTTCTATCCAGGGACGGGCAGCGCGAATGAGGAGGGAGAGGGAGCGGGGAGAGGTTTTACGCTGAACCTGCCCTTGTCGGCCGGCGCGAATGACGCGGTCTACGAGGCCGCCCTGAAACAGAAGGTGATTCCCGCGCTCCGGGAGTTTCACCCCGACCTGGTGGTGGTCTCCGCTGGCTACGACGCGCATCATGCCGATCCTTTGGGCGGAATGAAGCTCTCGACCGAGTTCTTTCGCCGGATGGTCGAACGGCTGCAGCAGACTGCTTGGGATCTTTGTTCCGGCCGGGCGCTCTACGTGCTGGAGGGAGGATACGACCTGCAGGCGCTGAGGGACTGTGTGCAAGCGAGTCTGGAAGCCCTTCTGGAAGCGCCGGCCAAGGGAAGGGATGGGTTCTAGTCCAGCAGCCGGTTGACTGCCTCTTCGAGCAGGGAGAGGCTCTTGCAGAATGCGAAACGGACCAGGTGGCGACCTCGGGCCGGCTCATGAAAAAAGCTGCTGCCTGGGACGGCCGCTACCCGTTTTTCGCGGATCAGCCGGCGGACGAAACCGACGTCGGACTCGTCAGTCAGGTCCTGGATGTCCGCCATGACGTAGTAGGCCCCTGCCGGGCACCAGGGTTTGAAGCCCGCCTGGCCAAGCCCGTCCAGAAGAAAGTTGCGGCGCTGCAAATAGCTGTCCGCCAATCCCGAGTAGTAGGACTCTCCCACTGCCAGCGCGACGGCGGCGGCCTCCTGGAGCGGAGCGGCTGCCCCGACGGTCAGGAAGTCGTGCATCTTGCGGATCGCCGAGGTCAGATCGGGCGGGGCGAGGACGTATCCGAGTCGCCAGCCGGTGACCGCGAAGGTCTTGGACATGCCGCTGACGGTGACGGTACGGTCCCGCATCCCCGGGAGCAGGGCGATGGGGTGGTGACGGTGGCCGTCATAGACGATGTGTTCGTAGATTTCGTCGGTGATGACGTAGAAATCGTACTCTTGGGCCAAGGTAGCGATGGATCCCAGTTCTTCCAGACAGAAGACGTGGCCGGTGGGGTTGTTGGGGGTATTCAGGATCAGAGCCTTAACGCCGCCCTGTTTCCTCGCCTCACGGAGCCGATGTTCCAGCAGCTCGACGTCCAGAGCCCACTGGCGTCGGCAGTCGAGCGGCACCAGTTCCGGCTTGGCGCCCGCGATGATGGTGTCCGGGCCGTAGTTCTCGTAGAAAGGCTCAAACAGGACGACCCTCTCGCCGGGGTTCACCAGCGCCAGGATCGAAGCGATCATTCCTTCGGTGGCGCCGCAGCACACCGTGATCTCCCGGTCAGGGTCGAGATGCCAGTTGTAGAACCGCCGGTATTTTTCGGCGATGGCGGCTCGCAGCCGCGGGGCTCCCCAGGTTACGGCGTACTGGTTGATGTCCTGCTGGATGGCTGCACAGGCCGCTTCCTTGATGAAGTCAGGAGCGGCAAAGTCGGGGAATCCCTGCGCGAGATTGACTGCCTGATACTGGGCGGCTAGTCGCGTCATCTCGCGGATCACGGACTCGGTAAAGCTGCCTGCCTTGTCCGATACCCGGGGGTGGGGCATGAGCTCAAACGGTGGTCAGGCAGGGACCCGGGTAATCCGGACCGAGCAACTGGGGGTTGTCCTGGGCCAAGATTCGGACCAGCTCTTCGTGGAAATAGTCCCTCTCCAGCTTGACGATGGGGCGGGCCCTTTTCTCGTACATCTCCCGGCTCCGGTCGACATCGGTCTTGAGCCTTCGGTAAAGGTCTCCCTGGCGGCGACCCTCCTCCACTTCGGTTTCGTTGTACAGCTTGATCTCCACCACCAGCAACCGGGCGAACCGATGGGCCTCCTGGTGTGCAGACTCTTCCTCCGGACTGCGAATCGATGCGGGAGGCTCGACGGTGGGGATGATCTCCTCGTCCCCGGGCATCTCGACTTCCGTTTCGGGCGTGGTACTGCCGACATCCGGCAGGTGAAGTTCTTCCAGCTCACGCAGAGCAGCCTCCCGACTCTCGTCCGCCGACTCGACACCGGATTCGCCAGCTTCTGCGGGCGTCGTGGGCGAGCGCCAGTCGGTTGCAGCCTGCCCCATCAGGCGTTCGAACTCCTCGGGGGAGAGTCCCAGATCTTCCGGCTTGACGTCGGTGATGGCATCAATGTCCAGAATCCGGGTCGCCGGTTCTTCCTCAGGGGGAAACTCCCGGCCGGCTTCAAAATGAGTAAGCTCCTCCGGGACGGACTCCTCCGATTCAGGGCCCGGCTCGGCGGCCGCCGGCGCCTCCTCGGGGGCCACGAAGGCGTCTGAGTCCAGCGGGGTGGAAAGAACTTCGGGGGTTCCGGGAACCTGGCCGGTGGAGGGCTCGGGGCTCGCCGCAACGCCAGGCTCGGGCACGGTGATTTCCGCCTCGGCCGTTTCCTGAAAGGCTGCCGCCTCCTGGAAGGCTGCCGCCGCGACCGGAGCGGGTGCGGGGTATTCCACCGGCGGCACGGTTGCCGCGCTTTCCAGGCGAATTTCAGGTTCCTCGCCGGACGTCGGGACTGGCTCGGCGGGAGCGGCCTCCAGGGCAGCCAGCCGCACCAGGCGCTGGTTTTGCAGCAAGACAGTGGCGAACAGGCAGAGCAAGCGCAAGGCTTCCACCGGGACCGGCTGCTCGGAGTCGGCCAGGACCAGCGCCGGCACGGCGTCTCCGAAAACCAGCGGGATCAGAACGCCGAAAGGTAGAGGAGCGAGCGGGGACAGGGCCGAAGCATCCGCCGGCTGCCCGGACCAGGAGAGCAAGGTCCGGCGGCGGGCTGCCTGGCAGAGGGGACCGCTCTCGTCCACCAGCACAGGCACCTGCCCGTCCCCGAAGCCATGACTGACCAGCGGCTGGAAGCTGCAGCCGTCAACCGCAAGAACCGCTGCCCGCGTGGTGAGGCGTCCAACTGCGGCCACCAGGCCAGACAGCAGCTCCCGTTGTGTACCGGAGGCGTCGAGGGAGTCCAGCAGGTCACCCAGCAGGCGGGCATCCACCCAGTGAGAGGGTAGGCCGGGGGCGGTCTCGGGCTGAGTCAAACTGGTCTTAAGTGCCGCAAACCGCTCTTCGAGCTCCTGTAACAGTTGGAGGACGGCAGCGGACTGGGAGGGCGATACTTCTCCGTTCATGCTGGACCTCTGCCTCCGGGCTTGCGCCAGGTGATCCGGTGAAAGACGGTTCGGGATGTTATCACACGTGCAGGGCAATTTTGTGGAGTTCCCCGTGCTCCGGTTTCGGGGGGTGCCCAAAGGGCGGATCGGCACAAGATCGGGTGGCGGCAGCTGCGGTATACAATGTTCGTTTGCATAAGGAGCTCTCCATGCGTCGAATCCTATCGTCATCGGCGGCTTTGCTGGCCCTGGCGGCTGCCTGCAGCAGTGATCCGATCGCCCAGCGCGACGAGTACTACAAGAGCGCCCAGGAGTATCTGGCGGCTGGGAAGCTGGACGAAGCGTCCATTCAGTTCCTCAACGCCATCAGGGCGGACGAAAGCTATGTGCCCGCCCGCATGGGACTGGTGGAAGTTCTCGAGAAAACCGGGCGGATCCAGAACGCTGTCGTCGAGCTGCGAAGAGTCCTCGATATCGACAAGGACAACAAAGAGGCGAGGCTGCGGCTGGGTCGCTACTTTCTGCTGGCCGGTACCCAGGAACCGTCGCTGTTCGAGGAAGCGCGCAAGATGGCGGAAGAGGTTCTGGCCTTGGATCCCAACAACACGGAAGCCCTCATTCTGCTCGGCAACTCCTATGCAGGACAGCAGAATTTCGAGAAGTCGATCGAGACGTTGCAGAGGGTCCTCGAGGAGGACCCCAACAACCTGCAAGCTCACCTCAACCTTGGCGCCGCCCGTTTCGGGGCACGCCAGCCCAAGGAGGCGGAGCAGGCGTTTCTGCAAGCGGTGGCCAAGAATCCCGAGTCAACCGTCGCGCTATTGGCGCTGGGGCATTTTTACGGGACGTCCGGGGATCTGGGCAAAGCCGAGGAGTCTTTCCGTCGGGCGTTCGAGCTGAATCGGAGTGATCACCAGACGGTACTGGCACTGGTGCGGCTTTATCTCGCCCAAGGGAAGCCGGACCTGGCCAGGGGGGTCTTTGAGGAGGCGATTGCGGCCAGCGCCGACCCGGTGGGTTTCCAGATGGGTTTGGCCAGCCTGGAGCTGGGGCTGGGCCGTCCGGAGGTGGCCGAACAGATGCTGGTAAAAATGAAGGCCGAACGTCCGGACGACAACGCGGTGGCGATCCGTCTGGCGGAGCTCCAGTTGGCTACCGGGAAGCGGGAAGCGGCCGAGGCCGGCGCCGAAGAAGTGTTGCGCAAAGACTCCAATAACGTCGACGCTCTGGTACTGATGAGCCGGGTGGCGGCCTCTCGGGGCGATCTCGAAGCTGCGCTCCCGCTGCTGGACCGGGCATTGGATCGCAGACCGAACCTGATCCCGGCCTGGATCCTCAAGGTCGACCTCCTCCAGCGGAGAGGGGATCTGACCGGCGCCGAGCAGGCCGCCCGGAAGGGTCTGGAATCCGATCGAACCAACACAGCGCTGCGGGCGAGGCTGGCCAAGGTGGTGGCGGTCATGAAGCGCAGCACCACCGAACTGCAGAACGCTTTGACCGAGGCGGAGGCGATTCTGGCCCAGGAGCCGGACAACAATGACGCTCTGGTGGCGCGGGCGGAGGCGGCTCTCGGATTGAATCGCCTGGCGCAGGCCAAGGCGGACTTCGAACGATTGAACCAGGCGTCACCGCGGAACCCTTTCTATCTCCACCGGTTGGGGACGGTTGCGGTACTGGAGAAGAGATACGACGACGCGCTCCGGTGGTTCCGGGGGGCGCTTGAAATCGACCCCAACCTGCCCGACGTGGCGAACGACCTGGTAGTCTCCCTCGTTCAGCAGGGGAAGAAGGCCGAGGCGCTGGAGGAGATTGACCGTATGGAGGCTGCTGCCCAGGTCAAGACCCACCTGGTCCTGCTGCGGGGAAAGCTGTTGTTGGCTGATGGCAACTATGCCGGTGCGGAGGCTGCATTTCGGCGCGCCCGGGAGATGGATCCGGACAGTTACGAGAGTTATCTCTTCCTGGGACAGGTCAAGATGCGGCAGAACCGGGCGGACGAGGCCATTCAGGAGGTCGATGAACTGTTGGCGAAGAACCCCAACTTTGCCCCTGCTCACTTGCTGCGGGCATGGTTCTTTGACGCCTCAAAGAACCAGACCGCAGCGATTGCCGCTTACAGGAAGTGCCTGACACTGTTCTCCGAGACCGATCCCGGGTATGCAGTGGCGGCCAACAACCTGGCCTGGTTGTTGGCGGAATCCGGAGGCGACCTGACGGAAGCCAGAAGTCTTGCCGAGCGAGCGCGGGCGCGAGACCCCGAAAACGCTCAGTTCGCGGATACTTTGGGCTGGGTCTACTACAAGATGGGCAACTATACGTTGGCGGTCGATCAGCTTCTCCAGAGCGTCAACCAGGGCAATCAGCAGCCGCAACACTACTATCGGCTGGGAATGGCTTACTACAGGAAGGGCGATCTGAACCATGCCCGGCAGTCGTTGCGCCGCGCTCTCGAGCTTGGCCAAGATTTCCCAGGGTCGGATGAAGCCCGGCGTACTCTGTCCGAGCTGGGCTGACCGGCCGGTGCGGACCGGAGCGGGAGCAGGGCGTTGAAGGCGATCGGGGTCATTCCGGCGCGTTTTGAATCGGTTCGTCTGCCCGGCAAGGTGCTGGCCGACATAGCAGGCAAGCCCATGCTGCTGAGAGTCTTTGAAGCGGCGCAGCGGTGCCGGGATCTGGACGAGGTGCTGGTAGCCTCCGACAGCTCCCAGGTCCTGGCTTGGTGTGCAGCACAGGGGGTACCGTTTCTGGCCACCTGTACCCACCCTTCGGGGAGCGACCGTGTCCATGAGGTGTTGACCCGCACCGACGGCGAAATCTACGTCAACATCCAGGGAGATGAACCCACCTTACGGCCTGAACAGATCGCTGTTCTGGTGCGCTGTTTGCGGGAAGGCCAGGCGGAAGTGGCGACACTCAGGGTGAGGATCAGCCCGGACCAGGCCCGCAATCCGAACGTGGTCAAGGTGGTTACCGACCGGACCGGCCGAGCCCTGTACTTCTCCCGCCATCCCATTCCTTATGATCGCGACGGAGCGGAGGCGTCGCCTTGGTTCAAGCACATCGGGATCTACGCCTTTCGGCGCCGGGCTCTGGAGAGGTTTCACTCGCTGGCGCCCTCACCGCTGGAACGTTCCGAGAAGCTCGAGCAGCTTCGGCTGTTGGAACATGGGGTGTCGATCCAGGTAATCGAGACCCGGGACGACACCATCGGCGTGGATACTCTCGAGGACCTGGAACGCGCTCGGGCTCACTTCCGGGCGCTGGGCGAAGGCATGGCCTGACCTGGTCCCCGGACGTGACGGCTTTCGATGCACCCGCCTCAGGCCCCGCCAGACCTCAACTTTCCTGAGCCAGCCTGCGTTCGATCTTGCTCCAGGAGTCGCGCAACGAGACGATTCGGTTGAAGACGAGGTTGCCGGGCCGGGAGTCCACCGGGTCCATCCAGAAATACCCTACGCGCTCGAACTGAAAGCGGATCTGCGGATCTGCGTGTGCCAGTGAGGGCTCAAGCTGAGAGCCCTTCAGCACAGTCAGGGAGTCCGGATTGAGGTGGTCGAGATAATTGCCGTCCCCTTCGGAAGGGTTGGGCTTGTTGAACAGCCGATCGTACAGTCTTACCTCGGCGGGCACCGCATGCGGGGCGGAAACCCAATGGATGGTTCCCTTGACTTTCCGGCCGTCGGGAGTGTCCCCTCCGCGAGTCGCGGGGTCGTAGGTGCAATGAACTTCGGTGATCTCCCCGGTCACCGGATCTTTTTTGAGGTCGACGCAGGTCACGAGGTAGGCATAGCGCAAACGCACCTCCATTCCCGGGGCCAAACGGTGATACCGGGGCGGGGGCACCTCGCGGAAGTCGTCACGGTCGATGTAAAGAACCCGGGAAAAGGGCACGAGCCGGGTACCGGCTGAAGGGTCTTCAGGGTTGTTGACGGCCTCAAGCTGTTCCACCAGCCCTTCCGGGTAGTTGAGGATGACCAGCTTGAGCGGGCGCAAGACCGCCATCACCCTTGGCGCGGTCCGGTTGAGATCTTCGCGGACGGTGTGTTCCAGCAGCGCCACGTCGACGACGCTGTCACGCTTGGCGACCCCGATGATGTCGCAAAAGCGCCGGATGGATTCGGCCGGATACCCACGCCGCCGCAAACCGGAGATTGTCGGCATGCGGGGATCGTCCCAGCCCGCCACATGGCCTCCCTTGACCAGCTCCAGCAAACGCCGCTTGCTGAGCACGGTGTAGCTGAGATTCAGACGGGCGAACTCGATCTGTTGGGGGTGGTAGAGGTTGAGGGCGTCCAGGAACCAGTCGTACAGGGGGCGATGGTCCTCGAATTCAAGGGTGCAGATGGAATGGGTGATGCCCTCGATGGAGTCGCACAACGGGTGCGCAAAGTCGTACATCGGGTAAATGCACCACTTGTCGCCGGTTCGGTGATGGCTCTCGTGTTTGATCCGATACAAGGCCGGATCCCGGAGGTTGAGGTTGGGTGAGGCCATGTCGATCTTGGCCCGCAGCACGTGGGTTCCTTCTGCGAACTCACCTTTCCTCATTCGCTCGAAAAGGTCGAGATTTTCCTCGACCGTCCGGTCCCGATAAGGGCTGTTGCGGCCCGGTTCGGTGAGGGTTCCTCGATATTCCCGGATCTGCTCCGGCGACAGGGAATCGACGTAGGCGAGTCCGCGGCGGATGAGCTGGACCGCCCACTCGTAAAGCTGGTCGAAGTAGTCGGAGGCGTAGTACATGCGGTCGTCCCAGTCGAATCCCAGCCACTTGACGTCACGGATAATGGATTCGACGTATTCGACCTCCTCCTTGCTGGGATTGGTATCGTCGAAGCGCAGATTGCACAGACCGCCGTACTCCTGGGCGATCCCGAAGTTGAGGCAGATGGACTTGGCATGTCCAATGTGGAGGTAGCCGTTGGGCTCCGGGGGAAACCGGGTGTGCACCCTGCCACCGTACTTTCCAGTTTCCAGGTCGCGGTCGATGATGGTTCGGATGAAGTCTCTGGGGCCGTCGTTGGAGTTTTTTGGCATACTGGGTTTCCCGTTTCGCCAATGTACCGCAGGGAAGTGCGGAAAACACTCAGTTTACCGTGAAGCTGCGGCAGGGTAGTAGTCGGGGACACGGACGGCGGTGGTGTCGGCCTGTCCCCCGCCGAGCGTCGGCGAGCGGATCGGAAAGTCAGTCAGGCGCGTTCGAGCTTCCGGAGGCGGGGGCGGGTTGACGGCGCCGGCGATGCAGCCATTCACGCAGCGACTGCATCACCAGGAAGAAGGCCGGGATCAAAAGGATGGCCAGCACGGTGGAGGCGATCATACCGCCGAAAACGGTGGTTCCCAGCGACCGACGGGCGATCGAGCCGGCTCCCGTCGCCCACACCAGCGGCGAAACGCCGAGGATGAACGTGAGCGCCGTCATCACCACCGCACGAAAACGCAGGCGGGCGGCCTCGACGGCGGACTCGAGGATGCTCAGCCCGCGCCGCTCCCGGAGAACCTTCGCGAATTCGACAATCAGGATCGCATTCTTGGCCGAAAGCCCGATCAGCATCACCAGACCCACCTGCGCATAAAGGTCCAGGTTGAGCCGGGCCACCTCGAGAGCGGTCAGTGCTCCCAGGATGCCGACCGGTACCGAGAGCATCACCGCCGCCGGTATTGACCAGGATTCGTACTGGGCCACCAGGAACAGGTAGGAGAAGAGCAGCGCCAGGGCGAACAGGATCGGCCCTTGGGTCCCCGCTTCCTGCTCCTGATAGGACATTCCGGACCACTCGAACTGCATCCCCCGGGGCAGCACCTGGGCCGCCAAATCCCGCACCGCATCCATCGCCTGTCCCGTGCTGGCATCCGGAGCAGGTTCTCCATTGATGGTGATGGAGCGGTACATATTGAACCGGTTAATCGACTCGGGACCGACCCTCGGTTCCAGGTCGACCAACGTCCGCAAGGGGACCATGGCGCCCCGACTGCTCCGGACGTACAGCCGACTGACATCTGCGAGGGTGCTGCGGTGAGGAGTCTCGGCCTGGACGATGACCCGGAACACCCGCCCGAACTTGTTGAAATCATTCACATACAACGATCCAAGGTGGGTCTGCAGGGTTCGGTAGATGTCGGCCACCGGGACTCCCAGGGCCTGGGCCTGCTTGCGGTCGACCTGGAGGTTCATCAGCGGGACGTTCGACTGGAACGTGCTGAACATGTTTCTTATCCGAGGATCCTGGTTCCCGGCTGAAACCAGCGCCCGCATGGCCTGGGCCAGTTGCTGGGGTTCGCCGCCTCCCAGATCCTCCAGCTGGAGTTCAAAGCCGGCCGTAGCCCCGAGGCCGCGGATCGGGGGCGTCTGATAGGCGAACAGCACCCCGCCCCGAACTTGGGCGATCTCCCGGCGTATCCGTGCGAGGATGGCCCCCATGGACAAGTCCGGCGTCCGGCGCTGGTCCCAGGGGTCGAGAGCGATGATGATGCGAGCCACGTTGGGACCGCCCGCGCCACCGATGGTGGTGACGTGGTTGACGCCGGGAACTGCCAGGAGGACCCGTTCCATCTCCCGGGTTACCTCCGCCGTTCGCGCCAGCGAGGCTCCGTCCGGCAGAAGGGCGTTGGAAAAGATCACCCCCTGGTCCTCGATGGGCAGAAAGCCCTTGGGAAGGTCCTGGTACATCACCCAACCGCTCCCCGCCACCACCACGAAGACCGCTGCCACTACCAGCAGTCGTCTGGCCATGAAGCGGACACCGAACCGGTAACCGGAGGTCAGGGTCCGGAAAGCGGTATTGAACCAGCGAAGGAGGAACCACGGCTGGTGGAGCCGTGTCCGCAGGAGAGACGCGCACAGGGCGGGGCTGAGGCTCAGGGCGACGAAGGCGGAGATGCTGAAGGAGATGACCACCGAAACGGCGAACTGGCGGTACAGTTCGCCGGTGATGCCAGGCGAGAACACAACCGGGACGAAGACCGCCGCCAGCACCAGTGCAGAGGCGATGATCGGGCCGGTGACCTCGGTCATCGCCACCCGCGCGGCCTCCCTGGGGGGCAACCCCTCTTCGATATGTCGCTGAACATTCTCGATGACGATGATCGCGTCGTCGACCACCAGGCCGATGGCGAGGACCAGCCCGAACAGAGTCAACGAGTTGATGGAGAAGCCCAGGAAGTGGAGGAATGCGAAAGTGCCGACCAGGGAGACCGGGATGGCTGCGGTGGGGACCAGGGTGGCACGCCAGTCCTGCAAGAAGATGAAGACCACCAGGACCACCAGACCCAGGGCGATGAACAGGGTTTCAACCAGTTCTTTCAGGGAGGCGCGGATGAAGCGGGTCTCGTCCCGGACCACCACGTACTCCATGTCGTCGGGGAACTGCGCGGAGAGCCGTTCGAGGGCCTGGTTGACGGCATCCGCCACTTCCAGAGCGTTGGCCTCCGGGAGCTGGAAGATGCCCATCACGACACTCGGCTTGCCGTCGAGTCGGCCGAAGGAGTTGTAGGTTTGCGCGCCCAGCTCGACGCGTGCGATGTCTCCGATGCGGACCAGCGAGCCGTTGAGATGGGCGCGGACGACGATGTCGCGAAACTCTTCCTCCTCGGTGAGGCGGCCCTTGGACAGGATCGAATACTGGAACTGCTGGTCCGGGGGGGAGGGCGCACCCCCGATTTGGCCGGCCGCCGCCTGGATGTTCTGGTCGCGGATGGCTCGCAGAACTTCCTCCACCCCGATGCCCATGCTGGTCATGCGGTCCGGATCCAGCCAGATGCGCATCCCGTAATCTCGAGCCGTGAAGACATTGACGTCGCCGACTCCGGGAACCCGCGACAGCGCGTCTTTCAGGTAGATCCCGGCATAGTTGCCGAGAAAGACGTCATCCCAGGTGCCGTTGGGCGAGCGGAAATTCACCACCATCAGCATGGTGCTGGAAAACTTCCGCACCGAGACACCTCTCTGCACGACCTCGCTCGGTAACTGCGAGGTGGCCAGGGCTACGCGGTTCTGGACGTTGACGGCGGCAATATCGGGGTCGGTCCCCACCCGGAACGTGACCGAAAGCTGGTAGCTCCCGTTGTTCGAGCTGGTGGAGCTCATGTAGATCATGTCCTCGACGCCGTTGACCTGCTGCTCGATGGGGGCAGCCACGGTTGCCTCCACCACCTCCGCACTGGCCCCGGGGTAGAACGCTGTAACCTGGACCTGGGGCGGAGTGATTTCCGGGTACATGGCCACCGGGAGTTGGGGGATGGAGATGGCGCCGGCCAACACGATCACCAGTGAGACCACGATCGCGAACTTCGGGCGGTCGATGAAGAATCTACTGAGCACCGGAGGCACCCTCCTGTTGCTCGGCGGATCCGGTGACGGGGTTGACGGCTGAACCCGGAGTCACCCGCTGGAGACCGTCGACGATGACCTGTTCTCCCGGCTGCAATCCGTCCAGCACCGTCCATTTGGCACCGACCTCTTCGCCCAGGGTGACCCTGCGGACGGCCGCCTTCTGAGCGGGGTCCACCACCAGGACAAAGGGACCGATCTGGTCGCGCTGGATGGCCGACTGGGGAACGACCATCCGGGCTGTCCTGTGTCTGTTCCTCTGTTCCAGGACGACGAACTGTCCCGGTCTCAGCAGAAAAGCAGGGTTCGGGAAGACGGCCCGGAGCTGAATGGTGCCGGTCTCAGGATCGAGGCGGTGATCCTCGAAATCGAGACGTCCCTCATGGGAATAGACGGATCCGTCGACCAGCCGGAGGGTGGGGACCAGATTGGTGGTCCGGACGCCATCCGGGCCGCTCCGGAGCAGGGTCAGGAACTCGCGTTCACTGACAGGGAAGGTTACCCAGATGGGGTGGAGCTGGATGATGGAGGCCAATGTCCCGCTTTCGGGGCCAACCAGGTTGCCGACATGAACGTGGGTTCGTCCGATCCGGCCGGTGATTGGCGCCCGGATCTCGGTGTAGCTCAGGTTCAGGCGGGCCTGCTCCAGCCGCGCACGGCGTTCCTCAAGCAGGGCACGGGTCTCCAGCACGGTCTTTTCGGCGGCTTCCAAGGCCGCCTGGGATGTGCCCCCCTTGTCTTCCACCTCCTTGAGCCGGGCCAGGTATTTTTCGGCGTTTCCCAGGGTGGCTTCGGTCTGGGCCAGTGAAGCCGCCGCGATGTCGACGGCAATTCGATAGGGCTCCTGTTCAATCACGTAAAGGAGCTGACCCTCGCGGACCGTCGAGCCTTCCTCGAACAGGCGAGCGGTGAGGAACCCGCTGACGCGGGCCCGCAGATCCACGTAAGCTACGGCTTCCGTGCGTCCAATGTACTCCGCGCGATCGGCAATCTCTTCCTCGACCACCGGAACGACCTGCACTGAGGGCGGGGGTGGTGGCGAAGGAGTGGCGGTCGCCTGTTGCCGGTTGCAGGCGGCAAGCATTCCCAATGCAACTAATCCGGCGATCAGCCGGGAGCAAAGAAACAGCAGATGAAGTTCCGGGCCAGCTTGAGGTCTCATGGTCTTGCCTGTGTCGCGCCGGTCGGAGCGGGGGAGGTCGGAGCCGCCGCAACCGGGGAGGGAGTCCAGCCTCCGCCCAGGGCTTTGTAGAGTCGAACGAGATCTGAGGTTACCGCCGCTTCACTTTGAGCGAGCTGGTCGCGGAGGGAAAGCAGAGCGCGCTGGGATTCCAGGACAGAAAGGAAATCCACCAGTCCCGCCCGATAATTGTCGACGACCAGCTCGGTGGCCCGCGCCGCAGCTTCCGCCGCCTCCTGGAGGGACCGGCGGCGCACCTGCTCGTTGACATAGGCCAGCAGGGCGTTCTCCACCTCCTCCAAAGCTTCCAGGATTCGGCTCTCATAGTCGACCAGGGCCTGCTCTTGGATGGCTGTACGGATTTCGATGTTCCGGCGGATGCGTCCGCCGTCGAAGATGGTTTGGAAGACACTGCCGACGGCCGAGCCGACGATGTTTCCCAGCGACAGGGGATTGCCGCGGGTAATGGTTTCGTAGCCGATGGTTCCGGACAGGGTGAACAGAGGGTATCGCTGCGCCGCAGCCACTCCCACGGCGGCCGTTTGGGCCGCCAGAACCCTCTCCGCCCGACGGATGTCAGGCCGGCGGCGCAGGACATCGGCGGGGACTCCCAGGGCGATTTCGGGAGGCGTAACCGGGATCGGGCGGACTACCCGCAGTTCCTGGGCGAGTTCGCCGGGCTGCATGCCCAGCAGCACCGCCAGGCGGTTTTCGGCCTGCTCGGTGCGGATGTGGAGCGTTGGAATCCGCGATCGCGTCTCGGCGACGACATACTGAGCCTGATCCACGTCGAGGCGGGGACTCAGGCCGGCGTTGAAACGCTCGGTGGCGAGGCGCAGGGTGTCCTCCTGGATCCGCAGGTTCTCCTCCGCGATGGCGAGCCGGGTTTGGGCCAACCTCAGCTCCACGTAGTTCAGGGCGACTTCGGCAAGGAGGGACACCAGAACATCCCGGAGCTGCTCCCCGGAGGCTTCCAGCAGGGCCTCGGACGTCTCCACCGAACGGGAGATTCCGCCGAAGACGTCAAGCTCCCAGCCGGCATCGAAACCCACCCTGAAGAATCCCGCCTGGGAAGCACTTCCGGTCCGAGTGGAGGCGCGCTGGAAGCCGGTCTGGCTGGAGCCGGTCAGGGTGGGAAAGCGGTCAGCCTCCGCCTCGCCCATCCTGGCCCGAGCTTCCCGGACAGCGGCGACCGCCCGGCGCAGGTCGAGGTTTCCCTGGACAGCCCGTTCGATCAGCGAATCGAGAACGGGATCCTGGAATCCCTTCCACCATTGCGCCAGCGCCGGGTCAACGTCGGCCGGGGTCGCCAGTGCGTTGGGCAGGTGCGCTCGCCATTGTGCGGGTACCTGAACCGTCGGTTTCTGATAGGTGGGACCGGCGGGACGGCATCCGGCGACAACGCATGCCGAGGCAGCGAGGCTGAGCAGCAGGGTCCTGTGCGCAAGGGGAAGTGAGCCTAGCATTGACGTGCCTTACTGCACAGGTGATCTATTACGCTTCCCGCCGTAGCCTGTGACGGGCTGGGTGCGGCCGCCTGCGAACCGGGGCGTGACCGATGCTAGAAGCAGGCGGGCAGGGAGTCAAGTTCGGTTCCGGCGCGTTCCTGCCGGCTGCGCAGGAGACCGTAAACAGGCTCAACCTTCCAGCAGCATCAGTCCGGGGCATTCCAGCAGCCGGATCACGTGGTGCAGAAATCGAGCCGCTTCATAACCGTCCACCACCCGGTGGTCACAGGTAAGAGAGAGATTCATCATCTCCCGGATCACCACGCGGTCGTCCCGGACCACGGGCCTTTTCTGGATCTTGTGGATGCCCAGGATGGCAACCTCCGGATAGTTGATGACGGGGGTCGCCACCAACCCGCCCAAGGGTCCCAGGCTGGTGACGGTAAAGGTTCCTCCCTGCAGGTCTTCGACCCGGACCTTTCCGGCCCTGACAGCCTCGGTGATCTGTCTGATCTCGGCTGCCAGCTCAAGGATGCTCTTGGTGGCGACGGCCTTGATCACCGGCACGACCAGGCCTTCGGGAGTGGCGGTGGCGATGCCGATATTGCAGTTCCGATGCAGGACAATGCGTCCCTGCTCCTCATCCAGGCTGGAGTTCAGGAGGGGAAACGCGCGCAGGCCGGACACCACGGCCTTGAGGATCAGGGGGAGAAAGGTGAGATGACGGTCGCTGCCGCCCTGGAGATAGGCACGACGCAGGTGAGCCAGCTCCGTGGCATCCGCTTCCTCGACGTAGGTGTAATGCACCGCCGTCCGTTTGGACAGCGTCAGATGACTGCCGATTTTGCGCCGCAGCCCCCGGTAGGGCAGGAATTCGCCTGTGGGTTCAGGGGCGGAGGGGGCAGCGGTCGCGGTGCGTTCGACATCCTCGATGGTGATCCGGCCGCCCGGTCCGGTACCGACGACTCGTGCCAGATCGATTCCTCGCGTGCGGGCCAGACGGCGTACGGCCGGGGTCGCCAGTATGGCGTCGGGAGCGGCTGCTGCCGGCGGCTCAGTCGGGGGCTCCGCAGTCGAAGGGGAGGGCTCGGAGGCGGCCGCGGGGGACGGAGCCGGTGCCGCGCCTGGCTCAGCTTCGATGATCACCAGAGTCGCTCCTACGGCGATGGTTTCGCCCTCCTTCCCGTAGCGCTCCAGGATGCGCCCGGCCACCGGCGAGGGAAGTTCAACGGTGGCCTTGTCGGTCATGACTTCCACCAGCGGCTGGTCCTCCGCCACTTGCTGTCCGGGTTCCACCAGCCAGCGCACAATTTCTCCCTCCACCACGCCTTCGCCGATATCCGGGAGTCTGAATTCGAACGGCATCAGGGACCTCCATCCAGACAGCTAGAACTGCATGACCTCGAGCAATGCTCTCCGAATCCGGAGCTCGTTGGGCAGGTAGTCGTTTTCCAGCGTATAGGGGAACGGCGTATCGAAGCCTGTGACCCGCAGGATCGGGGCGTTGAGCTTCAGCAAAGCCTTTTCGGCCACGGTGGCTGCCAGTTCGGCGCCGAACCCGCAGGTGCGGGGAGCCTCATGGACGATCACCAGCCGCCCGGTGCGGCCGACGGATTCCAGGAGGGTTTCCAGGTCAAACGGCAGCAACGTCCGCAGGTCCACCACTTCACAGGAGATGCCGTCCTGTGCAGCAGCCGCCTCGGCCGCGTCCATGACCGTGTGAACCATCGCCCCGTAAGCCACCACCGTGACGTCGGTACCAGGCCGGGTGATCTTGGCGGCACCGAGGTCGACAACGTAGTCGCCCTCCGGCACCTCCCCCCGGGCGGCGCGGTAGATCCGTTTGGGCTCGAGAAAGATCACCGGGTTTTCATCGCGGATCGAGGCGCACAGAAGCCCCTTGGCATCATACGGGTTGGAGGGAACGACCACCTTGATCCCGGGGGTGTGGACGAAATAGGCCTCCGGGCTCTGAGAGTGGTAGTGGCCGCCGCGGATTCCGCCGCCGTAGGGGGTGCGGATCACCATGGGGCAGGTGAACTGTCCGCCGGAACGGTAGCGCATCTTGGCCGCTTCGTTGACGATCTGGTCGAAGGCCGGGTAGATGAAGTCCGCAAACTGGATTTCCGGCACGGGACGGAGGCCGTTGAGAGCCATACCGATGGCGGTGCCCACGATGCCGGTTTCAGAAAGCGGGGTGTCGAACGCACGCTGCTCGCCGAACTCCTGCTGGAGGCCTTGGGTCGCCCGGAAGACCCCCCCGAAGCGTCCCACATCCTCCCCGAACACCACGACCCGGGGATCCCGGCGCATTTCAACCCGCAGCGCGTCGTTGATCGCCTGAATCATGTTGAGGACCGGCATCTTCAAGCTCTCCCGGCCGAGGCGAGAATTTCCAGCAACCGCTCCCGCTGTTCCTGAAGGTGCCAGGGGGGGACGTCGAAGACATCCTCGAACAGGGTCGCCGGTTCGGGGGGAGCCAGATTCTCGACCTGGTCAAGGGTGGACTGGATTTCCAGCCGGATTTCCTCCTCCAGCGCCTGGTCCCGCCGGTCGTCCCACCAGCCGCGGGCCATCAGGTACCGGCGGAAGCGGGCTATGGGATCCTTCTCCCGCCACTGCTCCACTTCCTCATCCTGGCGGTAGGCTCGGGGATCGTCGGAGGTCGAGTGAGCCCCTTGCCGGTAGGTCAATGCCTCGATGAGCACGGGGCCCTCTCCCGAGCGGGCTCGGCGGACTGCATCGGAGGTGGCGGCATAAACCGCCAGGACGTCATTTCCATCCACTCTGACTCCAGGGATCCCATACGCGTCAGCCTTGGCGGCCAGGGTCGGGGAAGCGGTCTGGCACTGCAGCGGTACCGAGATGGCGTACTGGTTGTTGCGGCACAGGAAAACCACCGGTGCCTTGAAGACCCCGGCGAAGTTGCATGCCACGTGGAAATCTCCGCTGGAAGTGGCGCCGTCCCCGAAATACACCAGGGCGACTTCCGACTTCCCCTGGATGCGGGCCGCCATGGCGATGCCCACAGCATGGGGAATCTGAGTGCCTACCGGACTCGATACCGAGGCCAGCCGGAGTTCAGGCGACCCCCAGTGGCAAGGCATCTGGCGGCCTTTCATCCGGTCGCCACAGTTGCCGTAAACCTGGCAGAGGAAGTCATAAAGTGGGTAACCGCGGAGGAAAGCCGCGGCGGCCTCCCGGTAACAGGGCACAATCCAGTCCTGGGGTTCCAGGGCGAAGGCGCTGCCCACAATGGCTGCCTCTTCGCCAGTTGAACCCACGAAGAAACCGATCCGACCCTGGCGCTGCAGCCGTGTCATCCGCTCGTCGATACGGCGGCTGAAGAGCATGGCGCGGTAAAGGCGGATCAGATCGGCTTCGGTCAGGGGCGGCGGCGCCGAGGGGTCGCGAAGGTGTCCGGACTCATCCAGCGTCTGGAGGATGGTTTGCGGCATTGGCCCGGGATTATATCGTTGGGTGTTAATCTGGCTCAACTTAGGGGCGCGGGGGAAGGCAACGCAAGGGCGTCTGGGACCTGGACTCGCTCCCGACCCGCTGTCCCGGAGGGTGGGGTATGGAAACTCACACGTTGCTGATCGACTGTCCTGACCGCACCGGGCTGGTGCACCGGATCACCGGAGTTCTGCTTTCCCACGGGCTCAATATCATTACCAACGCCGAGTTCGTCGACCCTGTCCGCCGTCACTTCTTCATGCGGACCGAGTTCTCCGGGGCCTGCCGCAGGGAGCGGGTGGAATCCGACCTGGTGCGGGAGCTGCCGGGTGCCCGCATCCGCCTGTTCCGGCCCCGTCCGAAGCAGATCGTGGTGCTGGTCACACGGGAGCCGCACTGTTTGGGTGACCTGCTGATCCGCCATGCCTACGGCGAGCTGAATGCGCGGATCCTGGCCGTCATCGGCAACCATCCCGTGCTGGGTCCGCTGGCGGAAAAATTTGAGATCCCGTTTCACTTTGTACCTCATGAGGGTCTGAGTCGTGAGGATCATGAAGCGAAGATGCTGGCACTGATCGACGGGTATGCCCCGGAGTACCTGGTGCTGGCCAAGTACATGCGGGTCCTGACCGCGGGGTTCGTCCGCCGGTTCCCGGAACGGATCGTCAACATCCACCACTCTTTTCTGCCCGCGTTTGCGGGCGCCAATCCGTATCGGCAGGCCGCAGAACGAGGGGTCAAGATCATCGGAGCCACGGCCCACTTTGTGACCGAGAACTTGGACGAGGGGCCGATCATTGCCCAGGACGTGATTCCGGTGGATCACACCCAGGACGCAGCCGCCCTGGCGCAGGCGGGTCGTGATGTGGAGAAGGTGGTGCTGGCCAGAGCGCTGAAGCTGGTGTTCGAGGAGCGGGTCTTCGTCATCGACAACCGGACCGTCATCTTCCGGTGAGGACTTCGTCGCAGGGACTGTCCCCAAGTTGCCGCAGCGACTGTCCCCAAGCCTTCCGCCCTTTGGCGGCCCCGGCAACCGGGGCGGGTGCTGTTCATAGATTCTGCGAAGCGGTCTGAGGTGGGGCGCCCGGAATCAAGATCCCTCGGGCATGTCGACGACCCAGCCGAATCCCTCTTCCCGTTGTGAAAGGCGTCAATGCTGAAAGAGCAGCCGCAAGGGTGTCGAGATTCTTTACATTTTTTTCACATTAGAAATGCTTGAATATCCCAAGATAAAGTCGTATGATTTTTCCGTTCACAAATACCCACCGGACAACCAGCGCTGAGGACGCGCTCTTTCTGGTCATGAGGATGTGGGTCAATCGTCTCTAGCAGAGCGACAGGGAGAACAATGTCCAGACTTCGACGCTTTCTGGTCGTCGGGACGGCCGTCCTGGCTATCTTGGCTGCGACGGGCTATATCGTGGTCGATCGGGTCAGCGATGAGTCGCTCAGATTCTTTCACACCGGCAGAAACATCAGCGAACGGCTGGCGGCCCTGACAGCCGTGGTGAAGGAGAAAAACACCGGACGTCTGCGGGACTTCTTCGCCGAGGAGTTCTCGGGTTCCTCGTTGGGACTGGGCAGGCTGGAACTTTATCGTGAAAAGGACGGTGTGAGGGAGTACCGTTTCCAGCCCGGCCCGGCGGGACTGGATCGGGAGGGGGCGCTGCGAGAATGGACCGAGTATCTCGCAGGCTTCGAATCCATCGAGGATGCAGGGACTTACATCCATCGCCTGGAGCAGTGGGAGACGGATCGGGAGTGGGTGGCGAGCATCCGCTTCGAGGTCCTGGGGACTCCACGGGGTGCCGTGCGGTCGGGGGTGGATCGTGCATATTTCCGTTTTCGGTTTACGCCTGGTGACCCACTGCTGATTCGGAGCTACGAGCTGCTCAAGGGGGGGCGCGCACTGTCCGACGAGCCCCACTTCCGGAATGTGGCGGCAGAAGCGGGGATCGAATTCAGCAACCGTTTCTATCCCGGATTTCTGAACCAGGACCTGAAGTTCGCCATGATCATGTACGGCCCGGGCGGAATCTCGGCGGCGGACTTCGACAACGACGGCTACTACGACCTCTTCATCCCTGACGGAGTGGAGTCCAGACTGTTCCGGAATCGGGGCGACGGGACTTTCGAGGACGTCACGGTTCGGGCGGGACTGGCCGGTTTGGACGGGGTCAGCGTCGGTGTTTTCGCCGACTACGACAACGACGGCGACAAGGACTTCTTCGTCAGCCGGACGTTCCAGCCGAATCAGCTTTTCCGCAACAACGGCGACGGCACCTTCACCGATGTCACCGCGGGTTCGGGGATCGGAGAAGACTGCTGCACCACGGTGGCTTCCTGGGCGGATTACAACAACGACGGTTTCCTTGACCTCTACGTGGGGCGGTACCTGGATCCCCGCAAGGACATTCCCACCACCTTCTATGCCCGTAACGGCGAGCCGAACCAGCTTTATCGCAACAACGGCGACGGAACGTTCACCAACGTGACCGTGCAGGCCGGGGTAGGCGAGGTGGGGTTGTGCCTGGGCACGGTCTTCGGGGACTACGACGACGACGGTGATCCCGACCTGTACGTGGTCAACGACTTCGGCCGCAACACCCTCTACCGGAACAACGGTGACGGAACGTTTACCGACGTTTCCGTGGAGACCAACACGTTGGCCTACGGAGCCGGTATGAACGCCACTTTCGGTGACTACAACAATGACGGACGGCTGGATATCTATGTGAGCAACATCCGTTCGGAGCATGCCTGGTTCGCCGAGGCCCCCACCATCCACCGCTACATGATCAACTCCTTTACCCAGGGTGTCTGGCTGACGGACATGCCCCTCTACTTCGAGATCTTTCGACAGTCGGGATTCGGTTTTGTGGAGGTTTTCCAGCAGATGGCCTCCGGCAACACGCTGCTGCGCAACACCGGGCACGGCACCTTCGACGATGTGACCTGGGAAGCCGACGCGAATCCCCCAGGCTGGTTCTGGGGCGTGGGCATGGCGGACTACGACAACGACGGCTGGCAGGACCTTTATGCCGCCAACGGCTGGGTCTACAACGATCCGGGAACAGAAATCGAGCTCGACTTCCTGAACAACGTGGTAAGCAAGCAGGACGAGTACAAGACCGGCGTCTTTTTCGATCCCGACCACTTCGGCCAGACATCCTGGCACGGGTGGGAGCGCAACCGGCACCTGCGCAACAACGGCGACGGGACTTTCATCGAACTGGGGCGCCCCATGGGCACGGATTTGCTGACCAACAGCCGGGGCGTCGCGGTTGCCGACTTCTGGAATCGCGGATTGCTCGATATTGCCGTCGCCGCCTCCACCGACAAACACGCGCTGCTGAAGAACCTGGTGGGCTCGCGCCGAAACTGGCTGGCCCTGGACTTGGCCGGTTCGCGGTCCAACCGTGATGCGGTGGGAGCACGGGCGACCATCCGTATCGGAGACCGGATCCAAACCCGTGAAGTGGTGTTGGGCGACGGTTACGGTTCCCAGAATTCCTTGCGGCTTTATTTCGGCTTGGGCGACGCTGCGCGGGTCGATGAGCTGACCGTCAAGTGGCCGACAACGGGTCTGGTTCAGAGTTTCAAGGGGGTCGAGGCAAACCGTTTCTATCACCTGCGGGAGGGCGACGACACTCTGCAGGCGAGGGTGTTCGGGATGAGGACTCAATGAATCTCACAGTCTGGGCGTGGCTTTTGGCGACCCCGGTGGTGCTCGGAGCCGCCGGGCTCGATGACCGCAGCCGGTGGTTCGAGGATGTGACGGAGCGGGCGGGCGTAGCTCACCCTCACACCAATCGATCGTTCGATAACCCTTACGCCCACATCATGGAGGGGTACACCGCCCTGGGGGCCGCGGTGGCGGCGGCGGATTTTGATGGCGACGGGTTCGAAGATCTCTTTGTCACCGACTCCAAGCTCAACGGCAAGAATCACCTCTATCGGAACAACGGAGACTTCACCTTCACCGATGTGGCCGAGAAGGCGGGCGTGGCGGAGGGAAACGACGCAGAAAACGCTTCTGCGGATGCTCTGTGGTTCGACTACGACAACGACGGCGACGCCGACCTGCTGGTGGTCCGGTTCGGCCACAGTTTGCTGTTCCGGAACCGGGGAGACGGCACGTTCCAGGACGTCACAAAGGCGGCCGGCCTGCACCGGTACATGAACGCCATCGCGGCGGTGGCTTTCGACTACGACCGCGACGGGGATCTCGACCTGTTCATCGGCAAGTACTTCCAGGACGTCAACCTCTTCAAACCCGACACTTCCCGCTTTTTCCCCGAGAGCTTCGAAACGGCGGACAACGGCGGCGGACTGGTGGTATTCCGCAACAGCGGTGACGGCACGTTTAGCGACGTGACGGTCCAGGCCGGCTTCCGACTCAGCGGATGGACGCTGGATTTGGGGCATGCCGATGCCGACAACGACGGGGACGATGATCTTTACATCGCCTGCGACTTCGGAACCGACCGCTTCTTCGAAAACCGTGGGGATGGCACCTTCGCCGATGTCACCGACAGCTCCATGGGCGTGGATACCAAGAAGGGAATGAATGTCGATTGGGGTGACTACGACAACGACGGTCTGCTGGACATCTACGTCACCAACATCACGGACGAGTACATGCGCGAGGGCAACTTCCTCTGGCGCAACAACGGGGGTCTCCATTTCTCGGACGTCTCCCGTGAGACCAACACGTATGACACCGGCTGGGGTTGGGCCGGGAAGTTTTTCGACTATGACCACGACGGATGGCTGGACCTCTATGTCGTCAACGGCTGGGTTTCGGCAGGTGAAGAGAACTACGTCGTGGACATCTTCGAGATGATCGTCAAACCCGGCATTGATCTGGCGGACGCCCGGAACTGGCCTCCCATGGGGAACAAGACGTTGAGCGGGTATCAGCGGAGCCGCCTGTTCCACAACCAGGCCGGCCAGATGTTTACCGATACGGCCCCGGAGTTCGGTCTGGACTCCCTCAAGGACGGGCGCGGCATCGCGGTGGCGGATCTGGACAACGACGGTCGTCTGGACCTGTTCGTGTCCAATGCCAATGCCAATCCACTGCTGTTTCGGAACCAGGTTCCGGTCACTGCGGAGCGAAACTGGGTGCAGTTCAAGCTGCGTGGAGTGCGTTCCAACCGGGACGCCGTGGGGGCCCAGGTCCGGGTGACCGCGGGCGGGCGGACGCAGCTGGGGTTTGTTAACGGCGGCAACGGCTTCGCTTCCCAGAGCAGCCTGCGGGTTCATTTCGGCCTGGCGGACCGGACGGAGATTGAGCGCGTCGAAATCCGCTGGCCCTCCGGGGAAAAGCAGGTGTTTACGGGTTTACAGGCAAATCATCACTACCGGGTTTTGGAGGGCGGACCGCCGGTACCGGTGAGATAGCCGGCGGGGAGCCGGGTGTGCGCGGCCTCCGGGGGCGGGTCGGAAGAGCTGGGGCGTAAACGAGGACAAAGACCATGAATGCGAAATGGAGCTTGTGGATTCTGGCGGCGTTGCTGGCTGCGGGTCCGGCGATTGCAGCACCCTACGGGGCGGAGGACGATTTCCGGGAGGCCCTCAAGGCGGTTGAGGCAAAGGATTTCAACGCCGCCATGGACAAGTTCGAAGCAGCTCTGGCGGCGGATCCCGACAATTTGAAGTACGGCAGCGAGTACCGTCAGGTGGTGATTCAGGCCAAGGCTTACGACCGTTGCCTCGCCTTTTTCGAGAAGCTGGTGGCCCAGTACCCTGATTCCGCCAACGCGTACCTCAACTACGGTTTCGCTTACGTCGACAAGATCCCCGACGCGGGTGCCATTACCCAGGTGATCAACGCCAACACCGCGCTTTCCTACTTCACCCGTTCGTTGGAGTTGAAGCCGAGCTGGATCGGCTACTACACACGCGGAAACAGCTATCTGTACTGGCCCAAGATCTTCAACCGCACCCATCTGGGGGTTGCGGATCTGGAGGAGGCGATGAAGCTCCAGCAGCAGGAGGGCCGGCGCAGCCATCACGTGCGGGCTTATGTCGCGCTGGGAGACGGCTACCTCAAGATGGATAACCCGGAAAAGGCCCGTCAAATCTGGTCCGAGGGCCTCCAGCTCTATCCCGAAAACCAGGAGCTGAAGCGGCGTCTGGCCGCCTCGCCGGACGAGCTTTCAGCCATCCTGCAATCCACCTACGACCCGAACCGCCGGGTGGACACGAACCTCAAGGAGCTTTGGCAAGACCAATGAGAAGAGTCAGCAGGTTTCTGCTTGCCGGTGGTTTGGCCTGGGCGACCGCTTTCCCATTGGGGGCGGCCGATGAGGGACCGCCGCCCCTTCGTTTCGAAGAGATCGGCTCGGCGGCTGGGGTGCGTCACACTCACAGCACCCGGTTGTTCAAGGGACCGCATTCCGATGTCCTGGGCATGTTCACTTCCGGTGGGGCGGCTTCGGCGGTGGCGGACTTTGACAACGACGGGTTCGAGGACCTGTTCGTGACCAATTCGGGGGAAGGTACTCCGAACCGGCTGTTCCGCAACAACGGCGATGGCACCTTTTCCGACGTCACCGAAAGGGCCGGCGTAGCCGGCGGCAACGACCCCCTTTCGGTGGTGGCGGACGCCCTGTTTTTCGACTACGACAACGATGGTTGGCAGGACCTGGTGGTGGTTCGCTTCGGCACCCCCCTGCTGTACCGCAATCTTGGGGACGGCCGTTTCGAGGACGTCACCGCCGGCTGCGGCATGACCAAGTTCGGGAACTCGCTGTCGGTGATCGCCTTCGACTACAACCGCGACGGACTTCTGGACCTGCTTTTGGGGAATTATTTCCCGCCGGTCAATCTGATCGAGCTGCCCACCCGTAAGGTGCTTCCGCACGATCTGGATAACGCCAAGAACGGAGGGGGGCTGACGCTCTGGAAAAACGTCGGGGGCGGCCGTTTCGTGGACGCCACCGGGGAAGCGGGTCTGGCTGCGAACTCGGGCTGGACCTTGGATGTGGGGCACGGCGACTTCGACAACGACGGGGATCCGGATTTCTACGTGGCGGGCGATTACGGGACGGATCACGTGTATTTCAACAACGGCGACGGCACCTTCCGGGACGTCACGGCCTCCGCCATCGGTTACGACACCAAGAAGGGGATGAACGCTGAGGTTGCCGACTATAACAACGACGGCCTGCTGGATGTCTATGTCACCAACATTACCGACGAGTACATGAAAGAGTGCAACATGCTCTGGCATAACAACGGTGACGGGACATTCACCGATCTCTCCAAGGAAACAGGCACCTGCGACACGCTGTGGGGCTGGGGTGCGAAATTCGCGGACTTCGACAATGACGGCTGGCTCGACCTGTTCGCCGTCAACGGCCTGCGATCGCGTAGCGACCAGAACTACATCCCCGTGCTGGTGGAGATGATCATCAGGCCGGGCGTCGACTTCAGCGACGTGGCCAGTTGGCCGGCCATCGGAGACATGAGCTGGAGCGGTTACCAGAAGAGCAAGCTTTTCCACAACCTGGGACACCTGCAGGTGTTCAAGGAGGTCTCGGCGGAGGCCGGCGTGGACAACGACCTGGACGGACGGGGAGTCGCCATTGCGGACTTCGATCGGGACGGCTTGCTGGACATCTATCAGACCAACGCCGACCAGCCGGCTCTGCTGTACCGGAATGTTGCTCCCAAGCCCGGCAACTGGGTGCTGCTTCACCTGGAAGCGGCGGGAGGAAACCGCAATGCGGTGGGAGCCCGGTTGACCCTGAGGGCCGGAGGGGCCACGCAGATTCGGGAAGTGGTCGGCGGGAACGGTTATTCCGCCCAAAGCAGTTATCGGGTCCATTTCGGCCTTGGCGGCGCCGAGCGCATCGAGTCGCTGGAAGTCCGCTGGCCGAACGGCTCAGTGGAGACAGTGGAGGTTCCTCTCAACAGTTTCTCGTACATTCGCCAGGGCAGAGGCGTGGAGTCCATGCCGGGAGGGCGGAACTGAGGGCTGCCGGACGGGATTGAATGATGCATTGGAACACCAGACGAGCAGGCTCTTTCCGGCTGGCGGCCGCCATACACCTCTCCCTGTTGGCCCCGGTTGCGGCAACGGATTCCCAGGAACTCTGGCATTACCGGAACCTGGGAAAGGCGTTCTATGAGAACCCGACCACCCAGTTCCAGGCGGTCGAGATGTTCAGGAAGGCCCTGGAACTGGCGCCGCATTCCCCACGGGAGCGCGTCAACTATGGACTCGCGCTGATCCGCGCCGGGCGCACCGCCGAAGGAGTGGAGCAACTGCAGGCGGTCCAGCAGGCGGCGCCGGAAATTCCACACACCTGGTTCAACCTGGGCATCCTCTACAAGAAGGAAGCCCGCTACCAGGAGGCCTTGCAGCAGTTCGAGCAGATGGTGAAGCTGGCTCCCGATGAACCAATCTCCCACTACAACCTTGGTGTCGTCCTCAAGCTGACGGGAGACCAGGAACGGTCCCTCATTCATTTCGAGAAAGCGGCGGAGCTGGCCCCCTGGATGGCCGGCCCCTATTTTCAGCTCTACAACGCCTACCGGTCGGCCGGCCGGGAGGAGGATGCCCGCAGGGCGCTGGAGACTTTCCAGGAGAACAAGCGGCGACAGGCCGGGGCGGCCGTGCCCGAGGACCTGGACTGGAGTTACTACGCCGAGATCTATGACGAAATCGAGCCGGCTGAGGCTCCCGGTCTTACCGCGGAGGAGTTCCACGCGGCTCTGCGCTTCGAACCGAGACGTTTGGCCCAGGGACTGTCCCCATCGGGCGGGTTGCTGTTCACGCGTCTTCAGGGCGAGGCCGTCGAGCTGGTGCACTGGTCCGAGGCGGGGGTCCAGATCATCGATCCCTCCTCGGACACCGCACCGCGGCGGCTGACCGACCTGGCGGTACGCGAACTGGCGGCAGCGGACTTCGACAACGACGGCCGAATGGACTTCTGTGCCCTGCTGGCGGACCGGGCCGTGCTCCTGCGTCAGGGCGACGCCGGCTTCGAGACGGTGGAACTGGGGGCGCCTGGCACTTACAACGATGCGGTCTGGTTGGATTTCGACCACGACTCCGACCTGGATCTTGTGCTGTTGGGCAAGGCGTCCAGACTGCTGCGCAACGAGGGCGGCTCCGGTTTCGGCGACCAGACCGGGCGTTTTCCCTTTGTCCCCGGGGAGGCCGTCTCGGGTGCCTTCCTTGATCTGGTGAAGGACACCAACGGCAGCGACCTGGTGGTGGCTTACCGGGACCGGGGCGCGGTCGTGTACCGGGACCGACTCGCGGGCAACTACAGCGTCGAGGAAAGCGAAACCCTTCCCGCCGGGACCTGGAGAATCCAAGCCAGGGATGTGGACAATGACGGCTGGATGGATCTGTTGGCCGCTGGGCCTGAGGGAGTCCGGGTGATCCTCAACCGGGGAGGATCGCTGCAGACCGGCGTCGCTGTGACTGATGCACCGGCGGTGGCGGTGGGCGATCTGCTTAACCGGGGTTTTGTCGACCTGGTGGCGGGAGACCGGGTCGTTATGGGCCGCGGCCGGGGCCGGTGGGTACCCATCGACGGCGCGGGCTTGCCGGAGGCTCCGGTTGCAATTGCCGCGGCGGATCAAGACCGGGACGGCAGGCTGGACCTGGCGGTGCTGGAGTCAAGCGGCGCCGTCACCCTGCTGGCCAACCGTTCGACGCCTACCGGCGGTTGGCTGGAGGTGGCGCTCATTGGTGTTCGCAACCCGAAGCTGGCGCCGGGCGCCGAAGTGGAGGTCAAGGCCGGCCCGCTGTACCAGAAACAGTTGTATGCCGGGGTTCCTTTGCTGTTTGGACTCGGTGAGCAGACGCGGATCGACACCGTGAGGATCACGTGGCCCAACGGCCTGATCCAGAACGAACCGGAGCAGACGCCAGGCGCACCGGTGACCTATCAGGAAAAGCAGCGCCTGTCGGGCTCGTGCCCCATGGTCTTCTCGTGGAACGGGCGCGAGTTCGAGTTCATTACGGATGTGCTGGCGGTGGCGCCGCTGGGAGCCGCCGCCGGCGACGGAGTTTTCTTCCAGGTCGACAACGACGAATTCGTGCAACTGGCGGCCGGCTCCGTGGCGCCCGACGCCGACGGTTTCTTTGATCTGCGGATCACCGAAGAGCTGCGGGAAGTCGGCTACCTGGACCAGGTCCGTCTGTTGGCGGTGGACCATCCGGAGAGCCTCGCCGTCTTTACCAGCGAGAAATTCAAGTCCCCGCCCTATCCCGAGTTCCGGCTCTACGGCGTGAGCAACCGCATACCGCCCGTGGCGGCGCGGGATCACCGGGGCTTCGACGTCCTCGACCGTGTTGTGCGGACCGACCGGACTTACCCGGACGGTTTCGAACGGGACTTCCTGGGCGTGGCGGAACTCCACAGTCTGGAGCTGGATTTCGGTCCTGCAGCTGCCCCTGGGAACCGGGCGATCCTGGTCCTCCATGGGTGGGTGGACTGGGCCGACGGCAGCACCATCCGGCGCCTGGCCCAGGACCGTACCGCCCGCTTGGTGATGCCCCAGGTGCAGGTGAAGGACTCCGAAGGTAACTGGGTCACGGTGATCGAAGACATGGGAGTCCCCGCAGGGAAACCCAAGACCATCGTGGTCGACCTCACCGGGAAGTTTCTTTCCGCGTCCCGGGAGATCCGGATTGTCACGAACCTCTGCCTGTACTGGGATGAGATCTACCTGAGCCCGGACACGGAGGATCCCGGACTGGTCCTGCAGGAGGTCCGGTTGGCGGGAGCGGAACTGCGCTGGCGGGGGTTCTCCACTCCGGTGGTCAGTCCCGACCGGAAGCAGCCTGAGGCCTTCGACTACCAGCGGTGGATGCCGGTTTCGATGTGGAATCCGGCCGACGGCTTTTACACCCGCTACGGCCCGGTGGAAGAGCTGGTGGCCGAAGTGGACGACCTGCTGGTGGTCATGGGTTCCGGCGACGAGCTGAGGCTGCGCTTTGACCCGACCTCACTGCCTCCGGTACAGGAGGGTTATCGACGCGATTATCTGCTGTACGTGAACGGCTGGGCCAAGGACGGCGACCTCAACACGGCCTTTTCGCAAACTGTGGAGCCGCTGCCCTTCCAGCGGATGAAGTCCTATCCCTACGCCGAGGGCGAGGATTACCCCCAGATTCCCCGGCTGAGGCAGTACCGGGAAACCTACAACACCCGACCCGCACTGCGGTTCATCCGACCCTTGGCCGAAGGGCGCAGGTTGAGCCCGGGAGAGTCCGGGAACTGACGCGAGAATGGATGGTGGTGCCCGGTTCGGCCGGGCTGAGCTTGAAACGGACTTTGAGGAGGAGAAATGGAAATCACTGCAGAGATGGTCAGAGAGGAAGTCAGAAACCGGGTCGCTGAGCTGACCGAGACCGATCCCAGCGAAGTCACGGATGAAGCGGACTTCATGGAGGACCTGGGGGTGGATTCCCTGATGGCCATTGAGTTGATGGTGGCCCTGGACAAGGAATACAAGATCGACATCCCCGAAGAAGAGTTCCGTCAGATCAAGAACGTGAATCAGGCCGTGGAAGTGGTGATGCGTCACGTCAAGGCGGCCTGAGCGGGACAGCCTCTTTCAGGCGGAGGAAGCAGCCATGAGACGAGTGGTCGTCACCGGTATTGGTCTGGTGACGCCGATCGGGGCCGGCAAGGACCGGTTCTGGGAAGCGGTCACTTCGGGCCGGAGCGGAATCGAGCCGGTTCGCTCGTTTGACACCAGCGAGTTTCCGGTCCACCTGGGGGCTGAGGTGAAGGATTTCGATCCGGGCCGATATGTTCGCCGGCAGTCGCCGGACGCCTTGGGTCGCGCATCACAGCTGGCGGTGGCGGCGGCATCCATGGCCCTGGAGGACGCCGGGGTCGACCTTGGTGACTACGACCCTCGTCAGGTGGGGGTCTCCATGGGGACGACCTCGGGCGAACCCCTGTTCGTGGAGCGGTATAACGACGTCCGAAAGGCAGCCGGATTCGACGGCATTCCGGCCGATATTTTTCCCCGCTACCCCTGCCACGTGATTCCCAGCCACCTGGCCATCGAGTTTGGCGTCCGGGGGCCGGCTTGGATGATCCCCACCGCCTGTGCCGCCGGAAACTACGCCATCGGTTATGCCTTCGACTGGCTGCGGGCCGGACGGGCGGAACTGATGCTGGCGGGGGGCGCCGACGCCTTCTCCCGCATCACCTATATGGGGTTCGCGCGGTTGGGGGCGATTGCTCCCGAACGCTGCCAGCCGTTCGATCGCAACCGTAAGGGGATGGTGCCGGGAGAAGGCGCGGCGGTGCTGGTCCTGGAACCGCTGGAGGCGGCCCGTCGGCGGGGCGCGACCATCTATGCCGAGATCCTGGGCTATGGGATCAGTTGCGACTCGCACCACATGACAGCCGCTCATCCGGAGGGTGACGGCGCGATTCGTGCCATGGCCGCCGCCCTGTCCGAAAGCGGGCTGGGCCTGGAAGATGTGGACTACATAAGCGCCCACGGTACCGGGACTCCCACCAACGATCGTGTGGAGTCGATTGCCGCCCGCCGGCTGTTTGGAGAACTGGCGGACCGGATTCCCATGAGCTCCATCAAGTCCATGATCGGACATACGATGGGCGCCGCCAGCGCCATTGAGGCCGCCTGCTGTTCGCTTGCGCTGCATACGGGGGTGATCCCGCCGACCATCAATTACGAGGAGCGGGACCCGGAGTGCGATCTGGATTACGTCCCCAACGAGGCCCGGGAAACGGATCCGAAGGTGGTTCTGAACAATGCCTATGCTTTCGGGGGCAATAACGCATGCCTGTGTCTGGCGAGGCTGGATTGAGAGAGCGGATCGTCATCAGCGGCGCAGGAGTCATCTGTGCGGTCGGGGCCGGACTGGAGGATTTCGGCCGCAACCTCTACGCAGGGAAAGTGGCAGTGTCGCCCAGCTCAATCGTGGACTTTGGGAATGGAGCCACGCCCCTTACCGTCGAGGTGAAGGACTTCGACGCCCAGCAGTGGCTGGGGAAGGGAATCAGGGCCCTGGACCGCAGCGCGCGGTTGTTGTGTGTGGCCGGGCAGATGGCGCTGGAAGCGGTGGGCAGGACACCGATGGGCGAAGAAGGCGATCCCGAGCTGGGCCTGGTCTGCGGCACGATCTTCGGAAGTGTCCACAGCATCACTTCCTTCGACTGGAGTGGGGTGAAGGACGGAGTCAAGTACGTCAACCCCATGGCGTTCCCCAACACGGTGATCAACTCGCCGGCCGGTCAGGCGGGTATCAAGCACCGCCTTCGCGGAGTCAACTCCACGATTTCCGCGGGTTTGGCGTCCGGGCTGTATGCCGTGAACTATGCCGCTGATTTCCTGCGCTTCGGCCGCGCCCGGATGCTGCTGGCCGGAGGGGTTGAAGAGGTGGCCGAAGAATCCTGCCTGGGCTTCCTCAAGAACGGCCTGGTTTCGCCGGGGGGAACCCCTCGTCCCTTTGCTGATGATCGGGATGGCGTGGTGCTGGGCGAGGGATCGGCGCTGTTGGTGATGGAGCCGGCGGAGACCGCGTCCGGAAAGCCTCTGGCTGAGTTCCATTCCTTTGGAGCCGCACATGACGCGCACAGCATCAACCGCTATCGTCCCGCCGCCGGAGCGGCGGTCGAGGCGCTGAGCCAGGCTCTGGAGCTGGGTGGTCTCGGTCCTGAGTCCGTGGGATTCATTGTCTCGGGTGCCTCCGGCAGCCGGGGAGGCGATCACATGGAGCTGGACGCCTTGCGCACCGTGTTCGGCTCCCGCCTGCGGGAAATCCCGATCTGCGCGCCCAAGGCGAGCTTCGGTGAGGCCCTGGGGGCGTCGGGCGCCCTGACCTCCCTGGTGGCGGTCCTGGCGCTGGTCCGGGGTGAAATCCCCCCCACCCCCGGAAGCGAACAGGCTCCCTCTGATCTCAGGCTGGCCCGGAAACCACAGCCGATCCGGGGTGAGTTCGGACTGGTGACGGCGTTCAGTTGCGACGGCAACAATGCAGCGCTTATCCTGCGCTCGGGTCACTGAGGTGACGAACCGGAGAAGCTTTCTGGCGTGGGGTGTTTCCGCCGTGGCGGCCCCGTTTCTGCCAGCGCACACGGCGACCGTCACGGACCGGCCGGAGACGGGCGGTCAGGACGCTGGTACCCTTCCTCCCCGGTTGGTGCTGGTGGAGTTGGCCGGTGGAAACGACCCGTGGAACACGGTGATTCCGTACCGGAACGACGACTACTATCGCGGGCGGCCGACTTCTGCGGTCACTCCCGGCAGTGTGTTGCGTCTGGACGATGAGTTGGGTCTGCACCCAGCGTTTCGGCCGCTTTGGCCAGCCTGGCAGGAAGGCAGATGGTGGTTCCGGCGGGACGTGGTGCTTCCGGGCGCCGATCTGACCCATTTTCGGTCGCGCCGGGCCTGGTTGAAGTTCTGGGAGCAGGTGGGTGCGGGGCCTGTCCCGGGGCCGGTTGAGCGCTTCAGGGCTCCACGGCGGCCATCCGGTCTGCCCGGCCAATATCCCGACACCGTGTTCGGACGTCAGGTGTGGGAGGTGGCGTGGAGACTCCTGGCTGCCCCTGGACCCTGCTGCCACTGGGTCTGCAGGGAAGGATTCGACCTGCATGGAGACGTATCCGGCGGCGGTGACAGGGTCGCCCGCCGGCATGCGGAACTGCTGGCGGAAGTGGCCGCGGCTCTCAGAACGCTGGACGACGACTTGAACCAGCTCGGTCTTGCCGGGGATACTGCAGTCGTGGTTTGGAGCGAGTTGGGACGCCGCTGTGAGGAGAACATCTGGGGCGGCAGCGAGCATTCCGAGGGTGTGCTGGTCCTGAGCACCCACTCCAGTGTTCTCCAATTGTTTGAATTCGAACCGCTCGGCATCCAATAGTTTGGATGTCCTGCGACAGGGAGGGAAGTCGGAGCCTCCTGTCCTTGGGCGGGAAGCGCTTCAATCGACGCGGTTTAGCCTGTCGGATACAATCAGATGCAGAGGTGTTGGCATTCCGCTTGCTGAAGCGACAAATTGAACTTTAGGGTCTCACTATTCGAGAGTTCTGATAGCCATAGTCCGGTTTCCAAAGCATCAACTTTACTTGGGAGGTCAGGGTGATGCGGAGTGGAAGGAATTTACTCGTTTTTTGGGTGGGGCTTCTGCTGCTGGCGGGGAGGCCCACATGGGGCCAGGTTTCGACGGGATCCATCGCCGGCCAGGTGGTGGACAGCAGCAACGCAGCGATCCCTGGTGCGGAGGTGGTGGTCACCAGTGAGGCTTCAGGGCAGCAGTTCTCTGCGGTGACCAGCGACGTGGGGTCTTTCCGGATCCCCTCCCTTTCCCCGGTGACCTATTCGATCCGGGTGAGTCTGCCGGGATTCAAGACCTATATCGCCAACGGCTTCAAGGTGAACGTGGGTCAGGAACATTCGGTGCTGATCCGCCTGGAGCTGGGGGAGATTAGCGAGGAGGTGACGGTGGCGGCCGGCGTGGATCTGGTCCAAACCGCCAGCACGCAGATTTCGCAGGTCATCACCAAGCAGCAGATCGAGGACCTGCCGATCAACGGCCGCAATCCGCTCAGCCTGATTACCCTGCAGGCGGGCACCGCCTATAACGGAAGGACGGTGGCGGCGATCTCGGGCAACCGGACGTCGTTTACCAACATCACCCTGGACGGCATCAACATCCAGGACAATTTCATCCGCAGCAATGCGACGGTGTTTTCGCCCGCCAACCCGACAGTCGCTCAGGTGGCTGAATTCAACATGACCACCGTCAACCAGGGCGTCGATGCGGGCTATGGGTCCAACCAGATCAGCATGGTGACGCCCCAGGGATCGAATGACTTCCACGGCCAGGTCTTCTGGTTTCACCGCAACGACACGTTCGCGGCCAACTCGTTCTTCAACAACCGCAGCGGCGTTCCCAAGAACTCCCTGATCCGGAACCAGTTCGGCGCGGTGGCATCGGGACCGGTGATCAAGGACCGGTTGCTGTTTTTCGCCAACTACGAAGGGCTGACGATCCGGCAGCAGAGCACCACCAATGGAACCGTGCTGACACCGGACGCCCGCCAGGGCATTTTCACGTACCGCGATCCGGCCGGTAACGTCCAGAAGGTCAACCTGTTGGATCTGAAGGGAGTCCAGATCGACCCCTACATGTCGTCGGTGCTGGGCAGGTTGCCCAACACCATCAACAATTTCGACGTCGGCGACAGCTCGTCGACTTTTCTTCGTAACACCGCCGGCTACCGATACCGGGCACGCAACAACACGGACCGGGACCAGGTCACCATCCGCATGGACTATCTGCCGACCGCGAACCACAGCTTCGAAGGCATCCTCAGTCTTCAGGACAGCGTGACGGACCGCCCGGATATTGATGTCTGGTTCAACGCCGTTCCCAAAGTGACTTCCGGTAACGGAGAGAAGCTGAACAAACGGATTGTTGGAGCCTGGAAGTGGACCCTGACCCCGACCCTGCTGAATGACTTCAGGTTTGGAGGCAACCTCGCACCGGTTGCCTTCGACACCACAGAAACCTGGCCGGAGGGCTTTCGGGTGTCAGGAACGGTGTTCACCAACCCGGTGGGGAGTTTCGAGCCCCAAGGGCGTGATACCCGCACCTGGTCGGTCAACGACAACGTGAGCTGGCAGCGGGGCGCCCACTCCTTCCGGTTCGGATTTCAGAGCCAGTACATCCGGATCCGCCAGTACAACCAGTTCAACGTGATCCCCACCATCGCCCTTGGGTTCAACACCAGGAACTCCGGTCTGTTGGACCTGAACTCGGGTGATTTTGCCGCCGGCATCAGTTCCGGAGACTTGACGGCGGCGCGTAACCTCTTGGCGTCGCTGGCCGGTCTGGCCAACACCCTGACCCAGGAGTTCAACATTCGAACCGCCGGGGGACAGTTTGAGCCCGTTCCCAACGTGAACAACTGGGAGTTCGATACCTACTCCGGTTACTTCGGTGACACGTGGAGGGTTTCACCCCGCATGACCGTCAACGCCGGGTTGCGGTGGGACCTCTACGTGGGGCTCACCGAACGGGACGGCAAGTCTGCGCAGGTGTTGCGCTCGGGTAATGAAACCATGGTGGAGGCGCTGCTCAATCCGAACTCCATCTACGGGTTCTTCAGCGGCCCGATTGCCAACAAGGACATGAACAACTTCGGACCGAACCTGGGTATCGCCTGGGATCTTTTCGGGGACGGACGCACCGCCCTGAGGGTCGGATACGGTGTCTCTTACGTCAACGACGAGAGCGTGAAAGCGCCGATCAATGCTCTGAACCGGTTTGGCACGACCCTGACCCAGACGGTACCGAACCTGGTGGGCTTTGTGTCGGATGTTCCGCACAGTGTGACACCACCGGAGCAGTTCATTCCCACCACCATGTACGACATTTACGAGAACTATGTCTACATGCCGGTCGGCTACTCGGTGGACCCGTACATCCGAACGCCCTATGTCCAGACCTGGAGTCTGAGCCTGCAACGCGAGGTCGGCTTTGACACCGCGGTGGAAGCTCGCTATGTCGGCACCAAGGGCACCAAGCTGACCCGCAGCATCGACATCAACCAGGTCATCTTTCCCGATGGATTCCTCGATGATTTTCTGCGGGCGCGGCAAAACGGCTTCCTTGCGGAAGCGGCCGGTCGGGGCTTCGATCCCCGCTACAATCCCTCTGTGCCGGGGAGTCAGCCGCTGAGCTACTTCCCCCTGCTGGTGGGCGGCGGTCTGCTCACCAATGGCACGATCCGCGGCGTCATCCAGCGGGGCGAGCCGGGGGAACTGGCTTGGCTGTATCACTACAACCAGCTTTGGGGACCCGATCCCTTCGCGCCGAACCCCATCAACCAGGTGACCGACCTGTACACCAACGGCTCGGATTCGATCTACCACGCACTGCAGGTGGATGTCCGGCGGCGGTTCCGGGACGGTCTGGTGTTCAACGCCAATTACACGTTCTCGAAGGTGTTGACGGATGCCTCGGCCACCGACCAGAACAACTTCGTTCCGTACACGGACATCAGGAACCCCAGTTACGACCGAGGCCGGGCCGAGTTTGACACCACCCATGTCATCAACGGCAACTTCATCTGGGAGCTGCCGTTCGGTCGAGGCAAGTGGGTGGACATTGAAAACGGTGTCCTGAACGCCATTCTGGGTGGCTGGCAGGCGACCACCATCTTCCAGTGGCAGAGCGGTCCTCCGTTCTCCATCGTCTCCAGCCGCGGGACCTTGAACCGGGCCGGCCGCTCCGCTAACAAGAACGCCGCCGACTCGTCGTTGGACGTCGCCGGAGTGAAGGACCTGCTGGGAGTGGGTGAAGGTCCAACCGGTCCTTATTTCATCAGTCGCTCCGTGGTCGGGCCCGACGGCCGCGCGGTGGCCAGTGACGGCAAGACCTTCGACGGTCAGGTGTTCTTCAACCCCGCCCCAGGGACCCTGGGCTGGCTGCCGCGTTACGGGTTTACCGGTCCCCGTTACGTCAACTGGGACTTTGGAATCATGAAGCGGTTCGGCCTGGAAGCCCTCACTGGGATGGAGGATATGAATCTGGAAGTGCGGGCGGAGTTCTTCAACTTCACCAACACGCACAGTTTCTACATCGGCAACCAGAACATCAACTCCACTTCGTTCGGTCGCCTGACCTCCTCCAATTCCAGTCCCCGGATCGTGCAGTTCGGTCTCAAGCTGAACTGGTAGCCGCCCGGGGAAGCCGATCAAAGGGACCCGCCGGATCCACCGCCGGCGGGTCTGGGTTCTTTCCGGTCGGGAGAGCTGATTTCCTCGCCGGTCAGGAAGGAGGAAAGCCGTGCGGTTCCTGCCATTGCTGCTCTTCGGCACAGGGTTGGTCCTGTCCGCCGCGGCCAAGGACCCCAAGCTGTCCGAAGCCGACCTGGTGAACTCCCATCGTCAAGCGATGGGAGCTGTCGAGGCGCGCCGGAGTGTGGTAGCCAAAGGGATTTGTCAGTTGACGATCCTGGCGGGCGGGTCGGGTCAGATGCAGGGGCCGGCCGCCTTCTACTCTGAAGGGGACCGGACGTTGACCGTGATCGAGTTCGGTCACGGCAACTACAACGGCGAGCGATTCGGCTTCGACGGCAGCAAGCCTTTGGTGGCGTATATGGTCCCGGGCTCCCGTTCGAGCCTCGGAGAGTTCCTGTTTTCCTATCAGGAACTGTTGCGCCACGGGCTGGTCGGCGGCGGGCTCTCCACCGCCTGGCCGTTGCTGGCGGCGGATCTTTCCCGCAAGGGCAAGCTTCGCAGTGAGGGCACCAGGGAGGTTGACGGCCAGACCCTGATCCAGGCGGAGTTCAGGCCGCGGAAGGCGACTGCGGACCTCAACGTGGACTTCTATTTTGATCCGGAGACGTACCGCTTGGCGCGGAGCGAATACCGGGTCCGGATTCCCGCCAGCCTCGGCACCCGTCCTGACGGTACTGTGGGGAGGCCATCCGGTCGGGACACCCAACTGAAGCTGGAAGAACGTTTCAGTCAGTACCGCGAGGTAGAGGGAGTCCAGGTTCCCACCGAGTGGGTGTTACGGATGACCACCGAAGATCCCGTTCGAGGCACCTCGCTCTGGGAGTGGAAACTCCTGTTCAACGAAGTGGCGATCAATCACCCCGTCGACCCCTCGGTGTTCTCGCTTCGCTAGCGCGGTTTTGCTTCCGCAGGCGCAACCCATCCCGAAGTCGAGAGCGGAGCGAGGGCGGGCCACAGGCCCGCGAGGCGGGAGGCTATACTGGGAAACGTGTTCAACGGCAGACACGCAGCCTTGTGGATGCTGGTTCTTTGCTGTTCGTGGGCGGCCGCCCAGTCGCAACGCGACGAAGAAGCGTTCGACTATTACCGGAAGTGGCTTGAAGAGGACGTCGTCTACATCATCACGCCGGAGGAAAAGGCCGCTTTCCTGAGCCTGACGACCGACGAGGAAAGGGAAAGCTTCATCGAGCAGTTCTGGGCCCGCCGCGACCCCGACCCGACGACTGCGGAGAACGAGTTTCGGGAGGAGCATTTCCGGCGCATCGCCTACGCCAACGAGCATTTCCATTCGGGCGTCCCCGGCTGGCGGACCGATCGCGGCATCATCTACATCAAGTTCGGGCCTCCCACGGGGATCGAGAAACGTCCCGAGGGCGGTCCTTACGCCCGCAAGAGCCACGAGGGAGGGGGACTCACCTCGACATATCCCTTTGAAGTCTGGTTCTACAACCACATTCCCGGCGTCGGCGACGGTATCGAGCTGGAGTTTGTCGATCCCTCAAAAACGAACGAGTACCGTCTGGCCAGGGACGCAGAGGAGAAGGATGCTTTCCTCCATGTGCCGGGTGCGGGGCAGACCCTGGCGGAGAGCCTCGGCTTGCAGAGCCGCTATGACCGGCTGCGCGTGCGAGGGATCGGGAATCAGGACTCCGGCAATCCCCATGACCTGGACCCGACGTTTCAGCCGTTGCGGCTGCAGGACTACCCCATGGAGCGCCTGTCCCGACTGTACAAGCTCTCCAGCGCACCTGCGATCAAGTACCGGGACCTGGAGCGTCTGGTGGAGGTCCGGATCAGTTATGACCAGCTTCCCGTCAAGGTCCAGCAGGCCGTCATGCGGCTGTCCTCCCGGGTGGGGATCGCGGTGCTCACCGTCTTCGTCGAAAACGCGGCGCTTCAGTTTGATGAGCTGGATGGCGGCACGATCAAACGTGCCGAGGTCGCTGTCTACGGCCGGGTGGAGGATCTGGGGGGCCGGTTGGTCCACGTTTTCGAGGACAGCGTGAGGACGGACCTCAGAGCGGACTCCCCCCCTGGAGGCACCTCGGTGTTTCAGAAACACCTGCCGCTGGAGAAGGGCCGGTACAAAGTAACCTTGGTGTTCCGGGACCTGAAATCCGGGAAGGTGTCCACCACGACTCAGATGGTGTGGATTCCCGAGAGCGAACCGGGCAGGTTGAGCTCCAGCTCAGTCATCTTGTCCCGCCGGGTCCAGGAGACGCCGGAGGGTGCGGGGCTGGGGGATGCCTTCGTTTTCGGCAAGTACAAGGTTCTTCCAGTTGAGCAGGCCGAGTTTGAGGTGGCTGATCAGTTCGTCCAGGCCTACTTCGAGGTTTACGGTTTTCAGCTCGATGCCGGCCGCCTGCAGCCGGCCGCCCGCGTGGAGCTTTCGCTGTTGTATGAGGGGCGTGAAGTCTTCCCCTTTACCGAGTTCCAGGACGAATATGAATATGCGGGTGACCGGTTGCTGGTTTACAAGACCCTGCCCTTCAAGGGCCTGGTGCCTGGCGAATATCGGGTACTGTTCCGGGTGACGGACCGGATTTCAGGTGCAGAGGTCAAACCTGAGGTCTCCTTTCGAATCAGGGGTTGAGAGAAGGTGGGGGATTCCGTGAAGCGTACTGCGCTGGTGGTGGTCGACCTCCAGCCGGATTTCATGCCCGGCGGGGCCCTGCCGGTGCCGGAGGGAGACACACTGGTCGAGCCGATTTCGGCTGCCATGGCGGCGTCGATCTTCGCCGTCCGGATCGCCACCCAGGACTGGCATCCCGCCGGTCACATCTCCTTTGCCTCGAGCCACTCCGGCAGGCAGCCGTTCGATACCATCGAACTGTACGGCCACGTCCAGACCCTGTGGCCGGACCACTGCATCCAGGAGTCCAGCGGCGCCCGGCTCCACCCCCGGTTCTCCACTGCTGCAGTGGATGCCATTATCCGCAAGGGGACAGATCCGGCGGTGGACTCCTACAGCGGGTTCCGCAACAACTGGGACCGCCAGGGGCGACGACCACTTACCGGTTTGGCCGGGTACCTGCGTGAACGGGGCGTGGAGCGCGTTGTGCTGTGCGGTCTGGCGAGGGACTACTGCGTGAAATGGTCGGCTTTGGACGCCGCCGATCTCGGCTTTGAGGCGGTGGTCCTGTGGGATTTGACACGCCCCGTGGACGCCGGCTCCGACCCGGCGGTGCTGGCGGAGCTGTCTGCCGCCGGTGTCAAGGTCATGGACTGCGACGCGTTCCTGAGGGACGGCGGCTCATGAAGCCTTCAGGGTACGCCCTGGCGTCAGGGGCCTTGGCGACCGATTTCTACCAGTTGACGGTCGCACAGGTGTACTTTCGCCAGGGTCTCCACGAACGGCCCGCCCAGTTTGAGCATTTCTTCCGGACCTATCCCGACTACGGCAAGCACAAGGCGGGATTCTGCATCCACGCCGGGATGGAGTGGCTGGTTGATTGGATGCAGCGAGCGCGGTTCGGTGCGGACGAACTGGATTGCCTGCGCTCCCACCGTGGCCGTGAAGGGCGTCCCCTGTTCAGTCCCGATTTTCTTGACTGGCTCGGCGACGGCTGTGATTTTTCCGCTCTGAGCTTGCGGTCGGTGCCCGAGGGGCGGGTTGTTCACCCACATACCCCGTTGACAATCGTGGAGGGACCGCTGGCGGTGGCCCAGATCCTGGAAACCACGTTGCTGAGCACGATCAATTTCCAGACCTTGATCGCCACCAAGGCGGCACGGATCAGGCTGAGCGTGGAAGGCGGCCTGCTGTTGGAATTTGGCGCTCGTCGCGCTCACGGTCCGGCGGCGCAGGCGGCCAGCCGGGCTGCACTGATCGGCGGAGCGGATTTCAGTTCCAATGCCGGCCTGTCGTACGCCGTGGCCGTTCCCCCGAAAGGGACGCATGCCCACAGTCTGATTCAAGCCTTCCTGGCCCTGGGGGGAGACGAGCGGGATGCTTTCCAGGCGTTTGCGGACTGCTACCCCGACGACTGCATCCTGCTGGTGGACACGGTGGACACCCTGGAAAGTGGGATTCCCAATGCCATCAAGGTGTTTGAGGATCTGAGGCGGAAAGGCCGGCGGCCCCTGGGAATCCGGCTCGATTCCGGGGATCTGGCCTACCTGGCCTTGCGGGCTGCGCAAATGCTCGATGCAGCGGGCTTCCCCGAGGTTCGGATCGTGCTCTCGAACCAGTTGGACGAACTGGTCATCCTGCAGATCCTTACGCAGATCCGAGCCGAGGCCGCCGACCTCGGACTGGACGCCGATCGGGTCATTCGGCGGCTCGTCTACGGAGTGGGTACGGCGCTGGTGACCAGCCGGGGCGACGGCGCCCTGGACGGGGTGTACAAACTTACGGCGGTCAATGTGGATGGTGACTGGCGCCCTGTGCTCAAGCTCAGCCAGACCGCCGCCAAGGTGCCCACCCCCGGGCGGAAAGAACTGTGGCGCCTTTACGATGCCTCGGGCAAGGCGGTGGCGGACGTGATCGCGGCCGAGGACGAGGACCCGAGGGGGATGGATCCTTTGGTCCTTCATCACGTCCTGGAGGAAGGAGTCGGGAGATCCCTGGCGGCCGCCGAGCTTGGTGGAGCGGAAAAGCTGTTGGAGCCCGTTTCGGCGGCCGATGGGGAGCCGGAGACCGATCTGGAAGGCCTTCGCCGCCGGAGGCAGGAGGACCTCCAGCGACTGCACCCCGGAGTCAAGCGGATCGTCAACCCGCACCGCTATCATGTCTCCCTGACCGAGAGGATGTGGAAACTGAAGCACGAACTGGTGGAACGGTGGCGCCCGCGGGGTCACTGAGTTGCTTGCGGAAGACAAGGGAGAGACGGTGGCGGAACCCCAGCCCTATGTGTCGGCGCAGACGGTCTATCGGGATTTGACTCTCCGGGCGGTGCTGGCGGGAGTCCTGTTTGGAGCCGTTTTCGGATCCGCCAATGCCTATCTGGGGTTGAAGGTCGGCCTCACCATCAGCACCTCGATCCCGCTGGCGGTGATGAGCGTCGCCCTGTTCAGCCTGCTGGGACGGATTGGCCGTCCCACCAACATCCTTGAGTGCAATCTGAGCCAGACGGCCGGTTCAGCCGCTTCCTCCGTGGCTTCGGGCCTGATCTTCACGATTCCCGCTCTGTTTATGTGGGGATATGACCCGGATCTGGCCCAGGTGGGCATGTTGGGGATGCTGGGGGGAATCCTGGGGATCCTGTGCATGATCCCCTTGCGTCCGTATCTCATCGTCCGGGAGCACGCGACGCTGCCCTACCCGGAAGGCACCGCCGCCGCCCAAGTCCTGATCGCTGCCGACTCCGGCGGGGCGCGTGCCCGGAATGTCTTCCTCGGGATCGGCTTGGGTGCGGCTTGCAAGGGGCTGCTCGAGTTCGGCCGGTTATGGGCCACGGAAATCCAGTTCAGCGTCCCCCTGCTCAAGAAAGGAGTTGTGGGCCTGGAACCAATGCCGGCCCTGCTGGGAGTCGGTTACATCTTGGGCTTTCGGATCGGTGCGATCATGGTGGCGGGAGGGCTCATTTCCTCACTGGCTTTGATCCCGCTGATCGCTCATTTCGGTGAAGGACTGTCCGCCCCCCTCTTTCCCGAGACCGTCAAACTGGTGCGAGAGATGTCGCCGGGCGAGATCTGGTCCCGGTACATCCGGTACATCGGCGCCGGGGCGGTCGCTTTTGCGGGGATCGTCACCGTCATCCGTTCGCTGCCAACCATGTATGCGAGCCTGCGGGACGGTTTGCGGGGATTTCGCACCGCCGGGCGGCAGTCGGGGGTGGGCCCGGTGCGGACGCAGCGGGACCTGCCGATGGCAGTCGTGGCCGCCGGCGCGGTCCTGGTGGTACTGGTAAGCGCCGTAGTGCCGGGGATCCTGGGACTGGGAGCGCCGGGCCCGGTGCGGGTGGCCGGAAGTGTCTTGCTCCTGGTTTTCGGCTTCATGTTCGTCACCGTATCGTCCCGGATTGTGGGTTTGGTGGGGGTGACCTCGAATCCGACCTCCGGGATGGCCATCGTTACCCTGCTGGGTACCAGCCTGGCCTTCTTCGTGCTGGGCTGGACTGACGACGTGGCCAAGCTCACCGTCTTAACCATCGGGACGGTGGTGTGCGTGGCCGCATCGATCGCCGGAGACATTTCCCAGGACCTCAAGTGTGGTTACCTGATTGGGGCCACCCCGGCCCATCAGCAGGCGGTGGAGCTGGTGGGAGCCGTCACTGCTTCGTTTGCGGTGGCGGCGTCGGTGCTGCTGTTGGGCCGGACTCTGGGCTTCGGAACCGCCGATCTGCCGGCGCCCCAAGCCACGTTGATGAAGACGGTCATCGAAGGAGTCCTGCAGGCCAACCTTCCCTGGGGGCTGGTCCTGGTGGGGGCCGCCCTTTCCCTGACCGCTGTGCTCTTGGGAATTCCCGCTCTCCCGCTGGCGGTGGGAATCTACCTGCCGCTAGCCTCCATGATGCCCGTCTTCCTGGGCGGCTGTGTCCGCCGTTTCATGGAATGGCAGGGGCGCCGCGAAGAGCCGGCCGAGCTGACACGTCGCACCGACAAAGGGGTATTGCTGAGTTCGGGCCTGATCGCAGGCGAAGGGCTGCTGGGGGTCGTGGTCGCCGGATACACGGCCGTAACCGGTGGCAGGCCCACGGGGTTCGCGCCGGACTGGTGGCTGCCGTGGCTTGAACCTGTGGCCGTGGTGGTACTTGTCTCCCTGGCCTGCGCCCTGGTTTCGCTGAGCCTCCGCCGGGACACCTGAAGCGAAGTTGTCGAGGGGCCCCGCCCTCAGGGAGGGGAGCGCCTTCGCAGATGAAGGTGGAGCACCTTTCCGCTGGAAGTTAGATCGGGGCGTTTTCGTTCCACCTTGATCACGGCTGCATTTTGCAGCGCCGTTCCCATCAGCCGGTTGACCATGGAAAGCGACCCCAACGCGGCCAGAAACACACGGATCAGGTTGTCAGCGTCAAGCGGTCCCAGGTCAGGGCTCACCAGGAGCCTCAGCTCCGCCTGTCCTTCTGCACCTTCCTGCTCGACCAGCTGGAAGTCGCCGGGCCTGCCGCCGAACCGCGCTGGAAGCACCTCCTCCAGGACCCGAATGACGTCCGAGGCGGCGAACGTCATGCCGGCACCCGTCAGTTTCTCGAACGAACGTACCCGGGTGAGGTGGACTGACCAGCCGATGGCGCCCAGAGGACACCCGCACTCCGCCTGATCCAGCTCAGCTTCGTCGCCCATGGATGCATTGAGCAGCAAGAAAGGAGCCTTCGGATTGAGTGACGTAATCAGCAGGGCCCGCTCGGGGAGCCGGTCCGGAACGAGCCGGCCGGCCTGGATCAAAGCATGGAGGTCGGCGACCAGGTGGAGATCGTCGGGTCCGCGGGGGCGCAGGCAGCCGTAGGCGATGGGACCCGTCTCCACGCTGCCGTAACGGGCTCCCACCGAGGCGATTCCCGCACTTCGCAGGGTGGTCACCCGGGCTTCGGTGATGGGCTCGCCCGAGATGGTGAGATGCAGCGGGGACAGGTCAGTTTGCTGTCGGGCCGCGGCGGCGGCGAGCGCAACCGCCGAACTGGGGAAGGTAAACAAATGGCCTTCCTGGCCGGCCCTCCGAAGCTCCGCCAGCCATCGTATCAGGGGCTCCGGATCGGTCACCGGACAGAAGTCGGGGGCAGGGAACGGGTTGCCTGTCAGTCGGGAACCCCACCCCAGAAATCGGGTACTCCAGGCATACAGGGGATGCAGACCCGGCGCGCAGGGATCGACCTGGGAGAACCAACGGCTGGGGACTGTCCCCATGGCGGCATACTTCAGCAGCCGGAACCTGGCGCCGCCACCGGGAACCTCCCACACCGCTTTCTTCCACCCCAGTCCGCCGCGAGCTCCCAGAACCAGCATCGAGTCGGCGGCGCAGGCGCGGATGAAGTCGAGGTCGAACAGCACCGGAGTACCCGAACTGCGACTCCCGCCGCTGGATGCGGGCACATGGTAAGCCGAGAGGGGACTCCGGAAGTCCGCCGGAGCCGCCCAGAATTCGAGACTCCCCCTGCGGATGGGAACCCGTCCCTTGAATTCGTCCACGGTGACGTAAACGCCGGCCTCCAGTAGACTCGCCAGCGTGGCTTCAAGTCCCTCCCGGCGGAGCAGGCGCTCCACATCAGGGACGGTGAGGCCGGCGGTGCGCAACAGCTTCTTATAAGGACCGGGTGCATGACCGAAGATGGGGCCACGGATCAGCTCCAGGAAGTTGTTGTCCCGGGTATCCAGTCGTCTTCTGACGTCCCGGGTTGCCTGGCCGAGGTCCAGGGGGCTCCTGAAATACGCGGGCAGGCGCCGGAGAAACCGAGCTCCCAGCAGCAGGTTGCGCAAGGTCCCCCAGCTCTCTGGGCGGGATCCAGGCATTCCCTTCTCTCCTCTGTCGTTGCGGCCCGGAGGGCGATGCGGGCACGCAGGAGGCGACGATGATATCAGCGGTTGCCGGAGGTGCCCAGACGCGGCGGGCAGTCCTGACGTTGTTGGTCCTTCATTACGCCAATACCTACATGGACCGCGTGGTTCTGGTGGCGGTAGCTCCTCTCGGCATGGCGGAGTTCGGTTTGGATCGGACGGCAATGGGTGATATCTTTACCACGTTCAGCGTTCCCTATGCCCTGACCCAGATCCCTGCGGGCCGTCTTGCCGATCGCTTCGGACCGCGGAGGGTGCTGACGGTGATTGTCACGGGATGGTCCCTCTTCACGATGGCGATTGCCGTCTGTTGGGACCGGCTTTCCTTGGCGGTTTGTCGGTTTCTGTTCGGAGCCGCCCAGGGTGGCGCGTTTCCCGTGGCGTCCCGAGCCGTCATCCAGTGGTTCTCCCCGCATCAGCGAGGCTTTGTCCAGGGGGTCACGCACACCGGCGCCCGATTGGCGGGGGCCGCGACTCCGCCCCTGGTGGTTCTGCTGGCCGCCTGGGGGGGCTGGCGGTTCCCCTTCCTGGTCCTGGGCGGACTGGGGCTGGTGTGGACATGGTTCTGGTACCGGAAATTTAGGGACTGTCCCCAAGAAGCTCCAGGGCCGGGTCTCCCCCGGAGAGCAGCGTCATCCCGCAAGCCGAACCTGGGCTGGCGGCAATTGCTTCGCGATCGCAACGTGTGGGCCCTCAATGCGATGTATTTCTGCTATGTGTACTCGTCCTGGATCTATATCACCTGGTTTCCCAGCTACCTTGCCGATAGCCGGGGCCACTCTCTGCAGATGGCGGGAGTTTTGGCGTCGGCGCCGTTGTTCGCCGGGGCAGCCGCCAACACCCTGGGCGGGATGCTCTCCGACCGCCTCAGCCTCCGCTGGGGGTTGCGCCGGGGACGCCGCTGGGTCGGGATCGGCGGCTTCCTGATCACCGCTCTCCTGATGGTGCCGGCGGCCCTGCACGAAGACGTGTGGCTGTCTCTGGCGCTGTTCACGGCGGCGGCGACGGCTCTGGAATCGACGACCGGGGCGGCGTGGGCAACGGCCGTGGACATCGGCCGGGAGGACGCCGGTGTGGTTTCAGGGTTTATGAACACCTGTGGCAACCTGGGTGGCGCCGTTTCGCCGCTGGTTTTCGGACTGCTGGTCGATCTGACCGGCAGCTGGACGGTACCGTTCCTGGCAACGGCGGGGATTTGCGTGGCAGGGGCGTCGCTGTGGTCGGCGGTGGATCCGGAGCGGGTGGTGGGAGATGGCAGGAAATTTGCCAAACGCCCATGTGATTCCGTATAACGGTGTCCACCTAACCCCATGAATCAGGATCATTGTCCGGGAATTGAAAAGTGGATTCTGTTCGAAGCGGTTGAAGACGATCAGCAGCTGGTCCCTTCCGAGGGGAGCGTTCCCGCTTGGCTGCGGGGATCCTACTACCTCAACGGGCCGGCGCGGTTTCTGCGCGGCCGGTTCCAGTACCGGCATTGGCTGGACGGCGACGGCATGGTTCGCGCCGTCCATTTCAATGGAGGAGGAATCCGGTTTGTGAGCCGGTTTGTCCGGACGCGCAAGCTGGAGGCGGAGGAAAAGGCCGGGGCACCGGTCTATCGAACCTTCGGCACGGCTTTTCCCGGTGACCGCCTGCGCCGGGACGTCATGTTGGAACCGCCGGTCAACGTGAGTGTCTATACCCTCGGTCCCAGGCTCCTCGCTTTTGCCGAGCAGTCGATTCCGGTGGAACTGGACCCCATCACGCTGGAAACGGGAAAGGAATTCGACTGCGGAGGCAAGCTCAACGAAGTGACCCCTTTTTCGGCGCATGCGAAACTGGATCCTCTGACCGGCCGGCTGGTCAACTTCGGGATCAGCTTTTCCGTCACCCATCCTTCCCTGTTTCTGTATGAAATCAACCCTGACGGAACTCTGGCAGGGCGGCGCCGCTTCCCGGTGGATGCACCGCACACCAACCACGATTTCGCCCTCAGTGAGCGTCATGCGTCATTTTTCCTGAGTCCCCTGGAGATGGATTTTGAGCGCTTCTGGCGGGGAGGGGTGTCGGTCATGGAGGCCCTGCAGTGGCGACCGGAGAAGGGCAGCTACATTCTGGTGGCTCCGCGACCCGGCTTCGACGGCAATGCCTTGACCGTCCGCCTGGAGAAGGGACACTGTCTGCATCTGGTGAACTCGTTTGAAAACGGCCGGGTTCTGACCCTGGATGTGGTGGAGTTCGGCCGGCCCATCTATCCGGAGTACCAGCCGGTTCCGTGGTTCTATCAAACCGTCGACCGGGGAGTGCCGGTGCGCTATCGGATCGATCTGGAGTCCCGCCGGCTGCTGGATCGGGTCGAGATGAGCTACGACCGTTCTCCGGACTTCCCGTCGGTGGATTCCCGGCTGATCGGACGGGAGTACGACGATTTTTGGATGCTGGGTCTTTCTGCGGCGGGGAAACCGGGCCGGAAGTTCTTCGACGAGCTGGTCCACCTCCGCTGGTCGCAGGGGGGAGCCGCCGGTCTGTACCGGGCTCCCGCGGGCCGCTACTTTGGGGGCGAACCGGTTTTCATCCCGGAACCGGACGGACCCGGCGGACTGGTGATGATTCAGGAGTTCGAGGTGGAGGCGGACCGGGTCAGTTTCCTGCTGTTCGATGCTTACCGGGTTGCTGCCGGTCCGCTGGCACGCCTCCCGCTCCGGCACAAGACCCACCCGGGATTCCATTCCAGTTTCACGCCGACGGCTTGAAGCGTCGGGCGGAGGCGGGAGGCTTGTCTCCGGAGGTACCGAACTCCGGTGGCGGTAGGGTAGTCTGCTTCCCGGAAAGTGAGCTGCACTTCCCAATGCCTGCGGTTGCCCCACGCAGGAATGCCCGGCCCTCGGCGGCTCTCCATCCGTGAGAAAATGTGGAATGGTCCGTGCTAGAGGGAACCAGGCTGATTCAGGTCCCGCTGCGGAACAACGTCGACCTCACGGGAGGAAGCCATGGATGTAAGAGGCAAGTTGGCCTGTTTGCTGCTGGTGGTGGTCGTCCCGGACGCCATGGTCCTGGGTCAGGACGAGCCGCCGCAGGCGGAGCCGCAGTACGTGATCCAGGCCAACGATCTGCTGGAGATTTTTGTCTGGAAGGAACCTGAACTGTCACGCAAGGTGCTGGTCCGGCCGGACGGCCGGATTTCAGTACCGCTGGTTCAGGATCTGCAGGCCGCCGGCTTGACGCCGGTACAACTCCGGGACTCCATCGAAGCCCGGTTGAAGGACTACATCGCCTCTCCCAGCGTTACCGTCATTGTGGACGGCATCCAACACTACCGGATTTATGTGACGGGAAAAGTGAACAATCCCTCAAGTTTCATGCTGGAGAAGCCGATCACTGTGCTGCAGGCGCTGAGTCTTGCCGGCGGTTTTCAGGAGTATGCGAACGAATCCGAGATCAAGATCGTCCGCACCTACGGCAATGAGTATGTGTATCTGGATTTCAATTACAAAGACGTCATCAAGGGCAAGAACACCCGGCAGAACATCTTCCTGAACTCGGGCGACGTCGTGGTCGTTCCCTGAGGCGGAAGGAGGGCCCCATGCGACGTAACGTTCTGGCGATCGCTTTGTTGCTCAGCCTTGGTGCGGCAGGCCGCCAGGTTTTCGGCGAGCGGACGAACCAAGTGTCGGCGTCGGTGAACGTGGTCGCCGGGGTCGACGACAACCCCGTCGTGTCCGGCCTGCGGCCGGACCAGCTTTCGGACAGCTATTTTTTCAACTGGGGTCTCTACCCGACGTTGCGGCTCCAGTCGCGCGGTGCGCGGTCGATTTTCGATGCCAACTATGCTTTCGGCCTGGACCGGTTTAACACTGATCTGGACTTGAACTCCGAGTCCCATGGGCTGGGGCTGGGTTGGCAGTTGGATACGGGCAAGTGGAAGTTGGGGCTGCGAAACCAGTTCCGCAAGTCGCCCGACTTCACCGCTTTCAACATCTTTCAGGGCATTGTGTTTACGCCGCAAGGCGTCTTCTTTGACTATGACACGGTGGCCCTGCGGCGCGACAGCTACGAGAACACGGCAACGTTTTCCCTGGACCGCCGGGTGGGAGCCAGGTCGTCCCTGAACTTCGGTCTGGGCCACTCCCTGCGCAACTACGAGCGGGACGAACGGTTCCAGCGCCGTCTGGCCGATCAGAACCAGTTCACCGGTCACGTCGGCTGGGACCGGGAACTGTCATCACGTACCAGCCTCGAGGCGAGGTATCAGTTCACCCACTTCGATTTCCAGGGCGGTGTTTACCGGGACGGCCGGTCCCATGATCTGAGCCTCGGCCTGAGATTTCAGCTTGCACCGACGGTCCGGATGTACCTCGCGGCCGGCCCGTCCTATACGCAGGAGGTTGGAGGCGACCTGAGTTTCTGGGGTTACAACGCCCGGATCGGGGTCACCAAGGCGTTTGAGACCCGTTTCGTTTCGGCCTACTACGATCGCCGGAACGGCGCCTCAATCGGCCTCGGGTCGCTGTCGCGGACTCAACGTTTGAGCTTTGGATTCAGTCAGGCCCTGGGCCGGCGGGTGGCCGCCGATTTCGGCCTGTCGTTGTACGAAACCGAGCGTGTCTTCAGCAATCCCATCGATATGCGCGGCCTGCAGAGCTCCCTCGTCTTCAGCTTTGAGCTGCAGCGGTATCTCTTTTTCAGCATCGGAGGGAGCTACACCTCCCAGGAAGAGAACGCCGATTTGCCCGAACTCAATCTGTCGGGCATCTACGACCTGGATCGCCGGCGGGCTTGGGTCTCGCTCCGTTTTGAGATGCCCAACCTGGGGAGATTTTGATGAAGAAGCTGGTCATCAAGGAACCGCTGGATGTTCTGATGATGGTCAATCGCCGGAAATGGTGGGCGTTGCTCGCCTTTCTGCCGCTGGCGGCGGTGGCGGTGCTGGTAGCGCTGCTGCTGCCGAGCGTTTACGTGTCAGAGACGCTGGTCTTGGTCGAGTCTCGGGACGCTCCCAACGACATCGTGCGGGATCTGGTTACTCTGGAAACGTCGGAGCGGCTGGTGGCTGTGCAGCAGAAGATCCTCAGCCGCACGAATCTTTCCCGGATCCTGAATGAGTTCTCTTCCGGCTTCGATGAGTGGCGGCGGCTGAACGAAGCCCAACAGATTGAGCGGCTTCGCGGCAGGATCAATATTGAGATTACCACCGGGCGTCGGGGCCGGGAGACGCTGGTGCCCTATTTCAACATTTCCTACTCCGACACCGATCCGGTACTGGCCCAAAAAGTGACCGCCCGGCTGGCGGAACTGTTTATCTATGAGGACTCCAAGACCCGTGAAGAGCAGGTTTTCGGCCTGAAGGACTTCTTGCAGAAAGAGCTGGAGAAGCAGTCCATCGAACTGCAGCGGGTAGAAGCCCAGTTGGCGGAACTGAAAGAAAAATACCGGTATGAACTGCCGGAGCAGCTCGACACCAACCTGCGAACGCTGGACCGGCTCAACGAGCAGTTGAAGTCGCTGGACGAACAGCGCAGCCGATATCTGACAGCCAAACTGGAGATCGAGCAGCGATTGTCGGAGACCTCTCCGGTGATCTCGCGGGAACAGGTCCGTCGCCAGGCTATCGGCGCCGCCACACAGAACCCCTTGGTGGCTCAATTCCGGCAGAAGGAAACCCAGCTTCGCGAATTGCAGAGCCGTTATACCGATCGGCACCCGGATATCGTCCGGCTCCAGACAGAGCTGGACAAACTTCGGGAAGTGATTCCACCGGAAGATCTGCTCGAGGTCGATCCCATGCTGCAGGCGCAGTCCGAGGTAGTCAATGAACCCAACCCCTTGCACCAGCAGTTGACCACCCAGCTCGCCAGCATCAATACCGAGTTGCGGATCAACGAGCAGCGCCAGGAAGAGATCCGCCGGGATCTGCAACGCTATGCCCAACGGGTTGAGAACACGCCTCGGCGTGAGCAGGAAATTTCCATCCTCCAGCGCCAGTATGAGGGGCTCTCGGCCAAGTATCGGGATCTCGAGGCCAAGCTCTCCGACGCGCAATTGACGGAAAGTCTGGAGAGTGCCCAGAAAGGGGAGAAGCTGCAAATCGTCGACTCGGCGAGTTTCCCGCTGAACCCGGCCAAACCGAACCGGATCCTCGTCATGCTGGGCGGCCTGGGGATCGCTCTCGCCGTGTCGTTAGGGTTGGCTTTGGCCGTCGACTTTCTGGACCAGAAAATTTGGAACCCGTCGGAAGTGACCCACCTGTTGGGCCTGCCGTTGATCGGTGAGATTCCTGAGATCCTGAGCGAAGCGGAGGTCAATGGCAGAAGCCGCAGAGCCCTGATGCGTGCCGCCGGCTATGCGGTGCTGTCGATATTGACCGCAGCCTCGGTATTCCTGGTTCTTCGGACGCCGTCGGTCAGTGAGCAGGGTACCGAGACTCTTGCCCGTCTGCTGGGCTGGTGAAACTTATGACCATCTTCGATGACCCGCTGTTGAAGCTGATCGCCCGGCTGGAGGCCCGTCATGTCAATGGAGTCCAGGAGTTGCGGCGTGGCGATGAGCGGATCTACATCTACTTCTTCGATGGCAGGATCGAGGCGGTTTCTTCGGGCCAAGAAGACCGCCGCTTGGGCCAGTACCTGGTGAGGGCTGAGCTTACTTCGGCCGAGAATCTCCCTTCGCTGTTGCGGAAGGCTGAGAAGGGTCGTGTTCATCTTGGGGAACTGCTGGTCAAGGAGGGAGTGCTGGATCCGGTGTCGCTGGCGGAGCTGGTGACTGAACAGGCGGTGGACCTGCTCAGTCGGGCCATGGTCTTGCGGTTTGAGCCCGGGGCTTTCACGGGGTCAACCCAAGGGGCGATGCGGTACCCGATCAAGATGACCCATCGTCAACTGGCGCTGGAGATCGCCAGGAAACGGCCGGTAGACCTGCAACTGCTTCCAGGGCAGACGCTCCTGTTGGCGCCTCTGGAGGAGATGAGGTCGTTGGGTTGGAGCCCCGAAGAGGTCTCCGTGTTGACTCACTTGCAGCAACCACTGACCGTCGAGCAACTGGAGGAGCGCGGCAACCTTGGGCGGGAGAGGCTTTTGGGGGTGATTCAGATTCTGCTGGACCTGGGGTTGGTGCGGATCACTGAGCCGGCCTACCGCCCGGAAACCGCCCTTGTACGCCGGGAACGGTTACCGCTGGAACTGCTGGTGTCGGAAGTGGCCAACCCTCAACTAACCGAGAAGGTCGAGTCGGTACTCCAGGAATACTCCGCCGTCAGTGAACAGTTTCGTGCCCTCAAGGTGCGACTGGTGAGCCAGGTGGACCCTCCCGTCCGCGTTCTCAGTGTCACCAGCCCCCGACCGCAGGATGGTAAGTCCCTGGTCAGTACAAACCTCGCCCTCAACTTCGCCAGGGAGCCGGGCAGACGCGTTCTCTTGATCGATGCCGACATGAGGAACGCATCTGTCCACGACAAACTGGGCATCACCCTGGGCCCGGGCCTGTATCACTACTTGTTGGGAGGTCTGGAGCCGCTGTGTTATATCCGTCGGGTCCATTCGTTGTACGTGATGACGGCCGGAGAGCTGGCCGAGAACGCTGTCGAGCTGCTGTCGCTGAAACGGATGAAGGATCTGATCGAGTTCGGGCGGGAGGAGTTCGACACCGTTATCGTGGACGCGTCCCCGCTCCTTCCGGTGGCGGATGCACGGGTGGTCTCCAACCTGACGGACGCCTCCTTGTTGGTGATCTATCAGGGGAAGACCCCGTTTCGCACGATCCAGCGGGCTCTGGAAGTCGTGGACAAACAGAAGCTTTTGGGAGTAGTCCTGAACGGCGTGCGTGTTACCGGTCTGAACGGCTACTACTCCTACGGCTACTACTATGCATACCCATACCACCGCGGCGGCCGGAGCAAGGACGGCGTCATTGAGTTGAAGGCCAAACCGCGCTACTCGCGCCATGGCTCCCGCAGCGGGAGCATCCTCTTCAAATGATCCGGAGACTGTATGGAAGGCTGGTGATACCCGCTGTAATGGCGGTCCTGCCGGCTGGTGCCGCCCAAGCTTCCATCCCGCCCGATCGCGTCCTGCTGGTGGTGAACGGGGCGAGTCAGCTCTCGGTCAGTACCGCGATCGAATACGCAACGCGCCGGGGCATTCCGCCCGCCCACCAGTGTCAGGTGGAGGTGACGGACGCAGTCGCCGTCGACCGCTCCACATACGAGCAGCAAATTGAACTCCCGGTTGCAGATTGCCTGCGGCGGAATCAATTGCAGGATCAGATCCTGGTCCTGGTGATCGCGCCCGGTTTGCCATGGCTCGTGAAAGGTGATGGAGGTCCCTTCGGCGATCTGGCCTCCGTGGATTCGGAACTGAGCCTCCTGTACACGCGGCTGGTCGGTGAGGAGATGAGTCCCTACGCAAAGACACTGAATCCCTATTTCAGTGTCGAAATGCCGGATCGCGGGTTGCCCGGATTCCGGCGGGAGGAGATGGACATCTATTTGGTGGGTCGGCTTTCAGAGGCGGTGCTGGAAGAGACTTCCAGCACCCCTTCGGCCGGAGCCGGCCTGCCGCTCGAAGGGCTTTTTGCTTTTGATCTCGCCTCCCCCCGTCGGACGCTTTTGCGTTCCTGGCTGGAGGTGACGCGCGAGCGTTTGGCGGCTGCCGGCGGCAGTGCCGACATTCAGGACACCGCTGACTGGGTCAACCCTGCCGGCCCCCTGCTGGGCTTGGTGGCCGAAGTTCCTCCGGTGGACGTCGGCGGTCCGCCGCCGTGGCGCTGGGCCTCAGGTGCGACCGCGATCTTGGTCGGCGACACCTGGTCGAACAACGGGTGTGGTGTTGGAACACCCGGGAACCAGGCAGGCGAACAGAATTGCCCTCCCGATCTGCCCGCTCTATGGCTGCGGCAGGGCGCGCTGGCGGTGTTGTTTCAGGTCGCCGACCCGGGACAGGACGGTTATCCCCGTCCGCAAACCTTCTTTCCCGCGCTGCTGGACGGTCTCTCGGTGGTCGAGGCGGCCTATCTGTCCAGCAGGTATCTGAGCTGGAGACTGGTGGTGCTCGGTGACCCGCTGGCGGTTCCGTTTCCCTCCCTGACTCGCAAGAATCCTCCGTGGAACGGCGGACTCGATCCGGCTACCGGGCTGCCCGAACACTTCTCCAGGCGGCGGGCGCAGCTCTTGACGCGCCGATACCGGACCAGCCTCGACGCGATCACCACCCTGTTGAAGGCCGAATCGGAGGCCGATCGGGGGAGGACCGAGGAAGCTCTCCGAATGCTGGACCAGGCTCTTCTCCTGGATCCGACGCTGGGAGAGTCGGTGCTCTTGAAAGCACGATTGCTGGAGGAGTCGGGTAGGGCTGAAGAAGCATACTCCGCCTACCGCCGATGTCTCGAGCTGGGTGCGGGCGGCGAGGAGAGGGTCCAAAGGAAGCTGGCGGAACTGGCTTGGGACCGTATGCAGGATCCACAGCGGGCATTGCCCCATGTGGGGTGGCTGTTCCAACGCACTGGAGTCCGGGATTTGGAGGTAATCCGCAGGTGGTTGGAGGTCAAGCTGGCCACCGGCGATCTGGCGGAGGCGGAAGTGCTGGCCCTGAGACTGGTGCGCGATGTCGATCGTCCGCCGGCCTTCGCCCTGGAAACCTTGGGGCGGGTCGCGGAAGCCCGGGGCGATTTCCGAACCGCGGCCCGGTTCTACCGCCGTGCCCTGTCAGCCGAGACCGGAGCAGGTGAAGCTCGGCTGGAAGAGAGGCTGGAGGAAACGGAACGCAGGCTGGTCCCGCCGGGACAGGCCCCTGCTGCGGCGGTGGAGGTGGAGCCGGAGGGTTCTCCGAGCGCTGAGTCCGGTGCGGGAGAGGAAGTCGTCCGTGCCCGCGTCATCCGGCGGACGGCGCTCGAATACCCGAAGAAAGCCGCTCTGGCTGGGGAGTCCGGCCGGGTGGTCTTGCGTCTGCTCATCGACGAACGCGGCCAGTTGATCAAGGTGACGCCTCTGTCGGGACCGAAGTCGCTGGTCAAGGCTGCCGAGGAAGCGGTGCGGCAGTGGATCTTCGCTCCCAAGACGGTGGGCGGCCGCCCGGAGGTGGACGCCATCAACGTCGCCATCAACTTTGAAATCCCCGAACCATCGCCGCCCAAGTGACAGGGTCAGTCCGGCCCGCCGAATCATCCGGGTGGTCCGCCGGGTCCGATTTCAACCACTACCCGGGTACCCCGGCGTGCTTCAAGACGGCGGGCGGCCGGCCTCCGGTAGAGAGCAATCTCCAGCAGTTCGCAACTGCCCTCCAGCAGGAAAGGTTCGTCGCCGCCTCCCTCGGCGTAAGACCTGCGCCAGCGGGAAATCACCCGTCCGTTGACGGTAACCCGCAGCCGGCTGGGATCGACTTCCCTGCGACGCAGTTCCTGCATGGAGATGTTGGTGATGATGTTGCCGAAGCGGTCGATATACAGGACACAGCCTTCCAGACGATCCCCGTGACTTTCCACCGGTGGAACCGGCAGGCGTTGATAGGATGGAAGTTCCGGCCCGAACTGCCGGGGGTCCTCTCCCCGCGCCAGCATCCCCGCCACCGGGCCGAAGATGTCCCTGCCGTGGAAAACCGGTGAGACCGGCCGGCGGAAGTAGCGTTCGTTTTCGATCGATACCACCCGGAGCACTTTCTGGCGGTCCAGAGCCAGGGCAAGAACACCGTTGTCCGGACCCACGAACATCTGACGCTCGGTAACGGCGATGAGCGCTCGGCGCGCGGTGCCAACCCCGGGGTCGACCACCACCACGTGGATGGTACCTTCCGGAAACAGGTGACAGGCGCCGAAGAGCAGGAAGGCACCTGCCCAGACGTCATGGGGCGGGATCTCGTGGCTGAGGTCCACCAGCCTCGCGTCCGGCGCCATCTCGAGCACGGCGCCCTTGACGGCCGCCGCGTAGTACTCGCGGGTGCCGAAGTCGGTGGTGAGGGTGATCAGGGGACCCGGCATGTGACCCATCATAACCGGTGTGGGCGGATGGCGAACCGGTGCAGAGGGCGTATCATCGGAGTGTTGTGACGCCGGGTGGCTTTGGCGGGTCCGGGTCCAGTCCGGACTCGAGACCCTGTCGTCTCGGGGCATCGCGGAGTCGGTGTGACGCCTCAATTGGAAAAGTGCCCGAACTGCGAGTATAGTCTGCTGGAACGGACGACATACTGTCCTTTCTGTGGTTTCCAGTTGACCCACCCGTGGTGGAAGAAAGTCGGTGCCTGGCTGCTGCTGGTTCTGATTGGGTGGGTTCTCATCAAGTGTCACGTACGGATGCTGGACGGATTCGACTAGGTATGGCGAAGTTTCGCAGCTTGGTGGGGACCGACCGGGGACTGGTGCGGCTCAACAACGAGGACAGTTACATCCACCGGCCGGACATCGGGTTGTTTGGAGTTTGCGACGGTCTGGGCGGTCATGCGGCGGGAGAGGTGGCGAGCCGCATCGCCGTCGAAACCGTCGACCGGCGCATCCAGGACGTTTCCGATCCGCCGCGTCAGTTGCTGGAGGCGGTGGAGGAGGCGAACCGAAAGATCCTGCGGGATCAACAGAACCATCCGGAACGTCTGGGCATGGGTACGACCCTCAGCGCGCTGTGGGTTCCGGATGTCGCATCCGGCAACGCCTGGATCGCCCATATCGGCGATTCACGGATCTACCGTTTCCGGGATGACCTCCTCGAACAACTCACCGATGACCACTCACCGGTTTACCGCCTTTACAAGGAAGGGGCACTGCAGAAAGACCAGCTCCGTTTTCACCCTCAGAAGAACCTGATCGAGCGATCGTTGGGACTGGCATCCACGGTCCAGTGCGACATCTTCTCGGTGGAAGTCCGCCTGGGAGATCGGTTCCTGCTCTGTACCGACGGCTTGTGCGACTGTGTGTCCGACAGCGAGCTGGCGGAGAGCATTCGCACCGTCGCCTGGGAGGACCTGCCCACCGACCTGATTGACCGCGCCCTTCGTTGTGGAGGGTTCGACAACATTACCGTCGTTCTGGTTGAACTCCTGGACGACTGAGGGGTTGGCTGGTGCACTCGGCTGACCGAGGCGGTGTGACGTTTCCGTTCCCCCCGCCGACGTTGTAGCATCGGCTGAGATGGGTCGTCGGAAAAGCCGGGGGACGAATGGCGGGATCAATTGGGGGTTGTTTCCCTCCCTGCTGGCCGGGGGACTGATCGTCGTTTTACCCGTGGTCTTCAGCTTCACGGGGCTGGACAAGTTCCGGCTGCCCAAAGACGTTGTGCTCACGATCTTTGTGGCCGTACTCCTCCCCGTTCTCTACCTGACGTCTCGCCTGCGCAGGCCGGTCCGATGGGAGATGTGGGAAGGGTTGCTGGTCGCGGCGGTGGGGTATGTCTGGCTGCACGTTGCGGTGAGTTCCGCCCGTGAAGTCAGTTTGTGGGGAGCGGTGCAGGTGACGGCTCTAGCCGGGCTGTACTGGATCTTGTACTCGTGCTGTGACGAACGATTCCAGCGGGTGGTTTGGCTGGCCTTTGCCGCTGTCTCGGGACTGAACGCAGTTCTCACAGTACTCCAGACTCACGGATGGTTTCCCGCCATGGTCGATGCAGGCGGTCAGACGCTGGCCGGGCGCCTCAACCCAGCAGGGCTGATCGGGGACGTCAACAGCGGCGGTTTCCTGTTCGGGTTGGCGGCATTGCTGTTACTTCCACGCCTGGTGGAAGCCGGCAGGTTGAGGCGTCGACTGCTGGTGGCGGGTCTGCTGGCCGTGAACCTGGTCGGCCTCGCTTACACCCAGACTTTGAGCGCCTCGCTGGCCTTGGCGGTTTGCCTGTCACTGTGGCTGGTGTTCCACCACTGGTGGCTGCTGCGCCACACCCGACGTGTGACCCGAGGGTTGCTGCTGCTCTGGATTGGAGTTGCGGCCGGACTGGTGGCGGCGGGGGTTGTCGGGTCAAAGGCCGGAATTGTCGGCCGTCTGACGGAGGTCGTGGCGCAGGCTCGCGAAGGGCGTTGGACGACCGTGACGGCAGGAAGGGAGCCGGTTTACCGCATCACCTGGCGGATGATCCGCGAGCGACCGTGGCTGGGCCGGGGCCTGAACACTTTCGGCCGGGAGTTTTTTGCCTTCCGAACGGGAACGGAAGAGGGGCAGGCTGTCCGCCTGATCCAGCAGCCCGGAGCTTTTCGGGAGGCTCACAATGATTATCTGCAGGTTTGGGCCGAGCTCGGTGTACCGGGAGTGATTTTCCTGGTGGGGCTCCTGGGCTGGCCGCTTATATTGGCATGGAACCGGGTCCGGGCGGAGAAGGATCGCCGGGCCCAGTACTGGTACGGGGTGCTGGGGCTGGGTGTGGTCTATGTTCTGATCACGGCGCTGGCCTTCTTCCCCTTGAGGTTGTCGCTGACCGGAGCCTGCGTCGCCTTGATGCTTGCAGGACTCAGGTATCACCAGACCGGAGGCGGGTTTCGGGCGGTGGGCTATTCCGCCGCCCATCCGGTGAGGAGTCTCGCCGTACTCACCGTGCTTTTCGCGGCGGCTCTCTTTTTGGTGCGCCATGAGGTGCTGAGGTGGTCAGCGAACAACGCCGTGGGGAACGGTGCCTTCCTGCTGGAGCAGGCAGCGGCCCTGAACCTGCCGGATCCCCAGCGGCGCATGGTTGCGGACCAGGTGCTGGCCCGACTGCAAAGCCATCACCTGAGCCCCGCCCGGATGCCTGAGCTGTACAGCCTGCGCGGCACCAGCCTGCTCATCCTGGGGAGGTATGAAGCGGCGATCAAGGCATACCAACAGGCAGTCGCATACATTCCGAGCCCGGAACTCTATACGAATCTGGCAGCCGCCTACCTGGCCCAGCAGGACCGGGACGGCGCCGGCAGGAACCTGGAACTCGCTCTGAAGTATGACCCGGGCTATGAGAAAGCGCAGCAGGCGCTCAAACTGCTCCGGACTGGCGCCCGACCATGAGGATCGGCCTGGATTTCCGGCCTGCCCAGAGAGTCAACAGCCGGCGGCGGGGAGTCGGCCGCTTTACCCGAGAGCTGTTCCGCGCTGTGCTGGCGACGCCCAGCGAGCATGAATTCCTGCTGTACACGCTGGGGGATGAGCCGACCGGGTTGAGCGGCGGGTACCGGGTCCGGCCGCTGGCGCACCTGGCCAAACCCAGTCGCCTCAACTGGGCTCTGGAGCTGTGGCTGTTTCCCAGGGCCGCCCGCCGGGACCGGCTGGAGCTGTTCCACGCCCCGGATCTGCTGCCGATGCCCCGAATCCCCGGTTGCCCGGTATGGGTCACCATCCACGATCTGATCCCGTGGCTCTTCCCTGAATACGCCCGCCGGATGCCCCGCGACTTCAGATACGCGCTGGACCGCGCGCTGGACCGCGCCAGGGATGCCGACCGGATCCTGACCGTGTCGGAGTGCTCCAAACGCGACATTTGCCGGCACCTCGACCTGCCGGCGGAACGGGTGACCGTCATCCCGGAAGGATGCGAAAACGGCCTTGAGCCCTGCCTTCCGGAAACTGCCCGTGCCTTGATTCGGAATCACCTTGGAATTTCTGAGCCCTATCTGTTGTATGTCGGCGGGACTGACTACCGGAAGAACCTGGTGCTTCTGCTGGAAGGTTTCCGGAGGATTTCTGCGTCGGGCTACCGGGGTTGTCTTGTACTGGCCGGCGAGACTACCGACCCGCGGTACCCCGAAGCGGCGCGGCTGCTCGAGCTGGCCGGCAAGATGGGCATCAGGAATCGGCTCCGACTGTTGGGGTTCGTATCTGACGAGCTGTTGGCTGCGGCTTATTCGGCCTGCGACTTCTTCGTCTTTCCTTCCCTGTACGAAGGATTCGGGCTGCCGGTCCTGGAGGCCATGCGCTGCGGGGCGGTGGTTCTGGCGGCCCAGAGTTCCTCCATTCCGGAAGTGGCGGGAGATGCCGCATTCTATTTCGACCCTACCAATGCCGGCGCTTTGTTCGAAGCCTTCCGCGAGGCGATCGACCAGCCGGATCTGGTGGAGCGGAGACGGCGTGACGGCCGGCAGAGGGCGCTGCACTTCACCTGGAAAGCCGCTGCCGAGAAGCTGCTCACCCTCTACTGCCAGGCGGCGGAGAGGAGAAAGCAATGAGGGTGGGGATCGACGTTCGTTCCCTGCGTTCAGGGCCTGCCGGGGTCTCGACTTATGTCCGAAATCTGCTGGCTCATCTGGACTGCCTGCGTCCCTTCGGCGCCAGTTTTCCCGCCAACAACTTTCTCTGGAATCAGGGTTGGGGCTTGCTGCTGCCGGTCTTCCGGCGATGGGACCTGTTTCATGCTCCTGCCTACACGGCTCCCCTGTGGTGTCCGGTCCCGGTCGTGGTGACCATACACGACGTCTCCTATCTGGCTGGTCCCGAGTACTATCCCTACCGCCTCGACCCCTTGCGGCTGCTGTACTATCGCGCTTCGGCGCGGCGGGCGGATCGCGTGATCGTGCCTTCGGGCTTTTCCCGCTCGGAGGTGCTTCGCTTTTTTCCGGATCTGGCCGGAAGGATCCGGGTGATTCCGATGGGAGTGTCCGCCGACTTCTTTCCTGACGGGGAAGGCGCCGCTGCTGTTCGACGGCATTACGCCATCGAGGGACCCTACCTGCTGCATGTGGGAGACATCCATCGGAGGCGGAATCTGCCGTTGCTGACCCGGGTCGCCGATGAGCTGGGACTCCAGTTGATTGCGGTGGGCAAGCTTCTGGAGGGGCGCCCGCCGGGGCCCCCCTGCAGGACCTTGCAGAATTTGGCGATCGAGGATCTGCGAGGGCTCTACAGCGGCGCCGAAGCCTTGGTCTACGCCTCATTGTACGAGGGCTTCGGGTTGCCGCTGCTGGAGGCGATGGCCTGTGGGATTCCGGTGGTGGCGGTGCGGCGGGCGTCGATACCGGAAGTCTGCGGCGATGCCGCCGTTTTGGTGGACTTCTCGCCGGAGGCGTTGCGGGAGGGCATCCGGGCTGCCCGGTCCGACCGCAACCTCTGGGCCGCCCGCGGCCGGGAACGGGCGGCGGAATTCAGTTGGCGGAGGACCGCCGAACTGACGTCGGCGGTGTACGGGGAACTGGCGGAAGTTTGAAAGCTTGAGAGCGGGGACAGTCCCTCGGTCATCCCGCAGAGCCGACTTCCGGCTTGCCCAGCCAGTCGCGGAGCCGGCGCCAGGCCGCCAGGAGGCGGATACCCGTCAGCACCGCGGCGCGTTCCGCCGGCCCCGCTTGGGCGGCGAAGTGCTTCAGGTAAAAGAGCCGCATGGCATCGTAGAAGTGGAAGTTGGCCAAACGGGGATTGGTGGACGAACTGCCGCGCTTGGTGTGGGTAATGCGGGCGTCTGCGAAATACAGCACCTGCCACCCTGCGAGCCCCGCCCGGTAACAGAAATCGAGATCTTCGCCGTACAGGAAGAAGCGCTCGTCCAGGGGGCCGGACGTCTCCAGCACTTCCCGTCGGAACATGAGAAAGGATCCCGAAACGGCCTCAACCGGATGGGAGACCGCCGGGTCTCGATCCTGGAAATCGTAGTCCGGCGGCCGCCGGCCGACGGGCAACAGTTTCGCCAAGCCGCTGAGCCGGAAGAACGCCTGAGCCGGACGCGGTACCCGACGCCGGCAGGCCCGCTGCAATGTCCCGTCCGGATTGTTGACTCGGCATCCCAGAATACCCACTGCTGGTGAGGCTTTCAGGTGCTGGAGGCAACGGTCGACAGCCCGGTCCTCAATGATCGTGTCCGGGTTCAGCAGCAGATAGAACCGGGCGGGACAGGCGCGTATCCCCTGATTGCATGCCGCCGCAAATCCCAGGTTCTCGCGGTTGAACAGAAACCGCACTCGGGGGTATTGGGCCGGCAAGAGGTCGAAACCCGGTTCGCTGGAGGCATTGTCCACCACCACCACCGAAAAGTCGGGCAAAGCGGTCTCGGCCAGCACGCTGTCCAGACAGCGGCGCAGAAGTGCCAAAGCGTTGTAGCTGACAATCACGATGGCGAGATCGGTCATGGGGATCGCTTGAGCCGGTGTTTCAGCCAGTTCCGCTCCAACACCCGGCGCAGCTCCGCGGCTTCTACCCGCCGGGCGGACTGGATCTGCCGTCGTTTGTCCAGGATGCTCCCGAAACCGGAGAGGAAGTCCGTCTTGGCCTTCAGGTACGAACCGGCCCTCCCGCGCCACGAAAAGTACGCAAAGCTGAGCAGGTTAAAAGCCAGCCGTTCGGGCAGGAAACGGACCAGCAGCGGAGCCGGCATGTTCTTCCAGAACACCGCCTCGGAGTTGCGGTGTCCGTAATAGACGTAAGTCGGGCTGAGGGTCCCGATACTGCGGTTGACATCATGATAGACCCGGGCCTCCGGGACGTAGAGGCAACGAAAACCCAGCAGGCGCGCCCGGAAGTTGAGGTCGGAATCCTCATGAATGAGAAACAGGTCTTCGTCGAAGCCGCCGGTGGACTCCAGCACCTCTTTGCGGAACACGGCGGCGGCGCCGCAAGCGCCGAAGACCTCCCGGGGCTCCTCAAAGAGTGGGGCGGGCATGCCGTGACCGATCTTGTAGGCAGCCCCCACCACCGCCATGGCGTCCCCCGCACTGTCCACCACCTGAGGAGCACGTGCAAACAGGATGCGGGAGGCCCAGAAATCCCAGGGGGGCCTTGCGGCAGCCAGCACCCGTTCAAGCCAGTCGGGAGCCAGGGTCAGGTCGTTATTGAGAAAAGCGACAAGGTCGGCGGGGGATTCTCTCCATCCCAGGTTGCAGGCGGCGGCGTAGCCGAGATTCCGGCGTGAGGCGATGAGCTTCACCCAGGGAAAGTCTCGGGCGACAATCTCCGGGCTGCCGTCGGACGATGCGTTGTCGACGACGACCACCGACTCCGGCCGTCGAGTCTGTCCGGCCAGAGATTCCAGACAGGCCTCGATGTGTCCGGCGCCGTTGAAGTTCACGACCACGGCACTGACCGAAGGCGACACGGGCGGGTATTATAATCAGGTTCCTCATGAAGGGACACGACGCCGGAGCCGCCGCTCCGGCCCACCGGAAGCCGGCCCCAACGGCGGTTGCGGCTGGTGGGCGGCGGATGTGGGCCGGGCTGTTATCCACCAGCGGTGTCCTGATGGCGGGGGATCTGCTGGTGGGGGCTCTGGCTTACGCCGGCGCCTGGCTGGTGCGGATCTGGGTCCCCCTTCCGCTGACCACCGACCTGTTGCCCCAGGAGCGGTTTGGGGTCGTCAGCCACTACTGGCCCCTGTTGGCGGGCAGCCAGCTCTTCATGCTCTATGTCTTCGGCCTGTACGACGACCTGCGGGCCCAGCGCTACCGTGAGGTGCTGGCGCACCTCACCCTGGCGGTGGCGGTGCAGGTATCCGCCATCACCTCGGTCTTCTATTTCACCAACGGTGTCTTTCCCCGTTCCGTGATTCTGGTGTTTGGGTTCCTCAACCTTGCCTCCCTCACCGTCTGGCGGTTCGGGGTCAAGCGGTTGATCCAGGAAGGGGTGAGGCGCGTGCTGGTGGTCGGCGAGTCGCTGATGTCGGCGCTGCCGCTGGCGGAAGAGATAGAGAAGAGCTCGGGGATGGGATTCGAATTCGTGGGAATGGCTGTCGGGGACCCGGGGGGCAAACTGGAGTCGCTGCCGATGCCGGTGCTGGGCTCGCTGGAGGAAGTCCGGGAGCTGGTGATCAAGCACGAGATCGACGAAATCATCTTTGCTTCCCGGGAGACCTGGAAGGACCGGGTTTTTGACGGGCTCAGCCGGCTGCAGACGGAGCATCCGCTGCGGCTGGCGATTCTTCCTTCGGTTTACGAGATCGCCATCGGGCGGCTGCGGCACATCAACATCCATGACACTCCCCTGATCGAGATCCGGAGGAATCCGAACGAACCGGTTTCCCGCCTGCTCAAGAGGAGCTTCGATCTGGCGCTGTCACTGCTGTGCCTTGTCCTCTTTTTGCCGGTGGGTTTGGTCATTGCGGTGGCGATCGCCTTGACCTCGCCGGGACCGGTCTTCTACCTGCAGGAGCGGGTCGGGCGGGGCGGACGCGTGTTCCGCCTGATCAAATTCCGGACCATGGTTGCGGATGCGGAGAAATCATCGGGTGAAGTCCTGGCGGGTCCTGGCGATCCTCGGATTACGCCCATAGGGGCCGTGTTGCGTCGGTTCCGGCTGGACGAGATACCTCAGTTCCTCAATGTGTTGAAAGGTGACATGAGCTTCGTCGGACCGCGGCCTGAACGGCCGGGTTTCGTCCGGCGGTTCACCGAGGAACTGCCTGGCTATGCCGAGCGGCATAAGGTCAAGCCGGGGATGACCGGGCTGGCCCAGGTTCGCGGGTACTACCACACGACCGCCGAGAACAAGCTGCGGTTTGATCTGGCTTATATCTACAATTACAGTTTCTCCCTGGATCTTCTGATTCTGCTGGAGACACTGAAGGTTATACTGACCCGCCGCGGCTCATAGGAAGGTCCGATCTGGTCCTGCCCGATCCGGCGGGTTGGGGGGAGCTGGAAAGCCGTCCTGCTTCCGGTACGGTCTGGTTTGGGGAGGGGGAGTCGATTGGCCGACGACATGTCATCCATGGATCCGGAGTCGGCGGCGCTCAAAGCCGAAGTGCTCGAGTTGCGTCAGCGCAACCGGGATCTGCTCCGTGAAAACGAGGAGCTGGTGGCAAGCTTCAGCCGCATTCAGCATGAGGAGCTGAAGGTGCGGGAGGAGCTGCTCTGGAAAACCCTCTTTCTCGACGCCGTTCTCGGCAGTGATCTGAACATCTATTTCAAGGACACGCGGAGTCGGTTTCTGCTGGTGGGACGCGGCGCCGCCGAGAAACTGGCAGGCCCCGGCGCGGATCCCAAGGAGCTGACGGGCAAGTCGGAGTCCGACTTCTTCACCGAGGCTTACGCCAACCAGGTGCGTGAGGCGGAAGCGCGCGTGATCCGTTCGCGGCAGGTGATAACCCAGGAGGAAACAGAGCTCCATGCCGACGGCGGCCGACGGTACCTCCTGACGACGCGCGGGCCACTGTTTGATCCCACGGGCATGCTGGTCGGGACCTATGGGCTGTCCCGGGACATCACCGAGCTGGTCAATCTCCGGCGGCAGGTGGAGGCGATCCTCCAGAGTTCCGCTGAAGCAATCCTGCTGCTGGATGCGGACGACCGCATCGTGCTCTGCAACCCCGGGGCCCTCCAGATGTTCGGAATCCGCCCCGACGAGGTGCCGGGATGTGCTCTGGAACCCCTGCTGGGTTCGAATCTGAACGACTTGGCTTCGAAGGGCTTACCGTCGGAACTGTCCACTTCTGCGGGCAAGGGTACGATCGAACTGATGGCGACTCGCCGGGACGGGTATCGCTTTCCGGCGGAACTGTCCCTGAACACGGTGTGGATTGACAACGTCCGCTTTACGGTAGTGATCGCCAGGGACATCACCGAACGGTGGGAGGCTCAGCGCCGCTTGCGCGAGATGGCGGAAAGGGACGAACTGACGGGACTGCTCAGTCAGGCCGCGTTCCCCCGGAAGCTGGCGGCGGCGCTGCAGGAAGCGGTCCCCGGCCGGTTTGCGGTGTTGGTGGCGGATCTGGATCGCTTCAAGCCCGTCAACGACCGATTCGGCCACGCAGTGGGTGACCGGCTGCTCGGCCTGGTGGGTCAGCGGCTGAGGCAGTCGGTCAAGGCCTCCGACCTGGTGGGCCGGCTGGGAGGAGACGAGTTCGGCTTCGGGATGGATCTGCGGTCGCTGGAGCCGGGGTGGGAAGTTGAAAGCGTCGTGACTCGGCGGATGGAGGAGATTCGGCAACACATCGCCACCCACTACCAGGTGGAAGACCCGGAAGACGGTCACCTTTTGCACATCGAAGATCTGGGGATCAGTCTCGGATTCGCCCTCTATGACCGGGACGGCTGCACGCCTGCTGAGCTGATCCGGGTTGCCGACGAGCGCATGTATGAGGCAAAGGCTTCCCGGCGGGACGGGAGATAGGGACGGACTTGAATGGTCGAGAAGCTGTTTTCATTGCGCAATCGAACCGCTCTGATTACCGGCGGAAGTCGGGGGTTGGGGCTGGCCATGGCCCAGGGCTTTCTGGAGGCTGGGGCCAGGATCGCCATCTGTGCCCGCTCGGAGGAAGCTCTGCGCCGGGCGGCCGCAACCTTGGGAGGGGACGTGTGCAGCTATCCCGCCGATCTCACAGTGCGTGCCCAGACCGAGGAACTGGCCCGCCGCGTGCTGGAGGACTTCGGCGGGGTGGACATCCTGGTCCACAATGCCGGCATGAACCTGCCGGAGCCGCTTGAGACGATCACGGACGCGGCCTGGGACAGGACCCTCGAGTTGAATCTGACGGCGGGGATGGTATTGACCCGCGCCTTGGCTCCGGCCATGAAACAGCGTCGATGGGGCCGTGTCATCCATATCTCATCGATCATGGGACTTGCCTCCAAGGCGGGCCGCCATGCTTACTCCGCTTCCAAGGCCGGCCTGCTGGGCCTGATGCGCGCAGCGGCCCTGGATCTCGCCCCTTATCAGATCACCGTCAACTGCATCGCTCCGGGGCCCTTCCTCACCGACCTGCCCGCCGGTCTGCTGAGTCCCGAGGAGAAACAGCGAGCGGCCGACCGCACCGCGTTGGGACGGTGGGGAAAGCCGGAGGAGATTGTGGGTCCTGCACTCCTGCTGGCCTCAGACGCCGGCAGTTACATTACCGGCAGTGTGCTGCTGGTGGATGGCGGGCTGCTCGCCACCACCTTCTAGCGGGACGGGGGACGGCCTCATGGGATGCCCGGCAGCTGCCGGGATTTCCGGTAGTCTAGTGGGAACGAAGGAGTCACGACCATGAGGGATCTCCGTGGTGGGGGCTGGACCGCCCCGGGAGGCGAGCCGTGGGCCGCCCGCCGCTTGCCGGCGGCCGTCAAGTTCAATGGGCTTGGAGCTTTCTTCGGCCCTGCCGGTCCCGGAAGTGGACTCGGTACTTTGCGCGCAACGCTGGGGCGTCTGGTGGGGAACGTAGCCGCAGGTGTCACGGTTCTCTCCCTGGTCGCCGGGACGGTTGCTGCGCAGCTTCCCGAACTTGACGAAGATCAGGGCATCAGCGGGTACGGCTTGGCTTTGAGGAAGCTCCCTACGGTGGGGTCCGTCTTGTACATCACGGCCCATCCGGACGACGAGGACAACGCGCTCCTGGTGAAGCTGAGTCGTGGCGACGGATTGCGCGTCGGGCTGCTGACTCTGACCCGGGGTGACGGCGGCCAGAATGAAATCGGACCGGAGCTGTTTGAGGCCCTGGGAGTGCTGCGGACCGAGGAGCTGGCGGCGGTGCACCGTTACGACGGGGCTCAACAGTTTTTCAGCCGAGCGTTCGAATTCGGCTTCTCTTACAGCGTGGAGGAAACCTTCGAAAAGTGGGACCGGGAAGCAACCCTCGGGGATGTGGTCAAGGTGATTCGGGAGTTCCGGCCCACAGTGATCCTGGCGCTCAATCCCGAGGGCGAGGGCGGGGGCCAGCATCATCAGGCCTCGGCCCGGCTGGCGGCTGAGGCCTTCTTTGCGGCGGCGGACCCCCACAGGTTCGAAGACCAGTTGGCGGCCGGGCTGAGGCCCTGGCAGGCGTTGCGGCTGTTTCACGCCAGGTGGGTGGGCATGGGATCCGGCGGCGGTGGACAGGTCGAGATTGCCCTGGATCGTTACGATCCTCTGCTTGGTGAGACCTGGGCGGAATTCGGGGCTCGGGCCCGTGGCAACCACCGTTCACAGGGAATGAACATCCTGCCGCAACCTGGACCATACCGCAGCCGGTGGACGCTGGCGGGAAACTACACCCAATCCGTCCCCCGCAGCGATCTGCTGGAGGGCATCCAGCACGACCTGAAAATCCTGGCTGAACTGGATCCTTCTCTGGAATCCTCGGTGACGCTGCTGGAAAGCTATGTGGATTGGGCTCTGGAAGCTTTCAATCGCGGAGACTATCCGGCATCCGTCAAGGCGGTGATGACGGCGCTGGCCACGGTGCGGCAGATGCGGGAAGCAACCGCGCAGGAGGAGGTCCGGTTCCTGCTGGCGCACAAAGAGGGGGATCTGTTGCAGGCTGCGCGTAAGGGTCACTTTACCTACTGCGACGCTATAGCAGTCGGCACGTCGGACGGTGTCGTGGTTCCCGGAGAGACCATTCAGGTGAGGGTGCGGTATCAGAACCGCTCCCAAAATCCGGTGGAGATCCTGTCCGTTGATCTGCGCACCCCGCCGGGATGGATGCTGGAGCCGGCCGCATCCGGACACCCCGACGAGTTCAAGGTGACTGTTCCTGCAACCGCAGCCTATTCCGGACCGTACTGGTATCGCAGTAACCCGGCGGTCGACCGATACGAGGTGCTGCCCGGTTTCAGCGGTTCAGAAGAGAATGCGCCGCCGCCTCTCTTTGGAGTTGTGCGCTACCGGTCCTACGGAGTGGAAGCGGAGGTTGTGGAGCCGGTTCGGTTTCGCTGGTTCGATGCGGCCTTCGGCACGGAACGCAGGCGGGAACTGACGATTGTCCCGCCCTTCGGAGCCTCTCTAAGCCCGGCGCTGGCTGTGGTCCGCCTGGATTCCCCGGGTCCCCGCCAGTTCAAGGTCTCGGTGCGCAACCGGCGGGCCGCTCCCGGCGAGGCGACACTCAGGCTCCGGGTGCCGGTGGGCTGGCGAGTTTCTCCGCCTTCGGTTCAGCTTGATTTCCAGTGGGAAAACGAGGTGCAGAGCCGGGAATTCACGGTCTTTCCTCCCGCCGCTCCCGTCGGTGGGACGGTCTCCGTGACGGCCTTGGTCGAGTGGGACGGTCAGGTTTTCGAGACCGGTATCCGGGAGATCTCATACTCGCACATACAGCCCCGGGTCATGCGGGAGCCGGCGGAATCCCGGATCGTGGTGATGGATGTTTCGGTTCCGCCGGGATTGCGGGTCGGCTACATCGAGGGTGTCGGTGACGACGTTGCCGAAGCCACCGAACAGCTGGGGGTTGAGCTGACGTATCTGACCGAGCGGGACCTCATGGCCGGCGATCTCGGCAGATTCGACGTGATTGTCACCGGCGTGCGAGCTTACCTGGCACGGCCGGATCTGGTCTCCAACAATCGCCGGTTGCTGGACTATGTAGCCCGAGGCGGGCACCTGGTGGTGCAGTACAACAAATATGAGTTTGTGGAGCGGCAGTTTGCTCCGTATCCGGTGAACATCAGCCGTCCGCATGATCGCGTAACCGTGGAGGATTCGCCGGTGCGCGTACTGGAACCCAATCATCCCGTGTTCCGGTATCCCAACCGGATCGGGCCGGATGATTTCGCCGGTTGGGTGCAGGAGCGGGGCCTGTACTTTCTCGGCGAGTGGGATTCCCATTATCAGCCACTCCTGGAACTCCAGGACCCGTGGCCGTATAACGCCGATCCCAAACGGGGGGCTCTGGTCTACACACGGTTCGGGGAAGGCACCTACGTCTACACCGGCCTGGCGTTCTTCCGCCAGCTCCCGGCTGGGGTTCCGGGTGCTTTCCGGCTGTGGGCCAACCTGTTATCGCTGCGGAAGACGAAGGACAGGTAGGGAGCAGGCAAGCCAGGCCGTGCCGTCCGTTTGGAGTGTGGGGAGGGTTCGCGCTATCATGGGGTGCGTCGCCGTTCCGGTTTCGGGAACGGCGTTTTCTTTTCTTGAACGCAGCGGAGACAATACATGGCAAAGAAGATCAGCAAAACCGCCCGGGCCAGTCTCGGGCAGAAGGGGCATGCCGGTAGTGCCCGCAATTGCCCGAAGTGTGGTACCCCGATGGTGGCGACCAAGGTGATCCGTTCGGCAGGAATTCCCGGCGGTATGTATTGGGTCTGTCAGAAGGACGATTATCGCGAGCGAACCCGCTGAAAGTCGCCGGTTGGTGGCGGCCTGGGGGCGGGAGTGTCCCAGCCGGCAGCCTTGCATCCACCCCACGGGTCAGGGGCGGGAAAACTCCAGGAAGTACTGGTAGGGGAGGAAGGTGTGTTCGGCCACCGGCTTGAATGCCGCCGCGGCGAATTCTGCCAGAATCCGGTCCCGCGACAGTTTCATGGAGGGCGGTGGCCCCACCGGCAACGGCCCTTCGTGGAATTCAATGACGACGATGCGACCGCCCGGCGTGAGGGCGGCTGCCAGCTTCTGGACATATTCCGCCCGGTTTTCGATGTGGTGCCAGACGTTGCAGAGGAAGATCAGATCCACCGAAGAGGGCTGCAGGCCAGGGTTGTCCGCAGTGGTGAGGACGGTTTCAAGATGGGGATGAGGGTGCTCGTCGATCCTGCGCAGGAGCTCCGGATCGATGTCCACCGCCAGCACCCGCGCCGCCGCCTGGGCCAGCCGGCGGGAGAAATAGCCTGTCCCCGCCCCGATGTCGGCTACCACTTCGCGGCCGGTGAGGCGGAGGGCTGCCACCACTTGCTCGGGTTTCTGCCAGGCATCGCGGCTCGGATCCTCCAAGGCTGAGGCATACTCAGCGGCGGAACGCGGCGGGTGGTGCTGGTGAGGCACCTGGGCTGCCGCCGCGGCCACCGTGGCCAACCCCACCAGCAGGAGCGCCGGCCCTGTCCTGGAGCAGAACCGGCGGGGGAGAGAAAGGCTTTCGAGCCGTCCCGGCTCACAGAAGACCGGATTGCGGACAGAGACTCTTCGATACCGGCGCAACCCATCCATCCTACCATCATAGACCGGACACCCTGCCTTGCGGCGTGACATTCCCGGACGACTGTTCACATAATTGGCCCATCATGAAGCGGGTCCTGTTCATCGGCGAAATCAACGTGGACTTGATTCTGGGCGGACTCCCTTCATTGCCGGTGCTGGACCGGGAGATCGCCTGCACCTCGTGCGAGTTGACCATCGGCAGCTCGACCGCCATCTGTGCCTGTGCATACGCCTCGCTGGGTGGTGACGGATCCTTCATGGGACTGGCCGGGACCGACCCCTACGGTGATTTCATGGTGCGGGGAATGTCGGAATTCGGCGTCCGGACGCAGTGGGTGGTGCGAAGTCCGGACGTCAGGACCGGCATTACCGTGAATCTGATTGTGGGTAAGACCCGCAGTCAGGTCACGTATCCCGGAAGTATCGCGGCCTTCGGCAAGAAACATCTGCGCCTGGACGTTATCCCCGGCTTCGATCACGTGCATTTGGGCGGACTCTACCTGCAGGAAGGTCTGCTGCCGGAGGTCACCGAGATCCTGACGGTGGCCCGCCAGGCAGGACTGACGACCTCCCTCGACCCGCAGTGGGACGGGAGCGAAACCTGGCGTTTCATGGAGGAATGGTTGCCGCTGCTGACCTGGTTTTTCCCGAATAGCGATGAGGCCATGTCCATCACCCGGAACGGGGACCTCCCGTCGGCCTGTGAGGCCTTGGCGGCGCGGACTGCGAACCCCCTGATCAAGGACGGCAGCGAGGGCGTCTGGTGCTGGATCGACGGCAGGGCGGAGAGAATCCCGGGCTACGCGGTGGAAGTGGTGGACACCACCGGCGCAGGAGACACTTTCGACGCCGCTTTTCTTTATGCAGCGCTTGAGAAGGGCATGGGCTTGCGCTCGGCCGCCCGGTTCGCCAACGCGGCTGCGGCCCGAAGCTGCCGCTTCGTCGGCGGGGTCAATGCTCGATCCAGTTACGAAGATGTTCTGGAGTTCCAGAGGAGGTTCGGCCTGTGAACCCGTTAGCGCACCTGCTCCAGCTTTCCCCGGACGAGAAGGCTCGTCTGGGAGTACAACACACTCCCGCAGAGATCCGCCAGCAGCCTTCGTCCTGGCGAAGGGCGCTGCAGATGCTTCGGCAGCGGCGGGATGAGATCGCCTCTTTCCTGAGACGGTACGGCCTGACCGGGGACCGCCGGAGCATCCTGGTGCTTACCGGCGCGGGCTCCTCCGAGTTTGTGGGGATCTCCGTTGCGCCGCTGCTGCGGCGCCGGCTGGGCTGTCACGTCATCCCGGTCGCCAGCACCCAGCTGGTCACTCACGCCGAGGAAACCCTCATTCCTGGATACGACTACCTGCTGGTCTCCTTCGCCCGTTCCGGGAACTCGCCGGAGTCCACCGCAGCCCTTCGCGCGGCCCGCCAGGAGGTGTCGACCCTGCCGCATATCGTAGTCACGTGTAATGCGGACGGCGAACTGGCCCGGCTGGCACGGACGGCCCCCGATACCCTCTGCCTGGTCCTGCCGGAAGAAACCAACGACCGGTCACTCGTGATGACCAGCTCTTTCTCCACAATGGCTCTGACGGCTTCGGCGTTGGCGTATATCGACCAACTGGACGAACTGGAGGAGATCTTGGGGGTGCTGGAGACCGCAGTGGATGGAATCTTCCACCGGTACGCGGATCGGTTGGCCGATTTCGCCAGGATCCCGTTCGAACGGGCATGTTTCCTGGGGTCGGGAAGCCTGCTGGGGGCGATGAGCGAGAGCGGCCTCAAGATGCAGGAGATGACCGACGGCAGGGTGGTTTCCCAAGCTGCGTCCTATCTGGGTCTTCGACACGGCCCGCAGGTGTTCGTGGACGCCAGGTGCGCGGTGGTGGCGTCCCTTTCGGGTCGCGAGCGGGTCCGGCGTTATGAGCTGGATCTGTTGCGGGAACTTCGGGAGAAGGAGCAGGGCTGCGCCACCCTGGTGATCGGGTGCGCAGGCGTGGCCGCGGCCGCGGAATGGGCCAGCCACGTCATTGACCTCGGGGTGGATTCGGCCGAGCTTCCGGACGAGTTTCGGGTCATGAGCGATGTGGTCGTCGGCCAGCTTCTGGGTACTTTCAAGTCGCTGGAACTTGGCCTCCAGCCCGACAATCCCAGCACATCCGGGATCATCAATCGTGTGGTGCAGGGGGTTGTGATTTATGAGTGAACACCCCATCCGGCGGGTGGTGCGGGAACACAAGCAGGGACGACCGGTGGGCGTTTACTCGGTGTGCTCAGCCCACCCCCGGGTGCTGGAGGCGGCCGCCCGCCATGCCGGCGCGACAGACTCCCTGCTGCTGGTGGAGGCTACCTGTAACCAGGTCAACCAGTTCGGAGGCTACACCGGTCTGACGCCTGCCGCCTTCTGCAACCAGGTGCTGCGGATGGCGGAGCGAGCGGGTCTCCCTCGGGAGCAAGTCGTCCTCGGAGGCGATCACCTCGGCCCTTGGCCGTGGTGTGAGGAGCCGGCTCCCTCCGCCCTGGACAAAGCCGAGGTTCTGGTTGCGGAATACATCCGTGCGGGGTACGGCAAGATCCACCTGGATGCCAGTATGCCCTGTGCCGGAGATCCGGTTCCGCTGCCGGATCCGGTCGTAGCAGAACGCTCGGCCCGGCTTTGCCGTGTGGCCGAGGACGTCTGGGAGAGGGACGGCGCCGGTCTTCGGCCGGTCTATGTGGTGGGCACGGAGGTTCCTGCTCCCGGCGGGTCCCGTGACCGGGACGGGCTCGAGGTCACTCGTCCCGAAGAAGTCGCAGAAACCTTGGAGAATCTTCGAGCCCAGTTCGGGCGGGCAGGCTTGGGCGGAGCTCTGTCGAGGGTAGTGGGGGTAGTGGTCCAGCCGGGAGTCGAGTTCGGCGACGAGTCCGTACATCACTACGACCGCCGGGCCGCCGGTGATCTGGCCCGCTGGATCGAACACCAGGAGGGGCTGGTGTACGAGGCTCATTCAACGGACTATCAGCGCCCGGCGGCTTTGCGTGCGCTGGTCGAGGATCACTTCGCCATCCTGAAAGTCGGCCCATGGCTGACCTTCGCCCTGCGGGAAGCGATTTACGCCCTTGCAGCCGTGGAGACGGAGCTGAAGGGTGAGAAAGACCCCACCCGATCGGAGATCCGCCGCGTGGTGGAGCAGGCGATGTTCGACGACCCGAGATACTGGCGGGGCTACTACCAAAGCGAGGGGAACCTGCTGCGGCTCAAGCTTCACTTCAGCCGCAGCGACCGGATTCGATATTACTGGCAGCGGCCCGCGGTCGAGGCGGCTTTGAATCGACTGGTACAGAGTTTGTCCCAGGCTCCCATCCCGGAAACCCTGATCGGCCAGTACCTGCCAGATCTCCGGGAGCCAGTCGAAGCGGGGTTGCTTCGCCCCTACCCGGCGGATCTCATCGAGGCTCGAATCCGTCAGGTGCTTGAGCATTACAGCTCAGCCTGCGCAATGAGTCCGGCTTGGTGGGGAGCCCGGGCAGGCTGATCCCGTCCGGGCTTCAGCCTGTCGCCGGCTGCCCACCTCCGGAAGAGGAAGGAGTTGTTCCCGATGCGAGTGTCTCCCGCGGTGGGTTGGTGGTTCATGGTTGTGCTGCTGGCCGTGGCTTGCGGGCGGTCCACCCCGCCGGTTGCGGTTGACGGCGAGGGGATCCGCCTTGAGCTGAATGAGGCGATGGAAACTCGGGTGGTGGCCCTGGGCAGGGACGGCGAACAGCCGCTGGGCCGGTTCCGCCGGTCCGAGTATTTGATCCGAGCGGACGGGAAGCCGGTTCCGCAGACGGCGATTCTGCGCACTGAGAAATTGACGTGGTCGGACCAGCTTGGTACCGCCTCCCGTACCCTGGTCACCGGCGAGGGGGATGGGCTGCGCAAGCAGGTGGCAGTAGACGTCTACCCTGAGTTTCCGGGGGTGCTCCTCGTCACCGTATCCTATACAAACCTCGGTACCGAGCCCTTGCCGGTTCAGGGTTGGGTCAACCACCACCAGCAGTTGTCGGCTGCTTCCGGTGCCGGGGATCCGCCGTTTTGGGCCTACCTTCCCGCTTCGTACGAGGACAGGCGGGACTGGATCCGCCCCGTGACCCCCGGCTTCCGCCAGGAGAACTTCCTGGGCATGAACGGCCCCGATTATGGTGGAGGAACGCCGGTTTGCGACCTGTGGCGGCGGGATGTGGGATTGGCGGTGGGGCATCTGGAGACAGCCCCGCGCCTGGTCTCCTTTCCGGTGGTGATGGAGACGCCCGATGCTGCGGAGCTGGCACTGTCTTACTCCTACCTGAAACCGCTGACGCTGCCGCCGGGCGAAACCTTAACCACCTTCAGGACCTTCATCGCGGTGCATGAGGGAGACTTCTTCACCCCCCTCTCCTGGTACCGCCGGCTGATGGCGGCTCAAGGATTGACTGCTCCAACGTTCCCCGACTCCGCCTATGAGCCGACCTGGTGCGCCTGGGGTTACGAGCGGGACTTTACTCTGGGTCAGGTCATGGGGACGCTCCCCAAGGTTCGGGAGCTCGGACTGGGTTGGGCCGTGCTGGACGACGGCTGGCAGATAGCCGAGGGCGACTGGCGGCTCAATCCGGCCAAATTTCCCGGCGGGGAAGCGGACATGAAACGGTTGACTGCGGCCATACACGCAGCGGGCCTGAGAGCGAAACTGTGGTGGGCACCCATGTGTGCGGACCCTGAAACCGAGCTGCTGAAGTCGCATCCCGAATACCTGCTGCTCGATCCCCAAGGCCGTCCCCATCGAATCAGTTGGTGGGATGCCTGGTATCTCTGTCCGGCCTATGGACCGGTCCGGCAGCACACCTTGGACTTGGTGCGGAAGTTTATGGGTGAATGGGGTTTCGAAGGCCTGAAGATCGACGGCCAGTATCTGAATGGCGCGCCGCCCTGCTATAACCCCGCCCACCAGCACCAGCGGCCGGAGGAATCGGTGGAAGCCGTACCTGACTTTTTCCGGGAGATTTTCGCCGAGGCGGTGCACCTCAAACCTGAGGCCGGGGTGGAGATCTGCCCTTGCGGGACCTCGTACAGTTTCTTTTCGATGCCGTACATGAACCAGCCGGTGGCGTCGGATCCTCTCAGCTCGTGGCAGATTCGTCTGAAGGGCAAGACCATCAAGGCTCTGATGGGTTCTCAGGTCCCCTATGCCGGCGATCACGTGGAGCTGAGTGACGGGGGTGAGGATTTCGCCAGTACGGTCGGTATCGGAGCCGTCCCGAGTACCAAGTTCACCTGGCCGGTGGGGGCGAAGCCGGGTTCCTCCATCGATTTGACGCCCTCACGCGAAGAGAAGTGGAAGCAGTGGCTCACCATCTTTCGGGAAAAGATGCTTCCCCGGGGATCCTATCGTGGGGAGTTGTATGACCTCGGCTTTGACCGCCCCGAGGCCCACGCCATCCTTAAGGGAGACCGGATGTACTATGCCTTCTACGCTGCCGAGCACCGAGGGCCGGTCGAACTGAGGGGACTGGGTGAGGAAGAATACGAGGTGGTGGACTACGTGACGGGCACTTCGCTGGGAGTCGTGCGGGGACCGGTGGCACGGCTGGAGGTCGCTTTCTCGGGCAGTTTGCTGCTGGAGGCGATCCCGCGGTAAGACGGGCGGCGGCTGGGTGCGCCCCCCTACTCTGACGCTCAATGGTTCATACGTTCAACGGCAGGGGCGCAGTTGCAGGCGGAGTTCCCGCAGTCCCCTGAGGGTTACGCCGCCCGGATGCGGCGGGTATAATGCCCGCCGATCAAGAGGAACTGAAAATGGCGATCCGCTGGTTTGGACCACTGCTCAAGCTCCTGGGGACGAACTGGATCACGCTCTTCGGAGCCAACCTGACGACGGTCTCCGCCATTGTCATCATCGGCTTTCTGCTTCTGGGCTTTTTCGGACTGGTGGACTCTCCGTACGTCGCCCTGATGGCACTGCTGGTGCTGCCGGGGGTGTTCGTGTGCGGACTGCTGCTGATCCCGGTGGGGCTTTGGGTCCAACGGCGCAAGGAACGGAAGCATGGAAAAGCCGCTGCCGATGAGCGCCCGTTCCCGGTCATCGACTTCAACCGTACCGCTGTGCGCCGGGTGGCCGCCAGTGTCGCCGTGCTTACCGTGGTCAACCTGCTGCTGATCTCGCTGGTCAGCTATCAGGGGGTCGCCTACATGGATTCCACCGAGTTCTGCGGCCAGGTATGCCATACCGTCATGGAGCCTGAGTTTACGGCCTACCAGGCATCTCCCCACTCGAGAGTGGAATGCGTTGAATGTCACATCGGCCCGGGGGCTCCCTGGTTTGTCCGGTCGAAGCTGTCCGGGCTGGGGCAGGTGGTGGCGGTGACCTTCAACACCTACGAGACCCCGATTCCGACTCCGGTGGCCAACCTGCGCCCCTCGCAGGACACCTGCGAACAGTGTCACTGGCCGGAGCGCTTTACCGGGGATCGGGTCCGGGTGATCACGCGTTTCGGGGAGGACGAAGCCAACACCCCGGAACGGACGGTCCTGGTCATGCACATCGGCGGAGGGGGGCGCGAGCAGGGGATCCACAGCTGGCATATCAACCCCAACCGGGAGACGTATTTCGTTGCCTCCGACCCCCAGCGGCAAAACGTGGTGTGGGTGCAGGTTCGGGAAGGAGACAAGGTTACCGAATACGTGGCGGATGGGGCCGAAATCGACCGCGCCAGCCTCGACTTGCAGAAGCGGCGCATGGACTGCATCGACTGTCACAACCGCCCCACCCACATCTATCGTCTCCCCGGAGACGCCATGGACCGGGCGCTGGCGTCGGGGGAGATCGATCGGTCGCTCCCCTATATCAAGAAGACGGGAACCGAAATCCTGACCGAGGTCGGGGAGAGTCTCGGGGAGGCGGAAGAGGTTACCCGCCGGCTACTGGCGTTTTACGAGGAGAACTATCCCGAGCTGTGGAACACGGAACGGGAGAAGCTGGAGGCAGCGGCGGCGGTTGTGGAAGGCATTTACCGGCGCAACGTGTTTCCGAAAATGAAGGTTACCTGGGGGACCTATCCGGATCATATCGGACACGAGAACTACCCGGGATGTTTTCGATGCCACGACGGGAGCCATTCCACCGCCGACGGTGAAACCATCGCCATGGATTGCGACACCTGCCACACCATGCTGGACAACCCGGACCTGATCGCCGAGCTTCAGCTTGAGTAGCCCGGCGAGGCGGGGGGTTATCCGAGCCACCAGAACTCGAAGCTGACCGTGCGGTCCGGGAAGAGCCGCCTGAGAGCCTCACCGTAGACGAACGACTGCCGTTGATAGACTTCCGGGAGCGGGGTTTCGCGGTGCCCGGTCTTGAAATCCACTCCGGTGATCCCACCGGCGTCTTCCAGAACCAGGTCAACGACGCCCTGCCAGGGCCGGCCCTCGTGACGAATGAAGATGGGCAGCTCCCGGGCCACAATCCGTGCCCGTCGCACCCGTTCGATCACGGGTGTTCCCCGGTCATCCTGTGGCCCGCCTTGGAAGAAACGGGCCAACAGCGCAGCCGCCGGATCCACGGCCCGGCGGTCCGACTCGTCGGCCGCCAGGGCGGCGAGCAGAGCAGGGGAAAAGCTTTCGAGGTGGAGGTACCACTCCAGGTACCGGTGGACCAGGCTGCCAACGGCCAAAGCCTGACCGGCGGAGCGGCCGGTGATGCCTTCCGGGAAGGCATCGTCCGGAGCGGACTCATCGGTGGGGTGCCGGATCAATGGCGGGAGCTCTTCCACGGGTTCTGAAAGGCGGCGGTTCCAAGTCTCCACATATGCCGCGAGATCGAGCTCCGGTGGGGGCTGGGCCCGGGGCTGTTCGGGGGCAGGAGGCGCCTGTAGGCGGATGAACGCAACGCTGGATCCCAGCTCCTCTTGCATTTGGCGGAGCCATTGCGCCTCTGGCTCTGAACCGCTGAGCGCGTGCAACAGGATCAGTTGTTCCTGGGCACGGGTAGTTGCCACATAGGCGAGGCGCCCGGTTTCCTCCCGATCCTGCCGGCGGTCCAGTTCGAGGACCTCGGCGTAACCGGGGGATCTGAGGGTCAACCCCGCAAAGGGAAGCTGGAATTCCCGGCGGGTACCCTCCTCGGTGGTGAGGACGATGGCCGGTGGCTTGCGGAAGTCATTGCGGGCCTGTGGATCGGCCAGGCCCGGCCAGTCAAAGATGATGACGACGGGACTTTCCAGTCCCTTGGCCTTGTGAATCGTCATGACGCGCACCGCCTCCACCGACTCGTCGGTGAGGGCGACGTCCTCCCCCAGTTGCGCATCCCATTGATCGGCGCCGGAGGAGCGTTCGCGTTGCCGCAACAGCCAGGTCAACGGCGGAGCCGCGCCTTCGGACAGCTCCTGGGCGAAGGCCTTGAGCACTTTCTCGATGCGCGCCAAGGCGCGCCCTTCACAATCGTCGGGCCGGAGGTAGGCGGCGCGGGGGATGAAGCGGAAAACCCGCGCCAGCCATTCCAGGGGATGCAGGCGACAGCGCTGTGCGGCGAGTTCCCTGAGCGTGACAAGGCGTTGCCGGTGCGTCTCGGGCAAGCCTTCGGGAAGCCCGCCGTCGCCGAAGACGAGCGCTCCCAGACCGGGTTGACGGATCAGCCGTGCCAGCATGGAGTCCTCCACCCCGACCAGGGGGCTGCGCAGGACCGTCGCGATGGCCACCTCATCCAGCGGCTGGTGCAGGCAGATCAGAAGATTGATGACGTCCAGAACCTCGGGATGGCGATAGAAGGTCCGGCTTCCGGCTGACACGGCAGGGATCCCCGCCGCCTGCAGGTTGCGCAGAATGGCGTCCAATTCCCGGTGACTGCGGCCCAGCACCAGGATGTCGTGCAGGCGCCTGGGAGGCAGCCCTTCCCGGCTATTGACCAGGTCCTGGATCAGCTTGACCAGCACCGCAGCCATGTTTTGTCTGGCGACCTCGACCCCCGATGGCCCGTCTGTCGGCTGCTCGATGAGAAGCCACATGGGCAGCGGCCCTGACGTCTGGGAGGCGGGAATGAGCTGTGTTTCCTCCGCTTCCGCCAGGGGCAGACAGCGCGCAAAGAACCGGTTCACGAACTGGGTGACGGCAGGGCTGCAACGGAAGGTGGTTCGAAGGTGAAAGGGGCGGGCCGACGTGGTGGAAAGGGCGTGCGTCTGGGTGTAGCGCCGGCAGAAACGATCGACGGAAATTACATCGGCGCCCCGGAACCGGTAGATCGACTGTTTGGGATCGCCCACCAGAAACCCCAACGGCGGCCGCCCGGTCGGCGCCCCGAGCAGGAGTTCCAACAGCTCGATCTGGACGGGATCGGTGTCCTGGAACTCGTCCACCAGCACCACCTTGAGGCGCCGGCATTCTTCGGCCAACACCGCCGGGTCGTTCTTCAGGAGCCGCACCGCCCGCCGCAGGATGTCGTCGAAGCTGACCAGGCCCAGCTCCCGCACGCCTGCATCCTCGCTCCAAACACGGAAGCGTCTGAGCAGGTTTTGCAGCGCCTCCCAGCCGGTCCCGAGCGCGACCAGGGCCTGGGCTTGCAGGACCTGGTACAGGGCCGGGAAGTCAGCCAGCGTGACTTGCAGGGGCTCAGGGAGCTGTTGCAGGGCGGAAGTCAGAGTCCTGCCAGGCTTTCGGAACAGGTAATCCTCGTAGCGGCCGGCGAAGGCAGCCAGGCGGCGCCACTTTGGTTCCGGTTTGAGGAGCTCCTGCAGTTCGTGTCCGAGTCGTCTCAGCTTGGTGCCGCTGAGTTGCTGGAGCACTCCTGCCAGTCCTTCCAGAGCGGCGGCGACGGCTGCACTCCGGCCGTTGTCCGGCGGGGTCAAGGAGGCCATCCGGGACACGATCCAGGGGTGCTGCAACACCGCCGCCAGCCATGCCTGAAGTTCATCCAGCTCCATGGTTTCGAGGGCCGACTCGAGGCAGCGCTCGGTCTCGGGATCCGTAAAGGCCCGTCGCTTCCACCACACTTCCAGCAGGCGATCGTTGAAGTCGTCGAGGTCGTCTTCGTCCTCCCTGGCAGCCCGGCAATCAGCCGGCAGTCCGGCCTGCAGAGGGTAACGGCGCAGCAGTCCGGCGGCATAACTGTGGATGGTGGAGATCTGGGCCTCGGTCAGTGACTCCCCAAGCACCTCGACGCCTGCCTGCAGGCGCTCCGGAGATCCGCAGCGGTCACTCCACAGCTCGATGAGTTGGACGAAGAGGGGATCGTGGCCGGCGGCCGACGGCAGAGAGGATCCCTGGAGGATCAGGTCGACATAGCGACAGAGCCGGGTTTGCATCTCGGCGGCGGCCTTGCGGGTGAAGGTGATCAGCAGCAGAGAACGGACGGCGTGCAGCGCCGCGGCCGAGCGGGTGGGACGGTCAGCCGAGAACAGCCCCTCCCCGGCAGCCAGTTCCAGCAGCAGATGCAGAGCCCGCAGAATCAGGGTGTGGGTCTTTCCGGTGCCGGCCGAGGCCCAGACCACGGCCGGTTCGGATGTGAAGACTGCTTCCCGGCGGGCCGCTTCGTCAAACAGTACTGTCGTCATCCTGCAGCCTCCCGGGCGGCGAGCACCCCTGCCAGCCGGGACCTGCCGTAGCGCTGCAAGGCGGTTTCAAAGGCGCTGACAGCTCCGGGGTCAAAACGACGGCACAAGGAGGTCAGGGAGCAGATCGAGCAGGGCTTGACGGCCGCGAATCCGAGCCGGGCCCACAGGACGGTGGGCCACGGGACGAAACAGCCCTGAGCCGGGAGTTCAAGCAGTTGGTCCAGCAGGTCGTCGCTGTCCGGCGGCGCCTCGAAGAGTTCCTCCTGCGGGGGATCCGCGCCGAGAAACACAAAGGAGAACGTGGCGGGCTCGTCCAGCAGCCGGGGATAAAGCAGCGGCTGGAGGCGGAAGCCCAAGGCGAGTTCCTGCCTGACGGCGCCTTGCGACTGGAAGGGGTTCTGGCCCGTCTTGTAGTCGACGATGTGAAGCTGTCCGTCGCAGGCATCCAGACGGTCGATCCGGCCGCTCACCTCCAGGGCTAGCGGACGGTTGAGGGTTCCGCGGACCTTAAGCTCAAGCTGCAGCGGAATCCCGTCGCGGCACCCCCCATCCTCCAGGGCGCTCAGGTAGGCGGACACCATGCGGCGGGCCGTCCGCAACAGCCATCCCGAAACCGCCGGGGGCAGAAAGCGATACTCCGGGGACCTGAGGGCGGCGGAGCACGCTTCCGCCAGCATCGGCCGCAGTTGACCGACTTTCCGCCGTAGAGACACGGCCTCCCCCAGTCCCGGCTGCAGCAGGTGATGGAGGGCCTGATGGACCAACCGGCCCAAATGGAGGGGCAGGCCGTCGACGGCGGAGGGCGGGGGTTCCAGGGCTCTGAGTCTCGCCAGGGCTGTGGCCCAGAAACGGAAAGGACAACGGCCCAGCACCTCCAGTTGGGTTACCGAAATCCGGCGGGGGGTCCGGGAGAGAGCCTCTTCCGGCATCCATCCGCACCCGGGAATTCTCTCCCGGAGATCCGATTTCTCCCGGAGGATGAGCCGGTCACCCTCGCAGCTCAGGGGCAAGCCCAGCAGGATGCCGGAGCCGACCGGGAGCAGACGTCCCCTTTCGGGATCGAGATCCCGGAGCACCCGAGCCTGGGGCAGGGGACCTCGAGGCATGCGCAGGATGGACGCATCGCCGGTATCCGTCCATCGCTGCAGATACCGCTGGACCCAGGGGCTGGGCGCGGTCGCTTTGCCGAATTCGTCCGCCTCCGGGATGACCCAGTGGACACGTTCGGCGGCGGTGTTCAGGAGGTGGAACAGCAGGAGCATTTCGCGGCGGACTCCCGCCCGGACGGCGAGCCGGTGACCGACGGCTGAGGTCAAGGTCTGGAGCCGTCTTCGGATGGGGTCCGGCAGCAGCGGATCCTCTTCGATCCGAAAAGGGAAACCGTTGGCGCCCAGTCCCACAAAGACCAGACGCGACGCGGTGATCCCGCGAGCCCGCATGGCGGACAGCACCGTGACCGCGTTCACCGAGGCGGGACCCGGCGGCGGTTCCCCAGCCCCCCGGACCGCCAGGGTCAGGTACTCGGCGAGGCCGAACTGAGGACGGCCGACACCTGCCGCCCGGGCAGGCGGGGGGAGGGCAGTGAGATCCGGTAATCGGGTGCCGTCGGGAAGCCAAGCCTCGATCAGGCTGCCCAGCTCCGAGAGGTCATCCGGCGTGGGGGGAGACAGCCAGGTCGCCTGCATACGAGCAAAGAACTCCTTCTCGGACGCCGACCACAGTCCATCGTCCGCCCCTTCCAGCAGGATCCGCCATCCGTTTCCCCCCGCCAGCGGCAGCGCGCGGAGTTTGGCTTCGAAGGTGTCCAGATCCAGTCCAAAACGCGCTGCCACCTCCGGAAACCGCCGGAGGTAGTCCAGGACACGATCCACGGGAGCACGTTCTTCGAGGACCTGCAGTAGCGCCCGAAAAGGCTCTCCCGGATCCGGTGCACCCGGCCGGTCGGGGATGACCAGCGGCAGGTGAAACTCGGCAAATGCCGTTCTCAGCGCCAGGTAGGCGGCATCAACGTCGGGCACAATCACCAGAACCTGCCACGGCTCCAGCGAGGGGTCGCTGTCGAGCCAGCTCCGGACCACCGCCGCGGCGCTCAGGGCCTCCGCATGGGGCCCTCCCGCCCGACTCCAGGTAAGGAAGGCGGGACGAGCCAAGGATTGTCCCTCCGGGAACGAGTCCACGAAGAAACGGTCCACCGGGTCGTCCGGCGGGAGGGTTTCCACATGGGCGCGTGGGAAACGCAGGAGGCACTCCTGGAAAAGCTCCTCCGCGAAACCGAAGGTCACGTGACCGCGAACGACCGGCAAGTACAGGTGCACCGGGTGGTGGTGAGCGATCCCGGCCAACACCCCGAGATTGATGTCGGTGAAATCATAGAACCCGTACACGAAGATTTGGGGCTCCTGACCAGGCTCCGCTGCGAGACTCGACCGGAGATCGGGGCAGCCACCTTCGGCGAGCAGGGAGTTCAGCGCCTGCTGCTGGAGCGGTTGCCAGGGCGTCGCCGTTTCGCGGAGCAACTGCAGCCACAGGCAGTAAAGTTCGAGGGTCTCACCGGCCGGTTCCGGCAGTTCAGGGTCGGCGGCAAGCTCCAGCAGGAGGTCGGTCTCCGCATCGGTGAACCCGGCATCGGCCAGGTCCAGAAGAGCCGGAATCACGAGCTGCTGTCCACCGGGGGTGCTGCGCAGCCGGCCCAGACGGGAACGGGGATCCAAGAGTCCCAGCAGGTGGAGGAGCAGCAATTCGTGGGCTGGACTCCAGCGGGGGGCGCAGGTCCCAAATACTCGCGCGATCAGGCGGTGGATGAGGGCCGACAGCGGAAGGATCCGAATCCCTCCCACCGCGCGATCAGGGCCGAGACCTTCCGCCAGGCGGATTCTGAGGCGGGCGGCTGCCAGCCGGGTGGGGGTGACCACCCATCTGGGGGACAGGGGGTCATGGTGCGGCGAGCACAATTCGTCCAGCAGCCGATTCTCGAGAGCTCGAAATGAAGGTCCCAATACGATACGGCACGACATTCAGGATCCTGGACAGTGTTGCAACTCCTCAACCTGAAGCATAACCGCGGGCTCTGACGGGACGTAGCCGGCCCGGAGCCTCGATTCCCCATGTCTTCAGGGACCCCAAGCTTCGGAGAGCTCGGGACTGGACAGAGGGCACAAGAGAGAGTATCTTGAAGTCACGTTCCAAGATTCGGCCGTGCCGGCCATAACCACAGTTTCTCGTCTGGCAACAGTTTTAAGGGAGGTTCCTGGATGGACAAGTTCCTGGTGTCTATGATGCGCTTCTCGACGGCCATGACTCTCTTCGGGCTCGAACAGGTACAAAGTGCGGTGACGCTGATGGGCTCGGGAGAGGACCTGACCTCCTCGATGGAACGCATGCGCAAAGCGATGGACGCGTTTTCAGAGGCGGTCATGGCTCAGGTGGACGACAGCAAGAAAGAGACGCTGGAGACGGTGACCCGGGTATCCGAGGACACCATGCGTCGTGCCTTCGCGGGCGTCACGGCGTCCATGGTCGATCCCCGGGAAGTGGTCCGCATGACGACGGACATGGTGAAGAAGACCTCCGATTCCGTCGTGCAGTGGATGGGCTCCGGGACGTCGTCCGCCGAGTCTTCGGACGAACCCCAGGCGGCCTCCGACGCCCTGGGAGGCCGTTCGAAGTCCAAGCCCAAGGCGTCCTGATCCCTGCCGGGGCATCCCGGGTGTAGACTGCCGGGATGCTTCTGGGTCGCCGGATGCGTGGAATCTGGGAGGCCGCCGGCCTGATCCCGGAGGGCCGGTTCGGATGGCGGCGGAGACTTCCGGCAGCCGGCACTATCGGCCGTGCGGCAGGTTTCCGAGAAGCCTGCGAGAGACTGGGCGGATATTTCCGGGCTTTTGCGACGTTTCTCGCCGGGCGTGCCGACTTGGTTCCGGTCGCCTTCCAGCGCGAACTGGAGACCGTGCGTGTGGAGGCGCTGGCTCCCCCTGCGCCCCTGCCCCCACTCCCTTCCGCCCTGCAGGATCTGAAGCTTCTCGAGTCAGGCCTTTTCTCAACCATCTACAGCGCCGTCTATCGCGGCCGCCCAGTCCGGCTCGAAACCTTCTCGATCCTCCCAGAGGAGTTCGACGAGAGGGCCTTCCAAGCCTTTTGCCAAGGTGTCTCCTGGCTGGAGCTCTCGCCGGAAAGCCGGGCGGTCGCCCCGGACGTCCTGGAGGATTTCGAGCGGTGGCTGCTGCTGCAGTGCGATCTGGAGAAGAAGCGCCGCATGCTGGAGACGCTGGCGGCCCATCCCGACGACGGGGTACTGGTGGTGCCGGAGCCGTTACCCGGTCTGCAGGGCGAGCGCTGGTTCGCTTATGCCGTCCCGGAGTTGCTGTCGGCCGAACCTCAGCCGCCGGAGCTGCCTCAGCGGACTGCCGAGGCGTTGCTGGAGCAGGCGCTGATTCTGTCCTTCATCCCCCTGGATTTTTCAGCGGAGCGGCTGACGGTTTCCGCCGCCGGCCGGCTCGGCTATCAGAGCTGGCCGTTCATGTGCCCGGTGCCGGTGCAGCACTATCACGCCCTCCTGCAGTACATGGCTTCCTGTGTGGCGGACGATCCCGGCCGGGCGTTGCGGATGCTGCTGCGCATGACGCGCAACGAAGGGGGATCGGTCACTGAAACCGAGCTGTGGCGCAGCCTGTCGGGGTTGAGATTCGAAGTGGGGACCCGGAGCAGCCTGCCCGAGTCAGTGGAAAGGATGGTGGATTATTGGCGGGCTCTGGCCGAGACCGGCGCCCGAGCACCCTTGTTCCTGCACCTGTTCCACCGCCAGCTCAACTTGCTGGCCGGGAACCTGCGGCCGGCGGTTGACGACGTGGCGGTGGCGACGGGGGTGGTGCTGGCGCGGCTGGTCCGCTTCCGGTTCTCTGACTCGCTGACCGCCGCCCGAGTTCGCGAATGGATGATGGGCGGCAGCCTGCTCAGTGCCGGACTGATGCGCCAGATGGGTGTGTTGCTGGAACAGATTCGGGACAACGATCTGGCGATCACCGTGATCACGGAAACCGCACCTGTCCCGGTGGCCGCTTCTTCGCCGCTGCGCCTGGGAAGCCTGTTGGCCCTGTTTGCAGCGGCGCTGGCGGCACTGGCCTGGCCGGGGACGGAACCTTGGGCACCCTATTTGGCGGGTGCCGCCGTGTTGTCCGGCTTGGGACTGATGGTGACCCTGGTCAGGAAGGCGACCTGAGAAACGGCTGATGCTTCCCACCCTGACCATCTTTTGCGGCAAGGGAGGGGTCGGCAAGACCACCCTCTCTTTGGCGGCTGCACTGGCCATTGCCCGGCGGCGCCGGCCGGTTCTGCTGGTTACCTCGCACCCCCTCGAAGAACTGGCGCTGACGGTTTCTCTGCAAGGTCTGGACGAGCTGGAGCCGGAGACGGCCTCCCGGCTTTTTGTGGTGCACATCGACAGCCGGGAGGTCTTGCGCCGTATGGTTCGGGAGCGGTTCCCCGCTGGCTTCGTCGCGGATCGGTTGCTGAGAAGTGCGGTTTACCAGAGCTTTGTCGAGGTCGTGCCGGGATTGAAGGAGTTTGCCTTCCTGCACCGTTTGCAGGAACTGGCGGAGCGGCGGCAGAGTGACGGGCTGAGGTATGAACACGTGATCTGGGATGCTCCGGCCACCGGCCACTTCACGCAGACGCTGCGGGTTGCCGTGAACTTCGAGTCGTTTTTCGCCGGCCCCCTGGCCACCCGTTCGAAAGAGGTCTCGGATTACCTTCGGAAAAGCGGGCCGAGCATCATCCCGATTGCCCTGGCCGAGGAAATGTCGGTGGAGGAAACGGTGGAGCTGGTAGGCGAGCTTCGGGGGCTCGGGTTGAGTCCGGGGAAGGTCGCCTGCAACCTGGTTTCGCCCATGCTGGTCCGCTGGTGGCGGGACGGCAAGGATTTCGAGGGAGATCCGGATTCCGCCTGGGGGAGCTTTCTCGCCCGGCGTCTGGCCGCGGAGCGAGCCGAATTCCGCCGCCTCCGGGAGGGTGTCGGTACCACGATTCTGGTGCGCCGTCTGCCCCGGCGTGGCTCGGACCTGGAGTTCCTGCTCAACCTTTCGCAGGAGGTCGAAGCGTCGGGACTGTTAGGGGCAGGGGGCCCTGCATGAGACTGCTGGTCTGCGTGGGCACCGGAGGGGTCGGCAAGACATCGGTGGCGGCGGCGCTGGCGTGGAACGCGGCGAGCGCCGGACGGAAGACGCTGGTTCTGACCATTGATCCGGCGCGACGATTGCGGACTCTGCTGGGTTTGGACCTGCAGCGCGGCGAACATCGGGTGGACCTCCCCGTGGAGGGCGAGTACTGGGCCGCTCAACTCGACGTGGAGCACACGCTGGAACAGGCGGTGCGGACGTATGGTCGGCCGGGGCAGGTGGACCGGGTCCTGGGCCACCCGATCTATCGGATGCTGGTTTCCTCACTGGCGGGCATGCAGGAACTGATGGCGATTGAGTATCTCGATCAGGTGATGGATCGGGGCTTCGACACCATCGTGGTGGATACCGCTCCGTCCCGCCACGCCTTCGAGTTTCTCGAGAAGCCGGAACGCTTCGCGGAACTGGTGGAGTTCCCTTTGGTCCGGCTGGTGGGGAAATCCTACCGGTTCTGGGCGGATTCCGTCCTTGGCCGTTGGGGACGCCGTTCGCTGGAACTTTATGCCCGCCTGGAAGAACTGGTCGGCACCGGTGTGGTTGCAGATGTCCTGGAGTTTTACTCACTGTTCCGGACCATCGCGGAAGGCTATGCCGAGCGCGCAAGGAGGACGGTGGATCTGCTGCGGCGGGACGGCAGGTTCTGGATAGTCACTGTCCCGGCAAAGGCTCTGAGAGATGTCGAACATTTCGCCGCCGGCCTGAAGTCGCGGAAGTTCCTGGTTCAGGGGATAGTCGTGAACCGGATGTTCCCTCGATTCGAGGGGCAGGAGCCGGGAGATTGCAGGGAAGTCTGGGCCTGGTACCGGGATCTCCAGGCCGAACACGCGGCGGTCTGGTCGACATTGCAGAGCCGCCGCCGGCCTGGCCTTGTGCTGTGCGCACTGGACGAATTGGCCGCCCCCCAGCAGGGCGTGGACCTGGTACGGGCGCTGGCGGCGGGGCTTGCGGCGCAGGCTCCCGAATCACCGCTTGCGTTGGAAGACCATCGGTGACAACTTGATGCCGAAGCGGCACGCCGGCCGCAAAGGAGACTCACGATGGAGATCCGCAGCGTCCTCTTCCCCACGGACTTCTCTGAGCCGTCTCAACGGGCTCTGCCCCACGCTCTGGAGGTGGCGCGCCATTTCGGCGCCTCCATCACCCTGCTGCATGTGCGAACCCCTTACACTGATGATCCCAATCGGCCCGAGTTCCACTTTTTCGACGAAGGCAAGTATTCGCAATACGTCGAGGAGGAGCTGGTCAAAGCCAGCAGCGGCATCGCTGCCGAGCATCGGGTGAAGACGGCGGTGGTACGGGAGGTGAGCCCTGCGGCAGGGATCCTGGATTTCGTCCGCGAACAGGAGGTGGACCTGATCGTCATGGGAACCCACGGGCGGACCGGCCTCAGCCATTTTTTCCTGGGCAGTGTGGCGGAGAAAGTGGTCCGGCACTCCCCGGTGCCGGTGCTGACGGTGGCCTCCAAACGGGACGGCTATCGGGATCACCCCCACTACCGGAAGATCCTGGTTGCGTACGACCACTCGAGCCACTCCCAGGAAGCTGCGGCCCGGGCGTCGGAGATCGCGGCGGTTTATGAGGCCCAGCTTGAGATCCTGTATGTGATTGAGGAGGAGGTGCACCCCGGCTACTACGAGCAATGGAAGGCTTCGGTACACAGCGAGCTGGCGGAGATCACCGAGGAGACGCGGCGTTCAGTGGCTGGGGTATTGGGCGAGGAGGCGATGGGCCGGGCTCAGGTGAAGGTTACTGTCGGCGATGGGGTCGGCTGCGCCCACCGGGAGATCACAAAGTACGCCCGCGACCACGAGATCGATCTGATCGTGATGGGCACTTACGGACTTTCGGGCGTCGAGCACATGCTGCTGGGAAGTACGACGGAACGGGTGATCCGGATTGCACCGTGCCCGGTGCTCACCTTCCACGGCAAGACCGTCTGAGGTGCCGCAGGTTGGCAGGGCCTAGGGTCGCCGGGCGGAAGCCGACGTCCTCGCCTTACATGCTTCCTTCCAGACGTTTCTGGCAGTCGATGCAGAACCGGACCATGGGCAGGGCATTCAATCGGGCCTGACCGATCGGCTTTTCGCAACGTTCGCAGATGCCGTACTCGCCGGTATCGATCCGGTGGAGTGCCGCGACTATTTCCCGAAGTTCCCGGCGTTCACGCTCGTCGAGCGCCTTGAGGCTGTTGGCGGCAGCCTCCTCCTGGGCTTCCTCGGAGAACTCCGTCGGACGACTCTGCTCCAGATAAGTCAGGGCCTCCTCGTAGTTGTCCAGGCGCCGGAGTATTTCCTCACGTCGGTCGAGGAGACGGCTGCGAAGCTGTTCGAGCTGGGCGGCATCCATCATGAATGAATCCTCCTGATCCGGTTTGCGCGAATGTCGTCCTGTATGGAATGAAAGAGTCTAGCACACGATCCGATACCGACGCGTTTTCTTCCGACTCCCGTGTCCCGACTCCTGACTACGTGCAGAAGTTTCGCTGCGATGGGGAGTTTCAGGTGAAAACCCAAAGGCTCAGGACTTGGGCTCATCCGTTTCCGGAGCAGGAGGTTCGATGGGCGCGCAGTCGCGGAACAGCGGGAGGAGCTTGGAGCTCTTCTCGTGGAAACCGCCGTAGAACTCGACCCCGAAGACCCAACCCTGATCGCACGGTTCGCTGTAGAACACGTGGGCCCGCAGAGAGGCTCCGTAATCGGGACGATGGATGGTGAGATCGATGTCGGCCCCTTCCGGCGGCGCCGGGTCGGCGGTGAGGATGCGGGCGCCGCCGAAAGAGAGGTTAACGACACGGCCGGTCAGGGTACGTCCGCCGAACTCGGCCAGACATTGCAGTCCCGTCGCCCATCGATAAAACTTCCTGCGGTCGCGCAGCATGCCTGTTCAGCCCATCCCCGGGTCACGATGCAGCATACCACCGCCTTCCGACAGAAGGGTCCGGGCCGCGTCAGAGTCAAGTCCGAACGTAGTTGACTTTGAGAATTACTTTCCTTAGTCTTTATCCACTCAAGTCAACAGGGGTGGGGGCCATCTGATACCTCTGGAGGAAACGAGCTTCTCGCGGTTCCGTTTGGGCCGGTCCTGTTTCTGGCAAGCAGACTTCAGATTGGATAAGCGGATGACTTCAAAGCGATCAGGGTTTGTGCTGATGGTGTGCCTGCTCCTGAGCGTCGGGCACCTGGGCGCCTCGGCGTTCTCGATCTACGAGCTGGGGGTTCGGGCCATGGGGATGGGAGGTGCCTTCGCGGCGATTGCAGACGATGGCTCGGCCCTGTTCTACAACCCGGCGGGCATCGCTTTCCAGAAAGGGCTCCGGATGCAGATGGACTCGTTGGGGGTGGTCGGCCTGTTCCGGTTCAAGCCCTCCGACGTGCCGGCGGGACAATTCGTCCCCCAGAAAGGTTTCAACGGCTCCGTCGCTCCCAAGCTGATTCCGGTGGCAAGTCTTTATCTGACCAAGGATCTCAACGAGAAATGGACCTTTGGTTTCGGAGTCTTTTCACCCTTCGGCCTCTCGGCCAACTGGACCAGCTTCCAGGATTCCGATCCCCAACACACCAAGTACGTGGGACGCTTCGCGGGCAGCCGGGCCCGCCTGGAGTCCATCTGGTTCCAGCCCACGGTTGCTTATCGGGTTCGGGAGAATCTGGCGGTGGCGCTGGGGGTGGCGCTGGTGCATACCCACCTGATGCTGGAGCAGAGCATTCTCAACCCTCTGGATGATGGGGTGGTGTTCGGTAAGGAATTGGCGGGACTCATTTTCCCGGGCGAGGATCCGGAGCTGGCGGGTCCGGCCATTGCCCGGCTGCTGCCGGAGGGACGGTCCCGGCTGGCGGGTACCAGCCAGAGTCCCGGACTCAACGCCGGGCTGCTGTATCGCCACCAGGCGTCCAGGACCAGCCTGGGGCTGATGTATCGGAGCGCGGTCACCCATCACCTGGATGGGCGGGCCACGTTTGCCTTTACCAAGGGTTACACGCTGGAACCGTTTGTGGGAGAGAACACCATTCCGGACCTGTTTCCCGACCAGGACATCAAAGGCTCCTTTACCACCCCCGCTACCTACAAGGTGGGCGTGGCCCGGGAAGGAGTGTTCGGGGGAACGGTGGCCGCTGACTTCCAGGTACTGGATTACCACCGTTTCAAGAGTGTACCCGTCAACTTCAGCCGGACGGTGGACGTGGCCACTCCCGCCGAACTCAGGCTGGAATTCGATTTCAACAACTCCTGGCAGATCAGCACCGGTTTCGAGAAGCCGTTGAGCGAAAACCTGCGGGTCAGGGCCGGCTACATGTTCGATCACACCCCGGTGCCGGACAAGAGTACCGGTCCGCTGTTTCCCGACAGCAGCCGCCACAGCTTTACGGTGGGAGCCTCACTGCTTCGCGGCAACATGGAGCTGAGCATGTTCTACCAGGCGATGAAGTTCCTGGACCGTACCACCAATGTGGCGGCCAACAACGATGTGTTCACCAACGGGCTTTATGACAACTTCGCTCATCTCGGGGGGTTCGGCCTGCGTTGGAACGTGGGCGGGACCGACCTGAAGGTGGACTGGTAGGATCATGACACACCGCTGCGTACCGACGATCCTGATAGCGCTTCTGTTCGCCGGGTCCGCTCTCTCGCAGTCCTCCCGCCGCCTCGACACCACCTCCTTCGTCGTACTGGGGGAGGGTCTGGCAGCGGGAGTGACCAATTTTTCTCTCAGTGAGCCGGGGCAGAAGGCCAACTTCGGCGCCTTGGCCGCCAGGCAGATGGGAACCATTTTCCCCCAGCCGATCTTCCAGACGCCGGGGATCGGCAATGTGGTGGGGTTTAACGAGTTGCCGCTGCGGATTCCGACTACCCTGCAGACCACATTTCGCAAGCCGTTTCCTCCGCAGCTCTTCGTGTTCAACCTGTCCGTGCCGGGGTTGCGTCTGGCCGATTCCACCACCCGCCGCCCGGTTTCTCCCCTGATCCAGCCTCACGATCCGAAGCAGACGCTGGTTAACTTCATTCTGGGATACCCGCAACTGATCCTTGAGGACGAGGTACCGCTGTGGACCCAGCTTGAGTATGCGGTGGCAATGCGGCCGACCCTCGTGCTGGTGGAGCTGGGCTATACCGAAGTGTTGGAGGCTGCGGTGAAGGGGAATCTGGGGCTCCTTCCGCCGCTCGCCTCGATGCGGGCAGGTTATGACCAGGTGCTGAGTGCTTTGCGGGGCACCTTCGCCGAGGTCGTCATCATGACGGTCCCGGATCCGTTGGACACGGCGTATTTTACGGATCCGGTGACGGCGTCCCGGCTGTTGCGGGTCCCGCCGTTTACAGTTCTCGGCCTATACGGCCTCGACCTGGACGATCTGATCACGACCCCCGGCCTGGTGGAAATGGGCAACCAGTTTCTGGCCCGCAAGATCGACCCTCTCCCGAGCGGATCGTACCTGTCGGCTGACGCCGCCGCCGAGATCACGGACTACGTCAATCAGCTCAATTCGGAAATCCGTGCTGCGGCCTCCCAGCACAAGGCGGTGGTTCACGACCTGCATGCCCTGATGCGCTCGTGGAAGACTTCCGGTGCGGTCGCCGGCCCCCGGCAGCTCAACGCAGAGTTTCTTGGCGGGCTGTATTCCCTGAGCGGATACTACCCCGGTCCCACCGGCCACGCCCTGATCGCCAACAACCTGTTGGAACTCCTCAACCAGACTTACGGTACGCGATTTGCCGCGGTGAACCTCGATACAGTGCTGGAAGCCGACCCGGTGGCGGACTACCGTCCCGCCGAGGGGGAAGAGACGACGTTGGAAGAGTTGGCCGAATTTGTTCCGGCACCCCTGATGCGCCAGTTGTTGCGCGCCCGCAACCGTTTGACCGGAGACCGCGCTGCCGGACGCGAAACCCGGCCCCAGATCCCAGCAACCCGTCCCGAAAGGGGGAGGCCGTAAAGCAATGCGCCGACTCACGATCGTTTGCTTCCTGTCCTGCGCCACCGCCAGCCTGTTCGGCAGTGAGCCGGCGGGACCCCTGCAGCTTCCCCCGGGCCTGGTGCAGGAGCTTCCCATCAACGCTGAACTCAGTTACTTCGGCGACGCTCTGCGCGCCGTCGATTGTCCGGCGGACGAGGACAACCCGTTCGGTACCTGTGGAAACCTCCTGTTCGGCGGTCTCGCCATCACCGACGCCAACATCAGCGGGGTGATTCGGATCAAGTTCTATCCCCCGGCCAGAAACATTGCCCACTTCGAGATCACCCACCCCCGCGGGCTGGGCGGAGAGAAGGGGGTCTTGTCGGCACCGCAGTTCTTCCGCATGCCGGTGGAGTTGAATCTGGTTCGGGATCCGTTCGATACGCTGGTGGTTTCCGAAGGGGATCTCAACCTGGAAACCGGAGAGGTGACGAACCTCGAGTACCGGGTGTTGTTTCTCAACACCGCGTTGCTGGCTTTGGGCAATGTCAATCCCCATCTCGAAGCGCCGGTCATCAAGTTCCCGGGCATCTACGGCTCTTCCTGGGCCAAGTTTGAACAGCGGCCGGACGGGTTGCTGGATTTCACGTTCTTCGGCTCAACTTTCCTCGCCTTGGGCAACAAGATCGGCGGCGAAGTCCCCCGCTTCCCGCTGCCGTTCTGCAATATCCGGTGGCAGTGTGCCAGCATCCCCGCCCCGGGAACCTCGCTGCACCCGCACCTGTTTCTGACTACCAAGGAGAGTGAGGGGCCGGAATGCGGGGACAACTGTCCCGAAATCCCCAGCAACACCGTGTGGGAAATGGTGACCTACACGCACAACACCAGTTTCGGCGATGCCTTCACGCTCAACATCCCGGAACTGGGCGGCAACGCCACTGGACGTTCCCATTTGTTGGGTCGGATCCAGATTCAGTTCGGCCAGCGTTTCGGTGACCTGGTGCCCTTCACTGTTTCCAGCGTCCCACCCGCCGGGCTGTTGGCGGAGCCGCCGGAAAGCCCGCTGTCGTTTCCGGGACTCTCTCTGGGCCTGCTTGGGCACGAAGAGTTTCTGAGGTTCCCCAAGAAGACATACTTTCTCCGCGATGTGGCATTTGCCGACGATCCCTTCGACGTTCCCCTGGGGGTGGTCAACGTGAAGACGGGCAAAGTCCTGGGTGAGTTCCTGTACCGCGGGTTTATCGCCCAGGACCTGCTGTTCGTCCTGCTGGAGCAGAACGACGGGCGGATCGCTCCCAGTTCTTTCTTCTTCAGGGGGCCGGCATCTTTTGAGAAGGGAGTGAACGGCGAAACCGTCTTTCGTTTCAATGGCGGGGTCAGGCTGGACTTCAGCGGATTCCGCTTCCCGTCGCCGGATCATGTGAAGGCCAACAGCTTTATTGCCGGCGATGGTTCCGTGCTGGATCCGTTCCTGAGGATCCAGGCGATGCTGCCGACGCCGCCTGCTGCCTACGTGTTCCGGGGCGGCGCATCGGCGACCGCTTCCACCGGGGACAATTTCACTTACAGCTACGATATCCCCTGCGATGCAGTAGGGCGCAGCGCCTCCTTCGAATACACCAACTCGAATCCGGCCGAAGGCGGGACATTCAGGATGTACCGGCTGGCTTCCGTGAGCTGCACCAACTCCCGGGGGTCCACCATGCCCGAGGGCGAATACGACACGCTGACGTTTACCGGATTCGGTTCCTGGAGTCGTGACAACGATCCCCACGTGGCCACTGTTCAGATCTCGCGGTCGGCGACCCAGCCCTATGTCAGCATCATCATCGACGGCGGCTTGGTGTCCAACGTCAATACCAAGCCGGAGCGGCTGGAGGACAGTCTTCCCTGAGGACTTATGACGGTGGCGACGACATCCTTTGAGCTCAGCATCGTCATTTCCGCGCCTCCGGAACGGGTTTACGAGGCGCTTACCGACCCGAAACTGCATGCTGCATTCACGGGTGCTCGGGCCAGCGGGAAGCCGCTTCCCGGGAGTCGGTTTACTGCTTGGGACGGCTATATCGAAGGCCGATACCTGGAGCTGGAACCACCGTCCCGGATTGTCCAGCAGTGGAGCACCACGGAATGGCCGGAAGGAGCGCCGCCTTCGCGGGTGGAGTTTCGGCTGCTCAGCGTTCCCGGAGGCACCGAGCTGAAGCTGCTGCACAGCGAGGTGCCGGTGGAGCAGGCGGAATCCTACCGCCAGGGCTGGATCGAGTATTACTGGCAGCCACTGAGAAGGTATTTCGGCGGATGAGAGTCGGCGGCCGGGATGTCCTGGGCCGCCGGGTTGAGGGTTTTCTTGTTTGGAGGTCTTTCGATGAAGTATCTGAAGTCACGTCGTACGGTTCTGTTGGCACTGTTGGTTCTGGTGGCCGGTACCGCCCTGTGGGCGGCAGCCGGGAGAAGGGACAACGGTATCGATCCCGAGCCGAATCTGGGCGCCAGCCCGCAGATTCTCTTCATTCACCAGGACGTGGTCACCGACTTTCCGGCTACCGGTGACGGTGTCCGGACCGGGACCTTCCGGGGTGCACTGTCGGGTACCGCCACCACCAATTTCCAGTTTCTGGCGGTTCCCCCGCCGGCGTTCGCCGCCGACGATCTCTGCCTCTTCACGGACGTGGAGGGGGATCAGATCCTGTTCCGGGTCCAGGTGGAGGGACGATTCCTGGTCCACCTGGAGGGGCCGGAAACAGATCCGCGGAAGACCATCAACCTCTTCGGCGGTCCCTACACGGGCATCTATGAGGTTCTGGAAGCCACGGGCAAGTACCGGTACCTGGTCGGCCGGAAATTCCCCTGCAAGGGCGTAGGTACGACGCCGGCCAAGCACCCGGCGATCGGCTCGGTGTACGCCGAGATCTACAACGACGTTTTCCAGTTCTGATGCGGACAGAGCCGGGGTTTCGTCACGGGATCCCGGCTTGGGCGCCGCCGCCCGACTCCGCGGCTGGGGAGGTCAGGGCAGTGCGGGCGGCGGCGACTTCTGCGGCGTTCCCCCGCCGTGTTTCGGGTCGCCTGGTGGCGGTGGGAGCTCCCGAGGCAGGTGTGCCGCCTGGCAGCCGTCCAGGGCCCGGCGATCGCGTTGGACACTGCGGGTCCGTCGGCTTGCCTTCCGTTTCCTGCAGCTTCACCTCGAGGCTGCGCGCGTTGTGATTTGGCTTCCACCCTCGACCTGCCCCCCTCAGAGTGCAACTGCACGCCCCAAAACGGCCGCCCCTAGGTCTTCAGGTTTTCAGAGGCGGGGGGAGAAGGAACTCGCAGCGGGGTCCCACGGCCTGCGCAAGTCTGACATCGAGGGGGGTGGCCAGCCGGGCATCCAGAGTCTCTGCCAGCGCCACGTACCAGGCGTCGTAGGCGATAAGGTTCGCGCGGAGGTCCCAGACCCGTGCTGCGCACGGTTCGTAGGGGAAGAGCGCAACCGGCAGGGCGAGGAGGTCGCCGTGGGCCAGGGAGGCTGTCTCTGTCGAGATCTCGCACGCCAGCTCGGCGCGGCGAAGAATGTTGGCCACCTCGGCCGGCATCAGGTGGGGCGCGGCCAGGTCGTCGGTCCCCAGGATGGATTCAGCCCAACTCCCGTCGGGGCCGCTGTCCGTGAGGGCCGCCACCACCACCGAGGCGTCCACCACCAGCCTCATCGGCGATCGGCCTCCCGGTGGGACTGGATGCTCGCCCGAGAGAGGCTGCTCGCGGTGTGTGCTTTTCTTTCCCGAATGCGCGCCAGCCAGTCCTCGGGCTCAGCGCGGCGCGCGATCTCGATCAACCGGAGGCGGAGATACTCCTGGAGAGACCGGCCGGTGCGTGTGGCTCGCGCGGCCAACTCGTCCCGGGTTTCCGCAGGCACGTCGCGGATGGTTATCGACTTTCTCATTCCTGCATTATGCTGTGGCTGACAGCGCAATGGAATCAGTGGGGCCGGTCCAATGCGGTCGGACCAAGGGAATAGTCTGATAAGACAAGGCTGAGGTTGGATCAAAGGTCCTAAAAGGGCCCTTGCGCGGCGTTCTTGGGCACCGTTTTTCGCCTCTAAGAAAACTCGGGCTCCGGCCGGGTACGGTTGCGGCCTCTTCCGAGATGGGGGGGCCTCATGCCTAATTGACAAGCCGGCGCCATCTCTGATATAAAAAATTGCCGCAGATTCCCTATTGGATCGAGGTCGCACAATGGACGCGAGAGTGTGCGTTGCTGTGACCATGCTTAGCCCTTCTAAGTGTCTCGCCTTTAAGAGCTTGCCAGAAAGAGCAGGCTGTGTTGGTTCCAGTGTGGTGCTACAACGAATGTGGATTAAGCTGGGTATATGAGGGTTCCTGTGAATCCTCCTGGTTTCGTTATGACTGCGTGTACGGGGGTTGGGCTTACGACTATTGCGGACGTTGGTCGCAACCTTTTGACTGCTGGTGGGACTCGATGGTGTATGTCGAATATTACCAAACTGTGACTTGCCCACCCGATCCGAACGTCTAAGCCGGGGCGGTTGATGGCTGTGAGGTAAAGAAAGAGAGTCCCTGTCTTTCGGAAGCGGGACAAACCATGAGGCACTCAGGCAAGGGATCGTTTTGCCGACTTGTAGCGGCGTTTGCTCTGTGTGTCGGGCTGTCTTTGGTTTTCCCGGCGGTGGGTGCGTCGGGGCAAGCGTCAGGAGAGCCCCCTCTGTTTGTTTCCGCACGACCCCCCTTGAAGGTCCTGGCGGGCGAGGAAGCTCTTTGGGTTTTGCATCCAAATTCAAGTGAAGTCATTCGGCACTCCTGGGACGGAAGGATTACCGGTGGCTGCAATGTGGCGGCTTCAAGAGGCCTCCTCGCGGGGGCACGGATTACCGCCCACGATCTGGCTTGGGGAGCGGACGGGAGCTTGCACGTTCTGGTGGGCGCCGTCAATCTCAAAACGGACGAAATAGCTTCCTACGTTGTGCGATGTACAGAAGAGAAGATGGACCTTCTCAGGCTGTCCGAACCGGTAGCCGCTTTCCGCCTGGGGCTCGATGGCCAGGGAACGCTCTACATTTTGGGATTGCGCGAACCGGACTTCCGGGATGTAGACGTGGGGCGGCAAAGGAAGGGTACCTACCCTGTCGTCCACCGGTTCTCGCGTGAAGGAGCGCTGCTTGGCTCATACCTGCGTCTGGAACTTGACCCCACAACTCCCGAGAGCCACGCGAATACCGTAGGGAACCCGTTTCACGCGCCGGGGAATTTTGCCGTAGAGTCGGACGGGACGGCGTGGGTCGTCTGGTACCACTTTCCTCCCCCTGCGGAAGCAGGCTGCTTGCCGTTCGAAGTCTGTCGGGTGAGTCCGGACGGAGCAGCAGTTTGCGGTTTGCCGCCGGGGACAGCCGCCGCGCAAGGATGCTGCTTTGACGGCTTACTGCCGGTCGAGGAGGGTTCTGGTGTAGCCATGGTTCTTTCCTGTCCTGACGACAGCGAGACCTTGGTGGTGGATTCCCGGGGTCGAGAGCTGGACCGGGGGCCGGCGGTGGGACGTGTGCTGGCGTTCCGAGGAGGCCGAGTTCTGGCCGGTGCCAGAGTGGGGCCGGGAGGCCAATTTTCGGTGCGGGTAGTCCGTCGCGGCTGGAAAGAGTGACGTGGTTGGTCACAGCGGCAGTGGCGAAAGCTGGCGAAAGATGTGCTGGCGGAGGACCTGCCGGCCTGGCCCAGGCACTCAGGCGAGCCCTTCGGGGGTTGCCGGAGCGGCTGGTCTGGTGAGGCGGTCGCGGCCTCGCCGATCCGACCGGATCCGCGTGGCTGCGGCCGCCCCGAAGCTGCCCGCCGGGAAGCCCTGGGGAGGACGCTCCCGCAGGACAGCCATTCCTACAGGGGATTCACGCGGATCCAGCCGTTGGAGGTTTCACAGACCACTTCGACCCCACCTCCGTTGACGGGAATCACCGCACGCAACTCGTCCGCCGCCTGATCCCGTTCCACCTGAACCGGTCCAAAGCCGGACTCGATCCCGAAGTCGCGCCCCTCCCGGGACCACTTCCCGTCCGGAACATGGATCAGCGCGTGCACCGTGACCCGCGCCGACCGGGCCACCTTCAAATCGATGTTGCCGCCGGCCGTCTTAAAGGAACTCGCGGCCGAGGCAGCCAGCAGCTCCGCCACGATGTCGCCGCCCGCCGTACTGGCCTGGATGGGGCCCTCCACCTGGGAGAGCTGGAGATCCCCGCCCGCGGTCTTGGCTTCCACCGAGCCCCGGGCGGCCGTCAGGACGACATCGCCTCCGGCGGTCTTCAATTCCGCCGACCCCTCGACGTTGCCGACATGGATGTCGCCGCCGGCGGTCTTGGCCACCGCCGATCCCCCCACGTTGCCCAAGCGGATGTCGCCGCCCGCCGTCGAAGCCTCCAGCCGGCGGCCGACGTCACCCACCTGGATGTCGCCCCCGGAGGTCTTGACCACGACCTCGCCATCGGCGGCCTCCAGGCGGATGTCGCCGCCGGAGGTCGACAGATCGCAGTCGCCCCGCACCACACCGGCGCTGATGTCACCGCCGCTGGTCCGCAGCCGGACCGAACCCTCGACGTCCTTCAGCTCGATATCCCCGCCGGCGGTCTTGCCTTCCACCGTGCCGCGGATGGTGTCGGTGACGGTGATATCCCCGCCGGCCGTGTTCAGGTCGAGGGCGGCGTCGGCCGGCAGGGTGAACTCGAAGCGGGGGCTTCTCCGATTCCAGCGACCCTGAGGCTTGAACTCCACGCGCACGGTCGAACCCGACTGGCTGATGTTGAGGTACTGGACATCATTCTGGTCGATGGCCACCACATCCACCTGAACGCTCTGCGCCGTGGCGACCGGATTGATGAGGACATCGCCGGCGGACAGCTCGACCACCAGTTGGACGGCTCCCGAGACCTCGAAACGGCGGGAGACATTCGTGAGCTGGGCGGCGGAGACCCAAGTCGCAGCCAGCATCCAGAACGTTGCAGTCAGCGCACACACTTTGGTTGTTTTCATATCGGTTACCTCCACAAACACGGTTAATGGTCCGAATCGAGCGGGCTAGAAGCGGCCGTATCCCGCCTGTTGCAGGAACTCGCGGGCTTTTCGCTGCACGAAATGGTCGTCCTCCCGCCCCAGCCCGCGATCGAGTTCGCGGACCAGGCTTTCATCGAGCGGGACCCCTTTGTCCACCAGCGACTGGAGAGCGGCAATCGCCTCCAGACGCAGGCGGGCGTTGGAGTCGTGGAGCAGCGTGTCCACCCAGGCGCGCCTGATCTCCGGGTCCGCCGGATAGCTGCGCAGCGCCTGCAGCGCCTGCAGGCGGACCACCGGATTCGAGTCGGTGCGCAGGGCGCCGATGAGGGCGTTGAGCACCTCCCGGTCGGTGGTGGAGTCGACCCGGGAAGTAAACGCGCCGACCGCACGCAGCCTCACTCCCGGGTTGCTCTCGCTCACCAGGGCATAGGCCAGCACCCGCTGAACGGCCGGATCCTTCAGCGTGCCCTCCATCCGGACCGGTTTCGAAGCAGTGAAGGCCAGCCGGAGCCGGCCGTTGCTCTCCTCCTCGAAGGTCAGGTCGGAGAGCCGGTACTCGCCGCTCGCCGGATCGAAGGACGCCTCTGAAGCGCGTCCGGAGAAGGCCAGATACCCCATCAGAAAGCCGGCGCCCAGCAGGCCGGAGGCGGCTGCTGCGGTGAAAGCCGGACGCAGCCACCAGCGAAGCCCGGCG